>Ga0207647_10000032_pt1 | contig 103110 bp, 119 predicted proteins | sample KBSCornC2_FD_184295 | JGI IMG/M metagenome (GOLD analysis project Ga0207647, IMG submission 184295) | Corn rhizosphere microbial communities from Kellogg Biological Station, Michigan, USA - C2 (SPAdes) (version 2) | ecosystem: Host-associated > Plants > Roots > Rhizosphere ...
TGGAGACCCAGGCGGCCGAGCTGGTCGATCCGTTCTGGCAGAACCTGCCGTACCCGTCGGCCCTCGGCCCGCTGTACCGTTTCGTGGACGAGTGGGATGCCGAGCGCATCCGGCGGGCCGTGGACGGTGCGGAGTCTGATTCGTCGGGTCAGCCCTATGGCCTGACTCGCGGCGGCCGCGGCTCCACCGCCTGGCTGGGCGACTGCGGCAACGGCCACGACAGCATCTGGGACGATCGCCACTGCCAGATGATCTGCGGTGCCCGGCCGGTCGAAGCGACCACCCCGATCCAGGGGCTGGTCTTCGGTGACCTGCCGAGGTATCGGGATCAGGACTACGTCGTACGCATCACGCCCAACCGGGCCGATGGCATCTACGTTTACGACGCCAGCTGGTCCGAGGACATTCGTGGTACCACGCTCGTCCCGGCCACCGAGTACCGCGGCGGCTACGTCGCTCCGGCGGCCCTGGTCGCTCGCGAGCTGGACCTGGACGAGATCGAGATCGTCAGCGGCCCCTGGCTGGCCGAGGGCGTTGTGCCCCAGCCGACCCTGACGGAGCGTCTGCTTCGGTGGCTGATCTTCTGGCGGTAGTCCAACCCTCCCGGGCCCCCGGCGCATTAAGCGCCGGGGGCCCTTCTCATTTGTGCCCAGAAACCATTTGCTATGATGGGCTCATGAATACGGCCATGGCTCAGAAAATACTGCGGGAAATTCAATACGCCACCATCGCGACGGTCTGTGCCGATGGCGCACCGTGGAATACGCCGGTGTTTTGTGCGTGCGATGAGGCTGGTCAAATTTATTGGTCGTCGCGCCCCGATGCAGTTCACTCACGGAATCTTCAGCGAGACCCGAGGGCATTTATAGTTATTTACAATTCAAAGGCCGGCGAAGGTGAGGGAGTGGGGCTTTACCTTGATGCGAAAGTCGAGATGATTGAAGATCCCGCGGAGATCAAGACGGCCTTAAAATTGCTGGGCAATCGTCGAGGCAAACCGTTTAAATATCCAGCCAAGTTTATTGGCGAGGGGCCACAGCGCATATATCGAGCTACAGCGCATAAGGCCTGGACCAACGGTGCCGACTTGGACCAGGACGGTGATTTTATTCGTGATTATCGGGTAGAGTTGGGCTTGTAGCTCATTACTATAGCATTATTTAATGTTATATGGTATAATATAAAAGACGTCTAACCGTTGTCCTTTCCGAGAGGAGACATCGTGTCTTCGAATGTTACCGTAATCCTGGTGTCGCGGGAGATCCAGCCCGACAAAGCCACTTCCTACTTTCCCGAGCCCGAGCGCCTGATCGAATGGCGCGACGCCCGGCACCCGGTGGAAGCAGCCGATCGGTACGAGATCGACCCGGGAACCAGCTTCGCTGGTCTGGTCGAGATCAAGCTGGACCAGCACGACAGACCGTTCATGCTGGTGGCCAACGCCTCCTGCGGCGCCGACTCGTTCGTCCTGGTGGACAACACCCCCGAAGACGAAGCGATGCTGCGCGAGCATGTTGGCACGACCATCGCGGCGATCCTGACGGTTCGTCGGCGGGTCGGGCAGCAGTACTGCCACGGCAGTCGCTACGAGATCGAGCCCCAGTTCGCGCTGGCGCCGCTCCCGCACAACCCGACCGTGTCTGACCTTCGCGCCATGGCGCCCGGCACGCACTTCGTGGTGCAGGGCCGTTTTCTGCGCTACTACGAAGTGACGCCGGGTGAGCCGACGCCCGATCCCAAGAACACCAAGACCGAAGGGTACTTGGTGGTCGAGACGCCGAACGGTCCGCTGACGCTCAACACGTTCCGGCCCTTCATGAAAGAGCTGCAGTACGAAGAGGGCGTGCTGGAGAACCTGAAGTACAAGTCGATGATTCCCGGGGAAACCATCCGGATCACCGGCTTCATCACCAGGAAGCAGTTCGACCAGCCATCCGGCATCATCACGGTGGGCTACAACCACCCGTACCTGCTGGTGCCGGATCCGCAGCGTCAGGCCGACTACGACGCCTTGCGCGTCCAGGTGGAGATCCAGCTCGGCCAGCTGCAGAGCTACGTCGAGAAGCACCACTGGACGGCGGCGCGTACCACGTTCGCGAACCTGCGCAAGCAGGAGCTGACGCGGGACGAACACCGTCAGGTCGTGGCCATCATGGCGACGGTTCCGGCCGACCAGCGATCGGTGTACACCCGGCACTACCGGTCCGAGCGGCTGGAGAAGGCCTTCCAGGTCAACCCCGAAACGCTCAACCGACTGCAGTTTCTCGAGTTTGCCCACAAGGTCATCACGGGCGAGCAGCAGAACTACAGTGCCAAGGGTGAGCTCGCCGACCAGTCGTACTTGTTCGACTACTGGCGCGAGGACGACTCCGTGCTGAACGACGCGGACCAGACACAGCTAGTGCTGGCCGGTATCGCCACGCGCCTGGAACGGCTCGAGCGATGCTCGGACGTTCACGACGAGTACTGGGACGACCGCTACCTGCTGACTCGCTGCATCGAGCACATCGGTTACATGGATGACCCCGACGAGCGACTGGTCGCGGCCGTGGTCGAGATGATCGACTACTGCTTCGAGCAGAAGTACTTTCCGCTCGAGAGTGACACTCGTGAGGAATTCCAGTGCCCGCAACGCCTCGACGACCTGTTGAGGACCTGTTTCAGATCTGTGGAGCAGCTCAAGCGCTCTGGTGCGCCGGCCGCCGCCGTCATCACTCGTGAGAGTGTGGAGGCGTGGAAGGCACGCCTGATCGAAGCCGAGGCAAGCCAGCGCTACGCCACCTACTACCTGGCCAACGTCGAGCGTTTCCTCTGACCGAAGTCCCCCAGTGCCCCTGCGCACCGTCATTTACACGACGGTGCGCAGGGGCCTTTCTGATTTAACCGAAGCTGATAACATAGGATCATGTTTACACTCGATCAAATTAATGACATTCATGATCGTCTCGGCAGTGCCGATACTGAGTACTTGCTAGCACTGCGCGATATCGGCATCACTTCATATGACTCATTTATCACCGACGGGCACTCGGAATATCACGGAGCAGATACCCCAACCCTAGTTTCCTTGCCGACGCATGAAATACTTACGATTGCTGATGTCGCCGACAAAGCTGCGTTCCGTGAACATCTGCGACTGCACGAGGCGGGCCAAACCAGCTACCTCGATATGTCTAAGGCTCTCGCGGAGAGCGGTGTCGAAAAATGGACTTTTGATACGCGCAAGCTCACTATCGCCTGCTATGATAAAGCCGGTAACCAAATGAAGACAGAGCCAATATGAAAGCAAGATTAATCGAAATTTTGGGCTGGTACGGGGTGTTGGCCATTCTTGCAGCCTATGGACTAGTGAGTTTCGAGATTATTTCCGCCAAGGGATACATCTATCAAGTCCTGAACCTAACAGGGGCCCTCAGTATTGCTGCTGAGACTATATCTAAAAAGGACAAACAACCAGCTGCCCTCAACCTCGCATGGGCGGTGATTGCGCTATTTGCAATTATTCACCTGCTAAGCCGATAACAACTATTTTTTGTCTGCTGCGGCAGTCATGTGTAATAGTATAAGTCTATGATGAGCCAAATGCCCAAGCCGCGCGCCGTCCGATCGTTGGCGATGATGCTTGGGCTCTTTATTGGCTGCCTGGTAGTTGGGTTTGTGGGCGCGTTTTTTATCATTTTGAGCGTCAACTTGGGTCATCTCGACTGCGGTAATGCCTGTGTGTCGAGTGTAGCGCCGTATCACAGCCAGGATATTCTGGCGCAAGTCGTTTATTGGTTGTTTGTGGGGCTTGGAGCGGCGCCGCTTGTTCTGACCGCTAAGACTGCGCGGGCCGAAAATAAAACCAAAACTCGGCTGATCTTGGCCGTTGCGCTGGTCCTGGGGCTGGCGACCACTATACTTATATATTTGATCATGTTTCCGCTAGGCGGCATTGGCGGAGCGTCATCGTCTGATCCGATTTTGCCCAACCTCCAGTAGTACTTACGTGGCGTCTGCTATACTCGCGCTATGTCTCAGGTAGTTCGGCATCCGACTCAATATATGATTCTCGATCAGCTTCGGCGCGCGTCTACTGGATTGCGCTATCGCGACATGAAGCCGGCCGATATGGAGAGCGATCTCTACAACTATCATCTGCAATATTTGGTTAAGCACGGCTACGTTGCCAAAACTGATGGGCTTTACTATCTGGATGTGAGCGCCAAGAAGTATCTGATTGAATTGGGTCAGCTCGATGAGCAGCTGGGGCGGCGCAATTTTAAAATGGCCTCTTTGTGTGTCGTGACTCGAGAGGGTGAGTCTGGGCTGGAGCTGCTGTATCAAACGCGCGGGCGGCAGCCTATGGCAGGGCAGAAAGGCTTGGTGGGCGGCGGTATTCAGCGCGGAGAGCTAGCCACGCAGGCGGCAGCTCGAGTAGCCAAGCAGAAAGCTGGTTTAGATGCAGACTTTCGACTCCTGGGCGTCATGCGTAAGCTGCGGTTTGATAACGACAACCAGCTATACATGGACATTCTCTATCATCTTTGCCTCGCTGCCGGCCACACCGGTGAGCTTGCAGTTAACAACGAGTATGGCCAGCAGTTTTGGGTGCCGCTCGATGAGGCTATTCGCATTGAGCGAGAAGAAACCATGGGCAGCTCCCAGCTAGCGGACATTTTGGAGCAATTTAGGGCCACCAGCCCGGCAAAAATCCCATTATTCTATATTGAAGAAACGTATCATCACGATATTTTTTAGGTTTGCCGAAGGCACCTTCGGTGAAGGTCGCTTCTCTAGAATGCCTCGGCGTCACCCGGCTACCATGGCTCACATATGGACTGTTTATTTTGTGACTATGCTGACGCCGCCAAGCACCAAATTATAGCCGAAAATAACCTCGCCTACGCGCGCTGGGATAACTTTCCGGCCAGCCTCGGTCACCTTGAAGTGGTGCCCAAGCGCCATGTGGTATCCTTCTTTGATCTAAAACAAACCGAGATTTTGGCGCTCTATGGGCTTATATCGGAGGCTAAAAAGCAGGTGGATGAGCGGTATGTTCCTGCTGGATACAACATTGGCATAAACGACGGTGAGGCCGCTGGCCGCACTATTCATCACCTCCACATTCACCTTATTCCACGCTACCAAAACGATGTGGAGAACCCGCGGGGCGGAGTGCGCCACATTATTCCAGGCAAAGGTAATTACTGATGGCTCAGGATATGCGCTACTGCGTCGGTGCTAAGGCGATTATTGAAGATGAGCGCGGCCGAATTTTGCTGTTGCATATCGCGCGACCTCAGACGGCTGAGCACTATTGGGATTTGCCGGGCGGGCGGGTCCAGGAGGGAGAGAGCACGGTCGAGGCGCTCAGGCGGGAGGTGGCAGAAGAGACCGGTATTCGGGACATGGTGATTGGGCAGTCGCTGGGAATAATGATGACGCCGGCCCGCTTAAGCCTGCCGGCTGAGGGTCCCACGGGCTTGCTCTTTGCGGGGTATAAGTGCAGGAGCCAGACCTACAATCTGCGGACCGAGCCAAATATGCGCAGTCAGTGGTGTGAACGCGCCACGGCAGCCAAGCTCTTGCGTACGAGCCCCAATATCCCGATGGAGTTAATTGCCGCGATCGAGAGCTGACCACGCCGATAGTGGTGGGCCTAAAAATGGTTCTTGGCCACTAGGCGGATTACGCAGACGCCTAGTGATGGGTGGGTGAATTGCCGACTGCAGAGTGGCGCCGCACGAAGTCGATCATACTGCTAAATGCCTGCTGCCCGTTTGCGGTATCAAGGTTGAATTGGTATTCGTGGGGCAGGCTAGGCTGGTGGTCGGCTGGGTAAAACAAGGTATCAACAGATACACCCAGAGAACCTAGCTCAGCGGCCAGCGGCTTGGACTGGTGGTCGGTGAGCGGGTCCGCATTGCCGCCGCTAATAAAGGTTGGGGGAAAGCCTGAAGTTAGGTGGTAGTATGGCGACAGCTGGCGGATAAGTGGGCCGGACTTGGACCGAGTGCCGCTGAATGCCCACACGACCTGATCATCGCCCCAGTTGATAAGTTTAGGCAGGTTAGGGTCAGCCTCCACAAGGCCTTCCACCTTGTAGATGCCGCAGAATAGTACCACGCCCGATAGCTGGCCGGGAGTAAGGGCCGGTCTGATGCCGACTTCTTTAGCGTAGTCGGGGTTTGTAATGAGGGCCGCGAGCTGGCTCGACAACTGTGAACCAGCGGAATCGCCCGCCAGGAAGACCTGCCGGGGGTCGATGTGAAAGCGTTCAGCGTTGGCCAAAATATAAGCGTGAGCTGCGTTCAGCTCAAAGATTTGAGCCGGGTAAGACTTCTCGGGCGCCAAAGTGTAGTTGACTGAGACCACTACCACCCCTTGAGCGGCCATTAGTTTGAAGTAGGGGCTCACGTTGGCCTTGTCTCCCGATACCCAGGCGCCACCATGCGTCCAAATAACAACTGGCAGGGCTTCGGGGGACTGTTTCGGCATGTAGACATCGAGCAGCGCCTGCTTGTTGCTCGGATCATACGCCTGGTTGGACAGAACAGTGGGAGGGGTAGAAGGTGGGTGTTTTTGAAGCTGCTCTAGAACCGCCTTATCGTTGTGGCCGAAGCTGGCTCGCACCAGTAACGCACTGGGCCAAGGGCTAAGCTGAAAACTCATAAAAATTAAACCAACAAGCACTGCAACACTTAAAATACCTATACCAAGCCATTTTATGGGCCGGCGGTGGCGTTTAAGAAATCCCTGGAATTGTTGTTGTGGCTTTGTACGAGTGGCGTTCTTCATAATGCTAATGCTACCTTATATGAGCTTTATCGCCTAGCAGGTTTAGTAAAATACGCATACTACCTTGACAGTCATAGTAATGTGATATATATTGTATTTATGATCGATAAAAAAATAACTTCAGACCTGCTTCGTGGGCATACCGACACCATCATTTTGGGCCTTTTGGCCGATGGCGATAAGTACGGCTACGAAATCACCAAGCTCGTGTATGAGAAGTCTGGCCGCGCCTATGAGCTTAAGGAGGCCACGATGTATTCCAGCCTCAAGCGTCTCGAACACGACGGCCACATTCTGGCCTACTGGGGCGATGAAACTCAGGGCGGTCGGCGCAAGTACTACCGGCTGACGGCTTCAGGCCGCGAGCTCTATCACGTCAATAAACGCAACTGGGAATATGCCAAGCGCATTCTCGACGACCTGCTTTAAGTGAAAGGATCCATCATGGAACAGAAACTACAAGAATTTTTAACCACCGCCTTCGCGCCTTATGGGGACTTTCCCGCTCGGGCCGAAGTCACAAAAGAACTACTCACTAATCTCCAAGAAAAGTACACCGACCTCAAGGCTCAGGGACTAAGCGACGAAGAGGCCTACCGGGGTACTATTAATTCATTTGGTGATGTGGAAGAAATTATGGAACAAGTGCCGCACTATTCGGCCCAAGCTGCCTCGCCTGAAGATGATGAAACCAGCATCCATAAAATACTTCGCAAGGCTTTTAAAGAGGCCCGACACAGTCATTCGAAATTTGCTTATACCGAGCTACCCAAGGCCGATTTAAGTCATTCAAACTTGGCCGGGGCCGACTTTAGTTTTAGCCAGCTTACCGAAGCTAACTTCGACGGCTCTGATTTGAGCCAGGCTAAGTTTCGGGCAGCAGCCCTCCAGGACGCTTCGTTTGTCGAGGCCAACCTGACGGCGGCTAGCTTTACTGGTAGTGACCTGCAAAAGGTTCGCTTTAACCACGCCAATCTAACCGGCGCCAAGCTTAAAGCCTCTGCGCTTAAAGAGGCGATGTTTACGGACGCCACTTTGACTGGCGCGACGTTTTCGGGCTCTGACCTCGGCGGCATTTCGTTTGAGGGCCAGACGCTAGAAGGTGTTACCTTTGAGGGCTCATCCCTTAAGGGAGCCTCATTTAAGGACGCCACATTGCGCGATGTGTCATTCCATCACTCCGAGGTGAAGCATGGCATCTTTGACGGTGCCACTATGGACAAGGTGACATACGCACTCCTGAAGGCAGGCAAGGCTAACTTGGAGAAGGTAGTCGTTCGGTAGGGCCATGGCGAGCCATGAAAGAGGCCTCCGGGGATAACCCCGGAGGCCTAGGCGGGCGTTAAGCCGTTGTGGTTAGTCGTCCTTTTCGGGATGGCGCTTGGGTAGCGGTGGCCGGCCCTTACTGGGCTTCTCGGCGCTCGGTGGTGGCTTGTGGCGTTGGGGCGGCACCTCGGGCGCTGGGTCGTCGTCGGGCGAATCCGGTGAATTGGACGTAGAGCTCATGCTTTTCCCCTCTCTGGGGTGGATCGGGTCTAGCCGATACTGATGGTAACGTATCAGCTTAAATTCCTCCAGGGCGACGAGTTTGGTACAATTTTGGCATGACGACGTATTTAGCGTTTTTGCGCGGGGTGAATGTGGGCGGAAATGGACTTATTAGCATGGCCGAGCTCAAGGACGCTTTGTCGGCGGCGGGCTTGAGTAAGGTTCACACTTATATTCAAAGTGGCAATGTTATTTTTGATTCGGCCGCGACAAGTAATCCAGCGCTGGTGGAGCTGGTGGCTTCAGTGATCGAGAAAACTTTTGCTCTGACGGTGGCGGTGGCGGTGTTTAGCCTGGCGGAGTGGCGGCAAATTATCACCGCCGCGCCGGCCTGGTGGGGTCAGGATGATGGCTGGAAGCACAATCTACTAATAATGATAGAGCCATATGATATGGCTGACACGGTAACGGCAATTGGAGAGCTTAAGCCGGGCTGGGAGCACCTAAAAGCCGGGAAGCGAGTGCTGTATCAGTCAGTCGATAAACAGTACATTGGCCGCACGAGGACGGGTAGCAAGTTAGCCTCAAGCTCGGTATATAAGCGCATGACAATTAGAAATTACAATACGGCTACCAAGTTATTGGCACTTATGTGATATTGTGATATAATGTAATCAATCTAGAAGCAAGTCACTGATTTGTCGATTTCGTTGGACCGCTTCACCCTAAGCAGGCGCATACTAAAATCTCATTCCGGAGCATATTAACGTTTCGGGTATGGAGAAAAAGTATGGCCACTAAATTATTTGTTGGCTCATTGAGTTTTGCTATTAATGAAGAGCAGCTTAAAGAGCTGTTTGAGGCGTTTGGTGCAGTTGAGAGCGCGAGTCTTATTATGGATCGCGACACCAATCGCTCTAAAGGCTTTGGTTTTATCGAGATGACAAACGATGAAGAGGCCAAGGCGGCCATCGATGGCCTGAACGGCAAGCAGGTTGAAGGGCGCCAGATCGTGGTGAACGTTGCCAAGCCCAAGGAAGACCGCCCAAGCCGACCCAGTTTTAATAACCGCCGCTATTAATACTGCGCTCATGCGATTTTTCGTACCCGGCGTGGTTGACGCTGAAGCGGAGGCGGCCTACGCGCAAATTAAACAAGCGTTGTGGGCTCAGTTCCGCTTGCCTATTTTAGAGCAGCGCATATCGAGCCTGAACTACGTCAATAGCAAGCGATCGTGGCGAGCTGAAGTTGGCCAAGAAGAGCAGCAAGAGCGCCGTTACGAGATTGTGGCCATCTTTGAGTCGAAGCATTTTATAATCTTCACTCGAACTGCAGATGGTGTAGCGGGGCCGATTATTTTGGTTGATAAGGCTGAAGTAACGGCTGTGGAACACTTTGAAGCTGTAGCGGCATAAAAATACGGCCCATGGGCCGCTCGGTTAAAAATAAAGACAGGAAGTTCGCCCGGGGAGAATTCTCCCCGGGCGAACTTGTTACTACGAGTTTTCGTAGTGCTTCCGGTAGTCTTTTACGTTCTGCTCTAAGCAACCGCCTCGATGGCCCATGTCTTGTGACAATAGGCTATCTCGACGCGAAGCTGCTCAAGCGCCTCGCCCAGGTGCGCTGCGAGGTTGTCGAGTATGGCCTCAATCTCTTCGTCACGCAGATCTGCCAGCGCCGTCACCGATGTATCCCCGGCGAATGTGATGGCGGGCTCGATGCCCGTGTTGGCGGTCCGGCCCTGGCCGTGACCATAGGCGAGCCAGCATTCTGTAATGACGCCGGTCAGATATGGCTGCCCGGCGGTAGCTCGCGCCTCAACCCAATGCTTGATGGCTTGGCGGGCTTGCTCGGGGTGGTACATGGTGCCGCCCTCATACCCAACCCGGAGGCCGGCAGTTATCACAAACGGCCGTCGCACGGTGGTACGAACTTGCGCGCGCTTAAATTTCATGGCTGCTCCTTGGCGTTGGTTGCGCGTGGGCAAACGGAATTACGCCATTGTATCGCCCAAAGGGTGCTGGCACAAGCTATCTGCTAAAATAACGTTATGAAACTCATGAAGCTCTACATAATAGGTGGCGGTGCGGTTCTTGTTATTCTTCTCCTGGTGGTGGCGTTGTTTGTGCCGATTGGCTCATACACTACTAATAAAAGCACCTGTAGCGTAGAACCACAGACGGTGCGGCTTGATATGATTAAGGGTGAGAGCCTGGAGGCGGTCCGAGTGGGGGATGTGAGTTTGCCGCCCAATGCTGGATGCGCCGTACCCACCAAGTACGTACTGTATGCGCTCTAGCGATCTGGTTGAGCTTATAGACGACACCGGCCGAGCTACGGGTGCAAAACCGCGGTCTCAGATCGACAAAACGCGCGACGTATACCATGGCGTCTATGTACTCCTAATGACGCCGGCTCGTGAGCTGGTGCTGAGCGAGATTCCCGAGCGGAGTGATTTACCTAATTTATATGTACACAAGCTAGGCGTAACGGCGGCAACTATGCGGCGGGTGGGCGAGACACCTGAGCTAGCTGCCCAGCGTGCTATAGCCAGCGAGCTGCGCATTCAGACGACGGCCTTGCGCCATCTGGGTGACGGTTTTGAAGTTTTGCGTGATGGTCGTCGTACCTATATGAGTGGCTTTTTGGCTGTTGGGGCGGTTCCCCATCAATACAGCACCCTTGATATTGATCGACTGGCCGTATTATCGTTAACGGCGGTAGCCGAGCGTTTCAAGCAGGATGTCGAGCAGTTCGCGCCAACCTTTGAGGCGTTCTGGCATAACTATCAATCAGTTTTTTAATAGGAGGTGATCGATGTGTCGAAACATCAAAACCTTATTTAATTTTGATCCCGTAGCTACCGATGAAGAGGTTCAAGCGGCGGCTCTCCAATTTGTCCGGAAATTGTCGGGCTATAATACCCCATCACATGTTAATGAAGCTGCCTTTAACCGAGGCATCGAGGAGGTGGCCGCGGCGGCTCATAGGCTGCTGGATGCGCTGGTAACAACGGCCGAGCCGCATAACCGCGAAGAAGAGGCGGCTAAGGCTCATGAGCGGGCAGTGAAGCGCTTTGGCGAGCGGCCGGCCTAAAACGTGAAGACGCCTCCCTCAGAATCTGAGGGAGGCGTCGGACGCGCCGGAGCGCGCGTCAGTTCACATCATTCACCACCACCGGCGTCGCCCCCGGAGTCTCCTCCGGAGTCGCCGCCCGAGTCGCCCCCGGAGCCGCCCGAATCGTTGTTCGAGTCGCCCCCGGAGTTGTCGCCCTGCTGGCCGCCGTTGTCCCCGTTGCCGGGTTCGTTGGCGTCCTGGCCGCCCGCGTCGGACTGGGAGTCGGTGACTTCCTGCTCGGCGGCCTGGACTTCCTGGTCCGTGGTGTGGTCGGTGACGGTGGCTTCACCCTCCGCCGCGACCTCCTGGTCGGTGGCGCCCTGCTCGGTCGGCTCGTTGCTCTTGGGGTCGAGCTCGGCGGTCCGGCCGGTGGGCGTCAGCGCGGTGGTGGACGGCGGCGGAGTGGATGCCCGCGACCACGAACCGTTCGACAGCGTCGAGCGGGTGGAGCCGGGGGCGCTGGTGTAGGCCGGCGCACTGGAGCTCGGGCCCGAGTTGGCGATGAACCAGTACCACAGGAACGCGTCCGTGGTGCTGGTGTCGTCGTGCCGTCTCGGGACGCGGATCCAGTGATGGTCGGCGCCCGAGTAGATCTCGCTGTTGAGCTGCTTCTTGTGCTTCGGTGGGGCGGCCTCGCGGCTGCTCGAGCACGCGGTGAGCGGCGCCAACAGCGCCAGGACGGCTGCCGCGGCGGCGAGCCCGTTCCTGTATCGGGACATGGGAGTTCTCCTTCGGATCAGACCGCGCTCGAGTGAGACACGGGAGTGTGGTTGGGGGAACCGTCGTGCTCGATGGTCGTTGCCGGCACCGGGGCCGCGTCGTGCTTGGCGGTGTCGCTTTTGGCGTCGCCGTGGTTGTCTTTGTTGCTCAGCCAGGCGAAGACCATCAAGCTCAGCACCAGGACGACGTGGAAGGAGCCGATGACGATGACACGCTTGATGAAGGTGTCCATCTCGTCGGCCGGAACCTCGAACGCCTGGATCAGGATCTTGATGATCAGCACCGCGGAGACGCCGACGAGCGCGCCGGACATCTTGGTCTTGAGCGTGGCCGGCGACAGGTGCGACAGCGCCGGCGGACGGTCGGATTCACGCTTGAACACGCGATCGTTGAGCGTCCGACGGACGTAGACGATGAAGCTGCCGGCGATGATCAGGAACAGCAAGCTGGTGATCATCATGTCGTCGAGCAGCGTGAGCACGCCGACGAGGATTCCCGACTGCTCCTCGCCCCACAGGTTGACCGCGAAGGCCCCCGTTTCCCAGCAGGCGTGAACCAGGTAGGAGGCGGCGGCGAGGGTGGTCACCAGGTAGAGGAAGGCCAGCGCGAAGCGGAAGCCGAAGATGATCCACTCGATCGCGGTCATCACCGGGTGTTCCTTGCGCTGCTCCTCGCTGGTTTCGGGCTTCGGTTCCATTGGAACCTCCTTCGGACAGGAGAGGGGTGAAAATGTGAAAGAAGCTTTGGACTCGTATATTATATAGTAAAATGTTATTAATGTCAATAATCTATGACGTTTGGTATGATGAATCCATGGATATTATTGCCCGAGGCGCCCAATATAAGGTTATCGATACCCATGATGGTCGAGTGCGAAAAGTGCTGCTGACGCCGGCTGAATCCCGCGAAGTGGTGGCTGGGTGGTATGCCGAAGGCGAAGCTGACGCCGAAGAACTAGCAGTAGACTATCGGCAACCGGCCTTGAAGGCGGTCCAAGTCGTAGCCGATTTGTTGCGGGTTCACCCGAAGCTGGCCGCGTCACTGGGTAACCCAGTATTTGAGGCGGAGGGCACCTATACGCAAGACAAAGCTCGGGTGCTGAGGGGTGTATTCGCGGAAATGAGCGAGGCTGAATCTAGGCGGCTCATTGACGACTGCATCGAACTGATACTCCGGCACTGGCAGTATGGCCTTGGCGAGTGTGTTTTTAACTTTAGCGTCAATAATGGCCTCGACGAGCAGGGACGCATGGTGTTGCTGGACTTTGGTGAGATTACTACTAGTCGCGACGACGTGAAACGACGTATTCAATCGGAGCGGTGGCTACGCTCGTTTTCATACAAGCAGCTCCCGCAATCGCTCCAGGCGTACTATCGCGAGCGGATGCGGGAGCGACTGACCGTGGCGGAGCTGCATCGGACATGGCGGCAAGCGCCGACGTCCGGTAAACTGGCTATATGATTACCTACTACACTGACGGCAGCTGCGAGCCAAATCCTGGAGCCGGTGGCTTTGCCGTTATTCGCGACATGAAACCACATATTCTGGGTGGCGAGCCGGCTGGCGGCGTGACTACGAATATTCGTATGGAAGGATTTGCCATTATGGCTGCTCTCAAAGATGCCGCAGGCGAGCCCTGTCGTATTCATAGTGATAGTGAATTCTGGATAAATGTGATTACCAAGTGGTCGATTGCTTGGGAAAAAAATGGCTGGCGCAAAAAAGGCGGTGATATCAAGAATCTTGATATTGTACGTGAAGTTTGCCCACTCTATCGGGCGTCGCAAGCCGAGCTAATCTGGGTGCGCGGGCACAATGATGACCCTGGCAATGAGCTGGCCGATCACTGGGCTAATGAAGCTCGAAAGCAGCGATTTGAGGCGGCGGCCAGCTAAGAAGATGCGGCTCTAATCCAACGAGTAGCTTCGGGCAGGGTGGCAACGACGGCGTAACTATTGCGCCGGGGATTGAATGTCCCACTGTGCTTCATGAGCTCCACGAATGTGTGCAGGTATGACTGGAGTCGTTCATCGGGAGTGACGAAAGCAAACCGCCGGTATGGCGACATCATGGTGGCATAATACAGCGCCTTGCGGCGGTCGTTGGCACTGGAGCGCTCGTAAGGGTAGTCTAGGGTTACAATCAGCTGTTCTAGCTCGTGCTCGTAAGTGAGCTCGATCAGCCGCTGACCCATCTCCCAGGCATGCGCAAGAAGATCCATGTTGTAGAGCTCAAGCACGAGATAGCCATCGTGATGGGTGATACGATAATTGGGCATATGCCCATTTTACTATGGGCTGACGCTGCCGTTGGCTTGGCAGCGGGCATCGGCCGCGTGACCGGTGAGCCGAGCCGTAATGTCGGTAAAAGCCATGGGCTCATCGCGGCCGTTGGGGTAGGCGTAGTAGCATTGGGGCAGATAGGCTAGTTTTTGGTCGAAGTAGGTATTGAGAATGAGCCGAAAAATATTGACCGAGTCGGCCCCGGTATGGTCGGCCGCCAGGTCGGTGCCGGGCAGATAGTAAGCTGCGAGGTTGCCGTACTTCATGGCTAAGTCGGCATCTGACCAGGCGCGCATGTCGCCGGTGCCGAGCTCGCCGTCTACGTCGGCTTCATCAAAGATGCCGTCATTGATCTGGAACGGATATGGCCCTTCATCGGCCTGGAGTACCACAATTGACTGGCCATGCCCCGCCGTTTTAATTTGGCTTAAGATGCCGGTCATTTGGCTGTTAATATATTTGACTTGGTTTAGGTATTTTTGTTTGACCGCTTCGCCATTGTCGTCGCTGCCCATATTGATATTGAGCGAGCCATCGGCGTTAAAATAGTAGGGATCATGCGGCACCAGAATGTGGGCAAAGATAAACCGCCCGCCCGCTGGCTTGGCTGCTAAGTCCTTAAGGCTCTGCAGCGCATAATGCGTCATGTCGATATCCCCTAGGTTGGTGTAGGTAAGCGCCTTGAAGCCCCAAAGATTGAGCCCACCTTGGAGAAATCGCCACAGCGGACTTTGCAGTAGCTGGTTTTTGGCGAAGTTATTGAGCGCGATGGTCTGCCCTAGAACGGTCAGCTGACCGGTCTGCTGATAGGTAGCATCGGCCACATAGGATGTGTTGGAGGTCTCATACCAGTTCCCGACCAAGTTGTACTGATAACCGATGCCCCGGAGTGCTCGGGCTACCGGCGAGTCACGAATCGTCTCGTTGAACGGCGCAGTGGTTTGATGGCTGGCATTGCCAAACTGCTTTACTTGGTCATTGAGGTAGCCGGCGCTCATTGTTGAGGCGATCGACATGGTGGTGTAGGGATAATTGTTGTGGGCCGAGGGGTTGGTGTAGTAGCCGTTGTCGTGCAGGTAGGCTAGGAAGTTGCTATTATCGAAGCCAAACTGAGCCTGAAGCACGTCCTGACTGGCGTAACGGTCCAGTACGATGTAATAAATATCAGGTTTGTTGGTCGTTTGTGTTTTGGTGGTCTCTAAGGCGGGTGGTCGGTAGAAGAACTGCGGCCACTCAGCCACCATGTCGGCCATGATAGGCAAGTAAAGCGACGCAAAAGTGGCGCCAACGGCCACAAATAGGCCCTTGGTGAGTTCAAGCGCTTTCCAATGGCGGCGGGTAGCCAAGGCACTGGCCGCCCGGCCTAGCCGCCCGCAGATCCAGAGAACGAGCGCAATAAACACCAGACTCAGCACGGCTATGTCGGCGCCACCCAATTTGGGTAGAGGCGATATGGCCTTTAATAAGGGGAAAATAGCCGTGAGCCGATCATCGTAGCCGCCGGTTAGCAAAATGGTGGAGAGCCCGGTGGCTACGGTGCCCGCCAGGCGATCTCGCCGCCAAAGTCGCCAGAAGACTCCTGCGATGAGCGCGGCGGCCAAGAGGTCCAGGATTACGGGCAGGGCCAGATCCTGCACCGTGACCTCGAAGCGATTACTAAGAAAGTTCGAGCCGGTAGCAAACAGTGACAGCATGCCGGAGAGGGCCCATAGCTTTAACCAGCTCCGGAAATTTTTCACGAGGTGCGGCCCTTGCGATGCAAGTGGTACAGTGTGCGCGAAGATCCTTCTACGGCCTCCTTGGCCACGATGGTGTAACGATGAGCAAACGCGGCTTCAAAACCACTCACGGTGTACGTGTCAAAAATATCTTCGCGGGTAGCCAGGAGGCGCCGCACCTGCGAATCCTCTTTGGGCACGAACTCAATAATGAGGCGGGGCGCCAGCTCGGCAAAGTAATCCGCCACAGACTCTAGGGGTAGGTTGTTGGCAATGGCGAGGTGGTGAATTAAGGCCAAGGCTAGCACAACGTCGGCGCTTGCTCGTTCGCTAAAGCTGCGGCGCTCGTGATGCGCCCAGCCCAGGGCTGGGCTCGGGTTGGTGAGGTCCACAAGCAGCGGTAGGAGGTTGGCTTCGTGGTCGCGCTTGACGCGGCGGTAGTTACTATCAACCGCCAGTGGGTCGATATCGGCACTAATAACCTCGGCGCCGGTCTGAGCGGCGATGCGGCTGAAGAAGCCGTCGTTGCTGCCGAGGTCAGTAACGCGCTTGGGCTTAATGCTAGCTAAGTATTGCTCCACCAGCTGACCCTTATGCTTCATGGCGTCGTCGGTGTAGTTGGTGTGATCGTAGTAGTCACCCCACTGAGTTTTGGTTTTGGGGAGCTTAAGCTGCTTCACGGTCCGCTCCAAACTGTCGAGCAATCCTTGGAGGGAGGTCTGGCTCATGGTCCGCTCGGTTTTCTCAGCGACAGATTCGTGCTGGCGCTGGAACCGGGCATGGAGACTAATGTGGGTGGCGATGCCAAAATTGAGGCGGGCTGATACCGGCAGAAGTTTAGCGGCGAGCGGGAGGGGGATGCCGTCGATGTGGATTCGCAGTAGCTGTGACAATTGCAAATCTACCTGACTCATAAGCACTAACGGCGCTAAGAAATGCTGGCAAAATTGCCGATACGCCACCCATGGTTCACCGGCGGTATGCTCCTCAAAAGAGAGTGTGTCGATGAGTACGGGCCGCCCGTTTACGAATTGGATATTGTAGGCGCTGGCATCTCGGAGGGTCAGTCCGCGTGATAACGCGGCAGTTTGGATGGCCAAAGTGGCCAGCGCCGCGTCTTTGAGCTGGCTAAATGACCACTCATAAGGGTAAGAAATAACCGGCACTTGCTCCGGCTTGATAACTTTATACACTCCGGCCGGCCGTTTACTGCCGGTTACATCATCATGGGCAATGAGCAGGCCGTCATGTGTGAGTTGCTCGTAAAGTCCGCTGGTCATAAGTAGGTCATAGGCAGCCTGTCCGCTGGTGTTGATTTGTCGGTAAACGACCCCATCTTCATAATAGACAAAGCCGCGATTATCACGAAAAGACGAGCTCTCTCGTTGGGATTGAGGCATTGTTATTTCTCGGTTTTTTCTGACCCGGAAGACTTTTTGAACCTGCTAAACAGCCCACGAACCCGGTTACGAACCGCAAATGACACTCCCATGAGCGCGCCGATGGCCGCCTGTAGGGCAAAACTACCAGAGCCCGGATCAATATAGGCTAAAAATCTCATGAACATCTCCTCTTGCTCTTGAACTACCAACGATTATGGTGCGCAATCCTGAGGACAGGCTTAAAAATCGCGCCTCACCGTATCCTATAACTTTACACCATCTGCCGCCGGAGCGGTAATGAGCGCCCGAAGCGTTTCCAGATCGCCCTTAATGCGGGCTGTGGCTATTGACTCGACGACTGGTTTGGCCAGCTCTAGAACGAAGTTACGAAATTCAAACGATAGCTGGCAGCTTACCTGGGTTTCATTGGCGCCGTGTGGCGTAAGCGTGAAAACTGCTTCATAGGCCACGGCGCCGGTGCTGTTTTCTAGGCGAATTTCCCGGCTGGGCTCCAGGTGCGTTACCTTGATGAGGGCATCAATTTTGCGACCAGTAGCAACACTGGTGGTCCTATAAACCATTCCTTGATGCATTGGCTCCAGTGTAGAGACACTCAGCATGCCGCTATTCCATAAAGGGTAATCTTTGAGATTGCAGAGCGCATGATAAACCGTGGCGGCATCGCAGGGGAACATCACGGCAGAAGTAACGACATGTGGCATGGCTTATTTATCGCTTGTTGCTGATGGAAATACATCCGGCATTGTACCGATAATGCTTATGCTTTTGAGATAATTCTTTGCTACATAAGATAAAAAAAGAGGATCCCGGGCAAGGAATCCTATGGAACGGTGATGCTCAGAGCAGTAGCATGTTGACGCCGCCGATATCGCGCGTCCAGGTCTTGATTTGACGCCGTAGTATGGCCATAAACTGTTCCCGCATGAAGGCGTGGGGGTCGGGGCGGTGACCGGACGGGGTACGCCATTCACCCGCGGCGCCGGCTGCCATGGCCAGGAGCGCCATTACGTCGGGCCGCGTCAATGGCACCTCGGTGCGGCTGTTGGTGTAGCACAGTTCGTGCGGGCTGATCTGCTGCGGCGGCACCGCTGATCGCTCAGGGTCAAGGCCGTAGATACGCCGCACCAGCCGCCGCAACTCGGCATCATCCCTGTAGTCGAAGGTATCCAAATCGAGCTGGTGCGTGTTGTCCCTCAGCCAATATTGGTACGTGAATGTAGCGACGCGGGTGTCTTTGTAGCGTGCCGCCAGCCAGACTTCGTTACATTCATCGAAGGCATTGGAAGTAGGAGGCCGTCTTTGGCCGAGGTGAAGGCGTAGCAAGCAATGATTGGCGGCAAAGGCTCGGGCTGCTGTTTCGGCCGCGAGGCCGAGCAGCTCCTGGTTGGACTGATTCATATGGGTTCCAATCGTTGGGCGGCGTGTTGGCCGTGAACTATGGAAAAAGGAAAGGACGCCCTGCCCGGGAATACATATTTATATCATTCCTTCACCAAAAATACGAGGCGCCTGGCAATCTATCGGCGAAGCGTTTATGCTTGAAGAATATGAACCTCCAAGACGACCTCAAGAAAGTAATCCAAGGCGAAGTCGAAGACGGCGCTGACGTAATTGAGAAATACAGTCACGACGCCAGTTTATTTGAGGTGAAGCCTCGGGTGGTAGTATTTCCCAAGGACGCCGCTGATGTGCAGGCGCTGGTGCGCTATGTGGGCGAGCAGAAGAAAGCCAACCCGGAGTTGTCGATTACCGCGCGCTCGGCTGGTACTGATATGAGTGGCGGCGCCATCAATGACTCAATTATTGCTGACTTTAACCGTCACTTTACGCAGATTTTCGAAGTGTCTGAAGCTGAGGCTCACGCGCAGCCGGGGGTGTTTTACCGTGATTTCGAGAAGGCTACTTTGGAGCACAAGGCGCTTATGCCGAGCTACCCGGCCAGCCGCGAGCTCTGCACCATTGGCGGCATGGTTAATAACAACTCCGGCGGTGAGAAGTCGCTCGAGTTCGGCAAAACCGAGCGGTTTATTAAAGAGATTAAAGTGGTGTTTGCCGATGGCGATGAGTACGTGGTAAAGCCGCTCGACAAGGCCGGGCTTGATGCCAAGATTGCTCAAAAAGACTACGAGGGCGAGATCTACCGCAAGGTTTTTGAGCTGGTCGACGGCCACTATGATGCTATCAAGGCGGCCAAACCGCACGTTACCAAAAACTCTACCGGCTACAACTTATGGAACATTTGGGACCGCCAAACCGGTATTTTTGACCTGACGCAGCTGATCGTCGGTGCGCAGGGAACGCTAGGGTTTGTAACGGATATTACCTTTAAGCTCGTTCCCGCGCGGCCTCACTCTGGCTTGCTCGTGATGTTCCTCCACGATATCGATCACTTGGGCGAGGTCATCAACAAAGTGCTTGAGTATAAGCCAGCTACGTTTGAGTCGTTTGATGATGTGACGCTGTGGCTGTCTATTAAGTTTATGCCGTCGTTCCTCAAGGTGCTCGGTCCGGTGCGTTTTATTAAGCTGCTTATTAGCCTCATTCCAGATGGTTTTATGCTCATGGCCGGCATTCCTAAGCTTATCCTGATGGTGGAATTCAACGGTGATACGCGCGATGAAGTGCGGGCCAAAATTAAGGCGCTGCACAAGGAATTACATATTAAGCACAGCTACTATGAAATTACCGCTACCGAGGAAGACCCTACCGAAGAATCCAGCGAGAAGTACTGGCTGATGCGGCGGCAGAGCTTCCAGTTGCTGCGCTCTAAGGTGAAGGATAAGCATACCGCGCCGTTTATTGATGACCTGGTGGTGCCGCCGGAGCACTTGCCTGAGTTCTTGCCCAAGATGCGGGCGATTATTAAGAAGTATGATTTGTTTGCGACTATCGCAGGTCACATGGGTGACGGCAACTTCCACATCATTCCGCTGATGAAGCTCGAGAACCCCGAAGACCGGGCTAAGCTGGAGCCGGCCATGAAAGAAACCAATGAGCTCGTATTGAGCTTTGGTGGCGTGCTGAGTGGCGAGCATAATGATGGTATGATTCGCGGCCCATGGTTGCAACGCGCCTATGGCGACGAAGTGTACGGCTACTTCCAGGAGGCCAAGCACATCATGGATCCTGACGGCATCTTTAACCCGCACAAGAAGGCCAATGCCGACTGGGACTGGAGCATGGCGCACGTTCGGCAGAGCTTTTAATCTGCCCGCTGATCCGAGTCGTTGGGTGTCTGTTGCTTGGCTAGGTACTGAACTCAGGGCAGTTTTTTAAAGCAATAGCTTTATAGTGGCTTTCCTAAGCCATAAACGTAGGCGTATAGCTTGCTACTGCCCTGAGTACAGTACGCGCTTATGCGGGTGGTAGGAGGTTGCTATCAAGGAACAATGATCTCATCTTTGTCGCCGGTCTCTACCGTGAATTATTACGCTTTGTTGACAAACTTGATTTAAGATCGTACAATATACTACGTCCAAACTCAGAACGTTGATTTGGCCGCACCCGCGCCCCCAACTCCGAGAGAAGGCTCCCATGAGCACCTCGTCCGACGCCACCGCGACCGCAACCACCCGGCTCGTGCAGTACACCGCTGCCCAGGAGGCCGCGGGCTATCCCGCCAGCGTCATTCTCGCGGAGATCGACGAGAGCGCCAGCTGGCTGGGGATTCACCTCCGCGGACTGCCGCACCCGGACAGTGCCACGCTGCACAGCCAGCTTTGTGACGGCCTGCGTGACCTCGGAGCGATACTACCGATCTCCGAGGTGGGCTCTCTCGGGAATGTGATCGTCTTCGAGGTCAACCAGGATCTTCGGCACCAGATCATTGAGCAGATGCTCGTGCTGATTCCGAGCCTACTCCGGCCGCTCGAGCTCATGAGTGACCGGCGAGTCTTCGCCATCCGATCGCAGCAGTGCCTCGTGCCCATCCGCATCACCGCGGAGGACGGCGCGACGGTGCTGCACCTGCCGCCGGAGCTCAAGCTGCGCACCGAGGAGTGGCAGGCATCTGCTCTGGTCAACCGCATCGCCTACGAGGCGGCTCGGTACATCGGCTACCACCCCAAGGTGAGCATGTGTGCCGGGCCGGAAGAGAGGACGATCACCATCAGGTTCTCGTCCCTTCGTCCGGCCGTGGACATCATGCCCCGCCTCATCGACGAGGTGTTCCGTGTGATCGAGCTCAACATGCAGTTCCCGGAGAAGCCGGCCATCAAGCCCATCCTCCGCGCGGCCTAGCCGCACAAGTCCCCGACCCGATACCGCTTTGTGCGGCCGGGTCGGGGACTGTTTTTGTTTGAACGGGGAGAGGCGCATACTTATGAGAAGGAGAGCTTCATTATCGACACCATCTCATTACTGCAGTGGAATATTCTCTACTCTGAGCCTATCGATCACATCGCGGAGTTTTTGCTCCAGCACAAGCCGGACATTATCTGTCTTCAAGAGCTAACCATCGGTGCGCCAGGGCAAACCGTGCATGATACGCCGGCGTATCTGGCTAAAGCGCTAGGCTACCACTACCACACCAAGGAGCTACCAATTGTAGGCACAGACGGGACGCGCATGCTGCTGGCCAATGGCATTTTTAGTCGATTTCCGTTAACCAATCAGACATCGGCCTGGATTAATGAACCCTCGGATGATGCCGGTGGCTTTAATAATGAGTATCGTGCTTATATCGAGGCGACCCTTGAGCTTAGCGACGGCAAAACGCTGACAATTGGCACGACGCATATGTCGTACACTCACCGTTTTGAGCCGACGCCGGCTAAGCGCGCTGAGACCAATAAGCTACTTGAGCTTATTACACCTCATAAGGCTAACTATATTTTTACCGGCGATCTCAATGCGCTGCCGGATTCGTACACCATTCAAAAACTTGGCAGGAAGCTCCAGCATCTTGGTCCTGACGTGGCTGAGAAGTCTTGGACCACCAAGCCGTTTTCGTATCGTGGCTTTGAGGCCAATACGCTCGACTGGCGGCTTGATTACGCGTTTGCAACGCCGGATATTGAGGTAATCTCAAGCCAAATTTTATCCACGGACTACTCGGATCATCTGCCGGTTAGAGTTGCCGTAAAAGTACCAGCCTAATGGCTAGGATATTGGCGGGTGCTTGGCGCCCCAGTCCGCCATGCTTTGGAGGATAGGCAATAGATCCCGTCCTTTGGCCGTGAGAGAGTACTCGGTGTGAGGTGGCATTTTGGAGTGGATGGATTTCGTGATAATTCCGCATTGCTCTAGCCGCACCAGCCGGGCTGAGAGCGTGCGCGGATTAACGCCGCCCGCCTCATCTTGAAGCTGGCCAAATCGTAGCGCGCCGGGCGCGAGTGCGCGAATCAGCATAGGGGTCCATTTGTCACCCAGGATAGCTACTGAGGCTGCCACGCAGCCGGGATCAGTTATGGTCACACGTTTCATAGCTTTACAATACACCATTCATTCTATAGTATATAAAGTATAGTACTATACATAATATAACATGAAAGAGTAACATGGTCAAAATTAAGGTAATTATTTCATCCACCCGCCCGACTCGCTTTGGCACTAAGCCGGCCGCTTGGATTATGAATGTGGCGAAGCAGCAGCATCCCGACGTAGAGTTTGAGCTGGTGGATTTGGCCGAAGTAAACCTGCCGTTTCTGGATGAGCCGCAGTCGGCCTTAACGGGCAAGTACGAACATGAGCATACCAAGAAATGGTCGGCGCGGATTGCTGAGGCTGATGGGTTTATTTTTGTGACGGCCGAGTACAATCATGGTGTGCCGGCACCGCTCAAAAACGCTCTCGATTACTTGTACGCCGAGTGGAGTCACAAGCCAGTGGCGTTTGTGAGCTACGGCGCCCACGCAGGCGGCGCGCGGTCGGTGGAGCACTTGCGTGGGGTGGTAGCTCAGCTCAAGATGTATAGCCTTGGCGAGCACGTCATCATCCCAATGTACTTCACCCAGCTTAGCGAGGCGGGGGAGTGGCACCCGAGCCCGGCCCAGGAGACTGAGGCCACCGGCATGCTGAACGCGGTAACCTTTTGGGCCGACAAGATGAAATCTGCCCGGGTTGAGCTAGCCGCGCGCCAGCTTGTGTCGCGTTAAAGCGGTGGCAGTCAAAATAAGTCCCAGGTAAACCAGGCCCATCGTGCATGATTGCAGCAGGTGGGCTGGTTTGCTTATGACGAGATACGTGCCGGTGGCGAGTGTGAGCACGGTCAGACCGTAGGTGGCATACAACTTAGTGGCGGAGGGGGCAAAAAACACATAGGCGGCGTAGCCTAAGCTAGTGAATGCGATAGCGATATGGAGAAATAACATGATGACAATTCCTTTTTATACAACGTAGGCGTTAATTGAAATAAGCAGACTAAACGTTAGGAGTACGATCAGCGAAAATCGGAACAACTGGCGCGCCCATTTGGTGGTGTCGGCGGCCTTAAAGCCGCGCGCCGCTAAGCGTAACCAGGCCACGCCGATGATGGCCATCCCAATGCCATAAACATACCCCGCGAATCGGAGCAGGAATAGCGCCAGCGTGGCCACGACGAATGCGGCCACATAGAGCAGCATTTGGTTCTTGGTTTTATCAAGTCCCTTTTTAACGGGTAAAACCGGAATCTTGGCGGCGGCATAGTCGTCGTAGCGATAGATGGCGATAGCAAAAAAGTGCGGCATCTGCCAAAAAACAAGCACGAAAAACAAGATAAGGCCGGCGGTGTCGACGTGGCCGGTGGCGGCGGTATAGCCGGCCAAAATCGGCGTACTGCCAGAAATCGTTCCCACCAGTGTGCCGTGGACACTGTGGCGCTTGGTATAGCCATAAAGCACCACGTAGGCCATCCAGCCAACGAGGCCGAGCGCTACTACGACCGGATTGGTGTAGGCTACGAGAATGGCGATTCCCAGAATGCCCAAGATGGTGCCGTATATGAGTGCGTTGCGGCCGGAGATGCTACCGTTGGCCAGTGCTCGCCACTTGGTCCGCGCCATAATGGCATCGATGTCGCGGTCGATGTAGTTGTTGAACACGCAAGCCGAAGCAATCACGAGCGAGGTGCCGGCCAGCATGGCTAGAAGCAGGAGGGGATTAATATCTCGGCCTGAGGCAAATAAAAAACCAGCCACCGCCGTAATGCCGTTGCCGTAAACAATACCCGGCTTGGTGAGCCAGTAATAAGCCCCCAACGTTTCCGTTTTTATGATTCCACTCATGATATGGTAATCATAACAGTTTTTATGTAAAGCTAGGATAAACCCACATGAGCGCTCAATCCACGCCCACAGCCCATAAGATCGTCATTGTCGGCGGCGGCTTTGGTGGTGTGCGCGCGGCGTTGCGACTGGCGGGCCAGCCCGATGTGGCGGTGACTCTCATTTCGGCCAACCCTGGCTTTTCTTATTATCCCCAGCTTTACCATGCGGCCACGGGCGGAGTACGGTCCGAAGCCTCAATCCCGCTGGCTGATTTATTCGCTGGCCAGCCGGTTGAGCTGGTACAAGATACCATCACGGTGCTTGATGCGGAAAACCAGCTGGTTGTTGGCGCCTCGGGGACGAACTATCACTATGATGAGCTTATTCTGGCCCTTGGTAGCGTTACCAACTATTTTGGCATTGAGGGACTTAAAGAGTTTTCGTATAACATCAAGTCGATTGAGGGCGCTGAGCGGTTCAAGCGGCATTTGCACGATCAGCTGGCCAAGGATAGTCACCCGGAGCTGCATTATGTGGTGGTGGGTGGCGGCCCAACCGGGGTGGAGCTGGCGGCGGCGCTGGGTGACTATTTGGAGCAGATCATCAAGCAACATCATATTAATGCGCCCAAATATCAGATTGATCTGGTGGAGGCCGCGCCGCGGTTATTGCCGCACTCGCCTGAAGGTTATGCGGCACGGGTGCAACGTCGGCTAGAACAGTCCGGCGTCCATGTGATGACAGGTGCTACGGTGGAAGCTGAGACGCCGGCCGAATTACGGCTTAAGGGTAAGTCGATTGCCACCAAGACGGTTATTTGGACTGCCGGAGTCAGCAATAATCCGTTTTTTAGGAATAATGTTGATCACTTTACGCTCGCCAAAAATGGCCGCGTGGAAGTAAATGAATATCTGGAGGCTGCTCCGCACATCCGGGTGATTGGCGATGGGGCCAACACGCAGTACACCGGCATGGCGCAGACGGCCATTTATGACGCCAACTATGTGGCCGCGGATATCTTGCGTCAGTTGCGCGGCGGTGCTCGATTGAAGTACAAGCCTAAGGCGCCCGTGAGCGTGATACCAGTGGGTAAGCGGTGGGCGGCCGTGCAGTGGGGCAGGTTAGAGCTCTACGGCTTTATCGGCTGGATTCTGCGCCGCCTGGCTGACCTTATTGCCTACAGCGATATTGAGAGCTGGCCCAAGGCTGTGCGGGTGTGGCTGCAGGATGCCCGCCGCGAGGATGATTGCGCCGTTTGTAATTAGCCTGGCGCTGGACGAAGAAGGGATAAAAATTCCACTGTCTAGTTCGTGAGACACAATAGGCCGTTGGATTATTCCGACGCAGAGCCATTATTTTATTGACTTTCGCTTTTTGTTCGCATATATTCGTTAAGTTCGGAAGCTCCGGATGCTGTTTGAAAATTGAAGGGATACAGCGTGCGACGACTGCGTTGGCTGGGGCTTTTAGGAGCCTGCCTCGTGATAGTGACGGGTGTAGCGCTGCCAATTGGCCGGGCGGCTATGGCTGCTCCAGCCGCTTGTCTGCCGGATATTATTTACACTGAACATGTAAGTGATTCGGCATTGTCGCCGGTAACGTATGTCAAGACGAACTGTGGCACCGTCACCAAACGCCTCGGTGCCAACGTGCCACAGGTGTCGAGGTACGGAGCGGCTTGGTCGCCGGACGGTCATCGCATTGCTTTTGGCGGTGGCGACGAGGGCATGACGTCGGAGATCTACGTCACGGATCTCCGGACGGACGTCACCACTCAATTGACGCACCTGGGTGGCTACAACGCGACTCCGAGCTGGTCGCCAGACGGTAAAAAGTTGGCGTTTTATCACATGGGTGCAACGGCTCCCATTGCGATGGCGCTGTACACGGTCTCCGTTGACACTCCCGATTCTGCTGCGCTGCTTGTGAATATGGCGTGCAAAGAAATGGGAAGTTGGCCTGTTTGGAGCCACGCGGGTACGCGCATTATCTACCCGGCTGAGGCTGGAACTTCCTGCGATACATTTGTGCTCAAGGGCATAACGCCGGATGGCTCCAACAACCAGGTGTTGGTTACTACAGGGAAGGATCTGATTGAGAAACCAGTTCTAAGCCTTGATGACCGCTACGTTTTCTACAGTGGATCCAATAGCGGCAACCAGCTCTGGAAAGTCGATCTCCAAACCGGGGAGGCTTCACAGGTAACGGCTTATCCACGGTCGAGGTACTTTAACGCCAAGGGCATCGATAGCTCTGGTAATATCTGGGTAAGTGGTCAGGTGCCGGCCCGGGGTATCGGCTGGATCTCGCCGACTAACCCCACAGACCCGCAGATCGAGATGGCGGGCGATTTCGGGGTGGACGATGTGTACAGCGGTGCGCCAACGGTGCCGCCGTCTACGACGACGACCGTGCCGAGTTCGAGCCCGACATCGACTAAGCCGAATAAGCCGCTCAAGGTTGTTGCGCTGGGCGATTCTTACTCTAGCGGGGAGGGCGCACCGCCTTTTTTGAATGGAACGGATGCCGCCGGCAACAAATGCCACCGTTCATCTGCTGCATATCCGGAAGTGATTTTTGGCAGTAAGCCTAAGAAGTATAATTTGTCGTTCCACGCCTGTAGCGGGGCAATGATCGAAGACTTCTTTTCTCCGAATCAGCTTAATGCCAAAGAAAACAAGGCCCAGCTTGACTGGTTAACCCCGGATACGGATGTCGTTACTTTGTCTGCTGGAGGCAATAATGCGCACTTTCCTGAGGTTATGAACTACTGTGCAAGGCGGGCTGTCTGGCAGCCTAGTTGCCGGACTATCTGGGCAGGAGCAGTTGACGCTGCAATTAATAGTATGTCTATTGGCACCGGCCGGAGTACTGATAACTTTCCGGATCTCTTTGCGGCGGTTCACGCGAGGTCTCCCCATGCTACAGTTTATGTGTTGGGGTATCCTCGATTTTTCGCCAAGAACCGGACATCACCGTGCTTCACAGGGGTACCTGATGAGTTTTTCACGGGGCCGGATATGCTGTGGATTAACCAGGAGATAGCAAAACTCGACTCCACTGTGAAAAACGCTGCAGGGAAGTTTGGGTTTGTGTTTGTGGATACATACGACTCCATGAACAAGCATGAACTGTGTACAAATAAGCCCTGGTTGAGTGCGGCACAGATTCCGAAGGCATACAGCTTCCATCCAAACGTTGATGGACAGAAAGGACTCGCTGAAACACTTGCTGGTTACGTGAAGTAGTCAGCTCCAACCGCCCTCCCTGAACATGGCTTCAGGGAGGGCGTCTCATTTGTTTTACGAGGAAAATCAGTTATGCTGGAATGGAACTTACAGGGTACAAGCATGGACTTCTCGCTCATACTTCTCGCACTTCTAACAATTCTCTCGCTAGCAACAGGACTCTATACTTTCTTGTATGCAAAGAGCAAGCGAAGGCTCTGGATCGGCTCCTTTTGCTTGGCATTTATTTTTTTCGTCTTTACATATCTCAAGTATGCCGCAAGCGTTTAGCTGAAATAATCGCTAGTTACCCCCCCCGACCGCTTCGAGTCGGGGTGAGCACAGGTCGTGCCGCATTGCTGGCCTCATGCGCCCAAAATGCGGTAAACTGAGCCGGTATGTGGAAATTATTTATTCCGTCTGAAAATTATCGTGAGCTTGCTCAGGTTGTGGCCTTTGTGACGATTGGCTTGGTTTTGTATGCCTTCAAGCAGAATATGGCTGCGGGCGTGGTGCTGGGTGTGGGTTCAGTGGTGTCGGTAATTCCGTTGATTGTTGATATGGTCAAGGAGATTAAGGCCGGCAATTTTGGCGTCGACATTTTGGCGGTAACGGCAATATTGGCGTCGCTGGCGCTCGGTGAAGTGCTTGTGGCGGGGGTTATCTTGCTGATGCTTACTGGTGGTGAGGCGCTGGAGTCGTATGCTCAGGAGCACGCCAAGAAGGAGCTGGGAGATCTGCTGAGCCGCGCGCCCAAGACCGCCCACCTGTGGCGTGGTCAGCAGACCAAGGATATTCCTGTGGACGCCGTTAAGGTAGGGGACCGACTATTGGTAAAACCCGGCGAGACGGTGCCGGTGGATGCTCGTGTGGTGGAGGGCACATCGAGTTTTGACGAGGCGGCTATTACGGGTGAAAGCCTGCCGGTGGGGAAGACTATCGGCCAAGATCTGGTGAGTGGCTCAATTAATACCACGCGCGCCGTTACGGTGGAGGCCACGCGCACGAGCGGCGACAGTCAGTATCAACAGATTGTGAAGCTGGTGCAGTCTGCGGCGTCGAGTCGCAGCCCGCTTATTCGTCTAGCTGACCAGTACAGCGTGCCCTTTACCCTGCTGAGTTTATTGATAGCCGGGATTGCTTGGGCGATGAGTGGCCAGGCTTTACGCGCTTTGGAGGTGCTGGTGGTGGCTACGCCTTGTCCGCTGCTTCTGGCGACGCCGGTGGCGATCGTGTCGGGCATGAGCCGCGCCGCACGGTACGGAATTATTGTTAAGAGCGGTGCAGCACTAGAGAAACTGGCCGTTATTCGCACGATCGCTTTTGATAAAACCGGCACCCTCACCGAGGGTACGCCCAAAGTAGCTACCGTTCACGCAGTTAAGCTGACCGAAGATGAGCTAGTGGCAATAGTAGCAGCCGTGGAGCACTCTTCAGCACATATCTTGGCACGGGCGATGGTGGTTGAGGCCAAAGATCGCCGCCTCAAGCTGCCTCGGGCCACCAACATGACCGAGGAGCCAGGTAGCGGCGTCATGGGTGAGGTGGCTGGCCGCTCGGTGGTGGCGGGCAAGGCGTCCTGGCTAGAGCATCACGGCGTAAGTGTGCCGGCTACGGATGTAGGTGGGCAGACGGTTACGCTCGTGTCGATCGACGGCCACTATGCTGGAGTGGTGACGTTTGCGGACCGGGTTCGCCCAGAGACCGTCGCCACACTTAAGCAGTTAACAGAACTGGGCATCAGTAAGATGATGATGCTTACGGGTGACCAGGCGGGCGTGGCTAAGCGCATCGCCAGTGAAATCAATCTTAAGGATACATATACTGATTTGCGGCCCGTCGACAAAGTAGACATTATCAAGCGGCTTGATCCGTCTGCGCATCCAGTAGCCATGGTGGGCGACGGCGTTAACGACGCGCCCACGCTGGTGTCGGCCGATGTGGGCATTGCTCTGGGCGCGCGCGGCTCCACGGCGGCTAGCGAGTCAGCCGATGTCGTGATTATGCCTGACGATCTAGGCCACGTCCCCATGGCTATCCAGGTAGCAAGGCGGGCTCTGCGTATTGCCAAGGAGAGTATTTGGACCGGTATTGCATTGAGTGTTGTGCTCATGCTTATTGCCACTAGTGGCATCATTAAGCCGGTTTATGGGGCTCTCCTCCAGGAGGTTGTGGATGTGGTGGTTATTCTGAATGCGCTGCGTGCACGGACCGGTCCGCTTCTTATGCCCAGTAAGCATTAGCTATTTATACAAATTTTTCTAAAATTTACCGATGACTATCGGATCCAGCGCCGTTGCTGGCCTAAACATCTCGGACTGATACTTATATGTAATGTATTGATTAAGGGTGTGGCGGTTGTTTTTTCAAAAGATACGTCAATACTCGGGTCGCGGCATTTTCTTTTCGCTTGCTGCGATGATGGCGGTGGCGCTCACGGCCACGAGTGCCACGGTTTATTGTGTGAACCAGCTGCTGCAAAGCCGCGCGCAGGCTTCGGAGGCTAACCAGACCCTGCTACAAACCAGCGGTCTACTAGAAGACTTGGTAGCAGCCGAGAATAGCCAACGAGGATTTCTGCTGACTGGCGACGACAGCTACCTCGTCGCTTATGATGCATCTCGTCAGGACATTCCACATCAGCTGAGCCGGTTAGAATCTAAGGCCGCCAAGTATGGTTATGGTTTGAAGCTGGCGCAGGCCCGCGGCCTAATAGACAAGCAGCTGGCAGAGTTGGCGGCTACTATTACGGTTCGCCGTGATCAGGGCTCCGAACCAGCCTTGTCGCTCGTGGCGATGGGGCAGGGGCTTGGGTATATGAATGGCATACGATCGTCTCTTGGCAGCATCACGAGCCAGCAAACGACGCTGTTTAACCATCAACGCGGCCAGATAACTCGGTACAGTAATCTGGCCGCGGCCGTTAGCGAGGCCATGCTTGTAGTAGTGATTATCCTGGCTGGGCTGGTGTTTTATTTGTTTGTGCGGGCAATTGCCGCTGCCCGGGAGCTTGATCGGGCCAAAGATGAATTTGTTTCACTCGCCTCACACCAGCTGCGAACACCAGCTACAGGTATTAAGTCAGTGTTGGCGACGATTATGGCGGAGGATTTTGGGCCGCTTACGGAGCGCCAGCGGTATTTCCTCGCGAAAGCAGCCGAGAGCAACCAGCGAGAGCTTAGTATTATCGAAGAATTGCTCAATGTAGCCAAGGCTGACGCGGGTCGCTTAGTCTTGCGTCCCTCCGAGGTGGATTTACGCGATGTCATCGACACCATCGTGAACGAGCAGCACCGGGCCATTGAAGCCAAGAAGCTCAAACTTACCGTTAAGCAACCCGATCAGCCGGTGCGACTGTTGGCTGATTCGGAGAAGCTCTACATGGCCATCGGCAATCTAGTAGACAACGCGCGCAAGTATACCCCGGAGGAGGGTCATATAACGGTGTCGGTGCATGGCCGGCGGGGCATGGTGGCAGTGGAGGTTTCGGATACAGGCTTAGGCATCGATGAAGACGAAATTGGGCAGGTGTTTGATCGATTCCAGCGTGCCCGGAGCGTATTGGCGGGCAATGTAGAAGGCACTGGACTTGGTTTATACCTTGCCCGCCGCATTGTTGAGCTTCATAATGGACATATTGAAGTTAATTCCAAGAAGGGCCGGGGTACAACTTTTACCCTGACCTTGCCGCTGAGGAGGACCTAGCCATGCGTCCACGAGTGATGATTGTTGAAGACGACGCCGTGATTCGGGAGATTTATGCTCTCAAATTCGAGCTCGAAGGTTATCCTGTACTGGCGGTCGAGAACGGTCAAGAAGCGTTGGGCGCCGTGGGTGAGTTTCGCCCGCATTTTATTTTGCTCGATATGATGATGCCCATTATGGGCGGCTTGGAGTTTATGCAGCAGTACTACAGTAGTGAGGGCGAGCTTGCCAAGGTTATCGTATTTAGTAACATTTCAGCTCCTAGTCAAATGGAGGCGGTTTTGGAGCTGGGCGCCAGCGCTTACTGGATTAAGTCTGATTACACTCCTGATGAGGTCGTGAGCAATATCTCCAAATTCTGGGACGAGTCAGATAGCCAAGCTTAGCCTGGCTGTGGCATAATAAAGCTTCATGAAAGACAGTGTACATCCTGGGCTGCGCCGGTTGATAACGAGAGTCTCGATCTCACCGTTTCGAATTGTTGCCTATCTCCTCCACGCCACGGGCTTGGAGCATGTCTACAAACCGCGATTTTCGCGCTACGTGTCTTTATTAGAATTAACTGACGATGTGGTGGCGAAACTGCCAAAGCATAGTCAGACCGTGTTTGGATCGGCTGTGGATCCCATGAATTTAATCTTCGTGGGTGCCGAAGCCGACCTGAGACAAGCTTTTAAAACAGCCAAGTGGAGTGGTGCCCAGCCGGCCTCACCGGTGTCGCTTGTATATGGGCTCTTAATGGTACTTATGGGCAAGACCTATCACAACGGTCCGTTTACGCCGCTGTACGTTAATATTGGGCTCCAGGACATGGCCTACCAGCAGAGTACGCACCGCACGGGTTTTCGCAGTCGGCATCATCTGAGAATTTGGCGGACGGGCATTAAGCTGTCAGGCGGCAAGTGGGTGTGGGTGGCTGGCGCCAGCTACGATCCTGACCTGAAATTCATGTTCAAGCCTCCTTTTATTTTGCACCATCAGGATCCGGATTTTGATAAAGAGCGTGATTATGTGGTGAATACCTTGGAGAAGACGGGGCTTGCTACCAAGGTTAAGCTGGTGGATATGAACCCGCCCATTTCCCAGCGCCGCATGCGCGGTACGGCGCTAAGGGCTAAGTATTTTACCGATGGCAAGGCTGTGGTGGTAGAAGTATGAAGCGCCTAGATGGTCGGGAAGTGGCTGGGTTTATCCAGGAGCGGCATGCTGGCATTGTCCGAGGGATGCATGTGAAGCCGCGGCTGGTCATTGTGCGGCAGGGGGCCACGCGCGCCACTGACATGTATTTGCGCGTGAAGCAGCGCTATGGTCAGGAGCTTGGCATAGCGGTTGATGTTTACACCGAGGCGCCGACCACGTTGCTGCAGCGAATCCATGAACTCAACGACGACGCTACGGTGACGGGCATAGCCGTGGAATTGCCTTTTGCGGACGAGCCGGAGCTAACCGATCGGGCTTTAGCGGCGGTTGCATTAAGCAAGGATGTGGACGGCTTGGCCCCCAATACGTCGTTTGAGGTGGCTACACCCAAGGCTATTCGCTGGCTCTTGGCGGCCTACAATGTGGAGCTAAAACAGCGGCGGATTGTGGTGGTAGGGCAGGGCCGTTTGGTGGGTGCGCCGCTGGCCGACCAGCTGGAAGCTTCAGGCCTGGAGGTGGTCCGTGCCGACGAGCACACCAAAGATCTGGCCAGGGTGCTCATTGAGGGGGATATTATCATTTCTGCGACTGGTCAGGCGGGACTTATTACGACGGCCATGGTGAAGCCGGGCGCCGCCCTCGTGGATGCCGGCGCTCCCAAGAGCGATCTTGATCCGACATTGTACGACCGGGATGATCTTGCGATTACGCCTAACCCGGGCGGTGTCGGCCCTATGACGGTGGCGGCATTATTCGACAACTTGCTCATTGCAGCTCAAAAAAAGAACGCAAGCTAAGGTGTGTTAAAATTTGACGGGCTTTTAAAGCCAAAGCCAGCTCCATACTCGAGTAGGGAGAAGCATTGTGAGCGTTGCAGGCCAGCTATGGCGTCACCGGCGCTATGCCGCTAGGGTGGTTTTTTGTACGCCGCGACGAGCGTGGCAAACCTATCGGCGGCTGGTGCATGAGTCGGTGACGGGCCATTACCGGCCTCATGGCGATCCAACCCAGGCGGACTGCGCGGTCGCGTTCTGCTCCTCGGACCAGGCTAACAAGGACATGGCGTGGCACTATCTGCCGGACTTGCGAGTCAGGTATCCGGAGCTTCCGTTCATTCTGTCGCCCGAGATCTACGATCTGTACGTGCGCGACCGCGACGAGGCCGCCGAGGCGCTCTGTCGCTTGAGTAGGAGCGTTGGCACGCATGAGTCTGCGCTGGAGATGCGCGTCGTCATGTTCGGCCAGAGCTTAGAGCATCCATTGCTGGTCGCACTCGATCGTCACATGCCGCGCATGGATGCCGCCGTTCAGTGGTTCAACTACCGAACCATCGTGCCCGACGACCTGCACTCGATCCGGCTCACCACGACGGATCCGACTCACGAGAAGCGATGGCGCCGCAAGCAGCCGGCGGTGGTGGCGTTCTACATTCTCGCGGGCCGCGTAATGCTTGACGCGTAAATGCAGTTCTAGTCCGCCCTTGGCGGTCCGGCACTTTTGCCGGGCCGCCATTTACTTGGCGAGCAGTGTTTGGATGCGCTCGGTGACCTGCTTGGGCGTCATCTCGGCCTTGACGATATAGTCATCAGCCGCCATCTTGTAGACGCGCGTAGCGGTTTCAGTATCGCCCATGTTTGTTAGCACCACTACCTTAGCATCGCGACCGTTGGCCTGGCTGCGAAGCTGCTTGAGCATGTCGAGCCCGTTCATGTTGGGCATCATAAGATCTAATAAGACCACGTCGGGCTTAAATGAGCTAATGAGCTCCAGCCCACTGCTGCCATCAGGCGCCGTAGCAACCTCATAACCCTCGTGTTCAAACTTCATTCGATACATTTGCACAATGGCCATATCGTCTTCAATAATGGCAATCTTTACCTTCTGGCCGTTCATACAGTGCCTTCACCCTTAGCTGCTATTTATAAGAATTATACACGAATCATGGCGGGTAGGTGATCGGTCTAGAAGATAAAAAAACCTAAAAACATTCGCAATTATTGTGCTATTGCTTGTAAAAAATAGCAAAATTATGAATACTTAGGTTTAACAATTGACCTTTTGAGCATTACTACAGCATGCCTGACAAATCCTCTGACAATTATGATAGCCTCCTCGCTCGCGAGGATGATAAGCTATGGCGCAACTACGCCAAGGTTTATGACGAGCTACTTAAGGTTATCCCATATCGAAATTTGCTGCTGAAGGTGGTCGATCAGGCTCAGATTGAGCCAGGAATGAGCGTGCTTGACGCTGGCTGCGGGACCGGTAATTTGCTTTGGGCGCTTGGCCACGTCAATGTCGAGTGTAGCGTAACGGGCGTTGATTTTTCTAAACCGATGATGGCCAAGGCTAAGTCCAAGGCAGCCAAATATCGCGGAAAAACCAGCTTTGTGCTGGCAGACCTGGATGAGCCGGCTGAAACATGGAATCTGGACGGTCCTTATGACCGGATCGTGTTTAATAATAGCCTGTGTTTGATTCAAGAACCCAGGGATGTGCTGAAGAAAATGGCCGGATTAACGCATCCGGGCACTATTCTGGTGGCAGCGACGCCGCGGCCAAATCCTAGCGTGAACGAAGTGCTGGATGAGCACCTACAGCAATCCTCGTACACGGGCCGCTCCCGCGAAGAGGCCATGCAAGAGCTGGTTTCAGTGCTGGGTCCCCTGTTTGTGAGTAATGAGCAGCTCTTTAAGCGTTACGGTGATAGCTATCATTTGCCCACGCGAATTCAGCTCCAGGATTGGTTTGCTGGTAGCGGTTGGCGTATCAGGGATATTACTACAGTTTATGCAGGCCAAGACTGGCTCGTGACAGCCGTCAAAGATTAGGCATTGTATGCGTTGATTTTCCTATAAAATAGTATAGGGAGAAGAAGTCCTTTAATAAACCAATAAGATGGGTGGTTGTTGTGACTAGGGCAACGGCCCAATCCTGGGCTAGCGATTCCTATGTGGTGGCGTACCCTCGCCTGTACGAGCTGTGGCCTATTCGGCAAATGTGGCACGAAGTGGTTCGCTTGGCAGACATAACGAATGACAGCCGAGTGCTGGATATGGGCGGTGGCACGGGCTTTCTGCTTCGCGCATTGTCCGAGCTGGGCTTGGCGCCTTCCGTGGTCGAGTTGGATGGTGACGCCCGCATGCTGGAACAAGCCGCCGCGGTGCCATACGCAGGCCAGCGGGTGCTGCATCAAGCTGATTTGACACAGCCCATGGCTAATTGGGGGCTTTCCGGACGTTTTGACCGGCTGGTAACCGTTAATACGCTGTACCTACTGCCCGATCCGGCCGCCATGTTAGAGCAAGTGCTTCCGCTGGCGGCCCCTGGAGCTAGCTTGGTAGCGGCTACCCCTAAGCCCAACCCAGAACCATTAGCGGTTCTGGCGGCTCATTTGAGCTGGTTTAAGGCCGGTGGGGGTGACCCGGCGGCGGAAGAAAACCGCATCCGCACCGATCCGGATTTTCAAACGATCTTAACCGAGCAGCCGCGTTTGCTGACGCGTTCTTTCCCGACAGAACTAGAACTGCGCCAGTGGTTCGAGCCTGGCTGGCAGATATCGGGGGACATCAGAACCACTTATGCAAACCAAGACTGGCTGATTCAAGCCCGAAAGGATTCTCGTGGCTGAGCCATCCATAACGGCCTACCAGGCTGTCACACAGGAACAGCGTCGGGCCACGTGGCGGGTTCGACATCAAATCTACTGCCTTGGTGACGGTGGCCAGCCGCTGCTAGGGTGCGATCGCCCAGCTGATGATCCGCATGGAGATGATAACCTCGACTCAGCGTTTCAGTTTGGTGCGCGGTATCGAGGAGGGGTAATTGCAACGGGGCGACTCAGCATCGCTTCCGATCCTTGGCAGCTGCCCACTGGCCAGGCTTTATGGCGCCGGCCTACGGATCTGCGGATCGAGCCGGAGTGCACCTACTCTGAGCCTGGCCGTCTGGGGGTGATTAGCCGCTATCGTGAGACGCCCATTGGCAAAGTGGTTCGTTACCGTCTGTCGGGCTTGATTATGGAGCGTTCTCTGGCTCTTGGTTTTGACCATTTTTTGGTCAAGCTAATGCCACGGTTGCTCTGGAGCTTTTACTGGTTTCCCTGGACATTGGTTGGGCCCGAAACATTTCTGCCCGAAGAGGGCGGTCCTCTCGAGGGGGATGTTTGGCCGGCCACTCTTAACCTGCATGAGCTGGTGCTGGTGGCCCGGCGCACCAAGATGGACTTCTACCGTCTCTTGTTTCCGGAAGGTGCCGTCGAAGAATGGTACGATCCCAGTCGAGCCCGTCCCTGGCCGGAATTGGTAGAGCTTGGTCGGCGAAATGAACACCTGTTGGCGGCGCATGGATGGGTTCGACCTCGAACCCTCTAGTCACTGGAGCTGCCTATCGTGTTCCGGCCGTGACTTTACTGTTCACCACGAAGGCCGCCGAGCTTTAAGCTTGGCGGCCTTTCCTACTTTAAGTCAGCCCAGTCGTTGGTGCTGAAGGGCAGTTTATAAATGCGGTTTAGGATTTGCCGAGCTGACAAGTTTTTTTCTGTGAGTGGGCTGCCAATAACAATGCGATATGATCGGTAGTGCCATTTATTCTTGTACCACTGGATATGCACAGGAATTATTTCAACGTTGGGATCCTTGGCCAAGACTTCTATGCCCGACCGAGGTCGCGTTAGACCAACAACTCGCCGCCCCTCAGGAAAGATCACGATTGATTGGTGGTGCTGCAGGAACAGGCGAGCAGCTTCAAGGCCATAGCTGTAGCGTGAGTTGCGGCTTGCCGGAAAAGCGCCTAGACAGAGTAGGATGGAGCGCAGAACTTTATCGAACAAAGCGTTGTGGGCGAAGTAACGAAACGGCACTAGCCGTGCAAAGAGCTGTGGCGATAGGGCATAACAAACAACAAATGGGTCGATCATGCTCTGGTGGTTGGCGGCGATGATGTAGTGCTTGCTTGGGTCTAGCTGCGTTGGTTTTAGGAGTAGCTGAGTGCGGTAAGCGAATGCTGCCATCATTGGTCGAAAAAACCAATAGGAAGCTGTTTGATTGAACACAATGAATTTAAGCAGCTTGGAAGAAAGCAGTTTATCTTGAGGCGTCGGATATATAGTATTAGTTTGAGGAGTATGGACATTCATTGCTGTGTTAGCCATTGTGTTAATTATAACATAATGGTATACTTATAGCAAGCAGAACAGTTATGATTTCAAAAATTCGCGCACTTCGTGCAGCAAACAAAATCTTTAAGAGTGACCAGTCTGAGATATATCGCGCCAGAATGGCGCGCAGCTTACATGACGTCGAGAGTGCTCAAAAACTCCATGCATTGGTGTATTTGGACCGTGGTTATGTTCAAGGTCATATGATGGCCGAGGACGGGCGGATATTGTCTCGTCATGACCCTGTGAGTCAGCATTCCGATTACTTTATCGTTACAAAAGCCGAAAAGGGCACCGACGTTACAATTGCTGCCGCTCGTCAAATCACCTCACGCCTCAAGGCGGGGCATCAATCATTTCCGTTATTAGAGCAATTTGACCTCTATCCTGGTATGAGGGCGAAGATTGAAGCACATGACCCGGCTCGCCTCGTAGAAATATCTGCCTTAGCAAAGAAGAAAGGCGAGAGCTCCTATGCTACATTTGTTTTGTATCGCGAAATGTGGCAACATTCACAAAAGTCGGGTCATCAGCTGTGGCTAATGGCGTGTGATGCGACGCTATACAGGCGTCTTGAATTTCTTTTCAGGCGAGCACTTGTGCAAGTCGGCCCAGAGGTATTTTACAAAGGCCACCAAGTGGTTCCGGCTATATTAGACATCCCTGCCACGTATGTATATCTTAGGAAACTAGCCCAACGCCCTCGTATTCCTGGCCTCGAACTTAAGCGAAACATGGCTGCATTTTTTTTGAAGGGACTCTAAGGTGACTGCTGAGACTAAGAAATCTGGTTGGTTTGTTCGGAGTATGTGGCATGCGTACGGCTATACATATGATGGCCTGCGCTATTTTTATCCCTATCAACAGCTTATTCGCCAGGTAGCCGAGCGCTTAGAGCTATCTCCCGGACTTCGAGTCCTAGAAATCGGCTGCGGGACAGGTAATGTGCTTGAGATAGCCCTCCAGACACCGGAAATCCATGGTATTGGTGTCGATATGTCGGCTTCGATGCTAGCAGTAGCCAGACGTAAGCTCAGGAGCTACATTGCCAAGGGGCAGCTCGATCTTGTTCAACAAGACATCGAGGTCTTTTTGAAACAGCTGCCTTCATCCTCGATAGACCGCATTGTGTCGGTGAATGTATTCTATGCACTTGGTAACCGAGCTGTGATATGGAGCGAACTTATGCGAGTGCTTGGACCGCAGGGTCGAATGGTGATCACAAGCTCCGTTCGCACCGGCAGCGGACCTATTATCAAAGAGCACTTAAAAAATGCTTCGTGGTTGCGGCTTTTTCAGCCTAAGCTTCTAGGGGTGTTCATTATTGATACCTTAATTAATTTAATTGGTGATACTGGTCATTTTGCCTTCCCTGATGAAAGGGTTTTGCGAGAAGAGGTTGAGAAAGCTGGCGGTGTATGGGTGAATCCAGTGCGCTGCTATGGTGGAGTTGAAGAAGGTGTCAACGTTCTCTTCACGGTTCTGAAGCCACAAGAACACTAAGTCAGTGTGCTAAGATACGCTTATGCTTAGCGTGGCTTTGGTTTCAGTGTTCGTTGTTGCTGGCTGTGCACTTTTGCTTGGCCTCATTACTCTGTTTAATAACCCCACCCGCTACACCAATAGAGTCTTTGCCATGCTGGCCACGCTGTGTGGTATTTACACGGTTGTAAACTTTTTAGCCGATCACGAACAGACTCATGCGCTACTTTGGGTGCGCTTAACTTTCACGCTGGCCACGTTTATGCTTCTCCTAATGATGCTGTTCGTTAACAACTTTCCGCAGCGAGGCTTTAGGCGCCAGTGGGAGCTCGTGCTGAGTGCCGTGGCAGTCATTGTCGCCGGAGTAACGTTAAATGGCGGCTTTATCCCAAGCGTAATACTAAAACCAGATAAAACTGATGTGATTGCAGGGCCTTTTTATCCGGTTTTTCTTGTTTACCTGGTAGCCGCCTTGGTGCTGTCCATAGTGCTAGTGCGCGCGGCGCTCAAGCATAGCAAGGGCGCGGATAGAGAGCGCGTAAAATATCTGGTGCTTGGGCTTTTTATCGCAGCGGCACTCCTTGCTTGCACGAATCTCTTTTTGCCCCTCCTTGTGGGCAACAATGACCTGGCTGGATTCGGCACGTATTTTATCCTCATTTTTATCTCATTCACTTTTTATGCAATTATTCGGCATCGACTATTTAACGTACGATTGGTTGTTGCGCGGTCTGTTGCCTACATTTTATTGCTGCTTACGCTGGCGATTGCGTATAGCTTGATGGCGCTACAGCTGGGTGGACTTATATTTGATGATGCCAAGGTTACGACGGCCCATCAGGCCTATGATGTAGCTTTAGCTCTCGTCCTCGCCTTCACTTTTCAGCCGTTACGGCACTTCTTTGAGCGGATTACCAACCGAGTCTTTTATCGCGATAGCTATGACTCGCAGCAGGTAATTAATGACTTCTCAAAAGTGCTGGTTTCGGAATTACATTTGGATATGATGCTGCGCCGAAGTGTGACCGAGCTGTGCCGCAACTTGCATATTCAGTACGGCCAGATTGTGGTGTTTAACCATGACCGGGTTTACCACATTGAGCACTATGGCCCGCTACCCAAGCGGCTCATGATTGCGCCTGAGTTGCATCGGCTCAATAAACGCATGCTGGTGGCGGACGAGCTTGAGGACGATGATCGCAAAGCCCTTATGGACGAGCATGGCATCCGTGTATCGGTGATGCTGCATACCCGGGATGAGTTCATTGGCTATCTGCTGCTCGGTGATAAGCTCTCCGGGGACATCTACTCCAGCCAAGACTTGGAGCTGCTGGAAATTATTACTAAGGAGCTGGCTGTCGGCATATTGAACGCCAAAGCTTACGCCGAAATCCAAGAGTTTAATGTCACCCTTCAAGCCCGGGTGGACCATGCTACAAACCGCCTGCGAGTAGCTAATCGCCACCTCAAGGAGCTCGATAAGGCCAAGGACGAGTTTATTAGCATGGCATCACACCAGCTGAGGACACCACTGACCACTATCAAGGGCTATCTTTCGATGATGCAGGAGGGTGATGCTGGGCGGTTGACGGCGACGCAGAAGGAGTTTGTAAGTTACGCGTTTGGTAGTAGTGAGCGGATGGTTAATCTAATCTCTGATCTACTCAATGTCAGCCGCCTGAGCGCGGGGCGGTTTTTGATTCAGGCCAAGCCGACCGATGTAGTAGCCATGGTTGAGGACGAAGTGCGGCAGCTCCAGCCTCACGCCACCAACAAAGGCCTCCAGCTCACGTTTGAGCACTCGCCCAAGGCATTCCCGCTAGTGGAGCTTGACGACAACAAGACGCGCCAGGTGGTGATGAACTTTATCGATAACGCGATTTACTACACTCAAACAGGTAGTGTGATGATTCGACTATCCAAGGTGGGCGAGGCGGCCCGGCTTGAAGTAACCGACACGGGTATTGGTGTGCCGGAAGGCGCCAAGCGCAAGCTGTTTAGCAAGTTTTATCGGGCCGAGAATGCTCAGGAGGTCCGGCCGGACGGTACCGGCTTAGGCCTGTATTTAGCCCGGCGGGTGATTGAAGACCAGGGTGGTACAATAATATTTAAGAGCGTTGAAGGCAAAGGTTCAACGTTTGGATTTGAGTTACCGCTGAAGGCGCGTAATCCAGTCGCCAAAGCAAAGGAGCCCCATGGCAAGCACTGATATAACTACTCCGGCCGCCCCTGGGCCAGGAGTTGGCAAGACTATTCTGATTGCAGAAGACGATCCTTTTATTTCTCGCATGTATGAAATTAAGCTCCAGGGCGCGGGCTTTACGGTGGTGCTTAAAAACAACGGCCGGGACGCACTGGAGGCCATTAAAGCGCAGCGCCCGGATCTCGCAATGCTCGACATTAATATGCCCGAGCTGACTGGATTTGATGTTCTTGATGCCCTTCAGCGTGACGGGTTTGATTTAACCTCGATGCCGATTATTATTTTGACTAACTCGTCGGAGCTCGTGGACCGTAACCGGGCGCGCGATTTCGGCGTGGAATATTTGGTAAAGGCAGAGCTAACGCCGCGCGAAGTTCTTAACATTATCAACGAACGCCTCAAGTCTTCGAGCGAGGAAAAGTCTGGTCATGCTTGAGCCGTTCGGTCTGGCACTGGTAGCGTTTGGCGTGAGCTTTTTGGTGCTCATAGGTGTCGAGAAAATTATTCACCGTCTCACCTACAACCCTGATCGGAGCTATCGCTGGGGCGTGTGGTTGTTTTCGGTGCTGATTTCGGCGTACGTATTTGTGACGAGCCTTGGCCGGTAAAGCCGCGGGTGATGCGCCTAGCAAAGCCCCCGCTCAGTAAGTGAACGGGGGCACGTGCTACCGAGGATTAATAACCTTGGTAGCAGCCTCAAGGGCGGCTTGGGTTTTCTTGAGCCCGGCCTGAATTTCGGCCGGAAGGTCGCCGTTGGGCCAGAGCAAGGTAACGGTTTGTGGGTTGTAAGCCGACAAACTCACCAGGTCATACCAGCGTCCATTCGTGAAGTGGGCGCGGTACTGGCGGCCCGACTCTACATAGCCCACGCTCTCTAGGGCCTTGCCTGAGCCAATATTGACGTCGACGTATTCCGAGTCGATGGCATAGGCACCAAGCTCACGGAAGGCATACCAAGTGCGCAATCGGTGGGTGAGGCCGGCGATGCCTTTGCCCCAGAGGGGCCGATTGGCCAAGAGGATACCGCTGGTGAGGCGGTTGCCTGTCCGCAGATGCAGGCTGGTGGAGCCCACGAGCTCTTCCTGCTGGCCACGTTGCAACGTAATCATCCAGAAAATGCTAGCGTCGTCGGTGCGGGTGCGCTCGAAGTAACCCTCCTCGTCCTTTGGTGTCGGGCCGCCCTGCATTGACACATATTGCTGGACGGTGAAGTCCTCCAGGAGCTTAGCGTATGTCTTGCCGTCACCCTCTCGGGCGGGGCGCATCACCACCGTGACGGTTTCGCCGTCGATGACGTGCGGTATCTCAAAATATGGACCGTAACCCATGTTGAGCCTCCTTGTTAGTTAATGGGTAATTCATCGATTGATGAAGCCCGGAGAGACTCCCGCTATGGGTATTGGTCTGATGATGCAAAAAACCTCCCTAGCGGGAGGCTTTCCGGAGTTCACCAAGGTTGATGATTAGATGAGGAAAGGAATCGTCCCACGCGCAATAGCGCCGTAACCCTTAAGGGTGGCAGCGGAGTCGACGTGCATAAATTGTGGGACGATAACTATAATTCTCATAGTAAAAATACTTTACGTTATAAAACTGCTTATGTCAACTATTAGAGTGTTGGCGAGGCGGATACGCCTCCTCGCCTGACTTAGATCAAGCAAAATTTAGGGCAGAGACAATGTGTCGCGGATGCGCTTGAGGACAAATGGCTGGCCTGGAGTTTGGTAGTCGCCCGGCTCTACCGTGACGGCTGTAATGTAGCCAGCTTGCTGGACTAGCCCAATGGTTGTGGCATTGTAATTGCCATAAGGGTAGGCAAAGTGCCGAATGGAGTGGCCTATCTGCTGCTCGATGCCTGCTTTGGAATCGGCGATTTCGTGCCGCTGCTCGTCAGGGGACAGGGCTGCTAAATTAGAGTGGTCGAGGGTGTGGCCACCGATAGTCATGAGCCCGGACCGGTCAAGCTGGCGGACTTGGTCCCAAGTCATGTAGCTGTCGCCGCAGCCTTGGGGCGGCTGGAGCGGGTCATTATAGCGCCGGCTGGCTCCAATGCACCATTTGCTCAAAGGGCCGCCGTTGATAATGTAGAAGGTGGCTTTCATGTGGTGGGCTTTGAGGAGGTTGAAGGCGGTCATTTGGTCCGCGAAGCCGTCATCATAGGTAATGACGACGGGCTTGGTGGGGAGTGTGCCCGTGCCGGCGAGAGCAGCTGCAACTTGATCAAGATCAACAGTTGTGTAACCGGTCCGGTCCAGGTGCTCCAGTTGTTGCTCAAAATTAGCCGGAGTGTAGTGATAGAGCACAATAGGAATAAACAGGGCGCCAGGATGAGATGCGGCTGGATGCGGCGCAGTTGGGGTGTCGTGAATGGCTTCGCGCCCGGCAGTATCGAGCTGGGTGTTCCACTTGGCGAGCATGGCCTTGAGGTCAGCTATACGCCGAGCGGCGGAGCTGTACTTTTGCTGATTTATGGCGGTATTGATTTGAGCCAAAGCTTCATCCAGATACTTGGCGGAGGCGAGCTCAGTGTGGACCTGGATCTGGCGAGTCTTGAAGTTGGCTACGGCTTGGCGCACATCGTCAACCGACTTCTGCAGTTTGGCGGGCTCTACCGCCCCAACCACCGGTGCCTGAATAGCCTGGGGCCAGGCGAGCGCGATAGCGGCGGCACTAGCTACGAGAATTCCGCAAATAATCGTAAAGAGCGCGGTATTCGTGACCTTGGGAGACCAGTTATTTGGGCCAGTGGGGAGCTTGTGGTCCATAATGGTCTTGGGCGTGTGACGCCGCCATTCCAAATAAACCAGCCAGGTGATAATGGCATCAAGGCCGGTCAGGATGGCTAGCGCCGTGGAGTGGTCATAGCCAATGCGGTAGCTTTGGTAAAATATAAATAACAGTAAGAACCCGATAGCCCACGGGTACACTCGGTAGTGACGTCGTAGAAGCGCCACGGCTAAGGCGATTTTAATAAACCCATGACCTAGCAAATACAGTGCGGCAAACAGAGCCACGCCGGCCGTTACTTGTTGATCAAGCTTCATAAGTGTGTGGGCTATAAAAGCATGATTATCCTGCAGAAGATGGTAGGTAGAAATACTAGCCCAGCCATGGAGAGTACCCATGGGCAGGAACAGCAACAGGACACCGCCAATAACTTCAACTAACCCATCAAGTCCTTTGATGGTGATACCAATACGGAAAAGCCGGTCAAGTAGTGGTTGGGAGAGGCGAAACTTCACCTCCCTAGCGTACCGGGATTTTGTCTTAAGCGCCACCCATACTCAGGCGGTTCTCAGAAAAAGCCGGTATCATGGGGGTATGAGAATATTAGTTGTTGAAGACGAGCATAAAATCGCCAACGCCATTCGGCGGGGTTTGGAGCAGGAGTCATTTGCGGTGGATGTGGCCTATGATGCCGACGAGGGCTTGAGCTCGGCCCTAACCCGTGAACATGATCTTATTATCTTGGACCGCATGCTGCCCGGCCTCATCGAAGGCTTGGACGTCTGCCGAGAGATTCGCGCCGAGGGCATCCATACGCCGATCCTCATGCTGACGGCCAAGGACAAAATCAGCGATAAGGTGGCCGGGCTTAACTCGGGCGCCGATGACTACCTGGTGAAGCCATTTGCATTTGAGGAGCTCTTAGCGCGAGTGCGGGCGTTATTGCGCCGGCCACAAGATAATCTGGGCACCGTACTCCAGCTTGACGATTTGCAGCTTGATACCACCAGCTACGCCGTCACTCGGGCCGGCCAGCGAATTAGTTTGTCGAGCCGAGAATACGCCCTACTGGAGTATCTGCTGCGTAACCAAAACCGCGTATTGTCAAAGAATAATATCATTGGGCATATCTGGGATTACGACGCCGATATTTTGCCCAATACCGTTGAGGTTTACATTGGCTACCTGCGGCATAAGATTGACCGGCCTTTTAAGGGGCCACAGTTAATTCACACGGTACGTGGATTTGGCTATAAGCTGGGAGTTGAGGAATAATATAAGCATGTTTCGTTCGGCCACTTTTCGACTGACCCTGTGGTACCTGACCATCATCATGGTGATCAGCGTGCTGTTTAGTGTGGTGCTTTATACGACCTCAACGCGGGAGCTGCGCGTGAGTCTACGTCGCCAAGCATTGATGTATCAGACGCTGCCTTGGTATCGCAATAATGTCCCCACTAATGAAGACTATGTCAATGATTTGCCCGGTCAACAAGTAACTCAGGCCGAACGGCGACTGGCGGTTAACTTAATTTTGCTCAACTTGGGGATTCTGGTGGTGTCTGGTGGAGCTGGCTATTTCTTGGCCCGGCGGACCCTGCGTCCGATTGAGTTTGCCCTCGAGGCTCAAAGCCGCTTTACCGCCGATGCCTCGCACGAGCTACGGACACCGTTAACGGCTATGCGCACCGAGATAGAAGTGGCGCTGCGCCAAGATAAGCTCCCTTCGGCCGAGGCACGCGAACTTTTGTCGAGCAACCTCGAAGAGATCAACAAACTTGAGGCGTTATCGGGCGGCTTGCTAAAACTCGCTCAACAAAACGGTAGCGAGCTCGAAAAAGCCTCTTGCTCGACTGAAGATATTGGCACGGCGGCAGTGGCTCGGCTGGAAAAGGCCGTCGGACAGCGGCATATCAAGCTAGAGAAGTCGCTCGATGAGGTGGATGTGTATGGTGATCGAGACAGCCTGGTGGACCTGGTGGCGATTTTGCTCGATAACGCCATCAAATACAGCACTTCGGGTGGTGAAATTCAGCTCCGTTCTGGCCTGCGTGGGCGCCAGGGCTTTATTGAGGTCCAGGATCATGGCCAGGGTATAAAGATTGGCGACATTCCGCATATTTTTGATCGGTTTTATCGAGCTGATAGTTCGCGCAACAAAAACCAGGCGGAGGGTTATGGTCTGGGTTTGTCGATTGCTCGCCAGATCGCCGAGGCGCATCGTGGGTCTATCGAAGTTCAGAGTACTCCCGGCCAGGGCTCGACTTTTCGCGTCCTGTTGCCATTAGCGCCACATTCAACTTAAGCGCAACAACCCATGTGATTTTGCGGCTTTAAGGAGCCATAGACTACTTGACGTTCGCTTTATGTTCGCATATGCTCTTTTCGGGTCCGGGTCTTCCGGAAGCCATTTCACATCGAGAGGATAGCTGTGCAACGACGGTTGGCACTGTTGATTGTAGCCCTGCTAGTGGGGCTCTTGGGTATGGGGCCGTTGGCTGAAGCCACTATTGCTTCTAGCTCGCCATCCATTACGGTGGTGCATGATCCTGCTGCGCCGAACCTTCCTGGACGGTATCTGGTCAAACTGAGCCCAGCGGAAGCTAGCATTGGGCTCCATGTGGATAAATATGAGGTGAACTGGTCGGGGGATGATGGTGCGCATGTAAGTTCAGGTGGTAGCATCTATCCGGCTATAGGCTCTGACACGGAAGATCTAGTGTGGGATGAGTCTGGCTATGCGCTTATGAAGCTGTATGCGTGTGGCGGCCCTTGTCCCGACGGCGCGGTGATGTACGCTCAGGCACGAATGATCGCGCATGCAGATGGTGGCACTACTTTCACTACACCGTGGTCAACTTGGACCCCATTGCCCCTCTTTGGCGGCCAAGGCGTTCCTGATTGCCAGCCATTGCGAGTCATTGGGGTAAGGGGCTCAGGAGAGACGGCGGGTGATGCTGATGGATATGGAGGCACAGTCGCTGCAGTGATTGATGGTCTAGTGCCCTTGGCTATGAACGCACATGCGGTGAACTATCCCGCTGTTGCAGTGAATTTTTCCGACCCTTCCTATGGCAAGAAGTATGTCAATAGTGTTCACGCCGGAGAGAGCGAGCTATCCAAGTATCTCAAGGACTTTTTCGCTTCATCCTGTGCGCAAAAAACATATCTCGTAATTGTGGGCTATAGCCAGGGGGCTCATGTTGCAGGAGATGTTTATGAACAATTGACGACTAAGCACCGCAGGAGTGTCGCGGCGCTAGTGCTTCTTGGCGATCCGCGATTCAATCCGCAGGCGCGAGGCGTGAACTTCGGCGACTACAGCAAGTCGCTTACGGGTGTCTATCCACTTGCGGCACTGCGCAATATCCCTCCCGGATCCAAGGAGGCTATTCACAGTTACTGTACGGCAGGTGACCCAATTTGCAATTTCTCTGTGAAGAACGCGAAGTCGTGCCAGGCTGATCTCCCGGCTTGTCCGCATGTACACTATGTGGATCGAGGATGGACAGCTATGGCTGCTAACTGGATCCGAACAAGGCTAGCCCAATTGCCAAAGCTGGGTTGAGCTCTTTTCTCCCCAGGGGTCTTGTGCCTCTGGGGAGGCTCATTTTAGGAGGTCAAGTAGCTCGCTATGTAGGCTATTCCGCCGAGCAAGAGGACGCAACCGGGTATAAAAAGTGCAGGTTTCGTAATTTTTTGGTCATCTATAGATAATAGAATGCCGGCGGCTCCACCCATGATAAAAGCAAAAGGGAATAGCAGGTAGAGCGGCATTAAGAATAGTCCTATAGCATATGTTCCCGCACCCGTTTGGCTGGTAGATCCCCACGCGGTGAGAGCGATAAAAACTAGGGCCAAGGCGCTGCCGGTCCAAAAGAACAGTTCTAGAGCGGTTTTTTTTGGTTTACGAATGAAGCTCATGACTTTATGATAGCATTCTCGAGTGTCTCAATAAAAGCCGTGGACGGTGAGCGGTTAAGTTCCTTCCGCTTATTTGTTAAGCAGTCTCTCAGGCGGAACCAGTTTTAATAGCTCCATTAAGGAGAAATGATTCGTATGGGTTTTATTACCCGAGGGGCTAAAAACGCCTTTCGTAATACTATTAGAACAGTTTCGATCGTGGCTATCTTGGCGCTCGTGACCGGATTGGCGCTCACGATGCTGCTGGCACGGCAGGCCGTGCAGACCAAGATTGAGAGCGTTAAAAGCTCGATTGGCAACACGATCAACATTGCGCCGGCCGGAGCGCAGGGCTTTGAGGGCGGCGGCGAGCCACTGACGGTCGATCAGCTGGCAAGCGTGGCCAGGCAGGCTCACGTGGTAAGCGTAACCGAAACGTTGCGTGACCGGCTCTCAAGCGATAACAGTAGCTTGGTTTCCTCGATTGAGGCCGGCACGTTGGGACGCCGTTTCCGGGGCGGCAACGACGGCGCGATTAAGATTCAGGGTGGTGCGGCCGGCAATGGCACCTTTACGCCGCCGGTAGAGGCTACAGGCACCAGCGACGCCAGCACGGTTTCGGGCGCGGCTATCAAGCTGACTTCGGGCGCTAATATTGACGCTGGCTCGAATGATAACGTCGCCCTCATTGGTGCAGACTTAGCCACCAAGAACAATTTGCAAGTTGGCTCCGCCTTCACGGCTTATAATGCCACCATCACCGTCAAAGGAATTTTTGATACCGGTACGAAGTTTGCCAATAATGCGGTGATTTTCCCGCTGGCCACGTTGCAACGGCTGAGCGACCAGCCAGGTCAGATTAGCGCCGCTACGGTGCAGGTGGATTCGATCTCGAATTTGGCCAGCGCTACCGCGGCCATCAAGAGCGCACTCGGCGATAAGGCTGATGTGACGAATCAGCAAGACACCTCCAGCGAGGCGTTGGCGCCGCTAGAAAATATTAAGGGCATCACGCTGTTTAGTCTGATTGGCGCGGTGGCGGCTGGTGCGGTGATTATCTTCCTGACAATGTTAATGATCGTGCGTGAGCGCAGGCGAGAAATTGGCGTCTTTAAGGCTATTGGTGCCTCCAATGCCAAAATCACCACCCAGTTTGTGAGTGAAGCAACGGTGCTGACACTGCTTGGGTCGGTGGTGGGTGTGCTTGGCGGTGCGCTGCTAAGCAACTCCATGGTGAGTCTGCTTGTGAGTAGCAATACCTCCGCCGAGACAGGTCGAGGTGTCAGGCAGCTGGCAGGTGGTGGTGGGCGGATGATCACAAGCTTCGGTGGCCCCGGCGGCGGATTTGGCCGCGGTTTCCAGAGCACGCTCCAAAACATTCATGCCACCGTAGGGTACGAGATCATCCTCTACGGCTTGCTTGGGGCGGTAATCATTGCCATTATCGGCAGCGCCATTCCCGCCTTCTTGATTTCCAAGGTACGGCCGGCTGAAGTGATGAGAGGAGAATAAGTATATGCTAACGGTTAAAAATGTATCTAAGGAATATCAATCGGCTGATAACCCGGTTAAGGCGGTGAGTGGTGTGAGCTTGAGTGTGCCGGGCGGCGTGTTTGCCTCCATCGTAGGCAAGAGCGGCAGCGGCAAGAGCACTCTATTGGCATTGCTGGGCGCGCTTGATAAGCCCACGGCTGGCTCAATTGAAGTGGACGGTGAAGATATAACAAAAATGTCTGATGCTAAGCTCATCGGCTATCGGCGCAATAAGATCGGGTTTGTATTCCAGGCGTACAACCTGGTGCCTAATCTGACGGCGCTGGAAAATGTGATGCTACCCATGGAGCTCGCCGGAATGAGCAAGCCCGACCGCAAGGCTCGGGCGACAGAGTTACTAGAGCAAGTCGGCTTGAGCGAGGAGAAGCATGCGCGGAAGCCAACTCGGCTGTCGGGCGGTGAGCAGCAGCGCGTAGCTATTGCGCGGGCATTGGCTAACCGGCCCAAGCTTATCTTGGCCGACGAGCCAACTGGCAACCTGGACTCTCAGACCGGCCGGCGTATTGTGGATTTACTGCACCAGCTGGCCGCGTCGGAGAAGACTACGATTGTGGCCGTTACTCATGATGATGAGATTGCCAGGCAGACTAAGCTGACGTTTCGGTTGCAAGACGGCAAGCTCGTTACAAAATAAGCTAAAATAATACCAAGAACACGAAAAGTCCCCGGAACGACAGCTTGCGGCTGCGTCCCGGGGACGGTGTTTTTAGCAGTGACTCCTGTCGGGGAGCTTCTGCTCGGGGCGGGGGATGAAGTTGCGGAAGCCGATGGCAAACCGCAGGAATGTTTCGGCGTCGGCGAAGGTGCTGACGTTGCCGAACGAAATGCGGACTGCGCCGCCACTAGGCATATCTAGGTAGCGGAGTCGTTCCTCGGCAGTCATGCTGGCCGCGTCCTCGGCGTGGCCCAGGTCCCAGAGTTTTTGGGCCTTGAGCTTGAAGGCGGCTTCGCCGGCGCCCGGGTTACAGAAGCAGCCGGTGCGCAAGCAAATGCCTGCATCGTTAGCCGCCTGGCTGACGGTGCGCTCGTCGACGACATCGCCATGATAGTCCAGGAAGTTGAAAGCGATGGTGGCGCCGCGATCTTGGGTATCCTTGGGCCCATAGAGGTGTACCATGGGCTGGCCGCTGTCGTGGCGCAGTTGGGCGAGCTGCTCGAGGGTCCAGCCGGTGAGGGCCATGACGCGGCTGTGGATGCCGCCAATCTGGCGCTTGATGAAGCCGAGTGTAGGTGATACCCCCAGCAGGCCAAGAAAGTTGGGCGTGCCTGCTTCAAACCTGGCCGGCGCCTCGGCGTCAATGTGCCACGGACCCTGAGTGCTGGAGGCGAGCACCGTGCCGCCGGCGAAGGTCGGCGGTGTCAGTTTGGCCAGCGCCTCCTTGCGCGCCACCAGGCAGCCGATGCCGGTGGGATAGCCGATGATCTTGTAGAGTGACAATGCCACGAAATCCGGCTGCCAGAAAGTGAGGTCAAGCTTATTGGTGGGAACGAAGGCCGCCGCATCAAGCAGCACATCCAGGCCGTGGCGTTTGGCCTGGCCAATGAGCTCCAGGGGGTATTGCACCCCGCTGAAGTTGGACTGCGCCGAGAAGGCGAACAGACCCGATGAGCATTTACGCAGATCCAGCTCCTGCCTCAGCGCGCCGTCGGGCAGCCGGAGGTCGTCTTGGCTGATGGGAACTCGCGCCACCGTTCCGCCAACCTTGGTGGCAAACTTGGCCACGCCCAGGACCGAGTTGTGGTTGTCCTGAAGGTAAACGAAGTGTCTATCCTTAAACGGGTAGCCGGCTCCGACTAGCTGAATGGCTGTGGTCGCGTTGGATGTAAATATGACCTCATATTCCTCGTATGATGCATTCAAGAATAGCCGCACTGCGCGTCTGGCCTCGTTTATGGCGTCGGTTGACATCATCGAGGCGTTGCTGTCTGAGTGAGGATTGCCGTAGGGCTGCTCACGGAGCAAGCCGAAGTGCTCGTCGAGCTGGTCCAGCCCGTACTTCGCGGCGCCGGTCCAGTCGAGGTAACGACCAATCTCCGGGAAGTTAATGCGTCGGCGATGCGTCAGGGTGGCGGTTCGTTCGAATTCGGGATAAGCCACCAGGAACCGTCTGAATGTTTCTTCGTCGTCGTACTCGCCGCGCCAAATGTCGGCAAACGTGGTAGCGGGCATAATGGGCTCCTTTAAGCCTAGAAATGACAAGGTGCAGCTAGGAATCTAGCAGAAATAGCCTGTTATCGCAACAAATTGGCTGGATTAGCTATTGACAAAATTGTAAAACATTATTAACATAAGTTATCCTTCGCCTCACTATGCAGGTGCGAGGCGAACCTACAAGCACAAAGAAGGGACTGCTCATGATGGGCAGATTACGTCAGGTGATGGCGGCAGCGATTGCGCTGGCCGCTGTCTTGATGCTGGCCGGTGTTTCCGGTACGGCATCGGCTGCGACTGCGCGGTCGGTCAACGACGTGGCGGCCGCTCTCCGGAGCGACCCGCTGTACGTCGACGACACCGCCAATGGGTTCCTCCACTGGACGCCTGAGCAGACGAAGCGGCTGGACAGCCAGCTGCGCGCCAGCTCCCCCAACCCGGTGTTCTTCGCCGCGGCACCGGCCAGTCTGGCGCCGAGTGGTTCGGGTACGCCCGAATCCAGGCTGGCGGCCGGCGTGGCCAGGGCCAACGCGCAACCGGGCGTCTTCGTGGTTTTCGCCACTCAGGTCAACAAGCTGACGGTGTACCGCCAGGGCGTTTCGCTGACCGACGGCCAGTTGCAGAGCCTTTACGGCGCTGCCAAGTCGGCTCACCCGAACGACATCTACGGCACCGTTCTCGACTTCGCCTCCAAGGTGCAGTCGGTGCAGCCGCCGCGGACGGCAACCCCGCCGCGGCAGACCAACCCCACGATCACCCGCACCCAGCCCGCTCAGAGCAGTTCACACACTGGGCTGTGGGTGGTGCTCGGGATCGTGGGCGCGGCCCTGCTCGCGCTCGTCATCTTCCTGGTGATGCGCGCGAAGAAGCGCAAGCGTCGCTTCAACAACCGCAAGTCGCGGCTGCAGGACGCATTCAGCGAGGCCAACGCCGAAATCACGGAACTCAACCCGAAGACCGACGACGACTACACTCAGTACTCGAAGCTGTCTACCAAAGTCTCGAGTACTGAGACGCGACTGAAGCGGGCCCGCACCGAAGAAGACCTCGACGCCATCGCCGGCGACATCAAGTCGCTGAACGAAAGCATCGACGCCTACCGCAACCGCAAGAAGCCGGCTCCGGCTGCTTCGAGTGGCTCGCGGACTTCGTCCGGCGCGTCGAGCACGTCGCACGCATCCAGCTCCCATTCCGAAGGAGGCTCCAACATGACGCTGCCCCCGCGCACGCGGAAGCCGCGACCGGTTCCGGCCAGCCAGCGACCGCAGCCCACGCAGGTCGTGACCAACACGGTCAACAATTACCAGGTGGGTGGTGTCAACCCGTACGGTCCTGGCGTTTATGGTCCCGGGTTCTACCCGGGCACCGGTTTCGCCATGTACCCCGAGCTGGGTGGATGGGGTTACTTCAGCTTCTACGGCGGCTTCGTTCCCATGACGCTGACCGACATGCTGTTGGCCGACCTGATCATCGACTCGTACTACGACGGCTACTGGGGTCACCACGACGCCGTGGTGATCAACGAAGGCGACACCATCATCAACAACTACGATGGTGCCGATGACCCGCAGGGCGAGTTCTCCGACGAGCAGACCTACGACGAGTCCGAGACCGGCGCCGACAACTACGACGAAGGCACGGCGGACGAGTCCGGTGAAGTGGTCGACGACCAGGACGCCTACACCGAGGACGAGACCGGCAGCGACGACGCCGACCCGGCCGAAGTGGACACGGCTGTCGATGACGGCTACGACCAGCAGGGCGACGAGCCGGAAGGCGAGTCGAGCGACCAGCAGGGTGCCTACGAGGAGCCCGATCAGGGTGGCTACGGCCAGCCGGATGACTCCCCGCAGGAGCAGCCGTACTACGAACCCGAGCGGCAGCCCGAACCCCAGCAGCAGGACTTCGGCGGCGGCGGTTTCGATGGTGGAGGTTTCGACGGCGGTGGCTTCGACAGCAGCTACGACGGCTAGTCCGTCACTCCGCCCCTCCCATTGTGTTTGACCCGGCAGGGCGGGCTTCGGCCCGTCCTGCCCCTAACTCCAAGTCCAAAAACCTATTTTTTTGCGTTTAGAGTTGGGTACATAAACTAGTGAACTCATTTGTACAAATGAGTTATACAACTAACTTCACTAGCCTATGACACGAGATTACCTAGCCGTTAGCAGGAGCTATTTTTGGCGGTGGCGATGCTTGAGGCGCGCTACGCCAAGCCGCACGGTGGAGCGGTCAATGAGTTCCTCGGCGCGCTGGAGGGCATGCTTGTCCTTGGCTTTGGCCTTAAGCTCCTTGGCCTTGGCTAGCGCCGCCTCGATCTCACTCTCTACCAAATCGTCCGCGTGCTCGGCTTCGTCGGCGAGGAGCCGGACGCCGTCAGGATTAACCTCAAGCAGGCCGCCGAAGATGGCGAACAGTTCGGCGCGGCCGCTCTTTGGTCGTATTACTACTGGTCCGGGCACCGTAATCGCCGTCAGTGGCTCGTGGTGAGGCAAGATGCCGATTTGGCCGCTCGCCGTCGCAAGTGACACTTCAGCTACTTCGCCGCGATACTTGGCGCCGGTTAATGTTAAGAGCTCAAACCGCATGAGTTTAGGCGCCTTTCTTGGCTGGAGCCTTCACGTCGCTGATGGCGCTCTTCATGTAGAAGGCTGACTCTGGCTTGTCGTCGTGCTTGCCATCGAGGATCTCGCGGAAGCCCTTAACGGTGTCTTCAAGCTTGACGTAGGCGCCCGGAACGTTGGTGAAGGTCTCGGCCACGAACATTGGCTGAGTCAGGAAGCGCTGAATACGGCGGGCGCGATCGACGGTTTTGCGGTCCTCTTCACTAAGCTCCTCCATGCCCAAGATAGCAATGATGTCTTGGAGATCCTTGTAGCGTTGCAGGATTCGCTGGACTTCTCGGGCGACATTGTAGTGCTCCTCACCCACGATGGCAGCATCGAGGATGGTTGAGCTTGAGTCGAGCGGGTCAATGGCGGGGTAGAGGCCGAGCTCTACTAAGTTACGACTAAGCACCACGGTTGAGTCAAGGTGGGCAAAGGTAGTGGCTGGTGCCGGGTCGGTCAGGTCGTCGGCGGGCACGTATACGGCCTGAACCGAGGTAATCGAGCCTGACTTGGTTGAAGTAATGCGCTCTTGCAGTGAGCCCATTTCCTGCTGAAGGTTGGGCTGGTAGCCCACCGCCGAGGGCATGCGGCCGAGCAGAGCCGAGACCTCGGAACCGGCCTGGGTGAAGCGGAAAATGTTGTCAATAAATAGCAGCACGTCCTTGCCTTGGTCGCGGAAAGCTTCGGCCATGGTTAGGCCGGTCAGGCCGACGCGAAGACGGGCGCCCGGTGGCTCGTTCATTTGACCGAAGACGAGGCTGGCCTTGTCGAGCACCCCGGTCTCTTCCATCTCGTGGTAGAGATCGTTGCCTTCACGGGTGCGCTCACCGACGCCGGCGAATACCGAGTTGCCACTGTGAAACTTGGCAATGTTGTGGATGAATTCCTGAATCAGAACGGTCTTGCCGGTACCGGCGCCACCAAACAAGCCGACCTTACCGCCCTTAACGATGGGGCAGATAAGGTCGATGACCTTGATGCCAGTTTCGAGGACTTCGACCTTGCCACTCTGCTCGGTGAGAGCCGGCGGTTCGCGGTGAATCGAGGCGAGCTGAGCGTTCTTGGGGGCGGGTTTGCCATCAATGGGCTCACCCACGACGTTAAACATGCGGCCCTGAGTAGCATCACCCACGGGAACGCTAATGGGCGCGCCGGTGGCTGTGACTTCGTGGCCGCGGCGCAATCCATCGGTGCTGGAGAGTGCTACGGCGCGGACGGTTCGCTCGCTCAAGTGCTGGGCGACTTCGAGGTGCAGGACTCGCTCGCCGAGCTGCACGGTAAGCGCGTCGTAAATGGCGGGCAGGTTGCCTTTGGCGAACTCGGCGTCAACAACGACACCAACCACCTGGATAATCTGGCCTAATTGTTTGGTTGCTGTGGACATGGTTATACTCCGTTTCCTGACTGACTAATAGCCTCGGCGCCGGCTGAGATCTCGGCAAGCTCCTGAGTGATGGCAGCCTGGCGGGCGTCGTTGTAGGTTAAATTAAGGTCATCAATTAATTCTTTGGCATTATCGGTGGCGTTCATCATGGCCATCATGCGAGAAGCTTGCTCGCTTGCGCGGGACTCCAGAATGGCCTGAAGCACCTCGGCCTCGAGGAGGCGATGGGTGGCAAAATCGATGAGCGTTTCTGGCTCAGGTTCAAGCTCGCGCTCGGCTGTGGCGCCGGCGCTACTTACGACAGGCAGGAGCTGCCGCACTACCGCTTCCTGTCTGACTGTGGAGTGAAAACGGGTGTAAATAATGTGCACGATGTCGATGTCACCATTTATGAACATTTCGACAGCTTCGCTCAGGATGGGTTGAGCCAGGGTTGTGTCTGGATTGGCGAGATCCATGTTGTAGGCGGATACTTCGTCTACATCTGAGGCATGGGCTACGTGCAAAGTGGCATGGCGCCCAATGCAGATGGCCTTCATGGGCACTTTTTGCTCGTGAATGTGGCGGCCAAGGGTCTTGAATACGTTGCTGTTGTAGGGACCAGCCATGCCGTGATCGCCGGCAACTACAACGGCTAGCGCGCGCTTGACGGGGCGCGTTTGGTAGAGCGCTAGGCGCTTGGTCTCGGCGCTACCAGACAGGCCAGCCAGGAGCTCTCGCGCGCCAGCGATGTAGTCCTGAGGCCCTTGAGCAGCCTCTTGCGCCTGGCGAAGCTTACTTGCCGCCACCAGCTGTTGAGCTTTGGTGATCTGGCGCGTGCTCGTGACGGAGCGAATGCGACGTTTAATACCCTGGAGCGAAGCCATGAACTATTTTGCCTCCGCCTTGCCGTAGGTCGCGGCTACTTCTTTGGCGATGGCTAGAATCTGCTCGACCTGCTCATCGGTGGGCTTGGTGCCGGCGTTAAGATGCTCGGCCAACTTGGGATGAGCTTTCTTAACCTTGGTAAGTAACGCGTGAAGCGCTTCTTCAATGTTGTGATTGGTGAGCTCGTCGAATGCGCCCTTCGTGGCCGCCATGAGCATAATGACCTGCTCGGCCACGCTGTAGGGCTGGTACTGCTTTTGCTTGAGCGTATCCGTGAGCAGGCGGCCGCGAGTAATGCGGGCCTTGGTGTCTTCATCGAGGTCCGAGGCAAACTGGGCAAAAGCGGCCAACTCACGGAACTGGGCCAAGTCGAGGCGCAGCGAACCAGCCACGCTCTTGGTGGCTTTGGTTTGAGCTGCGCCACCCACACGAGAAACCGACAAGCCAACCGAGATGGCTGGGCGTACACCCTGGTAGAACAGGTTGGTCTCGAGGAAAATCTGACCGTCGGTAATAGAGATGACGTTAGTAGGGATGTAGGCGCCAATATCGCCGGCCTGCGTCTCAATGATGGGCAGCGCCGTGAGGGAGCCAGAACCAAGCGCGTCGCTCAGCTTGGCGGCACGCTCGAGTAGTCGTGAGTGCAGATAGAAGACGTCACCGGGGTAAGCCTCGCGGCCCGGTGGACGGCGAAGCAGGAGCGACATCTGGCGGTAGGCTACAGCGTGCTTTGAGAGGTCATCGTAAATGATGAGCGCGTGCTGCTTGTTGTCGCGGAAATACTCGGCCATGGCGGTGCCGGCGTAAGGTGCTAGGTAGAGCATGGCGGCTGGGTCGGCGGGGGAAGTGGCCACCACGATGGTCTGCTCCATCACGCCTTCACTCTTGAGCCGCTCAACCAAGGCGGCTACTTTGCTGAGTTTCTGGCCGATGGCGACATAAATATTGATGACGCCGGTCTTTTGGCGGGTCTGGTTGATCATGGTATCAATGGCAATGGCGGTTTTACCCGTCTGGCGGTCGCCAATGATGAGCTCGCGTTGGCCGCGGCCAATCGGCACCATGGTGTCGATAGCCATAATGCCGGTAGCGAGTGGTTCGTGGACGCTCTTGCGGTCCATCACGCCCGGAGCTGTCCGCTCGATGGGGCTGGTGGCCGTGGCCTTGATGGGGCCGGCGCCGTCGATTGGGCGGCCAAGCGGATCGACAACGCGGCCAATGAGCTCCGGTCCAACCGGAACCTCAAGCGTCTTACCGGTAAGGCTGGCGCGGGCGCCGGCGCTCACTGTGGTTTCACTATCAAGAAGCACGGCACCTAGTTCGTCTTCGTTTAGGTTCAGAACGAATGCCTTGGCTGGCGCGCCGTCACCGCTGGTTTCAATTTCGATGACTTCACTAAAGCCACACTCGGTGAGGCCGTAAATCCACGCCACGCCGTCACTTACGCGCGTTACTACGCCGGTCTGCTCGAGGCCGGTCTTTTGCTTAAGCCCGGCGATTGTCGCTTGGAGCTCGCGGCTTAACTCTTTCACATTCAAATCACTCATTGGTGAACTCCTTCAACTAATTGGGCCAATGTTTGTCGCACGCTTGCGTCGAGCTCAGCGGTCGGGGTTTCAATTCGTACGCCGCCGATGAGATTGGCATCCACCCCCAGCTCTAGCTCAACGGTGGTGGCGCCGGTTTGGGTCTTGAGAAAAGCCTCAATAGCACGTCGAGCTGTCTCCGAGGTAGTTCGCGCCGATGTAATACGGGCAAACATATAGCCACGCTCTGCTAGCGCCTTGGCTACATCGCGACTCAAGTACTGAGCTTGCCGGGCGCGACCGGTGGCCACAAGCCAGGCGGCCGCCTCTTGCACAGCCTCAGTGCGGCCGGATGATAGTTTATCGGCTACATACTCGGCAACTTGCGTGCGGGTGACCATTATTTATGGCCCTCCAAGGCTCGGCTGACCAGGGCGGCGTCTTTGCTGTCATCGAGCTTTTCGCTCAATACAGCCTCAGTGGCTTGCGCTACGAGTTTGGCGGTTTCGGTTTTGAGAGCCACCCGAGCGGCCTCTACGTCGCGGCCTAGTTGAGCGCGAGCTTCGCTGACAATACGCTTGGCCTGCTCATCGGCCTTGGCTTGGCTGGCTTTGGCGAGCTCGCTAGCCTCGGCTTTGGCTTCAGCCAGGACTTCATCGGCGGCCACGCGCGCCTGGCCGATAATGTCGGTGGCAGATTTCTCGGCGGCTTTAAGCTGCTCTTCGGCCTGCTTGCGGTCTGTGGAGGTTTTCTCCAGATCTTCAAGTCGGGCATCAAGGGACTTTATAAGCGGCGGGTAGACAAACTTGCCCATCACCCACACGACCACCAAGAAAGCTGCTCCGTTGAGAAGCAACACCTTCCAGTCGATACCGAGGGCCGTCAGAAGTCCGGCCATTCCACCATCTGCTAACAGAAAATGCATGAGCCTACTTCAAGAACTTAATAATAAGCGCGACCACCAGACCGATGATGGCCAATGCGTCCACGAAGCCCATGGCCAGAATCATCATGGTGCGGATCTTGCCAAGCGCGTCGGGGTTGCGACCAACAGCGCCAACGGCGGCAGCGCCGACGAGGCCGAGACCGACAGCCGCCAAGCCGCCGGCGATTGAGTATGTGAGACCAAATGCCATAGCATCCATATGTTTTGAAACCTTTAATTAACTACTGATCAACTAGGACTATTATATGTGCACGCAAAAACCACCTTCGGTGGCATTAGCAGCACGTAAGTCATTACTCCTGTACGGTACCAGAAACGAGCCTATGAGGCAATTGTTAGTCCGGCTCCGCGACAGCAGAGCCGGACTATTGCGGGTCTGGTTATTCCAAGGATGGACTCGCGCTTGATTGGTCGGGAGTTTTGATGGTGATGCAGACTTTCACATGGCGCAAAGTCACGTCGAGGACCAGAAGCCCAGTGGGTGCGTTGCTTCGTCGGTGCGTGCAGTCTGCCAGGTATGTGAGCACACGGTCGGCTGTAGCCGGTTCTTCACCGGCATCCTCAGCTGGCGCCGAGCGGATGGTGAGCTCGATTCTGCCATCAGGAAAGGTGATGCTCGCCAATACGCCTTCGGCTATCATTGAGCCATCGCCGGCCACTACCGTGATAGCGCCATTGAGGAGACTTTGTGTGCCGGCGTACCAGTAGTGCTCTGGCACGATGCCCCAGCGAACGACCTCTGGCCTCCTCTCGGCTGGACGTACTTCGGCGAGCACAGAGGTGTGGTGCTGGACTGTCGCGGGGACCGTCGCCGCTTCCTCGGTAAGCTGCGGCTGCCCATTGACAATGGCGACCCGATGATAGGTGTTGAGGGTGGCGAAGCAGTGAGGCTTACCGATGGCGTAGCTGAATGTGACACCTCTACCCTTCTTGGGCTCAGCTATTTTGGCGGAAATGATCTCCGTATCCGGCTCGATGTCTGATGGCACGCGTCCTCCTCGAGTGTCTGGGTCTTGGAGCTCGTTTTTTTAACTGGACATAGCTGGACTCACGACGACTCGGTGACTATGTCGTCTTGGGTTTCTGGAGGCATATCTTGGCACCGCCCTGGGCCATGGTGATGTCAATTATGAGCCCCGTTGAGGCCGGCAGATCCCTGGGGACGGCACATTCGGCCGGATAGTTGACCGTGCGGCTACTGGCAGCTGTACCTTCACTCAGGCCGTCTTCACTGCGAACCTCAACTTCGATCATCCCGTCCGGAAACGCGAAGCTAGCCAAGATACCCTCGGCTACGGTTGTGCCGGTGCCTGTCTCTATGGTGATGGAGCCACCCAGGTATTCTGGAAGCATGGTATACAGCTTGGGATCCGGAATTACGCCCCATCGCACTACTTTACGGCTTGAATCGGGGTTCACTGCTACAAGGAGCGCGATGTTGGCCACGAGCTTAGGCCGGCCATTACTGGCATCGATGTTGGTCAGGACGGCGTTGCCATCGACGCAAGCTACCCGGCGGCGTCTCCCGGGGAAGCAGCTGAGGTAAACCCATTGGCCATTATCGTTGAAACGAGCTTTAATGGACTTGGCGCTGGGGCTAAATTTTACGAGTGATGCCGTAACGACACGATGTGCTGGCTCGGCGTCGGTCACACGACCTCCTTGTGGAGCTGTTTGCGTCAAAGGACCATTTTCTAAAATAGCGGCTTCTTTGAAATTCGGCTAGGTTATGAGCTGGGGATTTGACTACTTGGCTGCGAGCCCAGCATGCGGTAGGCCGTCTTTGTCGGTGTCCATTGTCGGCTCGGCGTCTTCCTCATGGGCTCCATGCGGCGCTACGGCCAACGCAATGAAGACTGTTGTAAGCATGTAGAACACATAGGCCTGTACGGCGCCCACGAATAATTCGAGCATCATAAACGGCGGCAAGGCCAGTGGAGCGGCCCAGGCGCTAATAAAGCCCATTACAGCTAGGAGCACCTCGCCGCCGAAGATATTGCCGAAGAGCCGCATGGCCAGGGAAATGAGACGAGAAATCTCGGCAATGATCTCCAGAAAGCCCTCAAACGCACCCATGAAGTTGGTGAATGGGTTAGCGAAATAACGTCCCAAGTTGCCAAAGAAGCCATGGGTGCGAATAGCCCAGATCTGAGCGCTCACCATGGTAATGATGGCTAAAGCGGCGGTAAAGCTCAGATCTGATGCCAAGCCGCGGAATAGTGGCTCGCCGTGCCACGTAATTGGCCCCACAAACGGTACCAGCTCCAACCAGTTGTTGATGATAACGAGGAAGAAAATGGTGAGTGATAGCGGCGCAACCTTGCGGGCCATCTCCCGGGATCCCACGACCTCTTCGATGGTGCCGAGCAAGCCCTCAAAGGCCCACAAGATGGCCATTGATAGGCGGTTATGCTTGCCGCGTCTAGCTCGCTTAACAGTGTAGAAGAATAGCCACAGCATAATAGCCGTACCCACCACGCCCAATACAAATGAGTTGCGAATCTCCAGTGGTCCGATATGAAAAATCGGCTCGGCGACGAGACTAACGTGTGGACCTTCACTGGCGAAAAATGGCATCATTCTTTGACGTTTCCTAGTTGGCGTTTAATGAGGAGGACTGAAATTCCGAGCCCGAGGGGCAGGCTAGCCAAGGTTAACCAAGGCTTGGTACCGAACTTGAGATCGGCTATGACGGCAATGGTGGCCAAGATGGCCGTGGGAGTGACCATCCGCCAGGTAGTGTCGGCCATCGTCAGGAGCAGCATGATGGTGGTTTGCTCAGGGTCTTTCCCTGATTTCTCCGGTTGTTGCCGCTCGGGGTTGCTACTCATTTCAGAGTTTACGGTAGCAGATCTACTTGGCCGAAGCAACCAGGGGTGCTATGTTGAACGATGATACATTAAGTGCAATTCCAGAGGAGAGAACGTGTCCTACGATCCCAAAAATCCGTCAAATAAACTACACACAGAGAATCTTGTAGTGCGGTGTAGCGACTTTCGTTTGCGCGAGTTTCTGGGTCGGTGGACCACGCAAGAACTAGGCTCAGCCGATGAGCTGGTGGCGCCGGGTGCTGGTCTGATCTTTTTGCGCGAGGGACGCGCCACCGCAGCTCTTGATGATTTGCGCACGCTTCGGTTTCTCCACGATTTCTCGGACGTATGGATCGTTTTTCATACTGAGTGCGGGGCCTATAAGCACTTTCGAGGAGGAAACACTCCCGATAGCGAACGCGCCGCTCAGGTTGAGGACGCGCAAAAAATTAAGACGTTGCTTGAGGGTGAGGGGCTAAAGGTCCACTTCCGCTTGGTTACTCCTGCCGGTGAGTTTGTGACGCTGGCAGACGAGCTGACCGACTAAGGTATATAATGCCTGATATGCCACCACTACCGCTATCGCCGACCGCAGCTCGGCTAGATGCCCAGCTTAAGGCTGCGCAGGGTCACCACGCCCCCGAGGGTCACAGTTTTCATGTGGCTCGAATTGGCACGGGTTTCTACTTTGCCTACGAGCAACTCCGCAATGCAGCCGAAAATCGTGAGCATCATTTGTTGTTGCGCTCGGCGATTGAGCGATATCTGACGCGCTACGTTAACTTGTACGCCTATCGATCGGCGGCCCCCGATCTCGTGACCGAGCTGACTCAGTCGGGCTACCTCAAGAATGATAGCGTATCAATGGCCAAGCTGGAGCAGATTGATGAGATCCTGGGTCAGTATGCCGAGCTCCTGAGCGAGGTAGGTACAACCAAGACGGCTAGTCGCAAGACTGTCACCAAATGGGTGTTCCAGATTGCCTCGGGGCAAATTGAGGATCTATTGTCATCCAACCGCCGGTTGGCCATATTTATGGGCTTTAGCTATGAGCATTATTTTCATGCGGTTGATGCAAAGTTGGCCGAAGACTTGGGCGGCACGAGCACCCAGGAGTATCAAATCGCGCTGTACTGTGCTGTGCAGCGGGCTATTTTTAAATCGGATCTGGCGACGACGCGCTACTACTGCCTGGCCGCCAGTCTACCGGGCCTAAATGCCGAGTCGTTTAGCCACTTCATTAAGCTCAATTTCTTGCTTGATGAGCTGTACCAGGCACCGCCCACCAACCGTCTTTTTCGATTGGTTAATCGATACGGTGCGCCCATGCGAATTCTGCGCGAACTTTTAGCTAGTGACAGCGCCACCGACGTGGATCTGATGAGCCGCGCCGATGTTTTGAGTCGGATCAAGCGGCTGTGCCAGAAACAATACTCACAGCTTAACGAGCGGCTCAACAAGCGCATCGCCAAAACGATCTTATTTATTTTTATTACCAAAGTGCTTATTGGCGTAGCTATTGAGGTGCCGTATGACGTGGTGGCGGCCGGAGCAATCGCCTGGATGCCGCTCATTATCAATATAGCGTTTCCGGTGGTATATATGGTGCTCTTAAGCTTGCGCATTGCTCCGCCTGACCGGCATAACACCGAATTGATCGCGGCGTTTATTGACCGGATTTTGTATCAGGATGTGGGTGCGCCGGTGGAGTATCGGGTGAAACAGCGAGTCAACTCCTCGTCCTTGCGAGCCACCTTCAATGCGGTGTACGTGGTCGGTTTTCTGCTGTCATTTGGCCTGCTGATCTGGCTGCTATACCGCCTGCAGTTTAATGCGGTTAACGGCTTCATCTTCTTCATCTTCTTATCGGCGGTGAGTTTCTTGGGCTACCGCTTGCGCCAACTTCCTCGCGAGCTGGCCATGCTGGATGCGCGCCAGGGTATTATTCAGACGCTAGCTGATTTTCTCTCGACGCCGTTTGTGAAGGTAGGCTACTGGCTGTCTGACCGTTATTCTCGGCTTAACTTGGTCTCTCGCATTCTCGATATGATGATTGAGATGCCACTCAAGACGACGCTGCGTCTTGTGCAGCAGTGGATTGGTTTCTTGCGTGATAAGCAAGAAGAAATTTAATTGTAATTAAAGATTATTAACAAATTTTTGAAGATGTCGGCGCATTGACGGCAAGACCAGGAAATTTGTGAGTAGGGGCAATAGAATTCCTAGGTGCTCCAGAAGGCGGTATTCAACCACCGTGGCTTGGCCGCCGGCAGACTTGATGGCCCCAGCAAGGGCACGGGCGTTGGTGGGCGGCACGATCGGGTCGAGCTGGCCCTGAAACAGCAGCACTGGCACCTTGGGTCGCGCATATCGTATTGGCTGCCACTCAGCTCGCCCGTGACCACCAAAGACCGGCTGGTAGCGCTGCGCTGGCTGGAAGTCGTATGGGCCAGCCAGGCCAATAAAACCATCTATCCGAACACCCGGACTAGCCTGTAGGTAATGCTGGTCAAGAGCCAAGAGGGCCGCAATGTGGGCCCCGGCCGAGCAGCCCATGGCGACGAGGGTGCGTGGGCGATACTCGCGAGCGACCCAACTCGCAGCTAGGGCCGCGTCTTCGACGAAGGCGGGAAAGACCACCTCAGGATAGAGCCGATAGTTGGGCACCACTGTGGTGTAGCCAAGCCGTTGCAGGGCCCGACCCACGAAGTGATATTTGCGCTTGTCACCGTGTTCCCACGAGCCACCGTGCCAAAACACTATGACGGTGTCGCCGCCAGGGTAGACGTCCAGGCGGTGGCGGGGGTGATCGCCGTAGGCGAGGTCATAGGTGGGAGAAGCAAGCATATGGGGAGTATGCGGTAATTGGTCTAAGGGATCAACACGCAGCGCGGTCAAGCGGAGTGTTAATTTGGAATGATCCGGCCAAGGATGTGGTAGCGGGCGGCGAGCCAGATAGTGGCAATGGCGGTGATATCAAGCAAGCTGTTTACGACGAACTGCGATGGCAAGCCGGCCAAAGGCAGCGCGAACACGATAAAACTTTCAATGATGTACACGTACAGTGAGCGCTGTCCCAGTGGCACTAGTAAGTGGCCGGCGCGACGAATGATGGCGGCCTGGTAGCGACGAACCACCACCCAGAGCGCGGCAAACCAAAGCGCAAAGATGGCCGGCCTTAGCAGGCCGCCACGATTGTAGCTAAATAGCAGGTCGTAGCCTGGTAGGCGACTGATATAGCCAGCCACGGGGCCGCCAAACGTTGCCACGACACTTACCACGGCAGTGGCCCCGGCCCACCACACGACTCTTCGGCGCCAGGCCCGACGTTTTTGTGTCGGGGTGTCGCGCCACCGCTGAATTATAGTTTGATAGTGGTAGCCTAGGGTGGTACCAGCAAAAAAGTATGTTCCCCAGGTTAGGTATTGAATAACTTTAGGATCATTCACTCCAAACTTGCCCAGCCACAAGAGCCCACATAGGCCCGCTACGCCCAGCCAGCCCCGGCGTTTAGTGAGAAGCCAAATAATTGCTGGTGACAGGAGGAGATAGATCACATAATAAATAAGAAAATCAGTATAGCCGTATGAATAGTCAAAGCTAGCGGCGTGTCCGATGAGCTGGAGCGGACCATCGAAGTAGACGAGGCCGGTTTTAACTCCGGCAACATGCTGGGCGTCGAGCCAGTAGCCGAGGTTACTAAACAGTACCGTTAGCACGATGGTGGCCACGTACAGTTTGAGCGCGCGACTCCATAGCTTGCGCATGACGGCTCCCAGCCCTCGGCGCTCAAACAACCCTCGGCGAGTGAGTCCAACCAGCAAGCCGGAGATAAAGAAGAAACCCTCGGCGGCCGTCACCCACAGCAGGGCACGGCCACTGGCGGCGTCAAAGATAGAAGGATAAAGCGCCAGATGGTCGCACAGAATCACGATCAAGAAGTAACCGCGCATGAGGTCGAACGTCACGACTCGGGATGTAGTGGGTGAATTGGCTTCAGGCATCGCTGACTAGTATACCGGCTAAAACTAAGAATTGCCTGAGGGCCGGCTGTTGGTTTCCGGCATTTTCCTATGGGGGTCGGTTTGCGATACTATGGATCTTATGAAACGCGCCCTCCTCACGAGTTTAACCCGCCGCCGGCTTGCATTGGCTTTGCTCCTGTATTGTTTGCCGATTCTATTGTTCGCAAAGCTGGCTCAGGAGATTACCGGGCCGTCGTTGGTATTTGATACGGCGCTGCTGCATTGGATTCACGGCTGGGCGAGCCCGACATGGGATCGTGTGGCTCTTATTGTTACCAACTTTGGTAGCCCAGAGGCGACGGTGGGGATGACGGCATTTGGGGTTGGCGGTCTCTGGCTGCTGCGTCGGCGACGGGCGGCTGTTGTCCTCATGTTGGGTGTGGGCGGTGCTGCCATCATCAATACCTTTTTGAAGCTTGAGTTCCACCGTCTACGACCCAGCCTGTGGCAGCCACTGGTGACCGAGCAAAGCTTTTCGTTTCCGAGTGGACACGCTATGGTGTCAAGCGCCTTAGTTTGTAGCGTGGTTTATATTTTGTGGCATACGCGCTGGCGCTGGTGGGCAATAGTGGCTGGTGGAACCTCCACGGTGCTGATTGGTTTGTCGCGGCTGTATCTTGGGGTCCACTACCCAACCGATGTGTTAGCCGGCTGGACGGTTGGGGTTATATGGGTAGTGATTGTACGTGCGGTGCTTCTGATGTCAGTACGGTGGTGGCGCCAGGAGCCATCGGACCAAGGTTAACGCTGGTTTTTGACTACCGGCCGACTTACAATAGCTTCCAATGAATACTTCTTACCCTGCAACCCACGTTTTTATGGTACGGCCCACGAGCTTTGGCTATGATCTCGAGACTGCAAAAACGAACACATTTCAACGACGTCTTGCGGCTGATGCGGCTATGATTACAGCTCAGGCCGAAGCCGAGTTTGATAACTTTGTGACAGCGCTGCGAAAGCACGATATTGGTGTAACGGTATTTGACGACCCCGATCCACTACCCAAGCCTAACGCCGTCTTTCCTAATAACTGGTTGGTTAGCTGGCCGGATGGGCGCTTATTTTTGTATCCGATGGCCACCGAAAGCCGCCGGCGGGAACGCAGTCAGGCGGCATTGGCGCAGCTAGCAGCAGGCTTCCAGGTGACTGAAATCGTTGACTTGAGCGCAACCGAACGGGATCAGGTGTATCTAGAGGGAACGGGCGTGCTGGTGTTCGATCATCGCCGCCGTGTTGGCTACGCCGCCGTGTCGCCCCGGTGCGATGAACAGCTGGCTCGGGAGCATATTCAGGCCTTAGGATACGAACCGGTTATATTTCACGCCTCGGATAATCACGGTACGGCTATATATCACACCAATGTCATGATGGGCGTACAGGATACTACGGCGGTGGTCTGTCTGGAAGTGATCCAAAGTCCTGGCGAGCGGGAGCGGGTGAGAATTTCGCTGGAGTCCACCGGCCATAGCGTAGTTGATATTAGCCTGACTCAGGTGACCCAGTTTTGTGGTAACGTTATTGAGCTCGTCAATGCGGCGGGCCAACGGTTTCTATTGATGTCGCAGTCGGCCTATGACGGCTTTAGCGCCGATCAGCGGGCGGCTCTCGGTAAGGACAAAACTTTGCTGCCGGTGGCGATTCCGACTATAGAAACTGTTGGAGGCGGCAGCGCCCGCTGCATGGTGGCGGAGCTGTTTTTGACGCCTCAACCGAGCCCGGCCACGATTGCCTACTTGTAGCTGGTAAGCTTTCCGGTGACCTTCTCGGCGAGGGGGCTGAGTTTTTGAAGCATAGAATCGGGGCTATCGGTTTGTTTGGCGAAGTTATAGAGAAGCTCAACCACCACCCGTCCTTGGCGTCCGGCCACGACGAGCTGGTGGTCCTTGATATCGCGGTAGAGGTAGGCTTCTTGGCCGAAGCCAGTCACTTTGGTTTTGGTATTGTCATCGCCCACCGATACTGACACCAGGCCCTTGGAGGCAGCTGTTTCATTCTCATATGTGGTGGTGGTTACCTGGATGGTGTCGTCACCGGGTCGCCCCAGGGCGTTATAGCCGGGCTGAGGTGCCCGTCGCACGCATACATTGCGCACGTAGTTGGTCTTGGTTTTGTAGTCGCTCGTCTTGGAGAAGTCGGCCAACGCTGTGGCCGTGGGCCAACGTTCGGTCACGAGTGGACTCGCATCTCGGCCGGTTAGCTGCTTAACGTCATCATTGTCTATCAGGTCGCAGGCCTTGGGGTATGAGGCCATAAAGGTAGGGGAATCAAAGCTGGGTAAAACGCGGCCTTTGGGCTGGTTTTTGAGCTGCTTAAGATTGGCGACGGCGGTTTTGAGAAGGGAGTCCATAATGGTCTGATCTTTGAGGTCAAGACTTAACTCTACGGTCGCATCAGCGTCTTTGAGAATATATGACGCACCCGTGATGTCGGAGACTTTTTTGTAAACTTTGTAGCCGCTCATATCAGGCTGGGGAGTATAACGGCTGACGTAGTCGCTAACGACCTGGTCGCTAACCGTAAAAGGCTGGTTGACCGTAATGCCCACGGTCTGAAGGCCACTTTTGCTTGGGTCGTTTAAGCCGTAGTTGCAGCTGGGCGCGTCGCTGCCTAGCGGGAGGTTATTGAGGTCGGCAGTGAAGCTGGCTTTGCCTGATTTGTCTATGTAGTTTTGCTGAAAAGGCGTTCCGTAGGCATTGGGGTAGAGCTTGAGCTTAGTCTGGGTAATGTCATGCGCGGTGATAACGCTACAGGCTGCAATAGCGGTTCCGGTGTTGAGCTTAACTGGATCGGCGAGAGTGCTGAGCTTGAGGCCTAGCGGGTCGGCTATATCTCCGCCCAAACTGGCACGATCGTAGCCGGGCCGGTCGTAGGTAAGCGAATTATCGGTCTGGCCCGCCTGCTTGGAGGCCGAGCGATGACTGAGCCACCAGGCGGCTGCCAGCACTATGATGAGCGCGATGGCAATCCCGATCCACAGCCGGCGTGATGGCTGGCTTGGTGGGGTTGGCTGTGAGCTGGGGGTGGTAGGCAGTTGAGGGGTGGAAGAAGTGGGCTCTACAGGCTCCATAGTCAGACGGCTCCATGAGTTTACATAACTAATTAATGCTAGCACAGCTTGCGGGAGATCACTTCGGTCGATTTGCTAGTCAGATTTAAAAGCCCATAGCTTGTAGAGCGTGAAGTTCCAGATGGCGCTTCCTACGACGCCCATGCCAAAAGCCACCGTCTTAATAACGAACGCCGGGGTGAGAATGTGGGGAATAAGGTTCACCAACCCTAGGGTGCTTGCAAGATTGAACCAGAACATGCTAAACGCTTGGCCGCCACCGGTACCGGAAAATACAAAAACGAGACTGGGCTGAATGACCCAGATAGACACCAGCGTAGCGAGCAGAAACCGGACGCCAGATTTGCCAATATGCGCTCGACTAGCAAAGACCCAGCGACGGTTCCAGTAAAAGCTGTTGATCATGGCGACCGATCCAGAGAAGAATTTCACCATGAAGACGCGGTCGGTGGGGACGTTAAATACCTTACTCAGTACCAGATATAGCGTGTAGTCGATAAGAGTATTGGATATTCCCACAAGGCCAAATTTGGCACCTTGCTTAACGAGACTTGGTTTGGGAGAGGGTTTTTTGGCAGCAGGCATGATAATTCCTTTGCAGCGTCTATGGCTTAAGCATAATGCTTTTGCTTGGCAGAAGTCTAGTCTTATGTGTTAAATATATCGGGGTTGTAGGACTCTGTACCATACATGAAAGGGCACAGACTTTGACCGAGACGCTGTATGCGTTGATCATTAAGCCGGTGGGACGAAAGATGGGGGTGAGCTTACAGTTTCCGCCCTTCGAAGCGAGCTTCCAGGCTCGGTTTGAGCAAAAGCTGGGCGAGGTAGATAGCGGCAAACTCGGTCAAATTGAACTTGCCGTCGTGCGCGAACGAGGCGAGGTGGTTCTAAGCATTCTGCTGCCGGCCACTGTCGAAGAGGTTGAGGCCATGCTGAGAAGTTTGGCGCAGGCACTTGGGTATCAGCTTGAGGCTATGGTGGTGCCCTACGACAGTCTGCCGGTGCGAGTGAAGTACCTTGGCCGGGAGGATGAACAGTCTCAGCATATCGCTTTGAGAATGCCGGCAGAGTTGACGGTGCAGGCCTATTGGGACGCCATATTGTCACTGCAGTTGTGGATTAAGTCGTTTAACCTGGCTAACCAGCCGCTCTATAAGGTTATGATTTGCTGGCGGCAACAGGTGCAGTACGCTCCACTGAGGCTTAGCCGGCAGGCCATGGAGGCTTGGGCTGAGTTATTGGGCTTTGGGCTGACGATCGAGACCGGTGCGCTTACTAGTGAGGACTACACCGACCTGGCGCGTATGACGGCTCTCACGGCGCCGCAATACTAGCGGCTCCGTAGCGAAAACCGGCCGGCGATGGACAAAATCCATCGCCGGCCTTCTATGTGGCGGCTTGGTTGATTATTGGACAACAAACTGCGCGCGGCCGCGTTGGTTGATGATGCGGCAGGGACGCATGGGCTGGCGAGACCTCCCTGATCGGCGGCCGACAAAGTCGTAGGTCTGGCCGTCTTCCAGAAAGAACCACTCAGTGTAGTAGTTCGAAGGGTCTAAGGGGTAGAGATCACCTTCGTCGGTGGTGCCGACCACCAGCCCCTTGGGCCAGTCCTTGCCGACCTCTTTCTGATGGTGGACGCGGACCATAATCTGACCTCGTGGCACCGACAGCCAGCCGGAGGGTGGGCTGACGTGGTTACGCAACCGCAGCCAGCGCAGCCAAGCGTGTTTGATGGCTTCGGTCACGATAATGAGCGGAATAGCCAGGAGTAGGCTGTACACAAGTAAGCGAGGCTCACCCCAGTGAGCCACCCACCATATGATGGTGAGGGCGGCCAAGAAGATTGAAATGTGTTCCAGTGTGAGGACGGTCAGGTGCCACCGACGCTCGCCGCGGGGATAGGCCCAAGTTCTGAGTATCACGGCGATGGCGCAGCCGATGAGAGCGCCAAACACAAACGGTTCGTACACGATTTCACCTCAAGCGAAGTTGGGTTTTCAAAAGCTTAGGCCGCTCAAAGCATACAATATGTTGTGATAATAGCAAGAGATATGAGTGCCCATCCATGCAATGCTACACTTAAAGTATTATCAGCAGTAGGAAAAGCTAGAGGGAACAATATGAGGGCAATTTGGAGCGGAGCGATTTCATTCGGGCTCATTAATATTCCAGTTAATGTGTACTCGGGAGCCGAATCGCGCGATGGTTTGGACTTGCGCATGCTCCACAAGAAAGACGATGCACCCATCCGCTACGCCAAGATTTGCACGGCCGAGGACAAAGAAGTGCCATTTGATGAGATTGTAAAAGGTTACGAGTACGCCAAAGGCGAATTCGTAGTGCTAAACGACGAAGACTTTGAGGCGGCTGATGTGAAGAAAACGAGCACGATTGATATTGTGGAGTTTGCTGACGAAAATCAGATAGATGTGCGATACCTAGAGCGGCCGTACTATTTGGAGCCACAGAAGGGTGGTGATAAGGCCTACGCACTACTGCGCGAGGCACTTCGGAAGCGGAATCGGCTGGCAGTGGCTACATTTGTGCTGCGCCAACGGGAGCATTTGGCGTTGATTAAAACGGTGGGACAGGTGCTCGTTCTCAATCAGTTGCGGTTTCCGGCGGACTTGCGCTCACCAGGTGGGCTGAAATTGCCAGCCAAGGATGGTGCCGATAAGCGTGAGCTTGATATGGCGCTTAAACTGGTAGATCAGCTGACGCATCCGTTTATTGCCGAAGATTTCCATGATACCTACACTGAGGAGCTGCAAGAACGCATTGAGGCCAAGGTTAAGGGTAAGCCGGCGCCCAAAAAGACAGCTGAGCCGGCGGCGGCCACTCATGACCTCATGGCGGCTCTCAAAGCGAGCCTAGAAAGCCCACATAAAACGAGTAAAAAGTGAGTTTAAAAAAATATCAGGCCAAGCGTAAGTTTGACGACACCCCCGAGCCGCAAGGTGGTCAAGGTGAAGGGGCACTGCGGTTCGTGGTGCAAAAACACGCTGCCTCGCACTTGCATTACGATTTTCGCTTAGAAATGGGTGGCGTGCTCAAGAGCTGGGCTGTTCCCAAGGGGCCGTCTCTCAACCCTGAGGACAAACGGTTGTCGGTGATGACTGAAGATCATCCCTATGATTACCGGACATTTGAAGGGGTTATTCCGGAAGGTAACTACGGTGCTGGGACGGTGATGGTGTGGGATGAAGGCACCTATGAGCCACTTGGTGCTACGGGTAATCGCGAAGCTGACGATCGGGCGGCTCGACATGGCGTGCATGAGGGTCATCTGACTTTTATCTTGCATGGGCAGAAGCTCAACGGGGAATTTGCGCTCATTAAAATGCATCATGCTGACGATGAAGATGCTTGGCTCTTGGTGAAGGCCGATAAAGACCGGTTTGTGAGTACTAAGGAAGTGGTGTCGCAGGACCGGTCAGCCCAAACCGGTCGGACTATGGACGAAATTGCCCAGGGCACGGCTACTTGGACGCAAGTGCCTCGGCTCGAAGACGCACCGCGAGCGACGCTACCCAGTGTTGTGGAGCCGATGCTGGCTGAGCTGGCGCCGACGCCGTTTGATGATCCGGACTGGCTATATGAAATTAAATGGGACGGATATCGGGCGCTGGCTGTTTTGGGGCCTGACGGTGTGCGCTTGCGATCGCGCCGAGATCAGGACTTTGCTGCCAAATATGCGCCCATAACCGAGGCACTGGCTCGCATCCGTGGCACTCAGGCGGTGCTCGATGGCGAGATTGTGGTGGTAGACAAGGACGGCAGGTCGGACTTTGGCCGGCTTCAGACCTATGCTGAGACCGGTGGTGAGCTGGCGTATTATGTGTTTGATATTTTGCATCTTGATGGCCGCGATCTGACCGGCTTGCCGCTGGCCGAGCGCAAGCAAATACTGCGTGATTGGCTGCCGATCTCGGACGCAATCCGCTATAGCGACCACGTCGTGGGTGAAGGCAAGGCGTTTTATGAGGCCGCCAAGCAACGGCAGCTGGAGGGCGTGATGGCCAAAGACGGCCGGAGTTCTTATGCGTCCGGTCGTCGGTCGCGCAGCTGGCTCAAGCTTAAGACTCGGGCTCGACAAGAAGCGGTGATTGGCGGCTTCACGGCACCTCGTGGCACTCGTTCGGATCTGGGCGCGCTGGTGCTGGGGGTCTACGATGATGAGGGACACTTGCGCTACATTGGTCACGCTGGGGGCGGTTTTGACGACCGGATGCTGGCGGATATGCGCGCCCGACTGCAGCCGCTCCGGCGGGCGACTTCACCGTTTGCTGATACGTTTAAGCTCAACGCGCCGGTGACGTGGGTTAAGCCTGAGTTGGTTTGTGAGGTCGAGTTTCACGAATGGACCACCGACGGGCGCATGCGCCAGCCCGTCTTTGTGGGCCTGCGATTGGATAAGCCGGCTAAAGCCGTCCACCGCGAAGCTGTCACCGAGCCGCGGCCATCGAGACAGGGTGCCACCAAAAAAGTGCGAGCGAGCGCTCGGCCTGCGCCCTTGGCGACGTCATCGGGTACTGTGCGGGCGCCTATTACGCACGCCGATAAAGTGTACTGGCCCGATGACGGCATTACCAAGGGCCAATTGGCGGCTTATTACGAGGCCGTGGCGCCGTATGTGCTGCCATATCTTAAAGACCGGCCTGAGTCGCTACACCGGTTTCCGCATGGGATCACCGGCACTCATTTTTACCAAAAAAATCTGGAAGACACACCAAGCTGGATACGCCATGTCACGATTCATTCCGAGAGCGAAAACCGAGACTTGCACTACGCAGTCTGTGATGATCTTGATACGCTGATGTACCTGGTGAACCTGGGCTCGATTGAGCTCCACCCGTGGAGCTCGCGGGTCGACGTGCTGGATAATCCGGACTGGGGTGTTATTGATTTGGATCCGGAGGAGATTGGCTTTGATGCTGTCATCACGACGGCTCAGGCGGCTCATAAGTTGCTTGAAAAAGCCAAAATACCGCATTATGCCAAAACTTCTGGCGCGACCGGGCTGCATATTTACATTCCCATGGGCGCCAAGTACACCTACGACCAGGTGCGTGATTTTATTCACATTGTGGTGCAATTGGTGCACGCGCAACTACCAGATTTAACCAGCCTTGAGCGGAGCCCGGCTAAGCGCCAGCATCGAATTTATTTGGACTATTTGCAGAATCGTCATGGCCAAACGTTAGCGGCCGCTTATGGAGTTCGACCCCGGGCCGGCGCGCCAGTATCTACGCCACTTGCCTGGGACGAAGTGAAGCCTGGGCTCGATCCGACGACTTTTACCATTAGGACATTGCCGCAACGGCTTAAGCGCGTGGGCGATCTGTGGAAACCGGTACTGGGCAAAGGCATAGATCTGCTAGCAGCCCTGGAGCGGCTTGGAGCCCAAAACAAAAGGCCGGAGTAGGATGAGGGAGCTGTAGCTCCGGTTCATCCTACTCCGGCCGGGGCCGAGGATCGGCTTCAGGCGCTAGACCTGCGCCAGGGTGGCTTGGGCGGTCTGCTTCTGCGCGATCAGCTCCTTTTTGACGCCGGCCCAGACCTTCAGCCACCGTTCGAGGTCGAGGCCCAGCTCCTGGACGGCGCGGTCGCGCTCGGCGATGGCCTGCGCCAGGGCGGCCCTGGCCGGAGCTGTCTGGCTGTCGCGCCACTCGTTGAGGTTCTCGCTCCACACGTTGCTGGGCGTCATGGTGATGGCGCCGATGTTGGCGTTGTGCGCGCTCAGCTCGGCTGTCTCCACCTTGAACTGGGCGTCGACGAGCGGGGTGAGCTGTTCCAGGGTGATGGTCATGGTTGCCTCCAGGCTGGGTCGAGTGCTCGAACGATCCGCGGTGGATGTCGATCGCACATTATATAACATAATTATAGTTTATGCAAATATCTAATGCTGAATCTAAAGCTCTTTCGCGCTCAGCTCGGTCTATTCCCTCGGTGCAGTAGTCTTGAACATTGCTTACTCCCCTGAAGAGAGTTCCTGAGGGTAAAAACTCCCCCAGGCGAGTAGGTACTCAATAGTAGAAGGCCCCTAGTGGGGCCTTCTACATACAGCTTTGCCGCTTGATATCTTGCTAGAACCAGTACCGCCAGACAACTTCGGCATCAAATACCAACGTAAGCAACATGAACACGATAACTCCGCCAAAAAGTCGCTTATTTTGCTCTGGTGCGATCTGCTTGGTCTTCTTTTTGGCCGCCATAGCTTAGGCTATTTCGTGACCGAAATGGTCTTACTCTGCTCGGCTTGAGGGGCGGTGACTTGGAGACGGCCGTTGCTCGTGAGGCCGATCTTGTAGCCGGCACCATTGGCGTTACAGGCGGGTGGGCCGGTAGGGCAGGTGGGGTCTCCTGGGATGGAGACGAGATACTTGCCGTTAGTGGATAGAATATTAAGATCGACCAGACCGGTACAAGCGCTAGCGGAGGCGCTACAAACTTCCGTTAGGGTCGAGGTAATAGCTACAGCTCCCGTACGACTGCCGACGGCTGGGGCGGCGCCATTATTATCGAGCTCGTACTGGTAAACGCCGTTTAAGATCGTGTTTACATCTGCTGAGCGCTGCGAGTTGCGGGTGTCACCAAGGTTCTTGCCGGGATTAATGGCAATAATAACGATACCGGCCAAAATGGCGATAATCGCGACGACCAGCAAGACTTCTAGCAGGGTAAAGCCCCGCTGTTGCTTTAAATATTTGAGACGGAGCATTTTTGAACTCACCTTTCGTTAATGCTGCCATGACTAGCTCACTTCTTGCCAGGAAGTAATACTTATGCTTGACGACCCAATTGTAACATAGACTTGTAGCCTCCTGACAACCCCTCCAACAGATGCAGAAGTGGTAATTGTGCGGGTATTTGCCCCGGTACTTGTAACAGTATAGTCACATGTTCCTTGACCAAGCGATAAACTGCCCGTGCCGGTATAGGCAGTATTGTCATGAATTTGTTGCAATGCTTCTTGGCCGCAAGCTGAAGCTAATGATCTGGCTTGTTTGGACTGGAGCGAGATGATCCCGCTGCGCTGACTGTCGGCGCCGATGGTTAGGAGTGATAGGGCAATGGCAGTAGCGGCCGCTCCCACGATGAGCACAGCCATAAGCGCGACATAGCCATGTTGTTGACGTATGATACTCACCAATTTACCTCTGCAGAGCTTGTAAAGTTCTTTTGATAATCATATTCATTGCGGCTGCTGGTATTGACGCGCGACAGAGTGAAGCTTACCTGAACCAGACCTTTGGTCCCGGGACGAGTGAGATTAGCGAAGGTCAGGTTGGTTACTTGAACGTCATTGTTGGTGAGCGCTACAGCGGCCGCAGCCCCTTCTTTGACTTGCAAGACGGTGCCGCTGAGCGAGAAGACAGTTGGGCTGAGACTGCCGGTGGGCACTACGAGCGTGAGTGAGGCTCCACTACCAGCCACGGCTGGGGTGGTGATGGAAGTGGCATTACGGATGGTTTGAGTAATCTGGTCCATCACCGCTATGCCCTGGTCATTCACCTCGGTTATCGACTGATTTTTGGTACTAGCATCGGTCATGAGGGTGAAAAACAGCACCACTGAGGTTAGGAGACTACCCAAAATGGTGACATAGAGCAAGAGCTCAATCAGGGTGTAGCCGGCTTGGTTGCGGGCCGCTGGAGTAGCTCGCCACATCATGCTAGTTCTTGCCAAAGATTAGCATCTCTTGCGTATCGGAAGCGCTAGCACCTATTACGACATCGACTGAGGAGCTATGGGCTACGCCGTTGACAGTGCTGGTGATGCCCGTGACGTCGACCGTCTTGGTGAGCACCATGGCGTTTGGAGAAGCTATGTTGATCACTTGAAACTCGCCTGTGGTACTGGAAGTGCCCAAGAAGGCGAATAAATTGGTTGGGTCAACATCGACATCATTAATGGTGCCTGCGGCAGTAAAAGTACCGAGCCGAGTAGGCGCGGTAGGGGTGGTGATATTTATAGCATCAAGGGTAGTGCTCATGCCAAGCAGTACCGTGCTACCATAGCCGGTAATAGTGAGTGCTGTCAGCGTGGTGGCGGGATTATAGGTGGCAGCAAGCGTTGGTGCCGTGGGTGTACTAATGTTAATGACCAGCATTTCTGCCGTGGTGGAGCTTGTAGCTACGTAGGCGTAGTTGCCGGAAACATAGATCTCATTCATCTGAATGTTGTTGTTGTATCCGCCCACAACGGCTGCCGAGGCGGGTGTGGCTATGTTTACGACGGTGAATTCATTGGAGCCGGTCGTGGTGCTTGAGGCTCGGGCCACGTAGGCGTAGTTGCCGCTTACAAACACGCCTCGGGCGGCGGCCGTACCAGTCATGCTGACGCTTTTGGTGAGTGTGGGGGCGGATGGAGTTGAGATATTAATAATTTCCAGTGCGGTAGTGGCGGTACTGGTTGTAACGTAGGCATAAGAGCCATTTATGGTGATATTTGTCGGCGTGCCCGAGAAAGTACTGGTGCTGACAATACTGGGGGCGGTTGGATTAGAAATGTCGGCTACGATGAAGTTATTGCTTGTGGTGTTACGCACCATGTAGGCGTAGTTGCCGGCAGTGTCAACGCGAAGTCCGTCGGTAGTGCCCGTGGCGTCGGCACTACCGGCTACGATGGCATTGGCCCACGTCTTTGGCACTCCAAGTGCGGCCTGCCAGTTGCTAATGCGTGTGGTCAGCGTGACGCTACTGGTGGCGCCGCCAGTCTGCCAGGTCACCGTGGAAGTAATAAGCTTGCGGTTGGTGCCAGCGGAAGACACGGTGATTTGGCGGGTGTAGATATCGGTTGTGTCGGTGGTGCCCGAAAAAGTCCACTGACCGCCGCTTTTGGCGAGCCCGTATGTGGAGGCGAGCGTCACATAAAACGAGGGCTCATCGGCGGTGTTGGCGCTGTCGGCCGCAAATGGATTGGGGGCAGGATAACCACCCGAAGTACGGTACGCGGCCGTACCGCCGCTAGTCGCACTGGCAAAGGTGGTGCCGCCATCTTCGCTAAGAGCGAGCCAGTAGCTCGTGCTTGCTGATAGCGTTACGCCGGTGATGGCAAAAGAATTCCAGCTGTTAGCGACGGCGGTTTGGACGCCTGTGATGCCAAGTCGGCTACCCGGCGTGCCGCTAGAGTCGGCGTAGATGGCCATTTGGATGTGGGGGTTGGTATTGTCGACACCCTTAATGTAGGCCGACACCGACGATACCGAGCCGGTATTAGTACCGGTTATAATCTTGAGCGCACTCATGCCGCCGGCGTTGGAGTCGCTGCCGCCCTCGATGACAGTGTCGCCGAGGTTCGTACCGCTGTCGACTAAGTTGGCGTATGAGGAGGCGCCGATGTTGCGCGCGGCTTCCAAACCTTCTTCGGCCAGGAAGTTGGCGCGCGCATGGTCACCGCTGTTTGCGGTAGAGGCTCGGCCATAAACCACCGCACCCAGTAAGCCGGTTATGAGCAGGCCGAAAACGGTTGCAGCTAGTAAGATCTCGACCACCGAGAAACCGGCTTCGGAGTTGACGCGAGGTCTGCTTGCGGGGTGCCGTCTAGTAGTCAATGGTGCCCTCACTGTTTATGGTGATGGTCTTGGTGTCGCTGGTGGTGCTTGTGAGGGTGATACTGCCGGTAGTGTTGGGAGCGGCGGTGAGTTTGGCAAATTGCACTTCGGTTAGGCCGCTTGAACTCACGGAAGCGGGAATGCTCAGCGCCTCATCGTAGGCGGTGTTGCGGGAGGCAAAACTAGTGCCGCGAAACAGGGTAGCGGTGCCTGCCTGCATCTCCACGCCCCAGGCGTCGTCATAGTTGGCAGCTCGCGCGTAGGTTTCGGCACGCCGCAATAAGGCAGTCAGACTCTGGGCCGTTAGGCCAAGGTCATTGCGTCGCACGAAACTTTCGTATACGGGAATGGATACACCCACCAGCATGCCGATGATGGCCACGGATAACAGCACCTCCAGCAGCGTAAACCCGGCCGACCGGTTCATTGGCCGAGGCCTCCGACCAGGCTGTAAATGGGCAGAATTACACCCACGGCCACAAGCATAACTCCAATCCAGACGATTACGAGCAAGATGGGCTCAATTACGGCTTCGAGGTTGGCAGTAGTTATGTCAGACTTTTGCTCATAGGTGCGGCCAACTGTCACCAGCACATTGGACAACGAACCGGAGCGTTCGCCTGCCACGATCATCTGCTGGACTGCGGGCGGCAGCAGCCGCATGCTGTGTTTGTACTTGGCCAAGCTATCTTTAAAAGAGTAGCCATCTTCGAGCGTAGTTACCATATAGCGATAAAGCCGCTGATACTGCCTCAAGGACGAGGCTTCTGCCAGGAGAGTAACGGCCTGAGTCACCGAGAGGCCGGCATTAAGGAGGGTGCCTAGTAGGTAGCCAAACTGGGCGATTTCCACTTCACGCATGAGTCGTCCCAGCCCGGGAATCTTAAGCAGTATGTATTGACCGATATGTTTGGCCTGCGGCAGACCAAACAGAAGGTATACAACGGCCGCTCCGGCTAGTAGAAACATGGGTACTGCGATGATGCCATAGTCACGCAGGAAGATTCCAAAACCAATCATGAGTTTGGATATGAGCGGCAGTTTTACGTGGAGCTGCGAAAACGTATTCGAGAGCTTGGGAAGCAGAAACCAGGCGATGCCTAGCCCTACGATGAGCGTAAGGCTTAGCACAAATGATGGATAAATAAGTGCTGACCGGACTTTGGCGCGAAAGAGACGACGTTTTTCTTCTTGCTGGGCGGCCAGCTCGAGATTCTCTACCAGATGCCCCGAGGCTTCACCCAGGCGAATAAGTGCCAGGGTCTGCTGGCTCACAATGCCGGCTTGTTCTAGGGTGCGAGCGAGATTGTTGCCGGCCTCAATGTCGGCAATCATTTGGGCGATGGCGTGCTTAGTCTGAGAGTTACGCGATGTGTCGGCTAGCGACTGGAGAGACTCGCCAATTGGCACCGCGGCCTTGAGCAGGAGGGCCAGGTTGCCTGTAAAATTCTCTCGCTCGCGGTACGGCAGCCGAAAGTGTTTGTGGCGAGGCTGGGAAGCTGGCTTATTTGTCATGGACGGCCGCCTCCGCTGGCGGTGGTACAACGCGCAAAACCTCGGCTAGCGATGTCCGGCCGCGCTTGACCTTGGCGATGCCGTCATCAAACATTGGCCGGCTGCCCTGGCGTCGCGCGAGCATCTCAATTTCTTGAGTGGAGGGCGAGTGTAGCATGAGCTCCTGCATCTCTGGAGTGACTTCAATAATTTCAAACAACGCCGTCCGGCCCTGGTAGCCGCTACCACTACAGACACTACAGCCCTTGCCGGCATAAACGTTATCGTTGGGCTTGAAGTAGTTACTCATTTTAAAATTCGCTCCTGGCAGCTGCTTTACTGCCTCGCTGGCCGACAAGCTATAACGGCACTGAGGACATATGATGCGGACAAGCCGTTGAGCAATAATGACTTCGATAGTTGAGGCGAGCAGGAATGGCTCAATGCCCATGTCTACGAGTCGGGGCATGGCCGTGGCGGCGTCGTTGGCGTGGAAAGTAGAGAGGAGCAGGTGGCCGGTAAGCGCCGCATTTACGGAGATTTCGGCGGTTTCCTGGTCACGGATTTCGCCCACCAGAATAATGTCCGGGTCTTGGCGCACAATGGAGCGCAGGCCTCGGGCAAAGGTCATGTTGCCGGCTTCTCGTACCTGAATCTGGTTGGTGCCGTCAATCTTATACTCCACTGGATCTTCGATAGTGGTGATGTTCACGTCAGCTTTATTGAGCATTTTGAGAAGGGAGTAAAGTGTTGTGGTTTTGCCGGAGCCAGTGGGGCCAACGGTCAGAATCATGCCGAAGGGCTTGGCGATATTGCGCTCGACGATCTCGCGGTGGGCATCTTCGAGGCCGACATCGGCAAAGGTAAAGCCTTGCACGTATGAGCCGAGTACGCGCATAACCACCTTTTCGCCCTCTACGGTTGGGATGAGCGAAACGCGTAGGTCGATCTGAAAGCCTTCCGTCTCGCGAGCGATCGCGCCATCTTGAGCGGCCATATGCTCATCGATGCGCATGCCGCTCTCAACCTTAATGCGGTTAAGTACGTTATCGTAGTACTCCTTGGGGATGCTACCCGCTTCACGCAGGGCGCCGTCAATGCGGAACCGGACCTTAACCTCGGCTCCTCGAGGCTCAAAGTGAATATCCGAGGCTCGAAAGCCCAGCGCATCCTTAATAATCTCATCAACGATTTCCGGTGCTACTCGCTCGCTAGTCTTAATGATGTTAGAAAAACGGGTAGTGAGCGGCTGTTCGTAGAGCTCAAAGGAAGTGTTGATATACTCTGGCAGTGTGTATGCCAAGCGAATTTTGTGGTGGGGAAATAGCTTGGCTAAGGACTTCTGGTCAACACTGCCTGGCTGATCGGTGGCCAGGGTTACGGTGTCCTCGGACTCCGATACCAGCACCACGCGCTGCTCTCGGGCGGTGGCTTCGGCGATGCGGCCGACATTTTCCTTGGCAACCTGGTTAACTCCGAGGTCGGCAAATGATAGCTTATAGCTCTCCGCCAGTGCTTGGCCAAGCAGGGACTTGGTTAAAAGATCCGAGCGAATCAGATAATCTACGTACCCTTCACTGTCGTGACTGGCAACTTCGGCGGCCTGACTGTCGGCCTCGGAGATATAATTCTCCTTCAGCAACAGGGCCTTAATATCATTGATGCTCGGATACATGCTCACCTCATGTCCTTGGCGGTAGTTTAGATTTGTTTGACTTCGTTGACGATGGTCGTTAAGGGCGTGTCGGATTTAATAAAAAACTTGAGAGCGCCCATCTCTAGAACGCGGTCCTCGTCCTCGTGCTGGCTCAGATTGGATAGGACAAATACAGCCGGTGCATGGGGTAGCTCGCGCAGCTCGGCCAAGACCTGAAAGCCGTCCATAACGGGCATAATCAGGTCCAGTAGCAGCACATCGAACTGTTGTTTTTTGATGAGATTTAGGCACTCTTGGCCGTCGGCGGCTACCGTTACGGCGAAGCCCTCATGCTCAAGCTTGAGCTGTAGCGCATGCGCCAGCGGCTTCTCATCCTCGGTGATGAGGACACTCTTTTGTTTAGCGGCCATGTGTAGTTACTCGTATCTTATGGTAACAATATTGTATCATGATAGGTTCTCGACGGCTCCAGCTATTTTGATGGTTTGGTGGTGGCTTGATTGTCATTAATGAAGTCACGAATCATGCTGATAATTTCGTCTAATCGGTATTCAGCTTTGAGGATATACTTCTTGGCTCCTAGGGCGAGCATATTATTGACCTTGTCGGGGCTAGCGGAGTTGCTTACCACAATCACGGGGATCCCAATCCATTTTTCGTTTTGCTTGAGCTCCTGCATAAAGGCCAGGCCGTTCATGTCTTTGAGGTAGTAGTCGAGCCAAACCGCGTCCGGAAGTTCTTCGAGATTATTGAGGTAATCTACCGCTTGCTCACCGCTGGCGCACGACAGCACGTCCATGCCGGAGAGCTTTAGTTTCTTGGTGATGGCCTGTAGCAAGAGGGTTTCGTCCTCGACTACCATGATTGTGGGGCTAATTTTTGACATCGGTTTATGGCTCCTTATGGTTACTCTCATAGGCTTGCAGTCTGGCAGCTAATTCAGGCGACAGATGTTGGCGCAGGCCCGCTTTGGTAAATGTTCGTATGGGTTCATTCGTGGTTAAGTATGATTCAATTTGCAGGTACACCGCCAGGAGTGTTTGGGTGTCTTCGGCGCTGGGGCTTTGGCCGGGTTGTAGCTGTGAAGTGATGCTGCGTACTCGGTCGAGCGCCATATCGATATCGGCTGGCTTAGAAGCCAAACTGGCCGCGTGGGTGACGAGACTGAGCGGCGTGTCTATGGTGTCGGCGGGTTGTTTGGCGCCAAACAACGATTCCAGTAATGACATGCTGTTAATATTCCCTCGTGCGAGCAAAGGCAAAGCCCGCGGCCAACCAGGCTAGGCCCACAATTACCCCGATGACATCAAGTCCCATAGTGAAAAGGTCGAGGTTGTCGAACGTAATCAGCTCGTGTACCCAGGCTAGACCGAGCACCAGAGCGCTGGCGCCAAACACGAATGTTAGTAAGCTGAGGGCGGTGGTGTAGTGACTTCCCATTTGGTTTCGGATGCGCCACATAATGAGGGTTGCGACCAGATCAAGCTGTGCGCTCCAGGCGATAAGCGCGTTAGCAATATCGAGCGCTGTCTCGGAAGCCACGACTGATATATGAGGGACATATATGGTGGCTAGACTTAAAACTATCACCAACGGCAGAACCAAGCGGACACTTAAGAGCCAAGTTTTAGCTTCCACGAGCCGGCCAAACTGCCGAGCGCCCAGATAAAACAGTAGCCCACCGAGCAAATATGGCACACCAATGCCACCGTATCGCACCCAGGGTGCGAGCCACAGGTTAAAGCCGCTAATAATCGCTAGCTGGACCGAGCCAAGCGCCGCCATGAGCATACTTATGAGAATGAGCGTGTAAGCAAGCTTGAGGCTTGATTTATATGCCCGGAGACCCGATAAAAACAGGACAAAGGCGCCAAAGTGAGTGCAGGCCATGGCGGCGGACATGGCCAACGGAGCGTAGAATTGCCAGGCCGCTCCAGGCCAGTAAGCTGGCAGGGGTATGAGGAGTCCGAGCGTGAGCGGTATGACCGCGGCCGTCACAAGCGCTATCATGATGATGCGTTTTTCGAATGACATGTTAGGCGTCAAGAGTAACCTCACCTTCTTTGGGCTTCATGCCACTTAAGGGGATGCTGAACCAAAACGTGCTGCCTTTATTCTCCTCACTCTTAAACCATATCTTGCCGCCGGATGATTCCACCACGGCTTTTATGAGGTATAGACCCAGGCCCGTTCCGTCAGTCTCGACCTTAACGGCGTTGGCGGCTCGGAAAAACTTCTGAAAAACTCGGCCCTGCTGATCTTTGGGGATGCCGTAGCCGTTGTCGGCAATTTGAGAGATGACTTGATCGTCTTTCTTGGAAATAAACACCGAAATCTCGCCGCCCTTAGGAGTGTATTTAATTGCGTTTGTGAGGAGATTGAGGTATACCTGGCCCACCAGACGTGGGTCAACGTTAATTTTGGGCAGATCAGAGTGAACGCTAATAATGAGGGTTTGCTGGCGCTCCTCGGTCTTGGCCTTAAGGTCATTAATAATGCCCGACACAAGTTCGCGCAAGTCCGTCGGCTTGGGGTCTATCATGATCCGGCCCGACTCAATTCGCGAAATGTTTAAGAGGGCGTTCACGAGCGCAATCATTCGCTCGGTTGAGTCAGCGATATTCTTGGCGAAGTCGAGCTGATCGGGTTTGAGTTTACCGGCATCGCCTGACACGAGCATCTCGGTAAACCACTTGATGGCTGAGAGTGGGGTGCGAAGCTGGTGCGAGGCGAGCGAAATAAACTCGGTTTTCATGCGGTCGACTTCGCGCTCTTTGGTGACATCGCGGAGCGTCATAATGGCGCCCCTTACTTGCTTATCCACAACTACGGGGTTGGCGCTGACGGCTACCAAAATTTTGGAGCCATCATGCCTGTGGAAGCCGAAAACGTCACTAACGTTTTTAAGCGACTTGAGGGCCGCCACCGCCGGCGTTTGCTGGCCAGTTAGCGCCTTGTCATGCTCATCATAGATGGTGAAACCATGGTTAACTGGTACGCCTACAAGCTTGGCTTTGTCTTGATCAAGTTCAAGAATTTCTTGGGCCTTTGAGTTGATGAGTGTGATATTGGTGGTGGCATCGATGGCGATAACGCCCTCACCGAGGCTTTCGAGTAGGGTCTTGTCCTGCTCTGTCTCGATGCTGAGCCGTTGGTATGACTCACGGAGTCGGTCGGCCATGGCGTTAAAGGCCGCAGCGAGTTGACCCAGCTCGTCGCGACTGGCGATCGGCACCACTTGGGAAAAGTCGCCATTGGCCAAACGCTCGGCGCCGGCCTTGAGTCGGCGCAGTGATCTGCCGACCAGAGCGGCAATAAGCAAACCGAGCCCGCCGGCAAATAACGCCACCGCCACTACAAGGAGCAAGATGGTGTTAACGAGCGCGCTAACGTCGCCGGTGACCTCGGTGGTGGCTGTGGCCGTTTGGTCATTTTCGAGGCCGGCAAGTTGGTCGATATGCTGGTCAAAGGTGGCGGCGGCCTGCTCTAGTGTTTGCCGAGACGGGCCCAGCTTGGCGGGCACTAGTGACGCCGCGGCAGCAACGAAAGACTTGCTCGCGGCATACAAAGCATCGGTGTCGCTGGCGAGTGTGGTCGGCAAGGTTTTAGGAATCCGGGTGGTGTTGCCGCTCTGTTGTAGCAAGCTTTCATACTTAGACAATGCCGTCATGGCCGTTTGATGCAAGGTGGCCAGATCGGCTGCTTGGCTAGCCGCGGTCTTGGTGCTCGTGCGATCCTGGACCGACTGGCTAAACAACAAACTGCTGGTCTCGATTTGATTACCGGCGGAGCGAGCTTCGGTGAGCCGATCTCGGCGGCCCATATCATTATTAATGAGCTGTGTAAAAGCGGTGCTTAGATTCTCGATCGAACGCACTTCGTATGCACCAGCCAGGGCTACAATAATTGCTACCAGCAGAAAGGCCAGCGCGAGTTTGACGCGTAGGGAGATCTGGTTAAGCATTGACGCCCTTTTTGGCGGCTAGTCCAATATCGGCCGAGGATTGCGAGCCAGTGAGGCGGTGCTCGGCCATGCCCTCTAGCGCCAAAACGACTTTAAAGCTGGTGCCTTTATTTTCTTGTGACGTAAAACTAATATGTCCGCCCACATAGTCGAGTAAGTTCTTAACGATGTAGAGGCCTAGTCCCGTGCCGTCGGTGTCTTTATGAAGAATATTGCTGCCGCGGAAAAACTTCGCAAAGACTTTATCAGTTACGCCTTCCGGAATGCCATAGCCGTTATCGGTGACGGTGATAATAACGCTCCCTTGGCTGCCGGAGTGTAGTCGCTCTTCAGTACTGGGCTCGATAGTTAGCTTGATGTGGCCTGAAGCTGGCGTGTACTTAATGGCGTTTGAGAGTAAGTGCCGAAGGATGAGTTTCATGATGTCAGGATCGAGCGGTATCCGGGGTAGCTTGGGGCTATAAGAGGCGGTTATGCGAGCCTGCTTGGTGCGGCTGGTGCCAAGGTCTTTGATGATGTGATCTGCCAATTTTGGTAGATCGGTCGGCTCGGGCACAGTCGGCAGCGAGCCGAGATCGAGACTTGAAACCATGAGCATGTCGCCGACCAGGTTAGCCATGCGTTGATTGCTGTCATAAATCGCCTTAAGATGCTCGTGCTGCTGAGCTGTTAGCTTGCCGGCGTCGCCATTGAGCAGCAGTTCACTGAGCCATGAGATGGCCGAGATGGGTGTGCGGAGCTGGTGCGACGCCAGGGTGAGAAACTCGCTCTTGGCTCGCACTACGCTGTGCTCTTCGCTCAGGTCGCGAAATGTGCCGATGGCGCCGACGGTTTGGCCGTCGGAGACTACGGCCATGCCAGTAACCGATACAGGCACGATCTGGCCGTCGCCGCGTAGGTAGTTGGCCACGGTGGTGGTGGCTTGGCCGTTGCGGAGGGCTTGCTGGAGTGGCCGACTGTCCGCGTCAATCTTATTGCCCGAGGGATCGAGCATGGGGACTTGCTTGACGAAGTCTTTACCAAGAAGATCTGCCGAGCGGTAGGCGAGAATTTTTTCGGCCGCGCGGTTTATAAAGGTTACTCGACCGTGGGTATCCGTCGTGACGATTCCCTCGCCAATGTGCTCTACGATGTCGTCGGCGCGAACTTTTTCGTCATCCAGGCGTCGTCGAGTGGCTACGGTCTCATCCTGGAGTTGCTCACGCGATTGCTGGTAGGCGTAGATACCCACACTCACAACCGCCAAGCTCACGAGCAGCTGGCGGATGACCACATTGGTATAAGCCAGTTCGAACCAGCCGATAGCACCAAGGAGCCAAGTTGTAGCAGTGATGCCCAGTAAGCCTATAAGCCAGATCGTACCCCAGCGCTTTCCCATTAAGAAAAAGCCAGAAACGGGGAACACGAAGAACCAAAAACTACCAGTGCCGGCAGTGCCGCCAGTAATGAGCATGAGCTGCAAGAAGGCTAGCACTAACCCCAGGAACACATGCTGCGCTAGGCGAATTTGATGTGAAAATTGCAGGAAAAGTAAGTCAAGCAGAAATGCCCCGCCCCCAATAAGCTCCAAGTAACCCAGTGATTTGTCTGGGGCGGCCATAAGATTAAGGAAACCAAATACCGTTAACGACAAAAAAGCCAGGAGTATGTGAGTGCGGGTTACAAACATGCGTCCAACGAGAGACGACTCGCTCATGGCCATCCTTATGATTACGCTAATGCTTAGCCTAATACATTGTACCAGGCTAGCTTTTAGATATGGATGGCAAAAGACAACAAAACACAGCATAAAATGCCCCAGGTTATTGGAGGTGCCTCCGGGACTGTTTGGAGCCCTCGCTACACAAAGAACCCTCAGAGCGCATCCATGCCGGCTTGGCATAGAGCGCCCTGAGGGCGATGGGAGCATGGTCAGCGAGCGGTGCGGGCGTGCCAGTCGGCGACCTGTCGGGCATGTCGGGCATGGCGGGCTTTTCATCATAGTCAATTTCTGGCTCGTGAGAGGAGTGTTAAATATAACTTGACACGAATATTCGTATTAAGTTATATTCAAATCATGAAGAACTCTACACTCATTGCCTTAGCTGAGCCCAAACGTCTGCGCATCGTCGAACTGCTGCGTGAGCGACCCCGGTCGGTGGGCGAAATTTCCAGCCTTCTTAATGTGAGTCAGCCTCAAGCCACGAAGCACTTGCAGGTGCTCGAGAAAGCCGGCTTGGCGCTAATGTACCCACAGGGCCAGCGGCGGATTTACATCTTGCAGGCAGCGCCGCTCAAGGAGTTGCGCGGCTGGGTGGACGGTTTCGAGCCGAATTGGATCAACCCGCCGCATGTGCCCACTGAGTACATCGAAGCCATTAAGCGCGAGCAGGCTTTGGCTGCCAAGGATAGCCACTGGGCCGACGGCCGCAGCGCGACGATTACACGTCCAATTGCGGCTTCGCGCGAGACGCTATGGCGTTATTGGACCGAGGCTACCGAGCTCGTGAAGTGGTTTAGCCCAGATTATCTGACCACGCCATACGCAGAATCCGATGCTCGGCCGGGTGGCAAATTACGCGTCGACATGCAAGACCCTGATGGCACGGTCCATACTGCCGCCGGCCACTACATTAAATTGCAGGAACCCGACCAGCTTGAATTTATGCTGTCACCACTCGACCCAAAAGGCCGGCCGCTATTTGAGAGCTACGACACGGTTACTTTTAAGGAAATTAACGACGAGACGACTGAACTTGCCATCAATGTCCGCTTAGCAGCTTCCACCAAGGACGCAGCTACGTTTATTGCCGGACTTGAACTGGGCTGGGGTCAAACATTGGATAAGCTTGAGCGTGTTTTGAAGAGCGCTGCAGGGAGTGAAACGACTATGTGAGCTAGCAGTGTACGAAATTTCACGATAAATAACTAAGTAAAAAGGGAAACTGTTATGGCAACAGCTGTATTAGATGCGCCCAAATCGGCGCAAGCCCATGCGGCGGGCTACAGTGACAAGCGGCGTAAACTTGCTCTGCTGGTCATCGCCACCGCGTTTGTCCTGGACCTGATGGACTCAACCATCATGAACATTGCCCTACCAACTATCCAACACACTATGCACGCTAGCTACACGGCGCTGCAGTGGATGGCGGCGGGCTACACATTAACCTTTGCCTTGCTGCTCATTACCGGCGGACGCATGGGTGATGTGTTTGGCTACAAGAAACTCTTTATGTGGGGTCTGGTTGGCTTTATGCTAACCTCGCTTCTGACGGGTCTGGCTTGGAGCGCCGAGGTACTAGTGGTGGCTCGATTGCTGCAAGGAGCTACGGCCGCACTGATGGTGCCGCAGGTACTGTCTGTGGTGCAGCTACTCTATAAGCCTGAGGAGCGGGTAGGGGTAAACGGTATGCTGGGTGGCCTTAGTGCGCTAGCAACTACTCTTGGCCCCATTGTGGCCGGCATACTAATGGCCGTAAACATTGCTGGTTTGAGTTGGCGGCCGATCTTCTTGATCAATATCCCGGTGGGGCTAGCGGCGCTGGTATTTGGCGCCAAATACCTGCCCGAAGGTAAGTCTGAGCATGCGCCGCGAATTGACGGGCGCGGGACCCTGCTGGTGATGGCGGCTATTGGCCTGCTTATTTTCCCGCTCATGCAGGGCCACGAGCTGGGCTGGCCGGTGTGGACATTTGTGATGATGGCGGCATCGCTGCCGGCCCTCGGCCTGTTTGCCTGGTGGCAGCGGCGCCTGAGCCAGCGTGGCGGTTCGCCGCTGGTGATTCCGGCGCTCTTTAAGCACCGTTCATTTAATGTCGGGCTGCTTCTAAGCATGTTGATCTTTGGCGCCATGTCGGGCTTTGCCCTGACCTTTACGCTGCTCTTGCAGGCTGGCTATGGCTTTAGTCCGCTGCATACCGTTTTGACTGGCATCTTTGTGACAGTTGGCATTATGCCGGCAGCCGCCGCCTTAGCTCCGAAACTGATGCCGAAGTTGGGCCGGTGGACGGTTACCATAGGAGTGGCCGTGATGGCACTTGGTGCGGCTCTACTGGGCTATGCCGTGACGCATGCCAGCACTCTCTCTACCTGGCAATTTGCCCCGTTACTGATCCTCTTTGGTGCCGGCATGGGGCTGTGCTTTGCTCCGCTCCTGCCCTACGCCTTGAGTCAGGTTAATCCTCAAGACGCCGGTTCGGCCTCGGGCGTGGCCAACGCGCTTCAGCAAATTGGTGGTTCACTGGGTGTGGCACTGGTTGGTATCGTGTTCTTTGGTAACCTCGTTTCTACGCAGACATACGCGGCTGGCTTTGGTCGCGGCACTTGGCTGGCTCTCGGGTTACTTGCGGTCTGTGCGATTTTGAGCCTATTTTTGCCTCGCCATATTATGGCCAAGCCTGAGTAGTAAAGCAGGCATGATGGCTGGCAACAATAATGCTTGCGCTAGCAAACTGCCAGAGTAACCCATCCGGCACTTAAAAAACTAGCATTCCTAGTGGGCGTCAAGTAAATAAGCTCCGCAATTGCGGGGCTTATTTACTTGCTGGCAGATTTGTTGGCTCGCGGAAACTGGCTGCGCACATCTTGCTTAAGAATAAGCACGGCAATGTAGGCTAGAATAAGTGCGCTTCCGATCTGACCAGCATCAAACCACAGGGGCAAATGGGGCGTAAAAGCGATGAAAGCTATCACGCCGAGTGGTGCTAGTACGGTAATGATGCTGAGTCGCAGCCAACCACTGCGCTTGGCCTGAGACATTTGACGGAGCAAAAAGACTAAGATAAAGCCGCCTATGGCGTAGACGCCACCGCGTAGTAGAACGGAATCGACGGCATCAGAAGCGATACTGGATTTGAGCATCAAAGATATGAGAAAAAATATAACATTCCAAATAATGAATAATTTGGCGGCAAAGTTGGCTTTGTGAAGTGTGTCATTAAGCTGTGTGGTCATGGGGATCTCCTTATTTTGTCGTTGCGCGATGGAACATGAGGCAAATGGAATGGGCGTAGGTATCTGTATCGAGGCCAGGGTTGGCCAAAATATAGAAAGACGAACCGTCAATAATTTGACGAAGAGAGACGGCCATCACTCGGGCATCAAACTGACAGAACTCACCATCGGCTTGGCCTCGCAAAAACAGCTGCTGGAGCAAGTCCACCGCATTGCCGCTATAGTCCACGAAAGGGGTATTGAGCATAATTTGATGGACTGCGGCAATCTGCTGAGCATGGCTTGCGATATACTCCAGGTTCGAAGTGATATATGCCCGGAGCTTTTCGGCCATAGAGGCTGCCGCATCTATGCGAGGTTTCATGTAAGCTGCACCGTCACCGTAGGCTGTGCGCACGACGGCGCTAATAAGCTCTTCTTTTGAACCAAAATGGTACATAACTGTACCTTTGCTGGCGTGAGCGGCTGTAGCAATGGCCATGATAGATGCGCTGGCATAACCCTGAGTATTGATAATCTTAACTGCGGCATCGATTATGTCGCGGCGGCGCACTTGCTGAGTGCGGGTTTCAGCAGGGTAATTAGAACGCATGATTAAATATTAATACGATCGTTCAAATTATGCAAAGTCCCACCCATCGCTTATGTGGCGCAGCATCTAGCTTGGACGTCTGGCTGGAGGGCTGACAATCAAGTATATGATACCTGCCACGGTGATGGCTGCGCCGAATCCAAGAAGCGCCAACGGGGCGCCGCCGAGGCTGCTGAGCGCGCCATATGCCAGAAAACCGCCAACGGCAGTGGCCTCAACGCCGAAACTGTTAATAGATGTAATGGTGGCGCGGGTCTGGCCCTGGATGCTGTATTGTACGCGGGCGCCGAAGACAATTTGTGATACGCGTAGTAGTAGCATAAACAGGGAGAAAAAGACTAGGCCCGGTAGGCTAAGGAATGAGCCGGCCAAGGCGAGGGCTAGGCCGGCACTGACGAGCATCCAAATAAAAACGGCGCGACTGTAGCGCTCCAGCCGGTGAGCAAAGAAGCCGATGGCAATAACTGGCAAGAAAACGGTGGCGGAAATGATGGGTACCAGAGCCGTGCTAACATCGGCGGCTTTTATGACGATGGATGCGTACTCGTCAAAGACGCGGAAAAGCATGCCAATAAATACGCCAAACGCAATCAACTGCAAGAGCCGGGGACTGTGGGCTACTTCGCGGCCGGCTTGTTTAATAACTTCCAGATACCGCGGTCGCTCCACCTCCTGGCGGGCTTTAACATGGGGCAGGGTAAAGGCGATGAGGGCGGCCAAGATGGTTGCCGCAATACTCCCCCATAAAATGCCAGGATAGCCTAGCCACGCAAAGACTGGAGCCGCCAGCACGGTTGAACCAAGGCTGCAGAACATGGCCACACTCTCGACACTGCCGATAAGCCGCGTATAGTCATGCTCGCGCCCGTGACTTTTGAGCTCGTCGTACACCAGCGCCTCGAATGTGCCCGATGAGAGTGATCGACTAATACCCCAGAGCGCGAGCCCCGCCAGGAAGCCCCAGTAGGTGGGCCACCACACCCATACGGCATAGCCTATGCTTCGAATAACTTGTGCTAGGCCCAGAAGATTGCGACGCGGGTACATATCGGCTAGCGCACCAGAAGGAACTTCAGCGACCAGGATAATAACCGCCCAGATCGTCAGAAGCGTAGACATCTGCAAGACCGACAATCCGCCGCGTTCCACGAACATCACATTATAGAGCGGATAGAGCAGCATGAACTCGCAGAAAATGCGATACGTATAGATCTTGATGAGTAGCGACTTCATAAACGCACTATACACGGCCATGGTCTATCCCAAAAGCAAGACAGATATTGCCGGCCGGAGTAACTGCTATCTTGTGACCGGCCAGGATGTGGAGCACTACCGTGCTCGCGTAGGTGCATTCTTGCGGGAGTGAAACCCTGTCCCCTGGGCTGCTACGTCAGCTCAGGGGACATAGCATGTAGTATTGCAATTATTTATATAATGTGTTAGAATAATAATAGTGCTTACCCTTTGACACTCACGATCTCTTTGGAGGAATCATGCTGAACGGCCTGACCCGCTCGCTCCAAGCTCGCCGAAACCTGGCCATCACGGGCGCCGGACTCGAGCTCGGGTTCATGGTGGGCCTGCTCGTTCTCGCGCGGGTGGTGGTCGTCGGCCTCGTGTTCGGCGCCGGCTACCTCGCCAACCAGTACCTCATGCCCATCCTGCCGCATGGCTTCTCGCTGAAGTGGTACGAGGTGGTCGGCGTGCCGGTCGCCGCGATCGTCGGTATCGTTCTGATGCGTACTCAGTTCTTCGAGGAGCTGAAGGGCGGTGGCGACGGCCTGCTCACGGGCGTGATCAGCGTTGCTGCCGTGCTGGCCTTCCTCTACTCCACCCAGGACCGCCCGACGCCCCTCGCATGGGAGATCCTCACCATGGTGATCGCCGGCTTCGTGGCCCTCGTCCTCGGCGTCCTCGGCGAGCGGCTCCTCAAGCTGATCCCCGCGCCGCTGCCCAAGTCGCGCTTCTGACGCCCATCAAGCACATCCACCCCGGCCCCCTCTGCATCGCGCAGAGGGGGCCGCTTTCGTCTCGGTGTAGCTTTTAGTCTTCTAAAATGGACAGCGTGTTGCCGGCCGGATCCTTAAACCAGGCGATATTGGGGCCCATGTCAATCTTTTTACCCCAGGCAATGCCTTTGTCGTCGGTCTTGATCTCGCCGTCGTAGTGCTCGAATTCCACACCTTTGGCCGCGAGCTCGTCCACTGCTTGCTCAATGTCTTTAACGATTATATTCATAATAGTAAACGTGGCCGGTTGGTGATTAGGCTTGGGATAGACAAAAGTACGCCCACCGCCTGCAAATTGCAGCGTCAAAATGCCCATATTTTCCTCTAACTCAAAGCCCAGGGTGGAACCATAGAACTCCTTAGCCTTGGTGATATCGTTGGTCGAGAATCCATTTACTACTGGTGTATCTTTAAACATCAATCCATTTCCTTTTCCTAAAGCATACTACGCGCGAGCGAATAATAGAGTTGGAAATAGTTACCAAGATTCGGTAAGTAGCCTTAGCTATCTTCATATGCGTAACAAGGAGAGTCTATGAAAGTACGCGCACTTACTAAGTTGAAGGCCATGGGCATGAGTGTCCTCTTGTCTGTGCTCCCCGTCGCCTTGCTAGCAGCGCCGGCAGAGGCCGCGAGTAATCCATACACACCTCAAGGAGTCTGCGGTTCGGGTTATACCGTCCAGCGATCGCATGCCCTTAGCGGCGCCGTGGTTTATCAGCTGTATAACGGCACATATAATTGCGTGGTGACCATCAAGACCGCCCAGATCGGCACACCCACTCGCACCACGGCTGGGCTGCAGGTAAGTGGCTCAAATTGGGCCTATGACACCGGCGACTACAAGTACTATGCTGGGCCGGTCAAGCAGTATGGTAAGGGCAAGTGTGTGCGATTCTTCGGCTACCATGGCGGCACGAGTTATACGAGCCCTTGGGGGAATTGTCACTAGGCGATAGCGGCAGTCTTGGCCAGGCGAGAAAGCTCTCGGAAACGAGGGCTTTCTCAAAGCTCCTGGCTTTTAGTACAGTAGAGACATGACAAATACCACCCCAATAGTGCGCAAAGCCCGCCCAGAAGATTTTAAAGCCGTTCAAGATTTAAACTATCAGCTCTTTGTCCATGACCAAGAGTACGACCCTTTACTGAAAATGACTTGGCCATACGACAAAGAAGGCGCCGCCTACCTTGCAAAAAGAGTGGCAGGTAAAGAAGGTGTGTGCTTTGTGGCCGAGCTTGATGGCCGAGTGATTGGCTACCTTTGTGGTGGCATGATGAAGCCGTACAGCTACAGGATGGTCAAGAAGCAAGCTGAACTTGAGAACACACTGGTAGCCGCGGAGTACCGAGGCCAAAGAATTGGCGAGAAGCTGTTCGAGAGCCTGATGGCTTGGGCAAAAGAGCAAGGGGCGGAGCGAATACTCGTAAGTGCTGCCGCCCAGAACCTGGAGGCTATAAAGTTTTATCGGCGAGTCGGATTTGGTGACTACGCTACCGAGCTCGAGTTTGATCTAGGCTAGAGCTCTTCGGCTAGCTCTACGAGGATGCCTTCCGGCCCACGGAAATAGCATAGTTTGTAAACATTCTGGTAATTATAGACATCAACAAAAACGTCGAAACCCTTGGCTTTTAAACCTGCTACCATTTCGTCGATGCCTTCTACTACCAAGGCGATGTGCTTATAGCCGTGTGCATACATGACTGATTCCGCCGGAGCAACTTCTTCTGCGGGTTTAAGGAATTTAGTGAGTTCCAGCTTGGTCTGGCCATCGGGCGTTTGTAGAAAGACGATTTGTGAATGAGCGCCTTTTATCCCGACAACTTGGTCTAGCAGGTCGCTTTTTTGTTCGTCGGCTTCGCCCATGACAGTAAAGCCGAGGTCTAGAAAAAACTGCTTAGCGGCTTGTAGGTCATTTACTATGACGCCGATGTGATCGATATACTTTAGTTTCATGTCCTTTAGTATAAGGTACGAGAACATGGACACCAAGGTGATAGGATGGTTTTATGTCGGCTATATTGCGCGAGTCCTTCGCTAAGATCTATGCACACCATGCGCCCAAGCTTCATCTGGATGGGATCCGCTCTCGACCTGTGTTAGTAGTTTTTTCAGCTATTCCTGGCAGCGGCAAATCGGAACTAACCAAGCGGCTTGTGCGTGAGCATGGATTTCTCAGAATCGCCAATAAAGACATCCGCGAGGCTATTGAGAAGAGTGGCATTGCTGACGGGGCTTCTATCATTGGCCCATATACCTTGTGGCTATTCGACAAACTTACTCAGGACCAGCGGCTGAGTATCGTCTTTGATCGCAATATTGACCAGTGGTACGAACCGTCAAAGCTGTGGGCCGAGATGCACGGCTATGACTATGTGCTCGTGCGGATTGACGTGACCCGCGAGATTCTCGAGCGTCGGCTCATGCAACGCGAAGGTGATCCGCGGGCCAAAGCCTTCGAGATGCTCGATTTCTATGGTCAGCAGCACGCACAGACAGATAACCTGATGTCGCCAAGCATTGTACTGAAAGATGACTATAACCTTGATGAGACGGCCAGGGAGATAGCGAGTTACTGAGCTTAGACTAGTGGCCACGATGCAAGACGTAGCCAATAAAGCACTCCGCTTAAAGCCCTGGCCCTCTACTGTTGCATAGATTTTTATACTCTCGTTATATATTGCATAATGATACTGCTTGTAGCCGACGTTTCCATAAGGGGAAGAGATGGCGAGAGAACCTGGTGAGGATCTGCAGAACCCGGACTACCAGGGCGCCCGGGGCCGGGCGTGGGAAGTGACTGGTGCTGGCCGGGATGAGGTGCGCGTAGAACATACTGCGAGTCTAGGAATCTGGCTTATCGAGGCGCCCATGGCTAATCCGCTGTGGAGCTACTACGCCGCCACTCTGTTTCACTTGCAGGGCATTCCGGGTGCACCGCCGGTGAATTTCAGGCGGCAAGGCGCTACGCATGAGTTCTGGATCGGTACCGTCGATCCAGAGGTCGAAAACACGATTGATCCGTCCGACATTAGGACATTCAAGATGCTCAGCCCTCCAGATCTGCAAGAGCAGCTCATCCTACCTTCCAATACGCGCGCGCTTGAAGCCGTCAGGCTGGCCATACAGAGGTGCGTGGACGGCCAGCTATCGGCTGATGTGGAAAATCATCGTCAGGACTGGGTTAGCTTTTTCAGGTCACAGGAGGGGTGATCGCCAGGAAGCACGTTCGTTAAAAACAAGCAGCGGGAAGATTATATTACCCCCAATACGCCACGCCAAGAGCGGGCACATGCCCTTTCGTCGATAAGGGCGAGTCCAACAGGGCTCATCGACGTCCGGTCGCCTATCCTTTGGATTAGCGACCGGAGCACTACCCGAGCACTCAAACAAAATGCTTGAGCGTTCAGGCGGTGATTATCTCGATATTAACTATCGTATGTATGTTGGACGGGTATTAACTTGTACATAGTTGATGGGCCAGGAAGAGAGGTCTTTTAATTTAGGCGTGGAATACTACCAATCGATCAAAAGCTGAGCAAGAACGACGAGAGAGCCTGCGGTAGCGAGTACAAAGCGCATGACTTGTAGGCCATGTAGCCAAGAAGGAAATTCAGCCTGAGCGGCTGTTATAAACTGCTTTACGTTAATCTCGTGTAAACGTTCGTCCTTCGCTTTTTTGAAGGCACGCTCTAGAAATGACGCGACAAAAACCTGCTGTGCGGTGACAGCTCCGACCACGATTAGCGTGAAGCCCTCAACAATCCAAAGTAGCATATGGTTAAGATGGCTGCCCGTAATGCTGATCACGGCAACAATTACATATGCGACAGCAAAGGCAAATGGCAAAAGCATCTCTAGTTTCGATTCAGTCATCTTCACGCTGCTCTTTAGGAGAATCCCGGAGTCGAATCCCTGATCTGCGACTGATTTCTCGGCGGCTTTTTGAGCCCGCTCGCCATATTTTTGTCCTACAATAGGAATAATGATAAAGGCCAGAGCCAATAAAATCAGCTGGGCTACAGTAATAATGGTAGTAAAATCGTTCACGCACCTTCTCCTTTATTTTTCTTATATTCCTGCCACTCTGTTAAAAGCATAGGCACACGCTGGGCCAAAAACTCCGCAAAAAGCGCAATTTCCTCTAGTGCATGCCGCCGCCCCGAGGGCTTGGCGTCAAGCAAGGCCAAGCCCTCGTGCGCCAATGCGACTTGTTCGCGATACATGCTTGCATCGAGGCCGTTCTTTTCTAGGCCAGCAATATTGAAGCTTATTAAGTCAATTCGCGAACCCGCAGACCGCTCTCGCAGTACGAGGTGGTATTGCTCCAAAAGTTTTACGGCATCGGTTACGGTGCTGCGACCGGCTTGCAATATTTCGGCAAGGTCGGCAATGGATAGTTTGGCAGGGTGACAAACTGAAAGGTAACCAAGCACACGCCCAACGACTGGAGCGAGGCCATACTGCTGACTATAAAACTTGCCCATGCGGTCAACGAAAGCTAGTACGGATGCATTCATGCGACCAATTATACATCATAAAACGTAAATAACGGTTTTTTACGTTTTGCTCAATGTACGCCATGGTGAAAAATAAATCCTGGAACACTATAGCCAGAGACAACAAAAAGCTCCGAAATTGAATCGGAGCTTTTGTTATCTGTTATGCGTTCCAGAAAATACGATAATTTCTACTTGGTGAACCTAACGACTACTCAGGTCGAAACCTTGCTCAGTGAGTTGGAGTGTATTGAGCTAACGTCACTTAAGCAGTCCCTGAGGTTCTCATCTAATATGCGGGTTGCCTGTTGTGACCTCCCTATACAACAGGCGTCCTATAGCGGCTGTCGTGGCGTTTTCCACTACTTCGCGGCCGATCATTTCATAAACGTCTTCGAGCCTATACATACCCGAAGAAATGACAGCGCGCTCCTCATCATCCAGATCACCCAACTCCACACTACCCCCGGAGCCTTCAAAGATATGAAAAGACTGATTCGCCACACCTATACTCCCATAGAGCGGACCGGGGAATAACGGGCGGAGATCCGAAGACGCAACCTTGACTCCGGTTTCTTCCAGGAGTTCACGAGCGGCAGCATCTTCCAGGGAGGCGTCCCCTGCCTCGACTCCTCCCGAGGGCAATTCTCTGGACCATCTATTAATCGGATAGCGATAGTGGTCAATCATCGGAAGCCACAAGTGGCCATCCACCCGCTCCAGGTGAGCTATCATTACTCCAGCGGCAAACTCAAGTCTATGGTGATAACCATGCGAGCCGTCAGGCCGGACAACTTCATCGACAAAGTGACTAAGGTATTTCTTGGACCCTTTTGGGACATCGGCCTCAACCGTAGATAGCCTTTGGATCGGAGGAAGCTCAGAAGGTAGCGGCTTAGTCATGGCCACTTTCCCCATCTACCTCGAACGAAATTGCCTTGATCATCTCCTCAATAATAGCAGGCCGAGAAATTCCCTCAAAGCGAGTCGAACTCAAAATAACAGAGGTGAATATAAAACAAAAAAGTTTCAGCAAATATTTCCTGGAACCTTTACCTCTATTACGAGTTGAATAATGTCATGGTGACCCCACGGGGACTCGAACCCCGGTTGCCGGGATGAAAACCCGGTGTCCTAGGCCACTAGACGATGGGGCCGCAGTGGCAATTGAACCGCCCTATCTTAACATCTATAGAAGAATTGCTCAAGAGAAAAAGAGCCTCCGCCCGCACAGTGCGGGAAGAGGCTGTAAAGCTGTGATGATGCGCTTGCTACCAGGGCATTCGCGGGGGACGGGGCGGCCGCGGCGGCCGGGGTGCTCTCGGCGCATTGTCGTTGCCGAATGGTGACCAGGTGTAGCGCTGACCATTGATGACGGCTGTGGCCCCCGGCGACAAATCGAGATGGCTGATCTCGGTGACTCTGCCGGCGTGGGTCAGCTTGCAGTCGATGCTGAGATCGGCCGAGAGTTTGCCGGAGACTCCGCTGGCGATGGCGACCTTAGTTGAAGTGCCTTCGACGTGGATGTCACCGGCTACGGACTGGGCCTTGACGTTGCCGCTGAGTCCAGATATCAGCCGGAGGCCGCCGCCAATCTGGCCGAGAGCTGCCTGGGCGCCGGAGCCAAGCTCAAGCTTGACGTTTCCGGCCACATCTCCAGTTGTAAGCTTACTGCTGAGGTTCGTTTCGAGTTCGACACCACCGGTAACACCACCCACTTCCACGCTTGACGAAGTGCCGATGGCGCCCGTGAGGCCGTGTACTTGGGCGGCGAACACCGCTAGCTCCATCGATGAGACGACGTGGAGGTTGCCCATCTGGCATCCGATGCCGATGGCGCCATAGGGACGGGCGACTGTCATGGGGGTCAAGGCCGGCATCCAGATTACAAGCTGAAGCGCCTGCCGTAAGTCGATTTCTCGGCCATTAACCCTGAAGTGCCTGCTGGAGCTGCTGCCTGAGGTCAGGGTTGTCATGCTGGCTTCGAGTTCCAGCCATCGCCGCAGTAGCTGTAGCGGGCGCTGTGTTTTGCCTAGTTTGAACGGCAAAGGCGCACTCAGATGCAGAACTCCCTTACGGAGCTCGGCGCTGAGTCCTGAGCATTCACCGTAAGCCTGCACTCGAATGTCCTCCCGGTCATGGGTCATGACGGAGGCGTTTACGAGCATAGTGTCGAATTGCAGTCGCTTGACGCTGGTAAAACTCCAATCATAGGTAGGTGCCTCACCTGGCAAACAGGTTGGATCTGCTAGCCGGCGAGCCGTTTCGGCGGTGTAAAAAAAACTCACTCGAACTCCTTAAGAAGCTCAAAAAGCCGGTACATTCTGCGAGAGAACTAAGAAACTATAAACTATTTTGCCAATTTAAGCTAGGAATAATGAGGCAGAGAACGAAAAAGCCGGGAGACGCATGATGCGTCCCCCGGCCGGGGTGAGCCGGTGGTGGCTCAGTTGAGGCTAGCTCAGCGAGGCGGCCAGACCGTAGCTCAGCCCGTTGGCTCGCACGAAGCCGCCGAGACCGGTGCGCGGCTGGTGGAGCTTGGTGACGGTGCCCTCGTGGTAAACGCTGCCACCGGCCTTGAGGCTGACCGTGAGGCTGCGCGAGGTCTCCGTCTGGAAGATGTACTCACCGAAGGCGAGGTCGTCGACCTCGATGTCGCCCGCCACAGAGAGGAAGTCGAAGGCTCCCTTGAGCGCGGAGCTGAGCGAAACACTGCCCTTGACCGGTCCGCTGTCGACCTGACAGTGGGACTGGGCGGCGATCCGGAGATCCCCGAAGGTCTCCCCGAGGCCCACCTCGGCCGGCCCGGCGATCTTGATGTCGGCGTTGCCGCGAATGGTGTCGACTGCCAGATTGGACTGGCTGCTGACCACCCCGGTGAGCTCGCCCACGTTGGTGGCGTGGAGGTTGAGCCCCGGCTCGGAGTCGAGCATCAGCTTGCCGTAGTGGTCCTGGATGCCGATGGGGCCGTAGACGTCGCCGATCTTGATGTCGCCGTGTGTCGGCACCATGACGACGAGGTGGATGTACCGGTCCTGGTCAACCTCCTGGCCGTCCACGACCAGCACATCTTCCTCGCCGAGCGCCGCCGCCACCTGCTTGCCGAAGCCGCCGAAAAGGCCGGCGACCTTGGCGCCCAGCGACGCCGGCCGGACGAGCGGCAGGGGTGCCGACAGATGGATGGTGTCACCGACCAGGTTGGCCTGCAGGGCACCGAGCACGTCCTCGTCACCGAGGCCGTGGATGGTCACGCAGCTCACATCGGCCGACACGATCGGCACCATGGCCAGCATCTTGCCGATCTTCACGTGGCGCGCGTCGCTGAACTGCTTCTTGATCAACACGCCGTCGCGGGGCAGGTTTGCGGTTTCCGTCAGCTCCACGGCGCTGAGCAACTTGAGAGTCACCTGGGTCTCCTCGTGATTGTGGAATTGCATTTCAGACAAGTCGTGCGTGAAACCTGAATACTATACAACTAAATCCTAAACAAGTCCACGTCTTTAAGAAAATTGTTACGGTTTTCCCTGGTATCGGTGAGGCGGGAGTGGTACGGTTAGAACAACATCGCACAAATGGTAAGAAGGATTTTCATGCTCGCGGCTTCATTCAAACGTACAAAAATAGTAGCAACAATCGGCCCGTCTTCTAACTCTCCTCAGGTCTTGGAGCAAATCATGCTGGCCGGCGCCAACGGTTTGCGACTCAACTTCTCACATGGTACCCATGAAGAGCACGGTGCCGTTATTGAGCTGGCCCGGGCTTTAGCGGCCAAGCATGAGCGGCCAGCAGCAATCATTGGCGATCTGCAAGGTCCCAAGATCCGCGTGGGTATCTTGCCGACAGACGGGCTGCCATTTGTGCGCGGTCATGTGGTGCGGTTTCAATACGGTGCGGAATACGACAAAAACGGCGTCATCCCCGTGCAGCATGATGTGAGCAAATACCTCAAGCCCGGCGAGCGCATCTTCTTGCGTGATGGCCAGATCGAAATTGAAGTTGAAAAGATTGAGAAAACGCTCATTACGGGCAAGGTTTTGGCGCCGGGGCTGTTATTTAGTAACCAAGGCATGAACCTGCCTGACACCGACCTCGGCGGTGATATTTTGACCGATAAAGACGTGGCCGATATTGAGTTTTTGGTGAAGACCGATGTGGACTATATCGCGCTGAGTTTTGTGCAGACGGGTCAAGACATCATCAATCTCAAGGCGCGCTTGGCTAAGCTTAAGGCCGATGTGAAGGTGATTGCCAAGATTGAGACGGCTGCGGCGGTAGATAATCTTGAGGAAATCTTTGCGGCTACCGACGCGGTGATGGTGGCGCGCGGCGACCTAGCTATTGAGACCAAGCCGGAGGCGGTGCCAGCGGTGCAACGGCGTATGGTGCAGTTAGCTAAGCGCTATCGCAAACCGGTGATTGTGGCCACGCAAATGCTTGAGAGCATGATTCAGAGTCAGTCGCCCACGCGCGCCGAGGTGAGTGATGTGGCCACGGCGGTGATTGAGGGGGCTGATGCGGTGATGCTCTCCGGTGAGTCGGCTAGTGGCTTGTTCCCCGTGGAGGCTGTGGCGATGATGAAGCGGGTGATTTTGGCGACCGAGCGTGATCAGGCTGCTCAGCCAGCCGAGCCGGTTCGTCAGCTCGCCACCCAAGACCAGGCCAATGCAATCTCGGCTGCCGCGGTTGTGCTGGCCTCACAGCTGCCGGCCAAGGTGATCATTGCCGAAACCGCCAGCGGCCAAACGGCGCTCAATATCTCAAGCTTGCGCCCGTCGCAGGCCATTATTATGGTGACCGATCGCAAGCGCGTGCATAATCAGCTGGCGATTGTCTGGGGTGGCAAGTCGTACCTGCACAGCAAACCCGCCGAAGCGACTGAGCATGTCGTTCACCAGCTGCGCGCTGCTGGTAACATTAAGGTGGGGGACGCGCTTGTTGTGGCTTCAGGAAACCAGCCTGGCATCCCGGGCGGCACGAACACGGTGTCTATTCACGTCGTTCAGTAGCTTTACTAATTAGTTAAAATATGATATAGTCTGCTAGTTCAACCGCAAACTTCAAACCCCCTACACCTTAGGAGCGTGCAGCGATGCTCGTTGCGAAGAAGAGAACACTTCTGGCCGTGCTCGCCATCGTGGGCCTGCTGGTGGTGACGGTTGCCGTGTGGCGGAGTCGGCCCGGGGCTACCACGCCGTCGGCGCAGACATTCCCGTCTGGTCCGCCCGC
>Ga0207647_10000033_pt1 | contig 100573 bp, 95 predicted proteins | sample KBSCornC2_FD_184295 | JGI IMG/M metagenome (GOLD analysis project Ga0207647, IMG submission 184295) | Corn rhizosphere microbial communities from Kellogg Biological Station, Michigan, USA - C2 (SPAdes) (version 2) | ecosystem: Host-associated > Plants > Roots > Rhizosphere ...
ATCTGCTCGTCCGTCAGCCAATACAGGTCGCTCAAATCCAGTCTCCTCACGGAGCTTGAATCAGATCGCAACGCTCACATCAATGGGTCCTGACCCTAGGAAATTTCTCTTAAATATCAGAGATAAGGACGTTCTGGGCCCACCCGTAGACGATGGGCCGTCAAGAGATGTGGATGCCTGATCCGATCCGCGCTTTTCATCGCGGCGATCGCAGCGGCTCCTCCCGTCTGCAAGCACTCATCCCCCGAACCGAAACATCGGCACGCCGGAAACGCCTGGTTCAAATGCAAAAACCGCACCATCGTGGGGGCCTTCGGCGGTCCCATCCAATGGCTTCATTGTCGTAACGAAGAGTGTCGCCAAGTCCGGCCCCCCGAACGAAACGCTGGTCGGCCAACGGGTAGGCGTCGCGACGCGTTGCTCAATGATGCCGTCCGGTTTGAGCCGGAGAATCTGACCACCGCTGGGCATTGCCACCCAAACACATCCTTCGACATCAATTGCCAAACCATCGGGATGACCATCCGCTTCGGCGAAGGAAAAAAACAGGCGGCGAGGCCCGATTGAGCCGGTCTCCATGTCATATGGATAGGCAAAGATGCCTTGACGGCTGTCGCAGAAATAGAGGATGGTTTCATCCGGACTCCATCCGATGCCATTGGCGATCACAAAACCCTCATCCATCCGATGGGTCGAGAGATCCGGATCAACCCTATAAAGTGCACCGGCCTTAGATTGAAAGTCGAAAGCCAATGAGCCGACCCAGAAACGACCCCGTGAATCGCACGCGCAGTCGTTGAACCATTCACTCTCTACATCGAAGTCGGGAACCGGAATGTCCTGCGTCTTGCCGCTCTCATCACGCAAGACGAGTCCGTGATGCAAAGACAGCACACGCCCGCCGGTCGCCCGGTAAGCGAAGCCGGCCGGCTCGCCTGGCAGCGCTTTGCGTACAAGATCGGAGCCGTCCGACTTGCTCGACGATTCGGTTTCATCGAGAATGTCGATCCACTCGATGCGCCCTGTGTCCGGATTCCACCTTGGGCTTTCACCAAGTCTATCGGGCGGGCCGGGGAAACGCCGCATTTCCACCATGAACGTCTCCTGATCAATTTATCGGCGGGGACGAACGCAACCCAACAGCGTGACGGCGGCCCATCATTATTCATCTCCCAGAGAAAATATGAAATAACCCCATCCTCGCTGGCCGTTAACTTTCGAAGCGCAGATGCTCGGGATTATTATGCTTCTTGCGGCCCCGGAAGTCCGCCAGATAAGGCTGATGCGCCAAGAGCCCGCCATCGACCGAGATGATTTCCGCATTGACAAAACATGCTTCATCGGAGGCCAGGAAAAGGACTAGGTTCGCAATATACATCGGGTCGCCGAGATATGGCGTCAAGGTATGTTTCTCAAATACTTCAACCCCCTCTGCAGGCATTATCTGCTTAACATGCGATGATAAGGTGAGCCCAGGCATCACCGCATTGCACCGAATCCCTTGCTTGCCATATTGCGTTGCAATATATTTGGTGAGCGTATTGATCGCACCTTTCGAAGCCCCATAGGCAATGCGGATATCGTCGCCGAAAACACCTGAGCCCGACGACGTGTTGACGATTGAGCCGCCTCCGCGCGCCAGCATGTGCGGCAGGGCGTACTTCGACATCAGGAACACGCCTCGGGGGTTGACTTGCATGGTCCGGTCCCAGAGTTCTGTGCTCGTACCCAGCAGATCCGTATCTTCAGGGAAAATTGCCGTTGCATTGTTGCAGACAATATCGATGCTGCCGAAGGTTTTGACGGCCTTATCGATGACCGATTTGATCTGCTGCTCATCTCCCTGGTCCAGCACCAATGGCAGCAGATCGCCTCCATTGGCGCGAACCTGTTCAGCCAGTCGTTGAACGGTCGATTCCTCGCGGGCGATTTCGGTCGCGACGACCTTTGCTCCCTCTCGCGCCAGAACGGTGGCAATCGCCCCACCAATGTTATAGCCGTGTTTGGCGTGGATGCCAGCTCCCGTGACGATGGCCACCTTACCTGCCACGCGTCCGACTGTAGCAACCATGCATTCCTCCTTTGACAGAATTTCATTTCGGCGCAGCAAGCTCGAGCGCGCCGCGCCAAACAGAAGCTTCAACATGCAGCTACTATCTTATGCCCATGAAATCTGGGGGTCCAGCAGCTGAAGGGAAATTGCCAAGTCAGTGCTCAATCGTAAGAAGTCCATAAACATCTTTAACAATCAATCACTTGGAACCCAAGATGATAATCATCGCTCCGGCTGGCCGACATGATTTACGGCAGGGATTGCTGCAAATTTGCAGCAGCGCGCCCGACAGCGCCGCCACAACGGCGTCTGTGGCAGCAAGGCATATTTGCAGTGCTATGAACCCCTGCTCCTTGCACTTGTCTCTAGTCTGATCCGCGAGTTCGGTGCTGCTGTCCGCGGCTTTGGCGGGCGATTCAACATAGGCTGGTCGACCGCGAGGCCGATGACCAGCTGCTTCACTTCCATGGCGAGGCTGACTTTATTGACCAAAGCATCGATACGGCCATATTTCCGCTCGATCATTGCCAGTATGCTGATCATTGCGCTTCATCCGGCACGTGTGCCTGATGAAGCGACCCGCTGTTGATGTGGCGGTGGCTTGATCTCTCGCCTCATCGATGTCTGAGACGATCATGATTGCCCCCTCTCGGGCCGTTCGCTCAACAATAGCTGAACCAATGCCAACCGCGCTACCAGTGACCAGCGCGACCTTCCCTTCACACGTTGTGCCATGGCTCTTCCTCTCTCAGGCCGCGTTCCGCTACAGATCGACGCGTTTACTGGAAAGGCGAACGACCGCTGGACGACCCGTCAGCAATACAGGGAAGTTTGCACGACGGGCCGACGGAAAAGTGCTATTAAAGAGCGGCAAGAACGGACTTTGTCTCCAGAAATGCTTCGATGCCGTCAGGGCCGTTTTCCTTGCCCCAACCGGACTGTTTGAAGCCGCCATTGGGCATACATGGGTCAGTGACCAGCGCCGTGTTGACCCAGACGGTTCCCGAACGAACGCCGCGCGCGAAGCGATGCGCACGCCTGGCATCCCTGCTCCAGACATAGCTGGCCAGACCGTAATCCGTGTCATTGGCGAGACGCAGGGCTTCCTCTTCGCTTTCGAATTTGGAAACCACCAAAACCGGCCCGAAGATTTCCTCACGCGCTATTTTCAGGTCACTGCGGGTGTCGGCAAAAATGGTCGGCTGAACGAAATAGCCGGGCCCGTCTAGAGAGCCTCCACCAGAAACAATCGCCGCTCCGGCAGCACGTCCAGCCTGGATATAGTCCATGACACGGTTGAACTGTTTTTCGGATACGACGGGGCCCAGCGTGGTTTCTGGATCCATCCCATCGCCGAGCCGAAGTGCGGCGGCAGCTTCGCTGACCTCGTCGAGCACTTTGTCGTATACGGAGGAATGCACAATAAGCCGCGAACCGGCGCAACAATTTTGCCCGCTGTTAACAAAGATAGCCATGGCCGCTGACGGAATCGCCGCTTCCAGGTCGGCATCATCGAATATCACGAACGGCGATTTGCCCCCCAGCTCCAGCGCGACACGCTTTACATTTCCGGATGCGGCACGGATCAGTTCCTTGCCCACGGCGGTGGACCCAGTGAAACTGATTTTATCGACATCCATGTGGGCAGCAAGCGCCGCCCCGGCCTCGGCGCCGTACCCGGTGACAATGTTCAGAACGCCTTCGGGAATACCGGCTTCGAGTGCCAGGCGACCGACAAACAGCGCCGAAAGAGGTGTGTTTTCGGCGGGCTTCACCACCCCTGTGCAACCCACCGCAAGCGCAGGGGCAATTTTCCAGGCCACCATCAGCAACGGCGCATTCCAGGGCACAATGGCGCCTACGACGCCGACGGGTTCACGCAGGGTATATCCCATATGATGCCCCGCCCCATTGCGGACTTCAGCAGTGCGGCCATGAATTTTGGTGCACCAGCCAGCATTGTAACGAAAGGTGTCCACCACGGTCGAGATCTGGCTTCTCGCGACAAACATCGGGCAACCCATATTGCGCACTTCGATCTCGGCCAGCGCATCTCCGTTCTCCTCAATCAAATCCGCAAATTTCCACAATATCTCGCTTCGTTTGCTCGGCGCCATATTGCGCCAGTAACCGTCATCGAACGCCTTGCGCGCCGCGGCGACGGCCTGATCAATCTCCTTTTCCCCGCCAGCGGGAACCTCCGCGATCACGTCTGTCGTAGCTGGGTTGCGCACGGTGATGCGGCGACCGTCAGAAGCCTCCGTCCATTTGTCGCCAATGAGCATTTTGCCCGAGGCTATGCGTTCCATCGTTGCTGTCGAGCTTGCCATATCTGTCTCCAATTTCTTTTATATGGGGCGAGGATGGGCTGGATTTGATTATCTTAACTAGATTGCATTCTTCTAACTGGATTCGAAGCTCGCAAATTGGTGTGTAACACCGGGCGCGTCAAGACGCCACCGAAGCAACAAGTCCGCCCTGCTTGCAAAATGGGCATGGAATGCGCCCCGCGAGTGTCCGGCCTGGCGAACAATGCGCTCGATGCCAAGGTCCGCCATTACTCCTTCTCCAGCACAAGCTGCGTCACCTCTTTTATACGGCGACGCGTAAGGGCCTGTGTTTCCTTACGGGTTGACCTCATCCCCATCCTCGTATTACGCATTTCAGATACGATCTGAATCTGAAATTGCCATAGATTGCAAATGCAAGGGCGAAGTCACACCCTCCGCATGCTATACGCTCGGTGCGATACGGGAGCTGAGGAACAGCGGGTCACGAGCATTGAATAAAAAGTAGCACCAGGTGGGTGCTTGGCGATCTGATTTCCGGGGGTATTGGCCGGACAGGGACAGCAGTTTCAGATGCGCCCTGGATTGCAGTATGGGCATTGTCAAATATCGATTTATGTGCAGATTGATCATACGATCAAAATAGTCGACTGACAGCATGTGTCCATGGCCACGGGACATCGGCTCGTGTCAGTCGTTGATGATCCGTTTCAGCTACTTTTCAGGTTCTTCTCTATGCCAATCTACTATCCAGATGTCCTTGCCGAACAAGCGGTTCCGCGCCGATTTTCCTACACGGAAAAGGACGTGATGCTGTACGCGCTGAGTATCGGCATGGGAGACGATCCGCTTGATCGACGGGAGCTTCCTTTCGTTTACGAGAAGGATCTACGCGTCGTGCCGACAGCAGTCACCGTTTTGACGAAGGCAGATTTTTCTCCCAATCTGCAGAATATTGTGGAGGCGCCCGGGCAAAGGCGCAGCAACATAAAGCTGGAAACGGTCCTGCACGGCGAGCAAAAGATAGTTCTGCACCGGCCTCTTCCCGCAAGCGGATCCTTCACAATAAATGAACGAAATGTCGGTGCCTTTGACAAGGGAGCGGGCGTCGGAGCCGTTGTCGTAAGGGCCACGACATGGCAAGACGACAACGACGAGACCGTGGCGACGCTTACCAGCACCGCATTCGCACGCAGCGAGGGCGGATTTGGCGGACCACGGGAAGGACAGCCCGAGCCTCATGTCGTGCCGGAACGAGCGCCCGACCTTTCCGTAGAATTGCCGACCAGAACCGGTCTGGGGCTGCTTTATCGCCTGAACGGCGATATGAATCCTTTGCATGTCGACCCCGAAAGCGCTCAGTGCTCCGGATTCTCTCGACCGATTCTTCACGGGCTATGCACTTATGGAATCACATGTCGGGCCATACTTCAATATGTCGCTGACTTTGATGCCACCGCCATTTATAGCCATCAGGTACGGTTTGCCGCGCCAGTATATCCCGGCGACACGATCAACGTCGATATCTGGATCGACGGCCGTGAGATTTCGTTTGAGGCCAGCGTCAAGGAGCGGGATGTAAAGGTGATCAAAAATGGGCTTACCGTGCTTCGCTGATTCGCGAGCTGCGGTGCCGACAAGCTCTTGGCAGGCCAGTCTCAGCGTGAAGACATCAGGGATAGTTGGAGTTGGCCAAGATTTGATGCGGCCATCCAAATAATAGGACGACTTCGTGCACGAGTTTAAAAAGCCTATGTCGGGTATCCGCGTTCTGGAGCTGGGACGCCTAGTCGCGGCACCTTTGGCGGGTCAGATTCTTGGAGATCTTGGCGCGGACGTCGTCAAGGTGGAACATCCTGATGGCGATGAATATCGGCGCTATGGCCCCAGCTTTGTGCATGATCTGGAAGGCAGGCAAACTGACCTTTCCTCCGGCTTTATCTCAAATAATCGAAACAAACGGTCGATCACCGTCGACTTTTCGAAGGAGGGCGGTGCGAATGTCGTAAAAAGCCTTGCAGGACGTGCCGATATCTTCATTGAAAATTTCAAGGTCGGCGGACTCATTAAATACGGGCTTGGCAAAGATGCTCTGCGGAAATTGTACCCGGATCTCATCTACCTGTCTGTCACGGGATTTGGGCAGGATGGTCCGTTTGCCGACAGACCGGCGACCGATGGCGCGATACAAGCGATGTCGGGCTTGCAAAGCCTGACCGGTGAACCGGAAGGTCCCCCGCAGCGTGTCGGCGTGCTGGTAGTTGACATGATGACAGGCATCTATTCAGCGCTCGCCGCTGTTGCAGCACTGCGGCATCGGGACAACGTCGGGCGTGGTCAGCATATCGACATGGCACTGCTGGATTGTGCCATGGCCTCTATTGCAACCCAGGTTGCCGAGTATCGCTTGAGCGGTATTCCTCCCCACCGGCAGGGCAATGAGCAACCCGGATCGGTGCCTGCACAATCTTACCGCTGCCAAGATGGGCATGTCCAGCTTCAGGCAGCGTTCGACACCCATTTTGCGCGACTTTGTGCCTGTTTGGGTGTACCTGAGCTGGCACAGGACCCTCGCTTTGCGGATAGGCGGGGCCGCGCCGATAACAAAGCGGCTCTCAATGAAATTCTAGTGCCGGAATTTGAGCGAAGGTCAACAAAGGAAATCTTTGATCTCCTCGCTTCCTCGGGCGTCATTTGCTCACCTGTCAGCAGTGTCCCCACAGCGCTTGCAATCCCCCAGGTGGTGGCACGTGGCCTGGAGATGCGTTTTCATACTGCCGGTCGCCCCGAAATCCCTCACGTTGCAAGTCCATTGCGCTTTTCGGAGGCCGCCGTCACCTATGATCGTCCGCCACCAGAAATTGGCGAGCATACAGACGAAGTCCTGGCAAACTGGCTTGACTTTGAACCCGCTGAGATAGCGGCTCTTCGAGCACGCAACATCGTAACGTAAATTCCCGGTTTACGGGACCAGGCGGGTCAATCGTGGCGATTAGGTCGTACCCCACGCCGCGGATGATAAAGCCAATATTTCTTCAGCCCACTCAAATACCTCTCCCAGTTCTTGTATTGGGTCGCGGCTTCTCCAGATTTCGCTTATTGGTTACTCCATTGATTTAGAAGCTGATCAGCCGTAACCTGGCGGTTCTCTTGAATTGTCCCGGGCGTATGAGAAAAGCGGGGCGCCGGGGCGGCTTGCATTATATTTGCGCGCTCAACAAAAAGATTCCGTGCCTTGTTGTCGGGGTGCTGCATGGCCTCCGTCATCGACAACACCGGAGTGGCACAAGCATCCTTGCCCTCGAAAACCTTTTCCCAATGCGTCCGCGGTGCGCTAGCAAACCTCTCGGCAAATGCTCGCTCCATTTCTGGCCAGCAAGCGCTATCATTCTGGTCGAAGCGCTCCAAGGATATGTTGAGCCCCTGAACAAGCTGGGTAAAAAATTGCGGTTCAATCGCCCCTACGGCAATAAAGCCACCGTCTTCGCATCGATAGCACCGATAATAGGGCGCTGCACCATCGAGGAAATTGGAGGCGGGCCGGTCCTTCCATGTTCCCGTATGTAGATAGGCATGAAACAGGCCCATCAAATTCGCCACACCGTCGACGATGGCCGCGTCTACCACCTGGCCTTGCCCTGTCGCCCGTGCCCAATGGATGGCGGACACCACCCCCAGTGCAAGAAACATGGTGCCTCCGGCATAATCGCCGACGATATTCAGCGGTACGGTCGGGACCTGTCCTTTCTGCCCAATGGCATGCAATATGCCCGTCATTGCGATGTAGTTGATGTCATGCCCTGCAAGCTGGGAGCGAGGTCCATCTTGTCCCCACCCGGTCCCCCGTCCGTAAACGAGCCTCACATTGCGCGCGAAACAGTCGTCGGGTCCAATCCCCAGCCGCTCTGCGACGCCGGGGCGCATTCCTTCGATCAGCGCGTCAGCCTGACCAACAAGCTTCAGCAACGATTCCCGGTCGGCCGCGTCCTTGAGGTTGAGTTCAAGCGTTCGCCGACCGCGCAGGACCACGCCCTCGCCTAGATCATCGAACGCCGCATGGCCACCGGGCCGCGCAACGCGGACGACTTCTGCGCCAAGACCGGACAAGATCATGCCGCAGAGCGGCACGGGACCGATGGCATCCAGCTCGATAATCCTGATGCCGTGCAACGGTCCTGAGGCAGTCATTCGCAACCTCCCCAGCTTTTACTTTCGCAAGAGTGCTTCATGCCGACGCAGAGAAGATCTGAGGCCAGCCGGTGGCGGGTCATGGAGACATAAACTTTCCGCCATCGACCATGAAGGTCATGCCCGTAAGACATAACGCATCGTCGCCGGCGATGAAGACGGCAACGCACCCGTCGTCCTTGTTGATGTCGCCCCAGCGTCGCATCGGAATGCCAAGCATTTTCGTCGATGGATCCCTGGCTGCGTGACGCAACGACAACCTTTGCGCCCTCTCGGGCCATCTCTACCGCGATGCCACGCCCGACGTCACGCCCGGACCCGGTGACTATCGCAATCCGTCCTTGAAGGGATCCGGCCATCTTCCACCGCTTCTCGTTCAGCCTCGTTTCTCGGCAACTTCAGGAATTGAAATGATTTACTGCAGCTTACGAACCTGATCACGTGGAAGCATGACATCGACCATTCGGGTTATCACTGCCGATTTATATTCAAGGATCGGCATGGTCTTCAGCGCTTTGATGATATGGGCCGATCCCGGCGCCGACTGCCAGTCAGGGCTATCAAAAGCAACTTCTCCTTTGCCGGTCAGGACCTCGGAGAATCTGCCCTCCATCGGCAGCCGCGTCACATAGTCGACATCCGCGCCCCCTTCAGGGTTCGGGATATATTTCCACCCGAGCGCGACATTACCGCCTGACTTGCTCCAGCCCTCCTGCATCCTGTTGAGCTTTTCGCCCGGTATCGGCGTCAGATCGGTAAGCTCGGCCCGGAACAGCCTAGCATCATAATCATAGCATTCGAACGAGGCCTTCTTGCCTTCGATGACATGAGGAGGAACATTTCCGACAATCTTCTGATAGCCCTGTAACTCGCGCCCGACGATTACCGGTCGCGCGTCGGACTCCCACACGATCATGCTGTAGTTGCCGGTCACCGCCTCTTCGCGCCCGCGAAAGGTGACCTGCGTGTCGATACGAGCAATGTGATAAGTTCGACCGCCAAGCCAGTCGACGCCGATATTATGTGCATGCGAAACGAGGATGATCGGATCCGCTGAGCACTCGAAGAAATCGGGCAACAACGCCTGAAGCCTCGTCCGATCGGTGAGATAACGAACCGAGACGGTTTCCACCGCATCGAATTTGCTCAGCGCGGGGGGCAGCGATGTTTGAAATCCGACGGGATTGAAAAAACGTTTCGAAGCGTCGGTATCAGACATGCCTTAAGTCCTCTCTAACGAACCTCGTGCTGGACCACTGCGTCACAGAATCTTGTTGCTGTTTAAGCGCTACATCCAGACAGCGTCGTTCCAGCCGCAGTTTTCAACGCCATGCATACAATGCAATGCGGTTCTTTTCACAACCTGTGAATTTGCAACGGTGGCTGCAACATTGCGATGTTGTTAGGTCGCGCAAGTCGGCTCATTGCAGTGTCCGGTCGCCTGCGGCGAATGGTAATCGCTATCGCGAAACCGGGGAGGAGCGCAAAAAGTGAGCGGAATAAGGGTCGCGGTCGTCAGCGGTGCCGCACAGGGCATCGGTGCGGCCACCGCACGACGCCTCGCCAGCGATGGTCATGCCGTCGCACTGATCGATTTGGACGAGAACGCTTGCAAGGATGGGGCCGATGCGATCATCGCGGATGGTGGACAGGCCACGGCCATCGGATGCGATGTCGCAAACGAGCGCGGAGTTGCTGCCGCGTTTGAAACGATTGAGACACGGTTGGGCGCGCCGACGATATTGGTCAACAACGCGGGCATCATTCGCGACAACTTGTTATATAAAATGCCTCTTGACGATTTCGATGCGGTTCTGAACGTCCATCTGCGTGGTGCCTTCCTGATGAGCAGAGCAGCGCAACGCTTCATGACCGGGCACCGCTTCGGTCGCATTGTCAACCTGTCCAGCGTCGCGGCACTCGGCAATCGTGGTCAAGCCAATTATTCTGCCGCCAAGGCGGGATTGCAGGGCTTTACCAAGACACTTGCGATCGAACTCGGGCCCTTCGGCATAACGGTGAATGCCATTGCCCCTGGCTTTATTCAGACCGACATGACCGCCGCGACCGCGGAACGTATCGGCGTGCCGTTCGACGAGTTCGTCACGTCAGCGTCTGCACAGATTCCGGTCCGCCGCGTCGGGCAGCCCGAAGACATCGCACATACGGTATCGTTCCTTGTTTCGGAAGGTGCGGGCTTCGTTTCGGGCCAGGTGATCTATCTGGCCGGCGGGCCGACATGCTGAACGAGGCAGGCAGCCTCGATTATTCTGACAAGACAGTGCTTGTGGTTGGAGGGTCGAGCGGGATCGGTCGCGGCATCGCGCGTGCCTTTCAAGCCCGTGGCGCCAATGTGGCCGTTTGGGGCACGCGCGCATCGATTGATGACTATGATGCGCCGGAGGAACTCGACGGAATCGCTTACTCCCAGATCGACGTGACAGACGAGCGGCAGGTGCGCGGTGCCTCGACGCCGTCGAAGCTTGACGTGCTGGTGCTGTCGCAGGGCACCGTTCGTTACGGTCGCAAGGAGTTCGCCGTCGAAGACTTCCGCACAGTCGTTGACGTCAACCTGAGCTCTATGATGGCCTGTGCCGAGCGGTTCCAGCCGCTGCTTGCCGAAAGCGGCGGATCGATCATCATGATCGCGTCTTCCGCAGCGTATCGGGCGACGCGTGGCAATCCGGCCTATGCGGCGAGCAAAGCCGGCGTCGTGGGACTTACCGGTACGCTTGGCCAAGCCTGGGCTGCGAGCGGTGTGCGCGTCAACGGGATCGCACCGGGCTATGTCGATACCAAGCTGACCGAAGTGATGACCAAGCACGCTGGGCGCCGCGCAGCCCTGATCTCATCGATCCCGCTCGGAAGGTTGGGAGAGCCAGAAGACATAGCCGACGTGGCCTTGTTTCTGGCTTCTCCCATGGCCCGCTACATTGTTGGCCAGACTATCGTCGTAGACGGCGGGGTCATTCTCTGATGGCTGAGATAGCCCATGACAGCGAGGTCTGGCCTGAGCTGATCGATCTGGAGCGCCTGACGCGATGGATGGACGACCAGGAACTTGGCGCCGGAGCAATCGAAAAGCCGCAACCGCTCGGCGGTGGTACCCAGAATATCCTGCTTAAATTTATGCGCGCTGGCCGGCCCTACGTGCTGCGCCGTCCGCCGCGTGCACCGCGTCCGGAAAGCGACGAGATCATGCGCCGCGAGATGCGCGTTCTCGCCGCACTGGCTGGCTCGGATGTGCCGCACCCTGGCTTTATCGCGGGCGAAGGCAACCCCGCCGTCCTCGGTACCGCTTTCTATCTCATGGAACCGGTCGAGGGCTTCAATGCGACCGAAGGCATGCCTCCCCTTCACGCGGGCGATCGGGCGGTGCGGCAGCAGATGGGCGAGGCATTGGTGGACGGAGCAATCGCCCTGTCGCGCGTCGATCCCGACGCGGTCGGCCTCGCGACCCTCGGCAAACTGGATGGCTGGATCGAGCGGCAGGTTCCGCGCTGGCTCGGCCAGTTAGAGAGCTATGCCAAGTTCCAGGGTTGGCCTGGCATTTCCCAACTGCCTGGCGTGGAAACCATCACGGGCTGGCTGGAAGCCAACCGTCCGGTAACGATGCAGCCCGGCCTGATCCACGGCGACTATCACATTGCCAACGTGATGTTCCGCAAAGACGGTTCGGCGCTAGCAGCGATTGTCGACTGGGAACTCTCCACGCTCGGCGATCCGCTGATCGATCTGGGCTGGCTGACGGCGACGTGGCCCGATCCGGGCGAGGAAAAAACGCATATAGCGGTTGAACCGTCCTCGGGCTTTCCTTCGCTGAAGCAGCTCGTTGCGCGCTATCTCGATGCGAGCGGTAGGAGCGCTGAGGATGCGCGCTGGTACAGCGTGCTGGCTCCGTTCAAGCTTGGAGCAATCCAGGAAGGAAGCTATGCCCGAGCTTGCGCCGGTCTGGCTCCCCACGCCATGGGCGAGGCGCTTCACGCCCACACCGTCGATCTGTTCCGTCGCGCGCTGCGACGGATCGACAATCCGATCCTCTGAGATTTCCGGGGAGACGCACATGAACTTCGATCATTCAGAGAAGGTACGTGACCTGATCGCCAGACTCGAGGTGTTCATGGACGAGCACATCTATCCAGTGGAGGAGGAGCGTCGCGAATTCGTGTTCGATCCCGCCAATCTCTGGACGGAATGGCCGGCTATGGCGCCGCTGAAAGCCAAGGCAAAGGCGCAGGGCCTATGGAATCTGTTTCTCCCGCGCGACTATGGCGAATTCTCTCCCGGTCTTTCCAATCTCGAATATGCACCGCTTGCCGAAATTATGGGGCGCGTCAGTTGGGCGTCCGAGGTTTTCAACTGCTCCCCGCCCGATACTGGCAATATGGAGGTGCTTGCACGCTACGGTTCTCCGGAACAGCAAGAGCAGTGGCTTAGGCCACTGCTCGCGGGCGAAATCCGTTCCTGTTATGTGATGACGGAGCCGCAGGTCGCCTCGTCCGACGCGACCAACCTTGAGATGTCGATCAGGCCCGATGGCGACGATTATGTGATCAACGGCCACAAGTGGTGGATCACCGGCTTCATGAACCCCGCGACGAAGCTGCTGCTCGTCATGGGCAAGACAGATTTCAAGGCTGCGCGCCACAAACAGCATTCAACCATCATCGTGCCCAAGGACACGCCGGGGGTCGTCATGGTGCGCGCGCAACCGGTGTTCAGCGACCTTCATTCTCCTGGCGGCGAATGCGAACTGCGCTTTGACGATGTTCGCGTCCCCAAATCCAACCTCATTTTGGGCGAGGGTCGAGGGTTTGAGATCGCACAAGGACGCCTCGGTCCCGGGCGCATCCACCATTGCATGCGATCGGTCGGTCAAGCACAACGCGCTCTGGAACTCATGGCGCGGCGGGTGGATAACCGGGTCGCCTTCGGCAAGAGGCTAGCAGACCAATCGTCGATCCGACAGGATGTGGCCCGCAGTTATTCGGAAGTGGAGATGCTGCGGCTGCTCACATTGAAGGCGGCCGATCGGATGGACAAGGTGGGCAACAAGGAGGCAATGGACCTGATCGCGGCAATCAAGGTCATGGGGCCGCAAATGGCGCAAACCGTTATCGATCGGGCGATACAGACCTATGGCGGCATGGGCGTGAGCGACGATACACCGCTCGCTTATCTTTTCACCCTGAACCGTTACCTCCGGATAGCCGACGGGCCAGACGAGGTTCACATGAGCCAGCTCGGAAAGCTGAAGATCAAGCAGTATAATGCCAAAGTCTCCTGAGACAGGCTCGGCTCGCTTACCGTATCGAGGACGCAACTCGTGAAAGCTCTGCGCTACTTTGGCGAACGCACTATTCGCTATGATGACATGCCCGACCCGACGATTGTCGAAGGACGCGATGCCATCGTGCAGATGACCGCATGTAGCATCTGTGGGAGCGATCTGCATATTTATCACGGCCATGGCTTTTCTGACGAGACCGGATTTTGCATCGGGCACGAAGCGGTGGGCGAGATCGTCGAGGTGGGTCGTGATGTGAGGCAGCTGAGCGTCGGCGACAAGGTGATGATGCCGGCCATGGTCGGTTGCGGGCAATGCCGTTCGTGCCATACCGGCAACGTGATAAACTGTGAAAACAATGCATCGGCCTGCTATGGCCTGTCTAGCCAGCTGCAAGGCGTGCAAGCCCAGGCCTTTCGCGTTCCGGCCGCCGATATGAACGCATGGAAAATTCCCGACGGCATCAGCGACGATCAGGCACTGATGTTGACCGATGCGCTCGCCACCGCCTGGTTCGGCGCGCGTATCGCGGAAATCTCTCCGGGTTGCGGCGTTGCCATCATTGGCCTGGGCCCAATCGGGCTCATGGCAGTGGAAAGCGCGTTCACCATGGGTGCCAGTCTGGTCTATGCAATCGATCCGGTGCCTGAACGCCGCGCGCTGGCGGCGGCGGCTGGCGCAATCGCATTGGCGCCGGGCGACGCACTCGAGACCATCCGCGAGGCGACGTCCGGCCGCAAAGTGGATTGTGTCATTGAAGCGGTCGGCAAGGACGCAACTGTGGATCTTGCCTTGCGCCTCGTTCGTAAGCGCGGAACCGTTTCGGCTATTGGTGCGCAGCAGACACGCCGATATGCTTTCCCTCTGGAAAGAGCGTTTGCCTCAGGCCTCACCTTCCGGACTGGGGTCTGCTCCATAGCTGAGGAATGGCCAGCACTCATACCGCTTGTCCAATCGGGACGGCTTGGGCCGGAGCGCTATATCAGTCACCGCCTGCCGCTCAGCGAAGGTGAAATGGCATATCGGCTGTTTGACAATCGCGAAGGGGGCGCGCTGAAGATGGTGATGACGGCCTGACCGCACGACAAGCTATGGAATTCTGCGAGATATGACACTTTCCGCGCTTTATCGCACCACCAGTAGCTCCCTGCTGGCGGCGGCGATATCAGGACAGCCGGTGAGAGACATGGCCAAGGCAAGCTCACTCCTGACCGTTTCCAGCATCTCGCTTACGCCGGAGCCTCCCTGTGCCGCCAGGGCATAGGCCCAGCTACGTCCGAGGAGGCAGGCATCGGCTCCAAGCGCCATGACGCGCAGCACATCCAGTCCTGATCTTATGCCACCATCACACAGGATCGGTACTCGTCCCGAGACTGCCTCGACGATGGGAGGGAGAGCCACTACCGTAGACGGCACGCCGTCGAGCTGGCGGCCGCCATGATTTGAAACGACAATTCCGTCGACATCGTGCCTGAGGCATTCACGGGCGTCCTCATGATCGAGCACTCCTTTGATGATGAGCTTTCCGTTCCAATGCTGTCGTACCCACGCGATATCTCTCCAGGAGACACTTGGATCAAAATTGCTCGCGACCCAAGTCTGGAAATTACCGAGCGCGTTGCCTTCAACAGCCGATGCGATGTTTCCAAAAGCATGCGGTCGGCCTCGAAAATAAACGTCCCACAGCCAGCGCGGGTGAGTAAGACCTTGCCAGGCACGTTGTGCAGCCGAGCGGAAGCCTCGCGGCGTGGACATGCCGGACCAAAGATCGCGATAGCGAGCAGCGGAAAGCGGAAGATCAACCGTAAGCACCAGCACCGAGACGCCCGCCGCCTTCACCCGCGCGAGAAGTTCTCCAATGAATGGGCGATCCTTGAGAAAATAGAGCTGATACCAAATGGGCGCGATGCTCACTTTTTGGACCTCGGAAACGTCGCACGTCGAGACCGTCGAGAGCGTGAATGGGACATTGGCATCGGCGGCCGCCCTCGCTGCCTGGGCTTCGCCGCGTCGCGCGTACATTCCTGCCATGCCAACGGGTCCGAGACCAACCGGCATGGACCAATGCCTGCCAAGAAGCGTCACACCCGTATCAAGCTTCGAAACGTCCACCAGCACGCGCTGCCGAAGTTCTATGGCCTCCATATCTTCGATATTTCGGCGTAACGTGACTTCGCCATAGGCGCCGCCATCAATGTAATGGAACAACAGACCCGGCAACCGCCGCTGCGCCATATCGCGAAAACTGGATACCGGCCTAACCATTGACGTTCTTTGGGTGATGACCTTTTGCGAAGGCTGGAGGATATGCATAGAGTCGCACGCCACCTCTTCGCAAGCGTTGATTGACAAGCCGAACGCAGCGGTCGGCCACTATACATGCTGTATTTTTGCAGAAGTCGCTGCTGAAGTCTCAGCTTTGCTGATGTGGACCTTGATACCAGCGATTTGGTAGACGCAGCGGTCAACAATTAAAATGGGGTCTAAATTGATCGATGCGAGAGTGGCCGTCGTGAGCGGCGGCGCGCGTGGAATTGGTGCGGCGATCGCTCGTCGGCTGGCAGAGGATGGGCATCATATCGCGCTGGTAGATTTGGACGCAGCGGCTTGCGAAGACACTTTGAATGAAATTGTGGGTGCCGGCGGGAAAGCGATCGCCGTGACGGCCGATGTCTCTGACGAAAATGACGTATTGGCTGCCTTTGACGAGATCGAAATTCGTATTGGCGCACCGGCCCTGCTGGTAAACAATGCGGGCATAATTCGCGATAACCTGTTGTTCAAAATGACGACGAACGATTGGGACGCGATCATGGGCGTGCATTTGCGGGGAGCATTCCTCATGAGCAGGGCGGCACAGCGCCATATGGTGGCGGCAGGCTTTGGTCGGATCGTGAACCTATCGAGCACGTCAGCGCTCGGAAACCGCGGACAGGCCAATTATGCAGCGGCCAAAGCAGGTTTGCAGGGATTTACGAAGACGCTCGCCAAAGAGCTTGGCCCGTTCGGGATTACTGTTAATTCGGTTGCGCCTGGATTTATTCAAACGGCAATGACTGCCGCCACCGCGGAGCGGTTGGGCCTCACTTTCGAGGAGTTTCTAGCCTCGGTTGCAAAGACGGTACCCCTTGGTCGGGCTGGCTGCCCTGAGGACATCGCTCACGCCGTGTCCTTCTTCTTCAGCGAAGGCGCCGGATATGTTTCCGGGCAAGTGCTCTACGTATCAGGAGGCCCCGTCGACTGACCTGCGGGCGACCGGACGTTCCATTCCCAGTGGACCTTGCTATTGTATATTATGGCAACCATTCCAACGATAGCGCAGATACTCTGATATCAACGGTCTGTACGACACGGATTGATATGGAGCCAATTTTGCCTCCGAAGGCCGCATGTTAATACCGAATATCGGTAACTGCGTGGATGACGCCCGCCTTATACATATGTCATGAGCCATCGCCAATGGCGTGCCAAGCATGTATGCCAGCAACGATCGCACCATGGTCATTGTTGCTGGCATCTCACCCTGTCCGTTCAGGCTGCTTCGCGCATCCGCAGGATCTCTGGATGGGTCACCCTGGTTCGGGATCGCCCCGATGCCAACCGCCGACTCCCCGGCTTGACATCATATTGACTTGTCAGATCGAGCTCCTCTGCAAGCTTGCGCACATGCGGAATGACATGCTCGCTGATCAGCCGCATATTTTTGCGTCGCTGATCCTTGCCGGCGTCCCCTTGAACATTCATAAAAACGAAATGTCCGGGCCGGGCTACCCGCAAGATCGTCTCGATCCGCTCTTTGACATGTTCGGGCGTACCGGCAATGATTTGATAGTTGTCACGCATTTTCTGAAGAGCTGCATCGATTTCTGACCGCGCAATGTGCAAATCCTCCTCGGTTAGCTCTTTCTTGCCCAGACTCTCCCCCATGATCTTCTCACGATTAAGGCCCAGCCATCCCCCGCTTGCCTGGGATGAAAGACGCTTGATCGCGCCTTCCGAGTTGAACCCGGCGGGCAACGTGTGTTCAGCACGCGCGAACAGACGATTTCCATGCGCGAACAAAAAATATTTTGCCAGTTCAAGTGCCTCTTCTTCCGTATCGCCGACCGCGACCATGCCCAGATAGCCGAAATTTTCCGGGCCGGCTTGAAAGCCGTGAGAAGCCGCCCGGTCAGCATACATTTCCCAAAGCTCTGCAGTCGGTGCGAGCGATGAAGCCAGCCCCAGATAAGGGTAATTGCGGTCAGCGGCCCACTGGACAGTTTCAAGGCTGAGGACGCCAGGAATCATGGTCGGCGGATATGGTTCCTGATAGGGAAGCGCCCAGGGATTTACGTGGCGGTAGTGAAAATGCTTGCCTTCATAGCGCCACGGCCCCGGCTTCGTCCAAGCTTGCAGAATGAAGTCATGTGCTTCTTCAAACATCTCTCGATTGAAAGATGGGTTTTTATTGTTGAAGAACTGCTCTGGACCCGAACCGCGCACCCATCCCGAAATCACGCGTCCTCGCGATGTTAAGTCGATCTGGGCAAGTTCCTCGGCAACGCGTAACGGGTTACCATGCGCTGGCAACGGATTACCGATCAGCAAAAGCTTTACCTTCTCGGTGATCCGGGCGAGCACCGCAGCTGATATGTTAAGACAGGCGCTCATGCAAAACGGGTTGCCGTGATGCTCGTTCAAGCAGATGGCGTCGAAGCCCAGCTCTTCAGCATAGCAAAATTCGTCCAGATACTCATTATAAAGATCGGAACCGAGCTGACGGTCAAAATTGCTATTCGAAATTCCAAAATAGCTTCCGTGCTTCAGGACCTGTTCCTCGGTGACCCCGCGATAGGGCTGCTCTGTGAAATAACCTATGAGCATGATTTTTTTCTCCTAATCAGGAAAGAAACTTGCGGACGAGATGGATGAAGGCATCGGGGTCCTCGATCTCCGGCCGGTGACCCACGCCTTCAATCGAGTTCGCCACCGCATTGGGCAACGCGCTTTCATAGGCCTCCACACATCCAAGCGGGCAGATGAGATCGTCCGTGCCGCGAATGATAAGCGTCTTATTTGGAACGCCCTTTAACAATGCAGGCAGCGACGGATCGAACATAAATGGTTGCCAACCGAGGCGCGATGTTTCCGCGCGGGCGGCTTCAAAGAGCATGAACTGTTCGGAACCCATGGTGCCGCCGTAGATCTTGCCAAATTCGACTGCGTCCTGATTGCTAACCGTTGCCGCAACATGTGTGCGTGCTGTTACCGCCAAGAAGTCGTAAATTTCACCGTGCGTAGGCCTGACGCCTAGTGGACCTACCAACACAATCTTGTTGAACAGGCCGGGGTCGATCGCCGCCATTTCTGCGGCCAGATACGCACCGGCCGAAAATCCGATCACATCGATTGGCGTTCCAAACTGACGCACGAATCGCGCGTAATATGCCGCCAGATCTCGATAGTCGCGAATCCAATCGAGCTGCTCGCTGCGTCCGAATCCCGGTTGAAGCGGGACAATCTGCTCATGCGCTTCACCCAATTCCTCATTCCACCGCATCCAGCCCGGAAAGCCGAGTTCATCGTGCAAAATCAGGAGCGGCTTACCCGCACCGCCCCTCAGGAAGACCAATCGCGCCAAATCGATCTCGATGCAATCTTCGCTTCCTACCACTCGCATCTCCACCATCGGAACATTCAAACGTTCGTTTGGTATGTTGTCTCGCGAGACGCTAGTCAACCCTATTTACACCAAAACCTGAATATTGAAACACTCACTCGCCATACCCACGACGTCCTCCCGTCGCGGTCGGCATATGATTGTGGGCATTTTGCGAAAGCCAGTCCAGAAGCGTTCCACGCACCCGAAGCACAACAGGGCCTTTGCCATCATGATGCCCACGCAATGAATTTTCTACCCAAGACTATCGAGCTTGGCTGAGCCGGCACGATCTTCAGGCGGGACGGTTGGCGGAGCAATAGGCTCGGGATATGATCCGAGAGTGGCAATCAGGAGCGTCGCAAGGACTGAAGTCCCCATGAAGAGATATAGCGCGATATCATAAGAACCAAACTGGTCGAAGATTAAGCCCGCCGCCCACACACCCAGCCCGGTTCCCAGTCCGCTCAAGCCATAAATTATGCTGAAGTTGAGGCCATAATTGCTCCGCCCCACATATCTCACCAGCGTATAACATACGATATCAACTTCGGCTCCTACCGCCAACCCAAGCAGAGGAGCAGCGACAAATACAAGTCTCAGATCGATTTGCGCCAGAAGCAGCATCACACACGCAAACAGGGGAGCCAGAAAGCAGACGGAGCCAATTAATGGAGCATGAAATCGGTCAAGGAGAGCGCCGGCTCCAACCCTACAGACGAGCGAGGTCATTCCAATAGCCGCCGCTAAACCGGCAGCGCTCGATGGCTTCATTCCGATGTCGGTCAAAGCAGGAATGAAATGGCCCAGGAGCCCGGTTGTACCGACCTGTACCAGAAACGCGGAAAGGCCGATCCGCCAGAAATAGCGCCCACCCAGTGTTTTACGCAAATTGGCTTGAGTGTAATCGGCGCGATTCAAAGCGGTTTGCTGAGCAACCAGAGCTGTGGATTTTCGGTCGAAGAAGAATATCAGCAGGGGCACGGTAAGCACTGCGCCGACGAGACCAAGGCCGATATAGGCAATCCTGAAATCAAATGTGTCTACAAGAGCGGTGGCAAGCACGGGAACGATCATTCCCGCATACATTCCGCTACCCGCCAGCGTGATTGCCAGAGCAAGGCCAAGAGCAGCCTGAAAGCGTTGGGAAACCGCCATGGTAAGGATGGTTGCGTTGCAGAACAACGCTGCCGATGCATTCAGCAGGCCCAGGATATAGTATACATAGACATCATGCTTGACTTGGGAATAGGCCGCGACGCACAAGCAGTATGAAATCATTCCCGAAATCGCGAGTTTTCGCGGCCCGACTCGATCAGCTAATATTCCGACCAAGGGGCCCAGCAGGATAGTGGCTGCTGCGTAGACTATTTGAATGAGGCTTATCTCGCCCCGCGACCATCCAGTCGCCTCACTGAGCGGCTTCACGAAAACGCCGAAAGCATAAAAGTGCGAATTCACGACGCCTGCGCTAAGAGAAGCCGCAATCACTAGTGGCCAGTGCTCTCGCCATTCCAGCCGTGAAGCTTTGCCGATACCTTTCAACTCTTTATGATCATTCATGAAATTCTCTCATGGAGCAACCCGTCGCCGACTGTTCAAAGTCTCGGATGCTCGAGCAAGCCTTCCTAAGTGCGCAATGGCGCAAAGTTCGGCTCAAAACGGCCAAGCTCGACGGCTTGGGAAGAACGCTCACTTGCGGAATTATCCATCCAGAAATTTCGAGCGCCAACTTGCGGCTGGCTCGTTTTTCCGCTCCTTCGGCTCGCGTTTTCGAGCCTCCGGTAAATCTTGATAGAGAGAACGCCCCTTCCCGCGAGTATCCCAGCTGAACCCGCGACTTCATTCGGAACAGCGCGGCCGCGCTGATCAACGCGAGAAGGCGGTCGCCCTGGTTCTGAGGAGGGGACCAGATCAGATGTCACGCTCCCCGTTTGATGCTGGCTCGCATAAGTTCCGCGGCACGCTCGCCGATCATGATCGTCGGCGCGTTGGTGTTGCAGCTGGGCAATGTTGGCATGATAGACGCATCCGCAATGCGCAGACCACCGATCTCATTCACGCGGAGTTCAGGATCGACGACGGCAGCTTCATCGGATCCCATTCGACAAGTGCCTGCAGGGTGCCAGGTCAGGCAGGCCGTTCCTCGAAGATATTCCAGCCAACCGGATCGATCAGCAGGAAGAGGGACTGGTAGAAAATCGCCTTCGACAATTGCCTGGAAGCTCGGCGTCTCGAAAATCCGCTGGATGAGACGAAGGCCAGCGATCAACGTGCTAACATCGTCCTCGTTGCCCAGCAATTGGTGGACGACCCGTGGCCTCCCGTCCTCGCCTAGCACGATATGCCCCCTTCCCTTAGGCTTGCATATTGACGCCGCGATCGTCAGCGCAGGACGAGGAGCCATCGGTGAGCTAACAATGGTATGGGCATCAGCCTTGATGGAATAGGCTAATGGGCTGAAGTGCAATTGTACGTCCGCACGATCGAGATCGTCAGATGTTTTGGCGAGCGCCATCGCCTGAATTGCGGGCGCGCTTAACGGTCCCTTTCGCCGCAAAAGGAAGTTGAGCGTGTGGCGCAACATGGCCACGCGACCAAGCTGCATATTGAGTGTCGGGACAGAAACAAATTTGCTGACCCGGCCAATCGGATGCTCTTGCAAATTTTGTCCGATTTCTGATCGATCGCACAGAGGCTCGATCCCCCTACTGCAAAGATAGTTCGCAGGCCCGATACCGCTGCGCATCAACAATGCGGGCGATCCTAGAGCACCGGCGCTCAATATGGTTTCGCGGCGTGCTTTGGCGAATTGTCTGATCCCGTCGCGGATGAACTCGATGCCGACAGCTCGCCTGCTATCCAACCGCAAGCATTTGACTTCGGCCTCGGTGACGATCATGAGGTTTCGTCGCCTTCGGGCCGGGCGGAGATATGCCTTTTCAGTTCCGCAGCGCAAACCCCTCCGCTGGTTGGTCTGGGCCATGAATGCGCCGAAATCGCTGCCGTCATTATGCTCTTCCAGAGTGGGAATGCCCGCCTCGGCGCAACCTGAGAGAAAAACGCGACATAGCGGATTGGGATCGCGCACCGGAGACACCGTCATAGGGCCGGTGGATCCATGCGCCTGGCTCGGCTTGCCTCGCCAAGATTCAGAACGCAAGAAATAGGGGAAAACATCGTTGAAACTCCAGCCTGTCGCTCCAAGTGCAGCCCACTCGTCATAGTCCGCACGCGCACCCCGGATATAGACCTGTCCGTTCAGCGAACTGCTTCCACCCAGCATCTTGCCTGCGGACCAAATCCATTCGCGACCACCCTGACTGGGATCAGCGATCGGTTCATAAAGCCAATCAAATTCAGGATTAGCAACTATCCGCGCAAAACCCGCCGGCATCTCGGTAAGAAACGATCGCCCGTTACCCCCGGCTTCAACCAGAATCACGCTGGTCGCAGGGTCCTCGGACAGTCTGCTGGCAACGACAGCGCCAGCACTGCCCCCGCCCACGACGATGAAATCCGCTTCCAGATCGTCGGGCACCACCATGTCGCCCTCCTCTCCCACCTTAATGCGCCATTGGTCTGCTTTTCGGCAGCAATTTATTTTTGGAACGGCACTTGGTTCGGCTCTAAGTCGCTGTCAGCGACCCCTGAAACGGGGATTGCGACGCTCAAGAAATGCATGGAGTCCCTCGCCGAAATCTTCCGTCAGACCGGCGTCCCGTTGAGCAGTCCGCTCGGCATCAAGAGCGGTTTTCATGTCCGATTCCAATCCATCCCACGCAATCTTTTTCATTAGAGATAGAGATTTCGGGCCAGTTGCCAGCTGGCGGGCGATATCCATCGTAACATCGTCGAGTTGATCGTCCGGCACGACCTTGCTGACCAGTCCCCAGTCGAGCGCCTTGTTCGCAGGCAGCTTTTCGCTCAACAGCATGAGTTGCATCGCACGCACGCGCCCGACCGCCTTGCTGAGGAGCCAAGACAACCCGCCATCCGGCACCAGACCGACTTTCCCGAACGCGAAAAAGAAATAGGCATTTTCGGAACAAATGATGATGTCGCCGGCCATGCCCAGTCCACAGCCAACGCCGGCAATGGCGCCACGCAAGGACGTGATGACTGGCTGCTCCATCTCACGCATGGCAATCACCGCCGGGTTGAACGCGCGTTCAAGCTGTCCACCGCAATCGGGCGAGTCCTCCGCCAAGAAATCCAGAGCCTCTTCGAGATTGGCGCCAGAACAAAAGGCGGGCCCTTCTCCGGTGAGGATCACGGCGCGGGATTCGCCGGCAGCCCTTAGCAATGCCTGATGCAAGGATACACCCACCGCTTCAGTCACCGCATTCAATCGCTTGGGATCATTGAAAGCGATTCGGGCTATGCCATCCTCAAGACGATAGCTTACCAGTTCGCCTGCCATCTGTGTCACCTACGCCAACTTGCGTTCATCGAGCCCAAGCGAGCGCCCGATAATCTCCAGCATGATTTCGCTACTGCCAGCGAATATTCGGGTGATCCGAGCGTCGGTATACATGCGGCTGATCTTGTACTCATCCATATAGCCGGCTCCGCCATGGAACTGCACGCACTCATCTAGAACCCGGCCTTCCAGCTCAGTGGCGAGCAGTTTGGCGGCCGATGCATCTTCGGCTGTCAATTCTGCGGCGTTGAGCAGCAGCACGCACTGATCGACGTGCGTCTGGACCATGTCGATCTCCGCACGCATCCGCGCCATCTTGAAACGAGTATTCTGGAAAGCGCCGATTGGCTTGCCGAATGCCCGTCGCTCGGTAACATATCCTAGTGTCAGGTCAAACGCATGCTGGGCAGCCGCGATTGAATTGATCGCGACCACCAAGCGCTCCTGTGCCAAAAAGCGCGCGAGATATCTGAAGCCCATTCCGGGTTCGCCAAGAATATTTTCTTTTGGCACTTTGGCGTCGTTGAAGAAGAGCTCGGCGGTATCCTGGCTCTTCAGACCCATTTTATCGAGACGCCGACCGCGTTCAAAGCCTTCCGTGCCGCGCTCGACAACGAACAGGCTGATGCCGTGAGGCTTGTCGGGGTCGGTCCGCGCGGCAACGATGACGACGTCACCCATGATACCATTCGAAATATAGGTCTTAGCGCCATTGAGGAGCCAGTGATCGGCCTTGTCTTCTGCCCGCGTGCGCATTCCGGCAAGGTCGCTGCCGGTCGACGGTTCGGTCATGGCTACAGCGAGAATCGTTTTGCCGGATATCGCGCCGGGCATGAATCGCTGTTTCTGCTCTTCACTGCCGAGCTTGGCGATATAAGGGGCGACGATGTTGCTGTGGAGATAGCCGTAAAACCCGCTATCACCATGTTTTACATTCTCCTCCATGAGGATCTGTTCAAAGCGGAAGTCATCGATCCCTGCACCGCCGAAACGCTCCTCGGCCCATGTACAGAGAAATCCATGCTCTCCGGCCTTGGTATAGAGATCGCGATCGACCATGCCTTCCTTGCGGTAACGTTCCGAATGCGGCGCCACTTCATTCTGCATGAAGCGGGTTACACTATCGCGGAATTGCTCATGTTCCGAATCGAAGATCAGACGCTGCATTAGGCAAGCTCCATATCGGCCTTCGCGGCGGGAGCATCGTAAAAGCTTTCGCCCTTCTCTGCGCGCTTGCGGAGCCAATTCGACGGAGCGAAGCGCTCACCATATTTCTGAGTTAGCGCATCAGCCTGCTTGACGAACTCTTCGATACCGACGGTATCGATGTAGCTCAGCGTGCCGCCGGTCCAAGCAGGGAAGCCCCAGCCATAGACCGAACCCAAGTCTGCATCCTCGGGTGTCTCGAGCACGCCCTGTTCCAGGCAGCGAGCCGATTCAATCGATTGCGCATACAAGAACCGCTGCACCAGATGTTCCTGATCGGGCTGCTCTTCGGCCGATGGGAAATGCTCGGCCAAGCCTTGCCACAGATGCTTTTTGCCCTCGGGCGGGTATTCGTAAAAGCCAGCACCTGACTTGCGGCTGCTGCGACCGAGTTCGATCATCTTTTTCAGAACATCAACGCCGCCACGGGCGACATAATTCGGATCATTCTGTTCAATCGCCTGCTCGTTGATCTTGATGGGCAAGTCCGCCGTCACCTCGTCGATGAGCGCGAGTGGGCCGACGGGGAAACCCGCCGCCTTGGCCGCGTTCTCGATGCGGGCCGGCTCGACGCCATCTTCCAGCATGGCGGCGCCTTCATAGATCAGCGTCTGAAAGACACGGCTGGTGTAGAAGCCGCGACTATCGTTGACGACGATCGGGATCTTGTGAACGAGCATGCCGAAATCGATCGCCGTGGCGAGCGTTTCGGACGAGGTCTTCTCGCCGACAATGATCTCCAACAGAGCCATGCGGTCCACCGGCGAGAAAAAGTGCATACCGATGAACTGGTCAGGACGCTTCGATGCATTCGCAAGACCCGTGATCGGCAAAGTCGACGTATTCGAGGCGTAGACAGCATGTTCAGGGACGACCGCTTCGACCTTTCGGGTGGTCTCAGCCTTGATGTCGGTATCCTCGAACACCGCTTCAATTACGATGTCACAGCCCTCAAGCACGGCAAAATCGTCCGTAGGCGTGATACGGGCAAGCATCTGATCCATCTTATCCTGCGTCAGTTGACCGCGCGAAACCTGCTTGCCCCACACCTTTTCGGAATAGCCCTTGCCCTTTTCCGCCGAGGCCGTGTCGCGGTCAATCAGCACGACATCGAGTCCGGCTGCAGCTGAAACAAGAGCGATGCCCGAACCCATCATACCGGCTCCGATGACGCCGACCTTCTTGAATTCCGTCTTGGGCACGCCTTCCGGACGGCGGGCGCCCTTTTGTGCGGCCTGCTTCGAAATGAAAGTCGTACGGATCATGTTGCGGGCGACCGGGTCGGTCAACAGAGTTGCAAAATACTTGCTTTCCAGCGAAAGCGCACGATTCATCGGCAATTGAATGCCTTCGGATACCGCTCTGAGGATTGCGAGTGGAGCGGGCAGATGATAGCCGGCATCCCGCACGATATTGGCGGCCGCGAACGAAGCGCTCATTGCGGCTTCGGGGGCCATCATGCCGCGCATTTCGGGTAAGAAGAAACCCTTGCGGTCCCAGGGCTGACTTGGCTCGGGACTGCTGGCGAGCCATTCGCGCGCCTTCTCGACGACTTTGTCCGCGGGTGCGAGTGCATCGACGATGCCTGCCTCCAACGCTTTTCGCGGTGCCAGCGCCTTGCCGGTCAGGAGCAGCGGCAGCGCCTTTTCCATGCCGATGATGCGCGTCAGGCGCTGCGTTCCGCCGGAAGCGGGAAGAAGGCCCAGCGTTACCTCAGGAAGCCCGACGATCGCCTTCGGATCTTCCGACAGGACCCGGTAGTGGCAGGCCAGTGCCAGTTCGAAGCCGCCGCCCAGCGCCAACCCGTTCATTGCGCAGGCGACGGGTTTTCCCATCGTTTCCAACGCGCGATGCATACGCGTCGCGTTATGGCTGAATTCATATGCTTCCAGCGCGGTCATGCGATCGAAGCCGGTCACCATCAGTTTGAGGTCGGCACCGGCCATGAAAGCCGGCTTGGCTGAAGTCAGGATGACGCCTTGGACAGAGTCGTCCTTGCGCAATTCCTCAATCGCTGTGCTCATGTCGGCGATGAAGCGGTCGGCAACCACATTCATCTTCTCATCGGCATTGTCCAGAATGAGAAGCGCGACCCCGTCGCTGCCCTTTTCGATACGAATGTGTCGATAGCGGTTGGTCATATTATCAAACTCGCTCAATTATGGTTGCTATTCCGAGGCCATTGCCGGCACATAGAAGAGTCATGGCCGTATTGAGGTCCTGACGCTCCAGTTCATCTAAAACAGTGCCGAGAATCATCGCCCCGGTTGCGCCAAGCGGGTGGCCCAGTGCGATCGCTCCACCGTTGACGTTCATTTTTGAATGATCGACTTCCATATGATCCATGAAACGCATCACCACGCTGGCGAAAGCCTCATTCAATTCCCAAAGATCGATATCGTCCTTGCTCATGCCGGTATGCTTGAGTGCTTTTTTCGCCACTGCGAAAGGGCCGGTCAGCATGATGGTCGGTTCTGAACCGATCGTTGCCCAGCCCCTGATCCGCGCACGCGGCTTCAAACCAGCGGACTTGCCGAACCCTTCGTTTCCGAGCAACACAACCCCTGCGCCATCGACGATGCCGCTCGAATTGCCGCCGGTATGCACATGTTTCAATTCCTCGATCTGGGGATAGCGCTCTTTCGCGATGCGATCATAGCCCATAGCCGCGAGCGCCGGGAAAGCCGGCTTCAGGCTGGCAAGCGTTTCCACGGTGGTTTCGGGACGGCGATATTCATCATTGTCGAGAATGATCTCGCCCATCACATCTTTCACCGGCACGATGGAGCGATCAAAGCGGCGCTCGTTCCATGCCAGGGCGGCACGCTTCTGGCTCTCGGCAGCGAAAGCGTCGACATCTTCGCGCTCATAGCCTTCCAACGTCGCAATGATATCGGCACCGATGCCCTGAGGCGCATAGTAATTGTTGAACGCAACGCCCGGATCAGCAACCCAAGCCCCCGTGTCGTAGCCAAGCTTCACCCGGCTCATCGATTCAACGCCGCCGCCAATGCCGGCGCTGGCCATGCCCGCTCCAATCTGCGCGGCAACATTATTGACCGCTTCCAGGCCAGAGGCACAGAAACGATGTATCTGCTGCGCAGCGACAGTTTCAGAATAGTCGGCATTTAGCACTGCGGCACGGGCAAGAACACCGCCCTGTTCGCTGACCGGCTGCGCACAACCGATCACGACATCGTCGAGCAACGCGGTATCCAGCTCGCTCCGGTCGCGAACTGCCTCTAGCACCTGCGTGACAAGCTGAACCGGCGGAATTTCGTGCAAAGCGCCATCGGGGCGACCCTTCCCGCGGGGCGTCCGCACATGATCATAGATAAAGACGTCTTCCATTGCGAATCCCTTCAAGCAATCAGTAAAATTCCATTTCCACGGCTCTTACGCATCCTCGCATCAGACCTCGCCAGAAAACTTCATGCGCCTTCGGAATCTCAGGGGTGGGTTGCCCAGGCTGTCGGAGAAGGGAACCTGAGGCGACGAATGCCAACTTCCTCCGATAGCAGGTGCCTCTGCCGCGCTGCTTCCTGTCGAACATCAGCGAGAATCACACTCTCACCCTTCAATGCCAAATGCTGCGCGCTTGACGCTCCTGTTCCGCGGCTGGCCTGGGGAACAATTGTAACTCCGTTGCGGAAACGCGCGCCCCTTCCCTTTCCAGACCTAACACAAATGCCGCTGCGAATATGATTACCAAACAAACGAACGATTGGAAGATTGGCTATAGATCGAAACTGGCACAATGCCAAGCCCTCCACGAGGTGAGGACCTTGGGATTGTACGGGCCTGCAGTTCACATGCGTTTTCAAGCGTTATAGCTGCCGTATGGCCGTTCTCAGCAGAGCCTCGCGCCGGAAATGGAAAGCCGCTCTCCGAAAAAAAGCGATGTGAAATCAGGTAGCAAGAACCAGCACCAGCCGCCGGTCTGATGCTGCGCGCATTTTCCCGCATTGACCCCGGAGGTATTCGTTACGTCCGGTGTTCTGCTTCGGAGACACACGCCGGTCATGCGAGAAATGGCCTGCACGCGTAGACTACCGCAGCTTAGCCAGGCACAGCACACTCTCCCCGAGAGTTCTACACGCGTTCGGCTTGGCGCCGGGCGAGTGCAGCCAGTTCCGGAAACGATGCCGATCGTTCCTTGGCCTCGGCCGAGCTGGCATTTCCTCGAATGGCTCGCCCTTTGATTCCGTGGAAGATCGCTGCCAGCCGGAAGAAGTTGAATGCGATATAGAAATCATATTCCCGCATATCTGTTCGACCCGTCCGCCGGCAATAAGCTTCTAGATACTGCTGCTCGTCAGGAACGCCCAATTGAGAGATGTCTTTGCCGGCAAGACCCGCGACAATATGAGGCGGCATTCTATACATCATTGCGTTATAGGCAAAGTCCGCACCCGGGTGGCCCAGCGTCGATAATTCCCAGTCCAGCACCGCGACAACACGCGGCTCGACCGGATGAAAGATCAAATTGTCGATACGAAAGTCGCCATGGACGATCGCACTCTCGTCGGCAGAGGGAATATTAGCCGGGAGCCACTCGATCAAATAGTCCATGTTGCGATCACGACCCGCTTCGGAATCATCCAGATATTGCCCTGACCAGCGACTGATCTGCCGTTCGAAATAATTACCCGGCCGGCCGTAATCGCCAAGATCGATGGCATTGTAGTCGACTCTATGCAGGGCAGCGATGGTGGCATTCATCGCATCGAAAATCGCCGATCTTTCCCCAGTGGAAACGCCGGGTAGGGCCGCATCCCAGAATATGCGGCCCTCCACCATGTCCATCACATAAAATGGTGTGCCTATCACGCTTGGATCTTGGCAGAGCGCATGGACGTGCGCGACAGGGAAATCGACACTCTCAAGTGCGCGCAGCACTTGAGCCTCTCGTTCGATCGCATGTGCGCCCTTCAAAAGCGGGCCCGACGGCTTCCGCCGCATTACATAATGCCGATGAGGCGTAATCAACTTATAGGTGGGGTTGGACTGGCCACCATTGAACTGCTGGACCCGTAGCGGACCTTGATATCCCGCAACACTTTCGTACAGCCAGTTCTCGAGGGCGGCCTGATCAAATGAGAAGCCGGTGCGAACGGCAGTCGTACCCTCATTGGCGTCAGCAGATTTGACACTCATTGCTGCGCCTTTGCATGATCACGCTTGATCTTTTTCGCGAGGCTCCATTTGTGCACTTCGGTCGGCCCGTCATAAATGCGGAAAGCACGCACCTCGCGAAATATCTGCTCCACGACGGTATCACCACTTACTCCGGTACCGCCCATGACCTGCACGCAGCGATCCGCGGTACGCATTAAAGCCTCCGAAACCGCGACCTTTGCCATCGAACTTTCAGCAGTGCCCGAGGCACCACTGTCGAGAATGTCCGCGCACCAGTCGATCATGAGCTCGGCCTGCTTGAGGTCGATCAGATTCTCGGCAAGCATGAACCCGACACCCTCATGCTCGATCAGCGGTTTGCCGAAAGCATGTCGCCGGCAGGCATATTCGGTGGCAATTTCCTGAGCGCGCGTGACGCTGCCCAGCCAGCGCATACAATGGGACAGTCGGGCCGGACTCAATCGAACTTGCGCTAGCTTAAAACCTTCTCCAGGCGCGCCGAGCATCTGGCTTGCCGGCACTCTCAGATTCTCGATTCTGACGATTGAATGCCCACCCGGCATTGAACTGTCGATCGTGTCCAGCACGCGCTCGATGACGAGCGCGGCATCGGGAAGATCAACAAGGAACATTGAGGCGCCTTCCTCGGACATGGCCATGACGATGCCAACAGCCGCCCCCTCAGCCCCTGTTATGAAGGCCTTCCGGCCATTGATAACCCAGCAGTTGCCGTCCCGCTCACAGCGCGTCTTGAGCATCGAGGGATCGGAGCCCGCCCCGCCGTCTTCCGCCGGCTCCGTCATAAAGAAAGCGGAGCGCGCAGATCCAGCAATTAGAGGCTTCAGAAATCTCTCCTTCTGCCCGGCGTTACCTACTTTGCCGAGAAGAAACATGTTACCTTCATCAGGGGCCATAGTATTGACTGCCACCGGCCCCAGCGGAGAGAGACCGGATCGGCGTAGAACCATCGCGGTCTCGCGTTGGGTCAAATGACTTCCATCTTCCAGGATGTGGGGCGTGATAACCTTGGCAGCGCGCGCTTTGTCGCGCAGTTCCTTGACGAGGCCGTCTGTGGGTCCATGATAGCCGAGGCGGACATCATTCTCATAGGGAATGACCTCGTTGCGAACAAAAGCCTCCACTTTCTCCGCGATCCGTTCCGCACGCTCACTCATGCAAACGCCCCTTGAATAAGAAAATCCGCTTCGGTTGCCGCTCGAAGTTCTTCGAGTGACACGCCCGGCGCGACCTCCCGGAGCATGAAAGGCGACTGACGATCGGGACGTTCGAACATCGCCATATCCGTGATAAGGAGATCGACAACATTCGCGCCCGTCAGCGGCAGCGAGCACCTCCGGCGGAACTTGGGCGTACCGTCCTTTGCGCGATGGTCCATGAGGACGATGATGCGCCGAACCCCGGAGACGAGGTCCATAGCTCCCCCGGGCCCCTTGATCATGCGACCCGGGACCATCCAGTTCGCCAGATCGCCATTTTCGGCAACTTCCATTGCCCCCAGGACCGAGAGGTCGATATGACCACCCCGGATCATCGCGAAGCTTTCGGCCGACGACACATAGCTCGTGCGGTCAAGTTCGGTGATGGTCTGCTTTCCCGCATTGATGATATCGGCATCGACTTGGCTTTCGGTCGGGAAAGGCCCCAGGCCCAACATGCCGTTTTCGGACTGCAAGGTAACATCGACGCCAGGAGCAATATAGTTGGCAACGAGCGTCGGTATACCGATGCCCAGATTCACGAAATAGCCGTCACGGAGTTCAGCTGCCGCGCGTGCCGCTAATTCTTCTCTGGTCCAAGGCATCAGGCAGCCCCCTCCCGCGTAGTTCGCTTTTCGATCCGCTTCTCGTTCTTGGCCGCCAGTATAAGGCGCTGGACGTAGATTCCTGAGGTGTGAACTTGATCCGGGTCCAACGTGCCAACCGGCACGATTTCCTCCACCTCGGCAACGGTTACTTTACCACAGGCAGCGACAACTGGATTGAAATTGCGCGCTGACTTGCGAAATACCAGATTGCCGTGGGTATCTCCTTTCCAGGCTTTTACCAGAGCGACGTCCGCTCTGAGGCTCGTCTCCAATATATATGGTTTACCGTCGAAAAGCCTTTCCTCCTTTCCTTCTGAAACCAGGGTGCGTGCGCCTGTCTGCGTGAAGAACGCTGGAATGCCAGCGCCGCCTGCACGAATTCGTTCGGCAAGAGTTCCCTGAGGATTGAATTCGAGTTCCAACTCGCCAGACAGATATTGCCGCTCGAATTCCTTGTTCTCCCCCACATAGGAGGAAATCATCTTGCTTACCTGCTTAGACCGGAGGAGAAGGCCAAGCCCGTAATCATCCACGCCGGCGTTGTTCGAAATGATGGTCAAGTCACGCACAGCTGAACGAGCGATTTCATCGATCAACGTTTCGGGAATACCGCAAAGACCGAAACCACCTGCCGCAAGCGTCATGCCATCGAACAGCAAACCGTCGAGCGCGCTCGCGGCATCTGCGTAGACCTTTTCGACCACTTGTTGCCCCCTTCACAAACTACTGACCAAATGACCACCGTCTACGACTATTATGCTTCCGCTCATATAAGCTCCCGCGTCGGATGCGAGCAGCAACAACGAACCATCGAGATCTTCGAGCCGCCCGAGTCGGCGCTGCGGCACACGTTTAAGCATCGCCTTGCCAACGTCCGTGTCCCAAAGGTCACTGTTCAGGTCGGTATTAAAATAGCCAGGAGCTATGGCGTTGACCCGAATGCCATAACGCGCCCATTCCAGTGCGAGGATTTTGGTCATCTGAATAACGCCTGCCTTCGATACCGCATAGGGTAAAACTCCTCCCGCTTGCCGAAGCCCCAGAATCGAAGCGATGTTAATGATGGAGCCGCCAGTACCTCGCCCTTTCATTCCTTTGGCTGCGGCCTGCGCGAGCAGGAACATGCCTTTGAGATTGGTATCGATTACCGCGTCCCAGTCCGACTCGCTTTGCTCAAGTGCCGCCCCCTCGCGCACGATACCCGCATTATTGACGAGGATATCAACCGATTGCAGTCCGTCGAAAGCCGCAATGAAGGCAGGATCCGTCACGTCGAGCGTCATTGCTTCTGCATCAATCCCAGCCTTCGTCATGTCCTCGACACGCGAGGCTAGCGCGTCTGCGCGCCGGGCTGCGAGTATGACCTTTGCGCCGGCGGCACCCAGGGTTTGTGCAAAATGGCTTCCAAGGCCTGCGGAGGCGCCGGTTACAAGGGCGGTTTTGCCATCAAGTTGGAACCTACTGTTCGCCATTACTGAATCCCTTACTCCCAGCTGCCAATGGGGGAAATCGCCGAATCAATCAAGCGTTCGGTTGGTAACCGATCAGCATGGGTTCGAACCTTCGCCTGACGATCGCTTTCTATGCGCTCGCGGCGGCATGTCCGCCAAACAGAAAGTAACCAACCAACCGATGCACATGGCTCTGCGCCGACTCACCTATCTCGCATAGTAGCCGAAGCAATCAGGTAGCCGCACATTATGCAACCGTAGTGTTCGCATATGTTGCTGCACGGTTAACACTGTTCCCATGCCAAGCCTCCGAATATCATTGCTCAAAATTTTCGGACCTGAGGAGAACCCATTTATGCAACTCGGTGCGTTTGGGCTTGAAAACAAGGCCGCCGTGATTACTGGTGCAGCGTCGGGCATCGGCCGCGCGACTTCGGAGTTGTTCGTCCAGGCTGGGGCGCGAGTCGTCATGGCTGACGTCGATGAAGATGTGAACAATGCTGCGGCGACGTTTGGGTCGCGGGCCACCGCTGTACGGATCAATCTTGCCGAGGAGGGCGCACCGGCTTTATTGGCAGCACAGGCTGAGACAATCGCTCCGATCGATATTTGGGTGAACGTCGCCGGCGTCATCGGTTACACGCCATTTGGATCCGTTACGCGCGAGGAATATGATCGCATAATTCGCATAAACCTCGATGCTGTATATTGGTGCTGTGCGGCGATCGCTCCCGCCATGCGACGACGAAGACGGGGGACGATCATAAACGTGTCCTCTAATGCAGCCGATCAACCGATGCCCAACCTGTCAGTTTATGCCTTTACCAAGGCAGCGGTAAATATGCTGACCAAAACTCTTGCGGTAGAACTCGGCCCCGATGGCATCCGAGCAAATGCACTGGCACCCGGCTTCGTCGTCACGGGGATGACCGCTCCCCAAAGCCTGGGGAACGCCGAGCGCGACGCCCTGCTCGCAATCCATGCTGCACGGTCGGCCCTAGGGATTACTGGTACACCACTGGATATGGCGCAGGCCCTGCTGTTTCTGGCTTCCGACGCCAGCGCCTTCATGACCGGCCAAATTCTTCGCGTGAATGGCGGAACATCCATGCTGTAACCGAGAAATTCGTTTAGTTCGGATAACAACACCAAAGGTGCAGGAAATGGCTATGTCGCACGATTTTGAACAGCTAGCGGAGAAGCTCAGAAATTGGGGAAGATGGAGTCTAGGGGATCAACGCGGCACGCTCAACCTCATCGGACCTGAGGCACTTCTTCGAGGCGCTTCAGCCGTGTCGGAAGGCAGGGCATTTTCGCTCGGTCTCGATTTTGGAAAGGACGGGCCGCAATTCGGCGCCAAGAGATTCAACCCGCGGCTTTTTGCAACCGATCTGTTCTCGCCACTTAATCCCAACAAACCCAATGTAATGTATTCAGATGACGTCATCATGATGCCGTTACAAGCGGCAACTCAGTGGGATGCCCTTGGGCACGTCCACTACAATGGCACGCTTTATGGAGGCCAGGCAGCCGCGGAACATTTGTCACCGTCGGGAACAACGCATTGCGGCATTGAACATCTCGCCAAACCGGGAATCGTGTCGCGTGGCATATTGCTCGATATCGCTAGCTTGTATAGAATGCCACGGCTAGACTCTGGGTACGAGATATCGGTAGACGATCTCAGAAAGGCGTGCGACCTAGCCAACGTTCGCCCGGAATCTGGCGATGTCGTCTGCATTCGTACTGGCCATATTACGCGTTTTACAGTCGATGGAGATCGAATAGCATTCAACGGTTCGCAACCCGGCGTGTCATTTCGCGTAGCGGAGTGGCTTCACGAACGGCAGGTGGCGGCTGTGGCAGCCGACAACGTGGCTGTCGAATCCCTTGCGGCCGACATAGGCAATCAGGATTACCCACTTCCATTCCATTGCCTAGCCTTAACAGAAATGGGAATGCCGTTGGGCGAGCTGTGGAACTTTGAGGAACTTGCCCGCGATTGTGCAAATGATGGGCGCTACGTGTTTCTACTTTGCGCGCCTCCCCTTTCCATTCCAGGCGCCTTCGGTTCTCCAGTGAACCCAATTGCCGTAAAATAGGACCCCCTGTAGACGGCCTGGCCGTCGGACGGTAGATTGAAAACTGTAAGGGCTTGTCCTTGCTGCCCCGGCGGAAAACCATTATAGTGGCGGCATAGAAAAAGCCGCCTGTTGCCTGGAGAGCTAGAATGGAAAATCATGTCTATAAGTTGACTGAAGTTGTCGGTACGTCTCAAAAGAGTACTGACGATGCAATTCAGGCAGCTATCAAGCGGGCTAACGCCACATTGACGAATGTGCGCTGGTTCGAGGTAGTCGCCACACGAGGTTTCATTGATCGCGATGGTGTCGTCCAGTATCAGGTTACAATTAAAATCGGATTCACCTTGAACTGATTGCGCTGGCCGGTTGCACTGCGATGCCTTTGGTCGGCAGGCGCTGACGTACGGTGAGGGCTACGGAATCCAGACTTCGGCCACCGACACGAAGCACCTCACCGTTCATCAGCACGATCTCGGCCCGAGCACCTATTAGTCGTCAATCCATATTTGATGCACGCACCCCACCGGAATTCTCCGTGACATTGCCGCCGGTCGAGCAGGCAATCTACCTCGACGGATCTGGCGCATGGTGAAATCCGCTTGCTTCGACTGCTTGTGTCACTACCAGATTTTTCACAGCTGGCTTGACGACGGCTATCCGGTCGTCATCGTCGACTTTCAGTACACTGATCAGTTTGCCTAGACCGAGCAAGACAGCGTCGGCGAGCGGCAGGTGCCACCAGACAAGGATGTACCCGAACCTCGCGGCACAATATTTAGCCAGCACAGTGGCACCATGAGAGGAAGCTGAAACCTGCTCCGTCGCTTCGGGGAGTCGACGACAAGGGGTGGTTGGCGATAGGCGGTAGACCCTGGGATTTATAGGGCCGAAGGGCTCCCGGATCCGCTACTACCTTCACCCCCCTACCATCGGGCGCAACGTGGCCGCGATTTCTTTCCGCCGTGCAATTTAGATTGGTTTGGTTCTGGCATCACCCGGGAAATGAGAGATGAAACCCCGACGCTGCAAGGAGTGGATCGACCAGCTTCCTTGCACGAATCGCCCGAACGGGCGGGTACAAAATTGCGAAAATTTGCGGAAGGGTATTTTTTTGCAGCCACTGACGCAAATTCACATCGAGTGTGACAAGCGAGTATAGCATTATTGTGCAGCGTTCCAGAGTATAGACCTGCGTTTCGCACGGGAGAGAAGATGGACAGGCAACGAACAGAGCACGGCGGTGCCGAGCTGGTGCGGTTCTTAATGGACAAGGGATACAAGCACGTATTCGGGCTACCGGGCAGTTCCATGGTTGCCCCACTTTATGAAATGCAGAACAAGGACATCTCATTTGTCTCTGCGATTCACGAATCCGTAGCTGTCGCCGCCGCCGACGGCTACGCGCGCGTCGCTGGCAGCGCGATGGTCCTGCTTTATATGTTGCCCGGTGTCGCTAATGGTCTCGCCAACATCTACAATGCTTGGCGTGATGAAACGCCGCTGCTGATCGTCGCTTCTCAACAGGCGTCACAGTATCGCAGCAATTCAGCCACGATCGGAGAGGGCGATCTCGTCAATCTCATGACCCCTTACAGCCGCTTTGCGCACGAGCTTGCCCCCGGGATGGATGTGCGTTTCTGGCTCGAGCGGGCGAGAAATATCGCAATCGGCGCCCTCCCGGGCCCAACTTTCCTGTCCATCCCGGAAGACGTGTTTGAAAGGCCGGTATCCTGCCGCGAGCCAATTAGGTCCATAACGCCGGCCGGAGTATCTCCCGATCCAGGCGAACTGGCACAGGCACTGCAAAGTGCGGAAAGGCCACTGATCATGGTCGGCGGGCAATTGCGCCGCTTCAATGGTTCGCGCGTTGTGGAAGACTTGGCCGAGCGGTATGGCTTCGCGCTCGTTTACGAAAACGGCTTTTCTGACCGCTACGGTGTCGCGCCCGGCCACCCGAACTGTTTCGGCAGCATTACCAGCGCGGGAGCACTAGAGGTGACGGCCGATGTCGTCCTCGCGCTGGGTTCGCGATTTATACTGGAAGCGCACCCCCGCGCATCTTGGTTCCCGGGTGCTCGTTTTTTGGCCCATGTCAATGCCGATCCACTCAAGCTGGAGGAAACCCGGCCGGTCCATTGGGCGGCTGCCGCCGATCCCGGAGCATTCGCCGTCGCGCTAGCGCAGCGACTTGCTGAATTACCCGTTCCTGAGGGATTGGTTGCGCGACGCCGGGAGTGGCTGGCGGCATTCCGCCGGCAGGATGAACGCCGGGTGCAATCCCCACTCATGCAGAGCTATGCCAATGCACTTGCACCGCTGGACGATGTACTGGACAGGGGCTGGCTCGTCGATGAGTCGGTCATGGGCGTACATCAGCTCGGAAAAATTCTCAAATCGACAGACGGCGAACGCTATGTCGGAACCACGGGAGCCTCGCTAGGCTGGGGGACGGGGGCAGCAGCAGGGGTCGCCCTCGCGTCTGGCGAGCCTGTCACCTGCGTGCTCGGGGATGGAGCGCTGCGCTTTGGCGCATTGGGCCTCTGGACGGTCCGTGCCCAGAATCTGCCGGTCACCTTTGTTGTCATCGACAATGGAGGATATGGCTCGACACGTTTCTTCGAGCGTCAATTTGTCGAGCGCCTCGGCCCGGCCGCCAATCCGCAACATGCAGGTTATCTGGGCAGCGATCTTCGCGGAACGGGGTCGACGGTGCAGGGAGTGATCGAGGGATTCAATATCCCTGCGGACAGGGTGCCGCTCGGCGGCGATGCTCGTGCCGCGATCGAAAAGGCATGGAACGCATCATCTGACGGCCCCAACGCGGTGGTTATCGAAATGGAATTTACGGAGTGACAGGGCCGGCATAGCGCGAAGGGCCCCACCGCCTTCGCACGCCCTTACCGATATTTTTACATTTGGTGCTCCGTGATGTTCAGTCGACCCAAGGCGGCGTCCCACGCGTCTCGATACCTAGCTCGTCATCAAGTATGTTGTAAAAATGGGCTATCCTACATTCGGCGTCACCAAGCAGACTGCCGCGGTTGGCGAGGCTGAAATCGGTGCGGGACTGCTCGCCGCAAGCGAAAATGTCCTGCCCGAAGACTTCGCGCAGATTGGCGACTTGCGCGTTGGCAAGCGCCTGATCGCCTTGAAAATCCGTGCCGCAAAGAAACCGCATCCGCATCTTGGTCTTGTCGATGGACAGAGGCAAAAAGTCCCATGCCTGATAGAGGCCATTCGGTCCTTCCATGAAATTCAAGAACATATTCGGATGGATGAAATAATGGTTATATCCATACTGAAAATGGTCCAGCGTTTCTCTTAGCTTCTCCAGTGCATCTTTCGGCGTATAGACGAACATGCTGTTGCGCTCGAACAAGGTGTGTGACGTCAGCTTATAATCGACTTGCCCCGGCTCATTTCCCTTCGGCAAGGAAGGCGCATGCAAGGATAGAGCGTGATAGTCCTCAAGGAATGCCTCGACTCCACGCTTCCAGTTCGATGGAATCTCGAATTCCATCGGAGGCGCCATCATCTTCATGGTACCAAGGTTAAAGCCAGTAAGCTCTTCGCCGATCTCAGCAAGGACATCATCGATGGACGGCGGATGTTCGGTCATATTGATCCACACAATGCCATGACGGACGGCGACGTTCACCGGGGGCGCACGCAAATCTCTGAGTTCCTCCTTGGTATAATATTCGCGCCCCGGCAGACCGACAAGCTTGCCGTCGAGTCCGAAGGACCATGAATGATAGGGACAAACAAACCGCCTGGCATTCTTCTGCGCCTCGCAGGCCAATCGTGCACCACGATGCTGGCAAACATTGTGCCAGGCGAGGATGTCTCCGTTCTTCTGACGGACAATCAGGATCGACTGCCCCAGTGCCTCAAATAAGGCGGTGTCGCCATGTTCAGGAATCTCCATATCCAGGCAACCCATCAGCCATGAGCTGCGCAGAAGTCGAACTTCTGATTCATAACGTTCGGAGTCGACATAGACCGACTGGGGCACGAAGCGGCGGTCAGTTCGAAGCGCACCGTGCCCCCAGCGGACAGGACGCTTGCACCCCTGCAGATCAACCATCGTCGCAAGCTCGCTATCCATAACACTCTCCATTATGCTTGTTAGATATCTTTTTCCGCCAGTTGCATCATGAGCCAGGCCTTACTGTTGCTAATCGCGCGACAGGATCTGTCATCCACTGATATGATAACCGCCGTCGACCGGGATTATCGCTCCCGTGACGAATCGACTACCGGGCCCACACAAAAAGCGTATGACCTCGGCAAGATCATCGGGCTCGCCAAGGCGGCCCGCAGGTGTTCGCTTTATAATCGCAGTTCTGGCGACATCCTCATTCGTAGCGTTCCGGCCCATTGCGGTCTGAATCCAGCCGGGCAGGACCGCATTGACGCGAATATTCGGCCCCCAAGCCACGGCAAGGGATTTTGTGAGCTGCACGACAGCGCCCTTGCTGGCAGAATATGCGGGGACGATGCCGCTACCGAAAAGCGAATACATCGAGCCGATCGTTACGATCGCTCCCCGCGTCTGGTCTAGCAGCGACTGTGCCGCTAGACAGCAACTCATCGTTCCCGTCAGGTTTATGTCGACGATATCGGCAAAGCCTTCGGGCGTGAACTCCGTATTCCGACCGGCTGCTCCCGCACAGGTTATGAGCGCGTCCAGACGCAAAAATTCACCGAAGAGCGCGTTGATCGCATCATTGTTCCGAACATCGAGCTGACGGGCGACAATTGATGGATGGTCCAGCGCGCCACTCACTTCTTCGTCAGTTGCCCCCGTGACCATAACGGAGTAGCCGTCTTGGGCGAGCGCCATCGCAGAAGCCCATCCAATTCCATCAGGACGAGCTCCTCCCGTTACAATGGCGCATTTGCTCTCCGGGGCAAACAATTGAGACATTACCTCCCTTTCGCTTCAACGACGTCACCAAATTCGGTCCTTCGCAAATTCAAGCTTCATGGAACCATTCAAATATTGGATTCGGAAGCTACCGCATTAGGCATTCTCGCCTTCAGGTGCGCTGACCGCACATACCAAATTGCTCCGGTTGCCGACCCGACCCGTTCAACGGAGATGATACAGAAGTCTTGCCTTCAGAAAGACGCACGGCGTCGCATCGGATTGGGCGTTCGACCTCCTTGAACCTTGGGTAAACTCGTGTATAGCTAATCAGCTCATGCTGCAAGATGATCATCGATCAATTTGGCATTAGCATAACCACAAGTTTGCCTCGCCGGCTCCGCCTTCCGGTCTGGGCATGCAAGGAGATGGATCGAGTGAAAACGAAAGCCGCAGTCGCATTTGGGGTGGGCAGGCCAATGGAAATCGTCCAGCTCGACCTGCGCGATCCGGAACCGGACGAGGTCCTGATTCGTCTCCACTCCACGGGCGTTTGCCACAGCGACCTCTCGGTGCTCGACGGAGCGGTGGATTTTGGTGGATTTCCGGTCGTTCTTGGCCACGAAGGCTCCGGGGTTATCGAGAAAGTCGGTTCGATGGTGACATCGCTTGCCCCCGGCGATCACGTCATCACCACGGTCATGCCACAATGCGGCCGGTGCAGCGAGTGCCTGAGCGGCCGCTCCAATCTCTGTCAAGACATGTACAGGGGCTTCGTCGGACAGAACTCTCCCTTCTATCTCGATGGCAAGCAGATAAGGCGGTTCGTGAATTCTGGTACCTTCACTGAGCGTACCGTAGTGATCGAATCGTCAGTCGCAAAAATTCCTGACGATGCGCCTTTCGACCGAGCTTGTCTCGCCGCCTGCGGCGTCGCGACAGGCGTCGGCGCCGCAATAGAAGCCGCTGATATCAGGCCCGGTTCAACTGTTGCCGTATTCGGCATGGGAGGAATCGGTCTGAGCGCGGTTCAGGGCGCCCGCTTCGCGGGGGCGAGCCGGATCATCGCAGTCGATACCAACCCCGCCAAGGAGGCGGTCGCACGCAAATCCGGCGCGACGGATTTCATCAACCCCGCCAATGTGAATGGTGGGGTCGGCGATCACATCACCACATTGACGAACGGAGGTGCCGATATCGTGGTAGAGGCTGTGGGACATCCCGAAGTCGCAAGGCAGGCCATGCGTTCTACACGCAACGGGTCCGGCGAATGTGTCATGGTCGGCATGATGCGTGACGGCGCGGAAATCACACTGGATAAATCCGATATCGGTATCGGAAGGTCATTCAAAATGTCGTCCGGCGGCGATTTCAAGGGGCGCTATGGTGCGGCCAAGCTTGTCGACTGGTATATGCAGGGCAAACTCGACTTCGATACGCTTATCAATGATCACTATCCTCTCGAGCGGATCAACGAGGCAATGGACGCGCTCCGTCAGGGCAAGGTGGTGCGAAACATCATCGATCTGCAGAGCTGAAAACTCCCGAACCCAACGGGCGACGCCTTCAAGCTCCTAAATCGCAATAGATCGCGGGCTGGCGATACCGACAGGACGATAGCGTGCCGGTAAAAATAATGGCATTGCTCAAGGCAAAAGCCGATATGTCCCGCGCTCAGCTCATCGAGCGCTGTGAAGATGAATATGTGCCCTTCATTTCGCGAATGCTGCCGCTCGTGCAGAATCACCGGCGCCACTATGTCACGGACGAACGATCGCCGGCTCTGGTGGCAGCAGGTTCACCCTTTGTCGAGACAGGTCTTGATATGATTTCCGAATGGATTTTCGCCGATAGCGGCGGCGAAGCGGAAATAGGCAAAGCGCTCACAAACGCTGACACCCGTACGGCAATCGGAAAATTTGAAGCAGAGATTTTCGATGCCGCACACGTGAAGAAATTTGCTGTCGAAACGGCGCATGCTCCGCCAGTACCGCTGGCCCCGCATCCCACGGGCTTCGACGGACCGCCAGCGATCAGAACGTTCGTGCTATTACAGAAGAATCCCGCCATGTCGCGCCGCCAATTCGTCGACCATTATGAGAACAATCATGTTCCGCTGGTCCTCAGGCATCTGGAATGCAATGGCAAACCGCTGTTCGCTACCTATATCCGTAATTATCCATTACCTCCTGAAGCCTCGAACGTGATCGACAAATTTGTTGGCGGTATGGCACCCTACGACGTGTTGAGCGAAATATGTTATTGGAGCGAAGCGGACGCCGAAGAGTTCGGCCCCTGCATGGCTCGAGAGGAAGCGGTCGCGGCATTCGCAAAGGAAAACGAAATCATGCTGCGGCTCGACGGTTTCCGCATGGTCCAGATCAAAACCTACGGCGACCGCTGATATCGCGATCAGCTCCAATATTCATGTGGTAGCCAACGGTTCGAGGTTCATTTCGCATGTCTACCAGCGGCCATCCACATCGATCACCGTGAAAAGGTACGTGCCGATCGATTTCTTGCCGCGCGCCAGGGGTGTCATCCAAAGATGCTCTATATAGGCCCCCAGCGCACCCGATCATCCGTGAAAGCCAGCCGTGCGTGGTCTCGAACATCTTCCTGAAAAGCGATTTCGCGCCCGGACATTTGCAAATCCGCAAGATGCGCGTCCCAGTTGGATATGCCGCCTTCGAACCGTTGGCACAGGTGGTGAAGCGCAATAGCGAATCCCGACATGCCGCTGATCGCCGAAGTGAAAAAAGCCGCCAACGTCCTTGGTGGCTTCCATCAGTTCGATGTTGACACCCCTGACATTCGCTAGGGCGATCTTCAACTCAGCCTGCCCTTCCGTATCGCCTACCGTTGCAAAAATTTGCGCCACCAGTCGGTAAAATGACGGAATTCCATATTGTTCGGAATTTGCGAGCGCGTGCTCTAAATCGTTTGTAGTATAGACCAGCTGGCTAACCCTGAAAGCACAGGCTCCAACCTGATCTCCAATCCATAGCTAATAGGTTTGAATCGGCGAAATACTCTCGTATTCCTTGTCAGGGATACTTTGCCGCCTCCTCGTAAGCGGCGACGACACGCTCCGCATATTCCCGGACAGAGGGCACCAAGGCGGCATGAGTCGCGATGATTCCAACATCGGCCTTCAAGCCGGCAAGCGCACGTTCGGCCACTTGCTCGGGTGACATCGCACGCGGGAAATTGGGCAGCGGTGCCGCAGCGCCTTCTCTCATCTCGATCCCGCCTCTTTCAACCGCTGGGCCGTAGCGCGATTGACGGGCACGTTGGGGAGACGCGACCATGTCGGTTTCGGTCATTGCGGGAACCAGAAGGGAAACGCCAACCCCATTCTTTGCCGCTTCAGGGCGCAAGGAGGCGGCAAGCGCATGAACCCCTCCCTTCGCCGCGGCATAAGGGCCGTGGTTTATCATCATGTCGGGAGCGCAGCCCATATGCGAACCGGTGATGAGAATTTTGCCGGAACCGCGCTTCGCCATGGCCGGGTAGAAGGCCTGCACGCAATTCGTAACCCCACGAAATACGACATCGATAACCCAGTCCCAATCACCATCGCCATGATCCAGCAAAGGTCCGGTGGTGCTCCCTCCAGCGTTGGCGCAAAGCAAATAGGTGCCACCAAATTCCTTCTCCACTCTCGCAGCGAGCGCACGCACGGCCTCTCTATCCGATACATCGCAAACCATGGGAGTGACGCGCGCCCCTTCGGCGTTGAGTTCGTCGGCAGCGACGTTCAGCCGTTCGGAGTTCGTGGAGGCGATGACCACATTCATACCCTCTGCGGAAAGCAGTCGCGCGAGCGCCTTGCCGATTCCGGTAGCACCGCCCGTAATCAACGCTGTCTTGGCCTCAAATTCCATTTCGGCTTCCCATCTTGCCCTTAATTCGCCGCGTGGGTCGTCTTGATCAGTTTCCTGAGGGCCCGGGCCGCCCGTTCCGCAGCTTCCGCCGCCGAAAGTCGGTAAAGGACTGTACTGAATACCTCGATGCCGATCGGAATCTCAGGTTTCGCTGTGCGGACCGCATCAAGCATGCCTTTCAGCTGCAAGTCACCTTCATAGGGAAGCAGTCGATCTTCGGCATCGCGTTCTGCCCATTTGAGATCGCTGAACTGGGTGGCTCCAACGAGCTCGGCATGGCGCACGACATCTTCGACACTTCCTCCAGACCGCGCGAGGTGCCGTGTATCGAACATGATTTTCATATTGGACTCGCTCACCATTTCCACTAGCCGGGCCGCCGTATTGATGTCCGGAACCGCCGTCCCCGGCAGAAATTCAAACACAATCATTAACCCGTGGGCCGCGGCCCTTCGGCTAACCCCGGCAACAGCTTCCGCTATCGCTTCAAGCGGCGTAGCCGGGTCACCGCCGAAATGGACGATATTTACCGAGTCCCCGCCTGTACGCTCCGCGGTACGGTAGAACTCGCCCTCGGTTAGGGTGAAGCCCCGTCGAACATCGAGGCCTGTACCATAGGATTGGTACGTCTTCTCGATGAACTCGGGCGTGGGCATTCCTGGCAGTACACTCACCAGCGCGTCGATATTCGAAATTCGCACGCCGGCGTCGCCGAGCCGTGATCGCAATTCGGCGGCTCCAAGTCCCGACTGATCAACCAGATCGTGTCCTACAGTAATTGCCTGGAAGCCGGCGCGACCTGCAACTTCGATCAACTCCGCCAAGCCAGCTTGTCGTACAGTGCCCCAGCACAGTTCCAATTCGGCTGCCATTCCGCACCTTTGCGACCTTCCCAGTTCAAAGATTTTCGATATAACGAATTGATCGCCGTCATTCCTAGAATGTAATTCCGGCTCCGCCGCCGTCGACCCTGAGGCAAGCTCCAGTGATGAAACTGGCGGGTTCCGACACAAGGAAGCAGGCGGCTGCGGCCATTTCCTCCATTGTCGCCCCGCGTCTCAGCGGAATGTGGGCGCCCCATGCATCGCGAAGGACCTTCGACATGAAATCGGGGTCGTCCGGATCGAGTCCGATCGATTCCCCCGATACCTTGGCAGCACGCTCGGTATGTTCGGTCATGACCAGTCCGGATACCAGCGTGTTGGCCGTTACACCGCTGTTGCCCAATCGATTGGCCAGACTCGCGCTGACCGATAGATTGGCGATTTTCGCCGCCGAATATTCCGGATGCCTCGTCATGCCATGATAGGCGGCTGTGCTGCTGACGTTGAGAACTCGTCCCCAACCGCGCTCCTGCATAAGCGGCACCATCGCGCGGATGAGTTGAACGGTATAGACCACCGATATCTGATATTGGTGAATCCAATTTTCCATCGGCACGTCGAACCAGTCGCGCGCGTCCTGACACGCACCGGCGCTATTGATGAGGATGTCGATCGGTCCGGTCTGCAGGGCACGTGCAGCGAGGTCGTCAACCGATGGCATCGTGTCCAGCTCTCCGATAACCGAAATTGCCTTTCCGCCTTCCTTGCGGATTCGGTCGACGACCTCGGCCGCGCGCTCGGGCTTACGGCCATGCACAATGACTTCGCAACCCTCGCGCGCGAGCCCTACGGCCATGCCTGCGCCTATCCCGCTGCTGGAGCCGGCGACAAAGGCTCGGCGATTTTTCAGTCCAAGGTCCATTTCATCCTGTCCCAAGCCTAGTTTGACAGCCCGATTGAGGCGTCATGTTAACATATAGCCGCCGTCGACGAGCAGCTGCTGGCCGGAAATATAAGCTCCGCCAGGCCCTCCCAGAAAGGCGACAAGCGAGGCGATATCCTGCGGCCCGCCTTGCCCCCCTGGCAGCCGGTACCGCTCGGAATTGATGGCCGCACCACCCGCAACGGGCGTCTTGTTTTCGTCGTACTGAACGCTGTCTGTTGAGTGCCGAATTGCATGCGGCATCACCACGTTGACGGTGATATTGTCGGGTGCAAGATCGTAGGCAAGGCCCTGGGTCATGGTGTTGATGGCCCCCTTCGACGAGCTGTAAGGCGCGATTCCATCAAGTACCGGACGGATCGCCGCCGAAGATGAAATGTTGATGATTCGCCCGCCTTTGCCGGCTTTCCGCATGATCGCCGCACCTTCTCGAGCGCAAAGAAAGGTCCCGCGGACGTTCACGGCATACATCCGGTCCCAGATCTCCATACGATCGTCGAACAGGGGCAAAACGCCGATCATGCCAGCATTGTTGACCAGGATATCCAGGCGACCGGACAGCTTTTCCTTGGCCTTCGCAAAGCCTTGTTCGATCTTCTTCTGATCGCTGATATCCAGCTCAAGCGCGAAAGCTCTTCCGCCCCCAGCGTTGATCGCATTCGCAACCGTCTGGCACCCCGCGCCGTCACGGTCGGAAACCACGACTGTAGCACCGCAACCAGCCAGCGTCTCGGCAACGGCCTCGCCGATGCCGCGCGCGGCTCCTGTTACAAGCGCCGTTTTGCCGTCAAGGCCAAAATAAGCCTGCAACGATTGCATGAGGCACCTCTCCCTCTATGTCTCCGGTCTTCCTCCCGCAAGCTAGCGGCGATAATTGTCATTTGTTTCATCGTCTGCAGAAGAGAACGCGACAGTCAAGCCGAACTTCTGCAGGTATTATTGCAGCAAAGTCTAACTGAAATGCCGATATGGCTGTTGTCGGAGAAAAGGCGCCGTGCGATGAGTGAAATTTAGAGAGGAGCGGAAGAATATTCGCAGGACAGATGAACGAGAACAAAGTTGCTGTCATTACGGGTGCTAGTTCAGGCATCGGGTTCGAAACCGCCCTTGGTCTGGCCCAAGATGGGTTCAAGATAATCGCTCTTGGCCGTGACGCCGGCCGGATCGAGGCCAGTAAGGGCGCTATCAGCGAGGCAGTTCGCGGCGCCCGCATCGATTGGATACGCGCTGATTTGTCGTCCATGGACGAGGTGCGGCAGGCGTCGCAGAAGATTGCGGAACTTACAGGCCACATTGACGTTCTCATCAACAATGCGGGCCAAATTTTAGGCAAAAAGACCGTGACGGTCGACGGGCTTGAACAAACTTTCGCAGGGAACGTTCTCGCTCCATTTTTGCTGACCGGAATTCTGCTTCCGCTAATGTCCCGGGCCGGACAAGGCCATGTCATCACCACAGCATCAGTCGGTCACAGCTACATCAATGACATGTTCTGGGCCGATCTACATTTTAAACGTGAATATAATGGAGCAATGGCCTATCTACAGAGTAAGCTGGGGAACATCTTGTTCACGCGCGAATTGGCCAGACGCCATCCGGAAATCGTTTCCAGCGCTATCCATCCTGGAACGGTGCAATCCAAATTCCCCGATAGTGCCGACGATCAGACCAAGGCCTATTTCGGCGAGGCCATAGAGCGCGGCGAATTGGTCAGCCCGAAGCAGGCGGCCGATACGCTGCTGTGGCTGGCGTGTGATGCCCACAACGCCCTTCCGTCGGGTGGATATTTTCACGAACGACAGCGTATAGAGCCCTCTGCAGCAGCGTCCAACGCTGCTTCGGGAACGCGTCTCTGGCAAATCTGCGAGGAACTCGTCGGCGTGTCATATTAAGCCCAGCCGCTGAACCCCATGATCCTGCGTCGGGCCAGCATTTTTTTGTGACAGCGGGCAGACTGCCGTTTGTGTCGCCGATGCCCGAAGGAAGCGCCGCCACGGCAGTGCGAGAAGGCATCCGAACGATCCAGCCACATGATCTCTTGTTTCTGCTATGGTCGCTCTCGGTTATGCTACACCTTGTTTTTCAGCCTTTGTCCCTATCGCCGGTGTGTGCACTTCTCTTCGGCGACGTAGCTTTTTTAATAGAGGCACCGCCGCGACCACCCTGCCCTGCAAACAACTGGAGAGTGGGGAAGGTCAACCAGCCCGGACAGGGACATGGATGAAGGCCAAGATTGAAGCAACATCCGGCGCGGGAACGACGCCTTCTTCGATGATAGCATAGTCGGGCATGTCTTCCAGCAATACTTTGAGCATGGCTTCCAGTTCCAGCCGGGCAAGATGCTGACCGAGGCACATATGCGGCCCCATGGCAAAAGTGGTGGAGCGCGACGAGGGGCGCTGGAAATCGACTTCAAACGGCCGGTCGATGAAGTCCGGATCGAAATTCGCGGAGGCCCAGAACAAGCCAAGGGTTTCACCGGCATGCAGTGCCTGCCCCAACAGCCTGGCATCGCCCGGAACTGCACGCCCGGTTATCGGCGCGGAAGAAAATAGGCGAAGCAATTCGTTCACTGCAAAACTCAGGCGCTCAGGATAATCGATGAGTTCCAATTTCCGTTCCGGATTGCGTGAGAGATATAGAGCGGAGGAGCCGGCGACGGCCTGGGTTGTGCCCAGCCCACCTATAATGAGCGTGTTGACTGTTTGGCAGATTTCATCCTCGGTTATTTTGCGATTGTCGAGACCACTGAGCGCCATGGCGCCAATCACCGTCGCGGGGTCTGGGTGCTTGACTGCCTTCGCCACCGCTTCGCGCACCCGTTGCTCATAGGCCAGATAACCCGAAGCTCTTTCTTCCAGGGTACCGGTGGAGAAGGTCGAATTGGTGATCGGCGTATCATAGTCAGGCCAGGTTGTCGGTTCGATACCGAGGACCTTGAAGGACGCGATGCCGGTCAGAGGCTTGGCGTAATCGTCTATAAGATCAAAAGGATCTCTCTTTCGGACTGCGGCGAGAAGCTCCCGGGCCAGCTGGATCGTATCGTCCCTTCGCCGCGCCATGGCGCTTGGCGAAAACAACGGATTGAGAACACGTCTGTAAAATGTGTGATCGGGAGGATTGAGATCGACGGGAATAAGCGGCGGTAGGGGGCCGCTCGGGATGACCCGCGACGAATTCTCATTGGGAAAGGTTTTCGTGTCCGTCGCGATGGCGCGCATGGCCTTGTAATTGCACACCATGGAAAAACCACCATATGCTGGCGAACGGAATATCGGTTTCTTGGCGACCAGATATCTGATTATATTGAAATAATTGTCCCGGAAAAATGTCGAATGATGATCGAAATTCTCGACAAATTCAGCGATCTGCTGGTCGCTGACCTTTTCATTTTCAAATTCTTTCAGTAGCATACATCTTCTCCCGATCGCCAAGACGCGCCCCTTTCAGCTATCGCCTCTTTTCTCGACATTTGCCTGCGAATGATAATGCAGGGCACCATGCTTCTAACCGTTCGAGCATGGACCTCGACTCGCATCAACGCAGCTTTTTGCCATTTTTCCCAATAGATTGGGAGCTTTGGTTGAAATGCAGCACCGGTCCGGTAACGGGTGAGCACGCTTCCTTATCGAGCATGAGAAGCGCATCGTGTGGAAAATGGCAATGCAAAAATGAGCGAGGATTTTGACCGGCATCATGGCGATTTTGCAACGATCCTCATAATCCTGATTTGCCGGCCCGATGTTAACCCCTCCCGTAGTGAGTCACCCAAAGATGCGTCGGCGATGTCCGCTGCTTCATGTAGGCGATAGGCGAGGCGCCAGAATTGAATTGTGCGGATGCTCTCGGATATATACAAGACCGGTGTAGAGTCACTTTCTGCGTGCCTATATTGAACATTGCATAAGCGGTACACATGTTTTGGGAGAAGGTATGGAACTTGGCCTGGGAGGGAAGCGGGCGCTCGTCACAGGCGCCAGCTCGGGAATAGGCGAGGCTATCGCCAAATTTCTCGCTAATGAGGGTGTTGCCGTCGTCGTCAACGGCCGCAGTGAGAAACGCACTCTCGCCGTCGCAGATAAGATCTTGGCCAATGGGGGCCAAGCCGTTGCAGCTGTCGGCGATCTTCAGAGTGACGAGGGCTGCGCGGCGGTCGCTCGAATAGCAGATGAAGCTTTCGACGGGATCGATATTCTGGTCAACAATGCCGGTGGCACCGTACGTGGCGATAACCCTTCGTGGGACGATCTGGACTCGCAGGACTATATAAACAGTTTCAAGATCAATTTCCTGGCCGCCACGTGGCTGGTTCGTCATTTCGCGCCAACGATGATCGAGCGCAATTGGGGCCGCATTATCAATATGTCTTCGGTGGCCGGGCGGCAGCGTGTCGGCAGCATGCACGATTACGGAGCGGCGAAGGCGGCGCTGGAAAACTGGAGCCTCAACCTGTCGTCCAATCTGTCGCCCCATGGCGTAACGGTGAATACGATTGCGCCGGGCATGATTTTGACGGAAGGCGCGCAGACTTTCCTGGAAACCTTGCGCGATCAGCTAGGTTGGCCTGACGATCAGGCAGAGATGGAGAGGCGCTGGGCGACAGACCTGTTCCCCCAAACAATCCCACGCCTGGGACAAGCCAAGGAAATTGCGGCCGCAGTCGCCCTGCTTGCCAGCCCCTTGTCAGATTACACAACGGGTGCAGTTTGGCGCATCGATGGCGGAATCAGCCGCGCATTATAATTTAAAAAGGCGTAGGGCCGCCGCAACTGGAGAGATTGTGATGAAGTTCGAGGATTACTTTGCTATCAACAACCTTCTGGGCCAATATGCTCACGTGATGGACAACGGTTCACGCGGTCTTACACCGTGGCAAGACCTTGGATTGATTTTCACCCAAAATGCGGTCTTCGACTTTACCGCTGCCGGGGGCGGTGTGGCGGATGGATTGGACGCTATAATCGAGGTTATGAGCGGCGGCAATCATCCGGCCGGTCATCATTTTACCAACCCGGTCATTGACGTGGTCGATGCCGACCATGTCACTAGCCTGACCAAACTCGTCTCGATCGAAAAGAACGGGCAGGCAAATACAGGCCATTATTTCGATCATATCATCCGCACCGGGGATGGATGGCGGATTAGCAGTCGGACAGCAGTGGTCTATTTTGCGGTTCCGAAGGGTGGCTGACGAAAGTAGCGCCTCAAAGACAACAATTTGGTGTTTATGACCGGGTTTATCGAAACCCGAACGGCTCGAGAAGAGTTCCGTGCTGATTGGCCGCTTCTGCTTGCCGCCATGATGGGCGTCGGACTTGCGTCCGTTCTCCCCTATTCGATCGGCATCTTCATGGGCCCAATCCGGCGGGAATTTGGTTGGAGCGCGGAAATTATCCTGGCGGCGTTCGCATCAATCGGGATAATGGGCATTATCGGTGCGCCATTTACCGGCCGGTTGATCAAGTGGTTCGGTGCTCGAGCGTTGGCCCTCGTTGGAACAATTGTCCTGGCACTAGGAACTATGATGCTGGGACTCATTCCTAATTCCGTCGCCATGTTTTTTGCCTGCTATATAGTAATCGCCACTGGGCATACGCTGGTATCAGCCATTATCTGGCAGAAAATTATTGTAGAGCGTTTCATGAAAGCGCGCGGATTGGCGGTATCGATCGTGCTTTGCGGTTCGAATATTGCTGGCTCTATATCTCCACTCCTCGCCACACTGGTGATCGAAAAGGCCAACTGGCGCGTCGCCTATTTCGCCCTTAGCGCTTATATGTTCCTATCCGTATTTCCGCTCGCTTGGTCTTTTTTCCGGGATACGTCGCGTGACATTGGGCAGTCGAATGCCAAGAACCAAATCCAACGGGTTGGATTAACGCCAGGTCAAGCTATCAGAAAACTCGAGTTCTGGCTCATGTTTGTTTCCTTTATGCTCGCTGGTATGGGAATTACAGGATATATCATCTATTTCGTTCCGATGCTGACATCTCAGGGACTTCCCCTTCTGCTGTCAGCCAGTGTGTTGAGCAGCCTCAGCGTGGCCGCCCTGTGCGGAAGGCTCCTGGCGGGAGCCTTCATGGATCATGTCTTTGCACCGCGCCTAGCCTCGCTTGCACTGATACTTCCGCTGGCTAGCAGCATTCTTCTCCTCTTTCTTCCACCAAGCTATTGGATCGCGGTCGCGGCTGCAGTCCTCGTGGGGCTTTCCACAGGTGCGGAATTTAACATGATCGCCTATCTAACGACGCGCTATTTCGGTCTACGCGACTACGGGGCGATAGGGGGCATTTTCTACGGCGTATTCATGCTCGGTTGCCTCGGCGGGCAGCAGTTGCCCGCGCTCATGCTGCACTGGTGGGGTTATGAGCAAGTCATCATTTTGTTCGGGGCAGCTTTCCTGATTGCCTCGATATTGATGTTGATCTGTCGACCCTATCCCCATTTCGGCATCGCGAACAACATATCGAATGCCTAACTGCTTGCTTGAACCGACAGTTGAATGAAACGACATCGGGCAACGTGCCAGCATGATGACCGATCGGGGAGCTCAGGTGACCAAAGTGTTTGCCGTAGCCTTCTCCCGTTCAGCGTCGGCGGCGCGCAAACCGGCGCTTGGAATCCGTGAGAAGGCGTTCGCATATTCACTTGACTCTGGTTTAGTGAACTTGCATCCCTGTGGCAACTTGGCCGATATACGACAGACGATGAATCAGTCTGCGTGACGGGAGAAGAGAGTCTTATGCGCTGCGGAATCACGCTGTATATCCAGAATTATCATGATTGGAATCGGTATGAAGCAATTGAGCGAGGTGAAGCGGCTCCCGCGCTTGATCCGCAGTCTGACGTCAAGCGCTTCATGGAAGAGATCGACACAGCTCTCAAGCTAGAGGAGCAGGGCTTCGACTCACTCTGGACGGTCGAACATCATGTAAGTCCCTATACAATGACCACTAATCCCTTACAGTTGCTGACCTATTTTGCCGGGGCCACAAAAAAGATCGATTTCGGGACGATGGTGGTTGTGGTTCCCTGGCACCATCCGCTTCGCCTTGCCGAAGACATGACGATGCTGCATAACCTTATCGGCCCCAACCGAAAGCTGATTGTCGGTTTTGGTCGCGGTGCAGCGCGCCGGGAGTTCCGTCAGCTCAACGTTGACATGAACGAGTCTCGCGATCGCATGCTTGAGGGCATCCAGGTCATCCGCAAGGCCATCACTGAGGAAATGTTCTCGTTCCAGGGCGAATATTATAATTACGAAGGCGTCACGATGCGTCCGCGTCCGCGCGACGGCGGGCAGCTAGCTGGCGATATGAGCTATGCCTGGGGTTCGCCGACATCGGCAGCAGTCGGTGCCAAGCTGGGTCTGCACCCTCTCATCATTCCCCAAAAGGCGTGGAGTGAATATCATGCGGAACTCGAGGATTTCCACAGGGAACGCGTCGGGATGGGATATGATGCGGTCCGTCCGCGGATCCACATGTCGGCGATTTGCGCCGAGACCGAGGAAGAGGCGGAGCAGCTGGTCCGCCATTACCTGCCACAATATACCGACAGCGCGACCCGTAATTATGAATTGGGCAGCAAGCACTTCAAGAACGTCAAAGGCTATGAACATTACGCCGAGATGTCAGACAATGTCAGCGGCCTTTCGGAGATGGCGCAGAAGCTCGCGGAGACGTACATCCAAAACCATGTGTGGGGCACGCCCGACCAGTGTATCCGCAAGCTCCAGCAGATCGCCGAGGACTTCCACCCCGAGGAGTTCATGCTCGTGACGCGTTTCGGCAACATGCCGAAAGACACAGCTGCCAAAAGCACAGACCTCATTGCCAGGGAAGTTCTGCCTGCTATTCACGAGATCGAGCTGCAGGCTCCGATAAGCTACGCGGAGTCGGCATGATCGGGCTTATTGAGGCTTAATGTTTATTGAGGGTGTACAGAAAGCGATGTGGAAGAAGTGTCTTTAGACCGCGACAACTATAAATATGCGCGTGATTTTCTTCTTGAACATCGCACAGACTATGACGCGGCTCGCACGGGATTTGCATGGCCTGAGATTGAGGACGGGTTCAACTGGGCGCTGGACTGGTTCGACGAGATAGCGCGCGGTCTGCAACAACCGGCGTTGGTGGTGTTCAGCGATAAGGGACGGGAGTCCGTCACGTTCGATCAGATGATGCGCAGGTCGAACCAACTGGCGCGCTGGCTACAGAACGTAGGCGTGAAAAAGGGGGATGTGGTTCTTCTGATGCTTGGTAATCAGATAGAACTCTGGGAATCCATGCTCGCCATCATGAAAATCGGTGCGGTCATCCTGCCGGCAACCGTGGCGCTTGAACCGACTGATCTGAGAGAACGGATCGACCGGGCCGATGTGCGCCATATCATTACCAACGCTGCGGAAACAAAGAAATTCGAGACGCTGAGCGTATTCGGTATCCGCGTCGCAGTCGGAAACAGCTCGGGATGGCTGGACTATGAGGACAGCAAACGGGTTAGCGACGACCCCATCGAGCCACCGGGCGGCAAAGTCGACGATCCTATGTTGCGCTATTTCACCTCTGGTACGACGAGCAGACCTAAACTGGTCGAGCATAATCAGCTTTCCTATGCCGTCGGTCATCTTACGACGATGTACTGGCTGGGACTTCGCCCAGGGGATACTCACCTCAATATTTCCTCCCCGGGTTGGGCCAAGCACGCCTGGTCCTGCTTTTTCGCGCCCTGGATCGCTCAGTCGACAATCGCGGTATACAATTATGACCGGTTCGATGCTGAGGCGTTGCTCGGTCATCTGGAGCGCGAAAAAATCACGTCCTTCTGTGCACCACCGACCGTGTGGCGGATGCTGATCAAAGCCGAAATGGGACCGCGTCCTTCAGGATTGCGCGAGTTGATCGGTGCGGGGGAACCGCTCAATCCGGAAGTTATCGGCCAGGTCGAGCGCAACTGGGGACTGACCATCCGTGACGGCTTCGGCCAGACCGAGACGTCAGCTCTAGTCGGTAACACGCCTGGACAACCGCTGCGCCCAGGTTCGATGGGACGGCCGCTTCCCGGCGCGGCGGTCGTAATAGTCGATCCGCGCAGCGGGGACCGCGTCAACGAAGGTGAGGGAGAAATCTGTCTGGATTTCGAGGCCAGGCCACTCAATGTAATGAAGGGCTATATCGGCCGGGGAAGTCCGTGGGAAAATGGATTCTATCATACCGGCGACTTGGCGGAGATCGATCGCGACGGATTTATCACCTATATTGGGCGAACGGACGATGTGTTCAAGGCTTCAGACTACAAAATCAGCCCTTTCGAACTTGAATCGGTTCTGATCGAGCACCCCGCGGTGGCCGAGGCCGCGATAGTACCGGCCCCCGACCCGGTCCGTCTGGCCGTTCCCAAAGCCTATGTCTCGCTTGCGCCGGGCTATATGCCAACACGCGATACCGCTTTCGAAATCCTCAAATATGCGCGCGAACATCTGGCCGCGTGGCAACGGGTGCGAAAGCTGGAGTTTGGCGATCTGCCCAAGACCATATCCGGCAAGATCCGTCGTGTGGAACTGCGGGCCCACGCAGCTCAGCGTTCCGCATCCGGAAGTTCTGAAGGCGAGCCGGAGTGGAATGACGGCGACTTCCCGGAACTGCGTACGAAAGAGAGCAGTTCGTCATGAACGAAACTATAGAGACAGCAACCGTTACCCACGTCTCGGGCTTGGTCGCTCCCGGCTATGAGGTGGTCCGCGACGCTTTTGTCCGGAATTTTGAACAGGGGTTGGAAATCGGGGCCTGTGTCTCCGTTTATAGGCACGGTGAACCCGTGATCGATCTGTGGGGCGGACATACAGATCCCCAAGGAACGCGACCGTGGGCCAAAGATACGGTGACGCTGGTTTACTCTGCGACGAAGGGCGCTACGGCCACTTTGTTCAATATGATGCATCAATCGGGCGACCTGAACCTTGATCGCACGGTGGCGAGCTACTGGCCTGAGTTTGCCGCACACGGCAAGAGCGACTTCACCATCAGGGACCTTCTTAGTCACCAAGTCGGACTTGCCGCTCTCGAACATGAGCTGTCGCGCGAAGAACTGTTGAACGGCGCATGCGTCGCCGCGCATCTGGCAAACCAGGCGCCCCTCTGGCGTCCTGGTACCGGCCTCGGTTACCACGCACTGACCTTTGGCTGGCTGACCGGCGAGTTGATGCGTCGCATCACTGGCCGATCCCTTGGCAATGTCTTCGCCGAAAGAATAGCGCGCCCACTGGGTCTTGATTTCTGGATCGGCTTTCCGGAAAGCCATCGCAGTCAATTCGCCCCGCTTGTCGACGGCACGCCGGATCCCGACGAACTGACAAAAATCACGAATCCAGATGTCCGGGCTGCCATAGAACGGCTGATAAGAGCTTTGTCTGACCCACTATCGCTGTTTTCAAAGGTTTTGACCACCAATCAAGCGTTGCCGACACCGCATGCCCAGACATGGAACGATCAGCGCATTCTGGAAGCCGAGCAGCCTGCCGCTAACGGGGTAACCAATGCGCGGTCGTTGGCCCGCATGTACGCGTCCTGTCTCGGCGAAGTCGATGGCCTGCGCTTGCTGAATAACGAAATCGTGGACGCCGCCACCAATGAGCGATGCAGCGGTGAAGACGCGGTGCTGACGAGCTTCAGCCGATTTGGGACAGGCTATCAGCTGCCTCAACCCGCTGTACCGATGCTGGGACCAACCTCCTTCGGCCACGCCGGGGCTGGCGGCGCGATCGGCTTTGCTGATCGCGAAACCGGTATTGGCTTTGGTTATGTATCCAATCTGCTAAGCGCTTCAATGGCGAATGAAAGACGTGCAGGCAACCTCATCGCTGCATTGAAGACGGTTGTTGAGCAACAACCATGACAACTATCAAGACGCGTTCGCTATTCGACCTCACCGGCAAAACCGCTCTTGTGACGGGAGGAAATAGCGGCGTTGGTCTTGGCTATGCACTCGGCATGGCGCGTCAAGGCGCCAATATTATTGTCTGGGGACGGAGCGAAGAGAAGAATCGGGCAGCGGAAGCGAAACTTCGCGAGGCAGGCAGCCCCAACGTGTATTCGCATTGTGTCGACGTGAGTGTGGAGCGAGAGGTTCAGGAAGCCTTTGCCGAGGCGGTAAGGCTTTCTGATGGATGCATCGACTGTGTCGTCTCCAATGCAGGTTACGGGCGGAGTTTCCCGTCTATCCCCGACATTCCTACGTCCGAATGGCAGCGAATGCTTGAGGTTCATCTCAACGGAGGTTTTTATGTCGTCCGTGCGGCTGCCGGCCATATGAAAGCCCGCGCCGAAGCCGGCAATCCCGGCGGTTCCATTCTCATCTGCGGCAGCCTCTCTGTATTTGGCGGGGGGGCGGGTATGATGGCCTATTCGGCCGCCAAGTCTGGCCTTCTCGGCGTCATGCGATCCGCAGCGGCTGAACTTGCACAACATGGCGTGCGCGTAAACATGGTCGCCCCTGGCTATATCAAGACCGGAATTGTGGACGATCCGGCGATTGATGCGTTTTCAGCCCAACGGGCGCCCATGAAACGTGTAGGTACGCCCAGCGATCTCGAAGCGATAGCCGCCTATCTGGCCTGCGACGGAGCGTCCTTTCACACAGGAGACGTTATTACAATTGACGGGGGCTGGATGGCGTCTCCGTTTTAGTTCGAGCGGATGGAGAATATGAAGACGGCGCATTGGAACTTCGATCGATTCAGGACGTCCCAAAAGGTCCGCATTTGCCCGTCAATGCAGCTTCTCAAGGTGAAATGCTATGCATAAAGCAACCCAGATGCGTGTTGTATCCGTCTATCGGGCGGACGACGTACGCGTAGATATGGCGGAATATCCCAAGATCCCGCGCGACGACCTCTTGGTGCGGCTTCGGTCTTGCGGCGTTTGCGGAACAGATGTCCATCATATCAAGGATGGCGCCTCTCAACTGCAGCGTGAAGGCAGCCCGATGCCCATCGGGCATGAAGCCTCCGGTGAAGTCATCGAAGTAGGAGGTGCCGTCGGGGGCGTGAGTGCTGGCGATCGTGTTATCATCAATCCGATGGCGACTGCCGCAGTCATCGGCAATGGTGGTCCTGAAGGAGCGTTCAGCAATTTCGTTCTTGTGCGCGACGCGGCGCAGACCAGGGCTCTCCTGCCAATACCGGAAGGCGTGTCCTATGCAGACGCAGCACTTGCCGAACCTCTCGCGGTCTCCCTGCGCGCGGCCAATCGCGCATTACCACAACCCGGTGAAAGCGCCCTGGTCTTCGGCGCCCGGCCGATCGGGCTGGGCATCGTGCTTTGGCTGAAACGTAAAGGGGTAGATAATGTCGTTTCCGCGGATCTTAGTACCGAGCGTCTCGAACTCGCTAAAGCCATGGGCACGGATCACGTCGTCGACGCTAGACTCGGTGATGGAGAACTCAAACGGCAGATCATTGCCTTGCATGGCGAAACCAGCGTATTCGGCGCCAAAGTCTCCGGTACGGACATGTATTTCGATGCCACCGGCGCGGATCCTGTCACAAGTTCTATGATTTCGCTGGCGAAAACCCATAGCTGTTTCATTATCGTCGCCATGCACGGCCAACCGTTTCCGGTCGATTTCAGCACGTTCATGAGCAAGGAAATGATGATAACCGGCTCGGTCGGCTATCAGGGGGAGCTATCCGAGGCATTGGCCTCTCTGTCTGGGATCAAGGACCAGGCCCGCTCGATGGTGACGGACAGATACTCCTTCGATGAGGTCCTGACTGGCCCCCCGGGCGCCGCCGAGAGCGACAGGGGAAAGGTGACTGTTGAATTTCCGGGCACGGCAAGGGCCTGACAATTTGCGATGAGGCAGAAGACGGAGTGCATGCCTGTCAAAATATTCCGAACAAGGCATCACAAGTCGATAGAGAGGCATATGACCTACAGGATAGCGGATGAGCTTGCGATAAGAACTTTGCAGCAAAGTTATTTCCACACCGTCGACTCAAAAGATTGGGATGGGTTTGGAAGTGTGATTGCAGAAAATGCGGTGTTTGACTTCAGGGTGGCGGTAGATCCGTCAATCCCCCCTGTTGCAGGCAGGGAAGCGATTGTCGAGTTTGTCCGGACTTCAATGGAGCCCATCACATCGGCGCATCGCGGTTTCCTCCGGACGCTGGAGTTCACGGACCAAGACACCGCCTGGGCGGTATGGGCCATGGAAGACATCTTATGGACTGGAAAGGCTGGCTCCCTCACCAAGCTCATGAATGGCCACGGTCATTATAAAATCAGGTATCGCAGGATAAATGATAAATGGTATATTGATGATTGGCTTCTTACTCGCATCTTTGTGGAAAAATATTAAATACATATCGTATTTTGTTAGTTTGTTACGTTAACTTATAAGTTTGTACTGCAAATTTAATTGATCCATTCTTGCCCGTATACCCCGTATCAAATTGCCCTTGCTATTTTTCATAATGGATCTTGATTTTATTAGTCACGTATTGATATCAAGGAGAGTTTTCAATGCTCGCTGAGATTATGAAGGATGATGAGGCCGTTGCCGATGAGGTTGAGGCGTTCTTCCGCGATTTCGATCATCGTTCTGAATTTTTTCAAACGCACTTTCTGAATATTGCGAAAGCTGCGTCGCAGAAAGCGCCAGCGTTGCGGTCGCCACGTTATGGTGGCTTCAATGTTGTGAGCAGCTTTAATCTGATGCAGAGGGTCAGCCAGCCGGCGGACTTCCCTAGTTCCGGATGGACGCAATCGGTGCCCCGCTCGCTGATGCCGGACCTGATACCGGCCAACTACAATCCACCCGAGCATGGCTTTTACCGTTCCGCGTTAAACCCGCTTTTTTCACCTTCGCGCATTGCGAAGCTGCAGCAGGAAGTAGAAGACCTCGCGGCCTCGCTGGTGAGCAAAGCAATCGATGCGGGAGGGGCTGAGCTGGTGCGCGACATCGCAATGCCCCTGACAGGCCGGACATCGCTTGGCCTGTTCGGCTTTGAGCCGGAAGACTGGCGCAAATATAACGATCCCATTCACAATGCCACCTATGCCATTGGCACTGAGGAAGACCGTAGAGCTGAACAGCAACAATATGGCGAAAACATCGCCAACACGGTCGCGGAACTGATCAAGGATCCGAACCCAGATACCGTCGTTGGCGCGCTGTGCACATTCGAAAAGGACGGGCGGCGTATTTCACAAGAAGAGATCAACAAGACCATCAACAATCTCATCATTGGCGGCCTTGGGACGACGCAAGCAGCGATCAGCACATCGACGGTTTATCTGGCGCGCAATCCTGACAGGCGGCAAGAGCTGATCGACAGTCCGGAACTCATCCCGGCGGCGGTCAACGAGTTTATTCGCGTCTTTTCGCCCACACCGTTCAGTGGTCGCGAAGTCGCGAGGGACATAGAAATCGGCGGACATCTGTTCCGCGCCGGCGAACCGGTGCTGATGTTCCGTTCGGCGGCCAATTGGGACCCGGATTTCGTTGAGCGCCCTTATGAGATTGACTTCCGGCGCAAGTCGAGCCGCATGGCTTCGCTCGGCGTCGGTATGCACATGTGCTTGGGCCAGCATCTGGCGCGTTTGGAATTTTCCGCAGCCCTGCGTGCATTGCTGAAGCTTGCCCCCAACTTCGAGCTTGGGGAGAAGGGCCCCAAGCTGCCGCCGAATTTTGGTGCTGGGGTGGCGTTTATCGAGGTTCCCTTGAAGTTCAACCAAAGCCGCGTGGCCGGGTAAATGGAAAGAGCGGATGTCCTGCTGAATAACGCAGGCCGAAGAACTGCGGCAGGCAGGAAAGTGAAGGTTGGGCTATGGTTGCATCGCCATAGCCTGAGCCAATGAGTAACGATGTAGAAGAGGAGTTAGGATATGCCACGCGGAATACAGACCCATGTTGCTTTCTACGTCAAGGACCTGGACGAGACGGTCAGAAAGTGGAAAAAGCTGCTCGCGATCCTCGATCCCGGGATGGTAGAGTATGAGCCCGCTTATCAAACTGCGGGTGAAGGTGAAGACCTTACTCGGGTTGCAACGTTTATCAATCCCAATGGGCTGGAATTGCAATTTGTCAGCTCCCAGAAATTCGCGGACGATCCCAACACGCAGGACAGAGTCGATCATATCCATTTTGCCACGCCTGACGTTGACGAGAAATTCGTGGCAGTTCGGGAGGCCGGATTCAAAGTTCACGCCTATGCCTTGGATGATCCGGAACCAACCGATACGCTCACCTATTCGGACGGCCTAATCGACATGTATGATACCAAAGGCGAGAAAAAGCCGATGGACTGGCAGAAATGGTTTCTTGTTCCGATGCCAGGCAATGTCTGCGCCGAAGTGGCGCTGCCTTATAATCCCGTTGATGGCATCTGGGAACCGATCGAACGATATTCATCCGATGAACGCTATGGTGCGAAGTAACAAGACGGGCCCCGCAAGTTTGCTGGGATAAGAAAAAGCTGAGATGTACCAACGTTAAGACAGCGGCGCCATCGACATGACAATGATTAACTAACACGTATCTAATGCGCAAATTGTCTCGTCGGGCGCCGCCGTCAAACAAAAGCGGGAGAAGCGAAGCTCTCTCTTGATGGTTTAAATCGCGCGCAGGATAACAAATAAGAGCGCCAAGGCGGAGGATATTAACGATGGCGATTACATTGACCTTTCCCGAAGGTGCGGCCCTTATTACTGGAGGCACGGGCCGAGTAGGCGGAGGAGCCGTGCGGCGCTTCGCGGAAGCCGGCGTGCCGGTGGTATTTACCTATAAATCCCGAAAAGAGCCGGCCCTTGAGCTTGAGCGGGAACTCAGAAAAAGGGGTTATGAGGCCCATGCCCGACAAATGGATGCAGCGATCACGCAGTCTATCGATGATGCATTCGACCATACGATAAAAGAATTTGGACGCGTTCATTCCGTAGTATGTGGCAGTGGTACGGAATTTACCTTTAACAAGTTGGCTGATTATTCTGAAGAATATGTGACGAACTACCTGAACGATGATGCGATGAGTTATTATCGGATATTCCGTTCGGCGGTGCCTCGACTGCGAGAGAGCGGTGGCGGATCGGTATCAGCTTGCACGACTGTAGCCACGCATCGCCATTTATCTTATGATGGCCTGTCTGCATTTTCGAAAGGCGCTGTTTATCAACTTGTGCAAAATAGCGCTGCTGAAGAGGGTAAGCACAATATTCGATTCAATTCGGTGCAAATTGGGTGCGTAACCTGGGAGTCGCTCGAAGAGATCCGCGCGACACTTCCACGGGAAAGCCCATCAGAGCCGAAAACAAGTGAAGAGCGCTGGGCGGTCCTTATGAAGGATTTGTTGGGGCGAAACCGACTTGGAAGAGTAGTGGATCCGCTGGAAGCCGGTGGCGTATGCTGTTTTCTTGCTTCCGATCAGGGGTCATTTTTGACCGGTCAGCGATTGGCGCTTGATAGTGGCGCCTTATTATAATGCAGGCGTCTTCAATCGCTCGCCTGGCTGGGTCTGATCTGATTATCGCGTCTACCGAAGGCGACGCGATGAAGTAGGACGGGTTGTCTCGGGGGGCAATGGAGACAATGACATTGTTGGTAAAATCTCCGATAGGTATGATGAAGCGGGTATGGCAGCCGCAATGTCGAATGTGTCTCTTGCTTTCAGAGATCGCTAAATTCATTCTTTGATACTGCTGCCGGTGCAGTAACCGATCCCGCGACAAGTGGCGATACTCTTTCGAGGGCAATAAATATCCAGGGGAACGACATGCAGTTTGACGGTTTGCCGCGCGGGGCGCGAAGCATTGCTTTTGCCAGCAATGGGACGGAACTTCGGGGTTGGTTTCGGCCGAGCGGCAGAGGCAAGCCTGGGCCTTTGGTAATCATGACTCATGGCTGGAGCGGGACGAAGGAGATGTCCCTCGACTCCTATGCCGAACATTTTGTCGCGCGCGGCCTGTCCGTGATGGCATATGACCATTTCGGTTTCGGCGAAAGCGGTGGTTTGCCGCGCCAGGAAATAGACCCGATAGCACAGACGCGAGGGTATCGAGACGCAATCAGCTTTGCGCAAACGCTGGATGAGGTGAACCCGGATGCCATCGGCATCTGGGGCACAAGCTATGCAGGCGGCCATGTGCTCACCGTCGCCGCCTTCGACAAAAGGGTTCGCTGCGTCGTGTCACAATGTCCGACCATCAGCGGCTGGGACAACACGCAGTTGCGTTTTTCCAAGGATCAGTGGGCGGAAATGACGGCTGTATTCAACCGGGATCGCCTGAAACGCTTCCAAGGAGAACCGCCGATCATGATTCCGGTGATCCCTGATTTGTCGAAGGCCGTCGTGGATCCCGATCGGGTGCATTTCGGCAATAATGGCGCGGCGTGGTACATTAATCTTGAGGAGTCTAGCCGCGTGAACTGGCGCAACGAAATCACGCTGAGATCGCTGGAACTATATTCGGAGTATGAACCCGGATCTACCATCGAAAGGATCGCTCCGACGCCGCTGATGATGATTCTCGGCGAGAAGGACATGGTTACACCGACCGCAAGCTGCGTGAAGGCGTTCGAGCGGGCCGGAGGGCCTAAAGAACTCGTAATGCTGCCCGGCGGACATTATGACCTCTATGTGGAAAATCGCGCAGCGGCGGCAAATGCCGCTGCTCACTGGTTCGAGAAACATCTCGTTCCATCAGATCTGTAAATGCCTGGGAGAGAAAAATGCACTTAGAGGGCAAGACAGCCTTTTTGACGGGTTCGGCGACAGGCATCGGTAGAGCGGCTGCATGCGCCTTCGCCAAGGCCGGGGCGAATGTGGCGATAGGCGATCTCAACATGGACGAACTCTCGCTGACCCGGGACATGGTCGAGAAATTTGGGGCCAAGGCCATTATGTTCCGGTGCGACGTAACCGATCCCGCCTCTGTGAAAAAAGCCGTGCAAACAGCTATCGACGGGTTCGGCGGTCTCGATTGCGCTCTTAACAACGCCGGCATGTTCGGTGAGTTCGGCAATATCCTGAAGATGCAGGAAGAGCAGGCGCGGCGCCTGATGGAAGTGAATTATTGGGGCGTCTTCAACTGCCTGCGAGCCCAGATCCCCGTGATGCTCGACAGGGGCGGCGGCACGATCGTCAACATGGCGTCGAGCCTGGGCTTAAATCCGGGTCCTCACAGCGCCTCCTATTCCGCCGCGAAACATGCGGTGGTCGGCCTGACCGGATCGGTGGCAAAGGAATATGCTGCGAAGGGAATCCGCATCAATTCGGTATGTCCAGCATTTATCGAGACGCCAATGACACGACCCCTGATCCAACAGGTGAAAGATCGCGGATCGGTGAAAGGCCCCAATGCCTTGGGCCGGTTCGGACAAGCCGAGGAAGTAGCCGAGGCCGTCCTGTGGCTGAGTTCGCCCGCCTCGTCATTCGTTATCGGTGTAAATCTCCCCGTCGATGGGGGCCGTTGAAGCTCGATCAAACGAAGTTTGATCTCTATAGCTTTGCTCCACCGTCGGTGGGCAGGATCGCGCCGGTGATCCAGCGAGCCTCATCGGACGCGAGGAAAGAGATGACCGAGGCGATGTCATCCGGCTGGCCAATCCGCCTCAATGCCTGGATCCTCTTCATGCTTTCCTGCGCCTCGGGATGGCGTATACCTTCGGTCAGGTCGGTCGCGATCCCTCCTGGGGCTACACCGTTGACACGTATGGCACGCGGACCGAAATATGCTGCCAGCGACACAACCAAGGAACTGATGGCGCCTTTTGTCGCGCCATAGGAAGGGAAGCCGGCGTCGCGCGTCGCCGTTATCGACGACAGCATCACGATGCTGCCGCCATCGCGCAGGGCAGTGTCGAGCTGCTGGACCAAAAAGAATGGCGCGCGCGCATTGACCGCCATCTGCCGATCGAAGCCCTCGACCGTTTCGTTGGGCAGGTTGGACCTGTTGAGCAAACCGGCATTGCTAACGACGACGTCGAGCGTATCGCCGGTCAGCCGACGTACCTCGGCGGCAAGCCGGTGCGGACCATCGGGAACGGCGAGATCGGCGGCAACGATCTCGGCACTCCCCCCGGCTTGCGCAATCTCCTGTTGCAGCGATTTTGCATGGCCTTCACTGGAACTGTAATGCGCAATCACATGGGCGCCGCAATGCGCGAGTTCCAGCGCCGTGGCCCGCCCAATCCCGCGCGATGCTCCTGTAACGAGCGCGATCTTGCCGGTAAGATGCGGCATTTCATTCTCCCGTTCGTTTCCAATCACGCTTGATCATTTGTGACAGCGATATCTCTTTTCAGCGCTTTACCGCGCCGCCCGATACTGGTCGTCTGATCCGAAAGAGACGGGTTGGCTCCGGAAGCTCAAGCGGAATCTCGACACTGGGTTGACCGCGACGGGACAGCTCAGCTTCCAATCGAGCGAGCAGCGAGCTTCTAACCTCTTCGCTTGGCTGGAACACTTCAACTGGGTTTTTCATCATCGGCAGCTCGGGCAATGTCCGTTCGACGGTGAATGTAAAGTGTTCTCCGTCGGGCATGACTTGTCCCACAAAGGTCTCTATCCCCTGGAAGGTCAGTGTCGCATTTCCAGACAATGCCCACGGCAATCCCCTGGGCATGATCAGGCGGAAACCGCTATCAGTCACCTCGACCGAGCGCGCCCGCATCGGCAGTGGATAGCCGTCCTCGTCGCAAACTGACAGATGAGCAGGAGCAGAGCGTGCCATCGCGCTCTGGGCTTTCTCAGTCCAGCTGCGCTCAGGCCATTTGGACGGCTTGCTCGCGGTCCCCGCAGGTGCAGGATCAGAAAGCGGAAAGTCAATACCTTCGGCAGCGCTCAACACATTCGGCGGACCATCTGCAGCTGCAAAATTTTCCCACCACATTATGCGTTCTGGCATAATCTCGACAATGATTCGCGTCCAATACCAAACGGCCTGGCGCGCAACTTCCCAAGAAACCCCAAAGCTGATCCGATCATAGCCCGCTTCGGCTAAATAGCGACGCGCATTCGCAGAGAAATCGGAATCGCGTACGGCGGCGCGTCCGCGGATAGAGATCACCGGCTGCCCTGGCTCTCCTTCGATAAGCAGACCCACTTGCGCATTGCGGCGCGCCCGTTCCGCCTTAGCAGGATAGGCCAGACCAGTTGCGACATCTATCGTCGCAAGGTCGTCGCTGGGAAAATAATATGTCGGCGTATCGATGGGCACACCCGTTGCGGAGACCGTGGCAAAATCGATATAAGTTCCCTGTTCAACCAATTCCCGGACATGGAGTGGCAATTGAGGTATCAAAGACGTCATATGCTCACTCTCCCGCTAACATAGATAATCTTGTCAAAGGGCACGATAGACTGGAATTGCGTATAATGACAAGACAGAGATGCAGCGAATTTCAACCCGTTCTGCCTTAGCAGGCTGTTGAAAAAATCGGATTCGCTCCCTCATATCGTCATCCCCGCGCAGGCGGGGATCCATAAACTCCAGCGTTTCCGCCAGACATGCGAAGTTCGGAGCACATGGATTCCCGCCTGCGCGGGAATGACGCATAATTTTTCAACAGCCTGTTAGGCTAATCGTCCCGTCCTGCTATCCATGCTCTGTCAAGACGCCGACGAAGCGCGTTTCCCAAGCGACAAGGATTGAAGCTAAGATCGGCTGGGTAAATCGAAAAATGTGCCACATTCCGACTGCCAACCACCTGGGACCTCAAGGAATTGCGGCATTCACAAGTCTGAAGCAAAGGCGCATGAACTCATCCGGTTAGCGCCCAGGTTGGGTTGCAAGCTACGGCTGTTAGCGGAATCAAAGACTACGTAATGATCTGGGGACCGTCCTCCGGCCTGCCGTCAAAACTGATGATCCGCGCCTCGTCCGGTGGTGGCAACGCATCCCAGATACGCTTTGCACCAACGGTATTGCTGATCGCATATTTTTCAATGATGCTGCCCATCTTTGTCGCGCGCGGGTACAATTCGGGATCCTCGTTCGCCAATTCCCTGTTCGAAGGCGTATCAACAAACCCCGGCCGAACGGCGACTACCCACTGGCTCCTGCCTTCTCGAGCTATTTCCTCCTTCATCACCCGCACCCATCCTTCGATCGCACATTTGCAGGCCGAATATGAGCTTTGTCCGATAACCGGCCGAACCGCAGAGCCCGAGGACATGAGCATCAGACCGCCTGCAACATCCTCCGGCAAGCTCCTGAGAAAAAGGGAGCCAAGCATGATTGGTGCAACACCGTTGGCCACAAACGACCTTTGGTAGGTTTCGAGATTGACCTTGGACAGGAGACCTTGTCCGATATTGGCGTGGCCGACCACCAACAGCGTCGCCCTTTCGATATCAACGTTCCCGAAAATATCGCGAAAATGTGCGGCGACATTTTCCCAGGACTTCGGATCGGTCAGGTCGAAAGTGACCGTCTCATGCCGATCCGAAGGCGCGCGATCAAGGTTGATAACTCTCGCACCACTTTCGGCTGCGAGATCCGCCAACCCGGCACCCATGCCCTGAGTCGCTCCACTAATCCAGACGATCGAATTAATCATGATAATCCATCAATCAGAAATTATCGGATGAAAGTTTTCCAGCCGCTTGAAACCGAGTCCCGTCTCACAAGGGCGAGTGCGGGCCGCGTCAAGCTTCGTGAAAACACCCTCATATCCGGCCGCCACGCCTTGCGGATCGACATAAACATAACCGCCGGTGACGTAAAATAGGGCAATCATTTCGTCTACATCTTCCGGGACAACAAGCGTGCGCGTTTCTCATCGCCGTTCGAAAGCATAGCTGCCTTCGGCGCATCTCAGTCATGCTGCAAGTCGTGCCGTCTTCCGCGTAGCTGAACGCGTGGACCGGGCCGGTATGACGATGTCGCGACAATAGGCCTGAGTGACGCAGGTGCAGAAGATTATCGTAAAAGCCCTGACTCACGCTAAGCAGAAGAGGCTTGAAATCGACGCCTTCGGCTTGCGACACGCAAAGCTCGGGATCGGCATCAAGACCAGCGCCATAGGTTTCAGCAAATCCGGCCGAATCGCGAACGGCTGTGGCTTAGCGTATGGAATTTTTTCCCTGTTCGGCTTGATCGCTATATTGATAAGTGCGGTTCCTCGTCCGATGCTCATCACATAAAAGGTGGATCGGTGAGATCGGTGAAGCCGAACCTGGCTCCCAACGTCGATGACGGCTCCAGAACGAACTGGTGATCATTGGACCATTCGACGCCGAAACCTTTGTTCTCAAAGCGATCGCGTGCATGCGCGAGGTCGAGCACATGAAAATGGCTAGCATGCAGCATATCGGTTCCACACTTTTCGAGATCTCGGCGCGCAACTCCTCCCGATATGGGTTGAGCAAGCTCGACAATATTACCGATGCCGCTTCCAAAACCAACAAAACTGCTGCGGGTGCCGGCTGATGGATTATTGCCGTGTTCCACCACTTTCCCGCCGATCACCCGTACCCAGAAATCAACTGCCGTGTCGAGGTTGGCTACAACAAACGTGTTATGCGTACTCTTTGTAATACCAAGTCCGCCTGGCTCGGGGTATGCGATCGGGTCGCGCCGCGGCAGAAATGGATGAGAAATCGTGGGCTCGACGAACTCCAGCCCGCCATGACTGTCCTTAAGCGCGGTAAAGAATACTCGCGATTCCCAGTCCGGGGGCATTGGCGGCCCCATCTCCCCTGTCGGAAATGGTCCGTGCGCCGGAACTTCGCCTTCGATAAACTTCAATTCGCTATCGAAGACTCGAACATTCGCCGCATGCATTCGATCAGCAAGAGCCTGAACACCTTCGACATGCCAAGCCAGGGAATGCCAGTGCTGGCCAATCCGCTTCAGAAAATGCTTAAGCGAACCGCGGCCGTCTGCTTGACTTGCCGACACCATCGCTTCCACCCAGGTGTCGCCCACCGGTATAAAGACCGCTCGGCGGCCTGCCCAAATGCCGCCATCCCACGCCTTGGTCTCGAACAAACGCGAAAAGGTCTCACATGCTTCATCGAAATCTTCGCACACCAAGGTCGAATGAAAAACTGGCGATGCGATTTGAAAAGACCGTTGGTCAATCATGCCGAGACCTTGCGACGTTATTACTAGAGCAAGTTGCCCGATATAGGAATCGGGTGACTTGCTCCAAGCTTTTGCGGTCGCATCGCCATTTGCGGAAAACCGGTACCCACTTTTCCACGCGATGTTCTAGACTGCCTCACGATTATCACTGCCAATGACCGTAAGCTCCATCACTGGAAATTCATCACTATTTTCTAGCATGCACCAAGGCTTCTTTCCTGCCGAATGAATGGACACCCTTCACCTATGAGAATTCTCGGCAGGCAAAGCGCCAAGACCTTGTAGCACAAAACGGGTTAGCTCGTCCGCGATCGATCGGGCAGACAAGTCTCCATCCACATTATACCACCTGTAGAGCGAACCGCTCATGGTGAGAATTGCGAGGGAAACCAATTTGACATTAACGTGCCGCGCGATCAGCTTTTCTTTTTTTGCTGTACGGATCAGATCGCGAAGAAGGGTATCATGCTCGTGCCGCATGTCGAGAATGACGCGCTGTCGCTCGGGAGACAAAGCTTGGAAGTCGTGATAAAAGACTTCCGTCCGGTGACGCGCATGGAGGCTTCCTTCAATGTTGCGGTGAACATAAGTGTGCAGACGATCAAGGGTAGGAGCAGTCGAAGCCCGGACCTCCTCAACCAGATTGTACCAGAAAATCATGGTTGATCGAATTACCTCAAATAAGAGGTCTTCCTTCGCATCTATATAATAATAGATGCTACCCTTTAACATCCCGAGCTTTTCCGCGATGTCTTGAATGGAGGTGTTTGCATATCCTTTTTCTGCAAACATGCTAGCTGCGATTTCTATCAACTCCTCGCGACGAACACCCGGACGTACGGCCGCCGTTTGCGTATCGTTCGATCCTTTATTCAGGCTCTGCCTCAAGATAGCGCCCCTAAAAATGCCTAGCGTATATAGCCAGTCCTTTAATAATCAAGCTCGTCCGTCGACTCGCAACAGGAAAGCGAGAATTGCGTCGTTGAAGGCGTCGTTATGGTCTCCGGCAACCATGTGACCGGCACCCGCCACATCGACAAAGCTGGCTTGAGGCATCAATGAGCGAAAATGGTCCACTTGCTCGTCACCTACGAGGTCGCTTAGCGCGCCGCGTACCAGCAATGTCGGCACGTCGAGACGTTTCGCAGCACTCTCAAGTCGCGGCCGAGATACTCCAGCCTCAATCCGCTTAGTTCCCATAAAGGCAGGATCCCAATGCCAATACAACCGCCCGTCCACTTCGCGCAGGTTACGCCGCAGGCCCGAAACGTCCTTTGGCCGCGACCTATTGGTGTTGTAAGCGGCCACTGCGTCTGCAGCATCCTCAACGCTCGCAAAACCATTGGCGTTCGCGCTCATAAACGCTGTGATCTTCTTCGCGCCTTCCATGTCGATCCGCGGCGCAGTATCGACGAGAACCAGCGCTCGCACGTCGGGGGCGTCATGTTCCCCCAGCAATGACAGTGCGGTGATTCCTCCCAAGGATGCGCCGACTAGCGCAGGCTTGGCTGGCAGAGTATTTACCATGGCGCGAAGATCGCCCACCAGTGCCTCCAGCGTATAATCGGCGTCGCCTGCCCAGTCACTCTCTCCGTGACCCCGGGTATCCGGCGCGATCACCAAATATCCTTCCGCAGCAAGGCGAGTTACCGCATTCTTCCAGCTTCTGCGAGTTTGCCCACCACCATGTAGTAACAATATGGGAGCACCAGCTTCTGGACCGGCTTCATCGGCAACCAGTGTCACACCTTTCAATCCGACAAATCTACGTTTCCGCACTACCCAATTCCTCCTGACGTGACGGCTCGAACTCGGCAAATCGGTGCAATCGATCCATCGTGGGCACACTCTAGTCGCTGCGCCGCACCAGAAGTTTAAATACAATGATAGATTGCGGTCTGTACCCATCGTACGCAGCTCTTATGGGATCCCAACGTCACAATGAGAACTAAAGGCATGACGCAACAGGGCTGCCACTCGAATTTTCCGCATGAATCGAGAAGCAAGAGCCGTTGAAGATTTCACTACTAGACCATAACTGTAGGTTGGGCGATGCCATTTCTCATGGGTTCCGCCCAACGGCCAAGCGCATAATCACCCGCAATCGTCGTCCGCTGCATGGATCGGGCAATATGCGCCTGCACGCCTTTTGCGCAATGCAGCATGCGCCAATTGTCCCACAGCACCATCTCGTTTGTCGTCTTCCACTGGTGATAATAGGCAGATCTATCGTCGATTGCGTGGTCAATCACCTCAGCTAGAAGCTCATCTCCATCCGGTCCCGATAGACCATGAATTCCTATCGCAAAATAAGGCGAGACATTGAGTACCTTTCGCCCGGTCCCAGGTTGCTCGTAAACCATTGGGTGAAGGGCGTCAGGCCATTCATTCCCTGCCTCCATCGCTCGAGACGTTGCGGGAGAGAGATGAAGGAGCTTGAGTCTTGGCTGCCTGCCGAAACGCTGGCGCGTCGCGTCGAGATCGAGGCGATAGGCGACGTATAGCCCTTCAATCCTGCGCTTGAGTGAGTCGGGAAGCCTCTCATAAGCTTCAATCTTGTCAATGAACCCAGTCTCACCGCCGCTAGGGGGAAGCTCAATCGGCTTCAGAATTCCGCCTCTGTTGATCCGGTCAACATACGCAAGATCAGAATGCCAAGGCAGCCACCCACCACGTGCCTCACCGTCAACCTCGTATACTGTGCTTTCCTGAGGTGAATATCGAATGGGAGTGATTTCGTCGCTTTCATGCTCATATGCTTTTGTGAGCGGGTGCTTCTCGAGGTCACCAAAGCAGCGGCTCAGCTCAACGTGCATGCGATCCGATGGGTCTACATTCCGAAAGACCAACAAGCCATGCTGTAGCCAAAGAGAGCGCAGTTGTTGCGGAATAGCCGGAGACGTCAAATGCTCCAGACGCAAGTCACTGACGACGGCCCCAAAGCCAAGACTTTCTGAAATCGGCTGCACCGAAAGGACCGTCACCATTCCCTCCTATTGCCATCGCTCGATAGCTCGGAAGCGCACAACGCGTGCCGCAGTTACAAAACAAATGTTTGGTTCAATTTGCCATATGGCAAGCCTGCGAGCAACCCCAGATAGAAGTGCTTTTTCCTTTCGCCACAGATGATCACCTGCTTGAGGATCCCCGGGCGATTCCAGTCAGACGAAAGACGCGCTGAAGCCAAGGCCTTGCCAGGAGACGGTTATGACGCCGACTGGTTTCAGGCAGCCAGGTCAGGCATGGCGGCATGCCGCCTGCACTCCCTCTCCGGACAAAAACCGGAAGCCGCCGATTATCCACGGCACTATCCACTATCGCGAGCGCCAAAAGATCGAGAATATGTCGGCGGGCTCAAGGACTGGCGTCGTATCCCCACCCGCTACTATCGAGGCGCGCGTCACCATCATGTCCGCCATCTGTATGTCGCAACCGATATCTTCTGGATCAATCAATGTGTCCTGGTCATAATTATTCGGCTCCCAGCAAACGAGCGATCGTCTCCGCCGAGGGGGGGACAGCAGACCAAGCGGGTGGACGTTTCGCCTTGGCTGCAGCTGCGGCCTCAATCGCGTCGGGTGACACGATGATTTCGCTGGTTAACCGGTATAAATCATCGATTGTCGGCCGCCGTTGCTCGTCCGATATGGCGCGGACAAGCGCTTTTGTGTTTGCCAAACCCGAGGGACTGGACTGCAAGAGACACGCGAGAACGTCAGCCATGCCGGTATCGAGAGCTTCTGCCTCGACACACAAGGATACCAAGCCGATCTCACTTGCCAATTTCCCCGAGATGCGTTGGCCAAGGAGCATCAAACGCAAGGCCGCGGATTGACCAATACGTGGAACCACCGTGGCGGCAGCCAAGGTTGCGGCCAAGCCAAGCCGCGCCTCCGGCAACATGAAGCCTGCTTGGTCTTGGGCCACGACAATGTCGGCCGCAGCCACGAGGCCGACGCCGCCGCCAAGGACATCGCCATGCACTCGGGCGACAATCATTTGCGATGCGTTCATCATCAGAGCCTTGCAATCCATCAGCAAAGCCTCGGGACTGCCTCGACTCCCAACGGCATGGCGTCGTTCTTCAAACACATCGGCGCCAGCCGAGAAAAGCCGCCCCCGCGCGGCAAGCACCACAATACGACAATGTTTATCTGACGTAACGCGTCTCAGACCCTGGGCAAGCTCTGCAAGCAGGGCGGTGCTCAGCGCGTTCCTCTTCTCGGGCCTGTTGAGCACCAAGCCCACGACGCCCGATCCCAAATCTACAATGTCAATCAGTGCACTGACCATGAATATACCTTGCCCCGATCACTAGATTGACAAATCCGAAAATTGACAAAAATGTGCGGGCTTCTTGTCGCCCTAGTCGCTACATCGCGAAATTTCGCTCCTCCACGATATCGAGCCCGTATCCGTCGAGCGCGACGTAGGATTGATGAGTGTTTGTCAACAGGATAATATCGTGGATGCCCAGATCAGCCAAGATCTGGGCCCCAATACCATAATCACGTGCGTCTGCCATATAATCTTCATGGGCACTGTCGAGCAAAGTCAATGCCGTTGACGAATATCCGGGAGGCCTACGCCGCAAAAGCACAACCACACCATTGCCATTTTCAGCAATGGTCTCCATCGATCTCTTCAGCAATCCGGTTCGATCACTCTTCCTTGCCAACGAATCGGAAAAGACATCAAAACTGTGAATACGAACCATTGTCGCCCTGTCCCCGCGGATCTGACCTTTTACAAGCGCAATGTTTTCTGAGTTAGCATCGTTGTTACGGAAGCTAATGACCTTCCATTCTCCGCCCCATTCACTGAGAAACGCCTCTTCACGCGTTCTCACCAAATTATGGTCGTAGCGTCGACGATAGGCGATGAGGTCGCGGATGGTACCAACCTTGAGCTTGTGCTCCGCAGCGAATTCGAGAAGGTCGTTCAATCGGGCCATCGTCCCGTCATCCTTCATGATCTCACAGATCACACCGGAGGGATTGAGGCCAGCAAGCCGCGCGATGTCTACCGCGGCCTCGGTATGGCCAGCACGGACCAGCACCCCCCCCTGCCGCGCGATCAAAGGAAATATGTGGCCGGGACTGACCAGCGCCTCCGGCCCTTTCGACGCGTCGATCGCCACCACTATCGTCCTGGCGCGATCCGCCGCCGAAATGCCCGTGGATACGCCTTCCTTGGCCTCGATCGAAATTGTAAATGCTGTACCATGCTGCGACTTGTTGTCGTTGCTCATCAACGACAAGTTGAGCTGATCGGCCCGCTCCTGCGTCAGCGAAAGGCAGATCAGCCCCCTTCCATATTTCGCCATAAAGTTGATCGCATCTGGCGTTGCCATTTGGGCGGGAATGACGAGATCCCCCTCGTTCTCACGATCTTCATCGTCAACAAGAACAAACATACGCCCGTTGCGAGCTTCATCAATGATATCGGCGACCGGCGAGATTGCCGCTCGTTGCCTCGCTCTATCAGACGGTCTCTCATTGGTTGACATGCTTATCCCCGGATTCTGCCTTGTGGAGTGTCGCGTGATCGCGCATTATTCGCACACAAGAGCAATGAGCAAGCGCAAAGAACGACTGAATGACATTTGGCTCTCGTCCAGTCAGGTCATGCCGAAGCCAGCACGTCTCTCATGCCGTTCCTATTTCTCCTGTATCGCATTGAGGCTGTAAAATATCATTTCCATGCACTTCTTCTTCTACAGTATTACGGAGAATTCCGATACCTTCGACAATGCATTCCACGGTATCTCCACTCTTCATATAGAGGGGAGGCGTACGGGCATGTCCAATCCCGCTCGGCGTCCCAGTTAAAATGATGTCGCCGGGGGCAAGACTCAACACCTGGCTTAATTTGTGCACCAGCGTTGCGACATCAAATATCATGTTCTGAGTAGTGTCGGACTGGACGATCTCCCCATTCAGGCGAGTTTGCAGGGCAAGGCCATATCCTCCTGCGGGAAGTTCGTCCGCAGTTACGAACACCGGGCCGAGCGGACAAGTTGCATCGAAGTTCTTTCCGATGGTGAACTGGCTGGTCGCGAATTGATAATCTCGTACAGAGACATCATTTGCGATGGTGTAACCTGCCACATGGTCGAGCGCATCAGCCATAGCGACGTACCGACCTGCCTTCCCGATCACAGCGGCAAGTTCGACTTCATAGTCGTAAGCAACCGAAACAGGCGACCGCAAGATCGGCGTTTCCGGATCAAGCAGCGTCGACGCGAAGCGGGTGAAAACGGTTGGGAAAGCTGTGGTTTGAAGCTTAGTTTCCCTCGCGTGTTCGTCGTAATTCAAACCGATGCAGATGATCTTGCCTGGAGCCGGAAATGGATTGAGCGGATGCAGTGAAGCAACATCGAGGACCGGCCCGTCATGAGCATCAACCAGTCCGGATATCGCGGCCAGCATTTTCGGCCCCCGCTCGAGAATGAACGTAAGATTTTGCGGAAGATGGCTATCCAGGTAGCCGAGATCGACCGCCTTCTCCCCAACGCAAACGGCCAAACGCGCCTGATTGTCGGTCCGATAGCGGAAAAAACGCATAGCCTGTCTCCATCTTCAAATCTCGTTTGCTGGGTCGGAAAGCCCCGTTGCGGTAAGTCAGTCCAGAGTTTACGCGTTACCTACTCCGGTAGCGGCTGCGTCAGCACACCACTATCCAACCGAATTTCGGACGAATATCTTTAGAAACCTACGACCCTCCTCTATAATTCGATTATTGACGAGGATTTATCTGAGACCTTATATTTACTTGGTGCGATTGCATGATATTACCTCATCGACCGCCCAAATCCTTTCGAGACGATCCTTTTTGTCTGCCCGCCCTTTATTTGATCATCATCGCAGTCGGAATGCCCTTGCTTTCTAATCCATGCGTTCAAAGAACGCATGGCCAGCATCATGCAAGACTCCGCCTCCTCCCCGTCAGCACGCCGAGCGATGACTCCATCGCGCCTTGCAACGTGCTCGACTCCACAATCACGACCGCGAACTACTTCAGGTTCTCCGCCTCAATAACCTGAACTTCATTCGTACAAGAATGTTTTCATGCCGATGCCATCTCACCTGCCTCGACTTCACTCAGCGAACGCGTTTTGAGCCCTTTCAGTTGGCCGTCAGCACGCCACTCTTCAAAAATCTTGGTCAGGCCCAAAACACCGCCGCCATACATTCCGTTCAGAACCATCTTGCGAGTCGCCCTACCCTCTTCATTCCAGAAGCTGGGCGTGCATTCCATCCAGGCCTTGATCGCCGGGCCGGCCATGCTTTCATGATGCTCGACCCAAGCGCTTTCAGCTACCGCACTAGCTTCCACGGAGGCAAGACCACGGCGCTTTGCCTCGGCTATGACATAGGCTATTTGGATCGCCTGTTCGCCCATCATGTGAGGAAAGTTCGGTCCCCAGGCCGATTGAGTTGTACTGAGGATGAAATAGTTAGGAAAACCATGCACATGGATGCCGTGCAGAGTTTTCGCACCGTCCTTCCAATATTCGGTCTGCGCCAGTCCGTCACGACCATATACCGGAAACACCGCTCCGTTCACATAGGCGCCAAGCACGAAGCCTGTGGCGAAGACGATGCAGTCGACCTGATGTTCCTCGCCATCAAAAACGATGGAATGCGCGTTGATTCTTTCGACGCCTTTGCCAGCAGTATCGATCAATTGGACATTCGGCCGATTGAAAGCTTCGAGATAATGGTCGTGAAAGCATGGCCGCTTGCACATGCGGTTGTACCACGGCTTCAACGCCTCAGCCGTTTCCTTATTCCTGACGACATTATCAATACGATGACGCACCTCCTCCATATATGTATAATCGGCGGCCTGCATCAGCTGACCGAGCTGTGTGGGAGTGGCGCCCTTCGGTGCCGTACTCATCACTGAGTAGATCGTCTTGGTCCAGCCGTCATCCACCTGATCTTCGGCCTCCCGGATACCGGACATGATGGACGTGTAGTTGAGCATCCGTCGCTTTTGCCAGCCCGGTGTCAGTGTTCTAACCCAGTTCTCATCGGTCGGCCGGTCGTTCCGGTAGTAGATGGACGAAGGAGTGCGCTGAAATACATATAGCTTCTTTGCACCTTCGGCGAGATGCGGCACGCATTGCACTGCGGTAGCGCCAGTACCGATGATGGCGACCGATTTGTCGGCCAGCTTGTCCAGCGCCCCCAGCGCATTGCCGCCGGTATAATTATAGTCCCAACGGCTGGTGTGAAAGCTGTGGCCCGCAAAGGACTCCACGCCCGGAATGCCGGGCAGCTTGGGTTCCTGCAACGGCCCCGAAGCCGTAACAAGAAAGCGGGTCCACAGCTTGTCGCCACGGTCTGTATTGACCAACCATCGCGCCTTGTCCTCATACCAACGCGCTTCCGTGATCTCTGTCTGGAAAAGCGCCTTGTCGTACAGACCGAAATGGCGGCCAATGCGTCGGGAATGCTCGAGCAGTTCGTCAGCCCGCCCATATTTCTCGATCGGCATATAGCCAGTCTCTTCAAGCAGTGGCATATAATTGTAGGACTCGACATCGCAAGCGGCGCCCGGATAACGGTTCCAGTACCACGTGCCGCCAAAATCACCGCCTTTCTCAACCACCCGGACATCCGTGACACCCGCCTCGCGCAGCCGCGCGCCCGTCAAGAGCCCGCCGAAACCTCCGCCCAGCACCACAACATCCAGTTCTTCCTGGACTGGATCGCGCTCGATGCGGTCCGAATAGGGATCTTCGAGATAGTGGGCAAACTTACCTTCAATCTTTATATACTGGTCACTACCATCCGAACGAAGACGGCGATCTCTTTCCTCACGATATTTTCGCTGCAGAGCATCGACGTCAAAATCGAGTTTAACATTCTCGGGCATGTACGGCATTTCCTCGCGAATCTCTATTCAGTTGAAAATCTGTTCAATGCGCAATCCGTTTCACAGAATTCTACATCTTGCCTTGATTGCCGTTCAAGGCCACATTTCGGCAGGTTCAAACCCAAAATTGTAAAGACTGGATGCCAATGACACTCGACCCGCAAGTGAAGATTTTCGTCGACCAGCTTACGGCGGCTGGAATTCCGCCCGATTTTGCTGCCATTGGCGCTGTCGCCGCACAGGAGCTGGTCGCCTCCCGGCCGATGCCCGGCGAAGGTCCACAGGTAGCTCGCGTCGAAAATTTGGAGATTCGGGGTCGAAATGGCACAATGCCCGCTCGCCTTTACGTGCCCGATCAGCCTCCGTGCGGGTTGCTCGTGTACCTGCATGGCGGTGGTTGGGTGCTCGGCAATATTTCAGGTTATGATCCGCCCCTACGTCACTTTGCCAATCGGGCAGGCTGCGCGATATTGTCGGTCGAGTACCGGCTTGCGCCCCAACATCGTTTTCCTGCAGCCGTAGAAGATAGTTATGATGCCGTGCGCTGGGCTGCGGAGAATCTCGCCGCCCTCAAATTGAACGCCGATCTGCCTGTCGCAGTGGGTGGCGACAGCGCTGGGGGTAATCTCTCTGCAGTTGTTTCGCTGCTTGCCAGGGATATTGGCACTCCCTTACTAGCGGCCCAGCTCCTGCTTTATCCCGCGACGGATGCCGATTTTACCACCCCGTCCTACCTCGCTCATACGTCTGGACTGCCGCTCACATCCGACTCCATGCGTTGGTTCTGGGATCAGTATGTCCCTGTGCCGGCCGAGCGTTTGCACCCCCATGCCTCGCCCCTGCGTGCGGAAGATCTTAGCCATTTGCCCGCTGCGCTCGTCGTTCTTGCCGGTTATGACCCACTCCTGAGTGAGGGAGAGAGCTATTCTGCGAAACTAATGTCAGCCAACGTTCCAGTGACAGAATTGCGGTATGATGGGCTTATCCATGGCTTCTTCCAGTTCTCTGAACTGCTCCCGGTAGCCGGCGAAGCCTTGGAAGAAATCGCCGACACTTTCCGGACAATCCTGCTGACAGGCCGATAAGTTTTTCAGCTCGGTTGGTGCCGTTCATCGACAATCCACCTACACATTCGACGCCATGGTTCGATCGCATCCTGCAATCCATGAGTAGTGGCGGCGAGCGCGTAGCCAAGTGTAACGAGTCGTTGTGCGCCCTGTAGCGCCAAGCGATCGCGCAGTTCTTCCTTTAGGGTTTCTGGATAGATTCCGATTGTCTGGGTGTAGCTTGTCACGGCATGTACAGGCGTATCGATATCGTCGAACGGGACGAGATTGATTACGCGGTTGGCAAGAATGGGTGCAAAATCGACGGCTTCGTCCATTTGCGAAACGATAACAGCGCCATCACGTCCTCCTCCGATCACGCGATACCAATCGTTACCACCTATTTTCAGCGCATCGACTTCCTCCTCCAGCTTTGGATCGCAACGGACTGCAGGACTGCTTATCTCGGCAGGGAGTGCCTGAATTTCATCATATACCATCTGACCGAAACGATTGAGTGCGGCGATACCCTCATCATCCGTACCGCTTTCAACCCACACGACCCGAGCATTGACGCAAGCTTCCTGGTTAAGCCCCCCGCCGTCTTTAGCAAGTTCGGCCGCAACGTTGCGCATCGTTTCCTCATCGAGAAATGCTTCCTTGCCGATTATGGTCGAACTGAGTTTCGGGTCGAGCGCGACCAGCTCAACGCCCGGCTGAATATATTTGGCGATATGTTTGATTGACGCCATCCCGCCCCAAGCGACAATCTTTTCGATGTTGCGATAGCTGTAGAGCTTTTCCTCGATCGCTGCGTTACCGCCCTTCCAATATGCTACACTCAGATGACGAGTCAGCGGGTGGCTGGGCGCCATCTCAATCATCGTTCGTGCAATCGCTGCAGCGGTCATCGGGTCATTGCTTGGTGTCTTAATGATTGCATCGCCGCGCGTAATCGCGTTGCGGGCCACGGTCATCGCCGAAACCCCCGGCGCATTGCCAGCTACGATATGCACACATCGCGCGCCAAATGCGCGGACACGGACGTCTAAACCTCCATCAAGCTGGCTTTTAACCCAGCCTTGCAGATGAGAAATACCAATCGTCTGCTCGACCGTTTCACGCAGGGCGCGGGGTTCCAGCGACCGCGACAGATTGTTGTACATCGAACGCAGGATGCTCTCGCCAAGCCCGGAAGTATGGCACGATGCCTTGAACGCCTCTTCTACCCAGGGATTGCCAGCTATGGTCAGTCGGCTCCCCAACTCGCCAAGAAAATCGAAAATCTCTTCAAGAGAGAGAGCGTAGAGGTCTGTCAAACCGCCGGGACTAGACAGCGGCAGCTCAGCCATGTGGAGACCGACATCGGGAGCAGTAAAGCTGATGCCGCCGCCCCGCCCTGAATGCATGATGTCTGCGTTTTCTATTACCTGGCCCCGTATGATCAGCGGGACGTTGAACATTGTTTGGCTCGTATCGAGCCTCTCGATCTGGGCGTTTTCCATGACGTTACCCCTCCAGTTCAGCGCGCTAAATCGGCCAAGAAGGCCAGTGCGTTATCGTGCGCTTCAGGCGCTCCGGCACAGGTGATCTTGTCATCTCCGCCTTCTCTTTCGCTGAATCGACGAACCGTGTCCGCGATGTGGGGGCCGGGGCGACCACAAGCGCAAGTGTCGAAAGACATTGTTACCTCGTCACCGCTCAAAACGCCGGGCCAGCGCTGTTTCACCCCGAGGTCGATCACGCCGAAACGGCCGGTGTGTGTGCCTTCACGCGGCGATGGCTGCCCAGTCTCTGGATCGAGTACAAAGACGAGTAACCATGGTGGCACATGGTAATGGCGGGCCTCGCACATGCCCATCAGGCTTGTGATCTCGCTCATCCCATACGCTTCATTGATAGTCGGAACGCCAAGGAAATCCTTGATATCTTCCCGATAGCCTTCAGGGAACACCCTGCCCTTGGCCCCACCTGCGCACTGGATGAGGCTGTCGGGCGCGAATACGCCGTATGACAGACCGCGCTGGCGCCCGGCCTCCATTATCTCGTAAAGCATGGCCCAATTCCCCGAGAGCATTACCCGCCTTCCCTTGAGCGTGTCGAAGACCCGGTCGAAAAATTTGGCTCGGCGTTCAGGCGCAGCCCTTTGTTCAGCGACAAAATCGTCAAGGCGTGCGGCTAGCGACGGAGCAAGTTCGGACCGGCCGAGAGCGCCGCGGCCTTCCGCGGCGGCAAGCCTCCCGCCCAAAGACAGGACATCTGCGCTCAAACGGCCCGGATCCATAACGTAGAGCATAGACTCGTCGCCATGATAAACATCTTTGACAAACGCCTCCAGTTTGGCGCCATAACCATTGTACATGACGCGATGCCCGACCACGATCATGGGAATATCTTCAAGACTCTCAGGCTTGGGCTGCCCCAGTTCCTGCATCACGACCATGGCAGACTTGGTTTGAACACGAATGTCTTCTGGTCCAATAGGCAGAAAGGACAGCTTTCCGCTCGTGCCGGTGGAGTGGATTATCCGGACGTTAGCGTCGCGCATCAAGGCATCGAGCCAATCGTCAATTGAATTGAGATCACTGGTTTTAACGGCCGAAAGATCAACCGTGGTGAGCTTGCCCAGCCATTGCGTCAAACGGTCGAATTGGCCCTTCTCGACCAGCGAGATTGGATAGCTTTTGTATACCGAATGCTTGAACAATAATTTGGCGGCATCGGTCAGGCTTTCGATCTCGCTTATGCCATGTTCTTTCGCTAGATTTGCGAGCACCGGCAGCTTATCTCTCAACATAGCAAAACGCGCGCGCACTGCCAAGAGCTGCATCTTTTCCACATCGTCAGCTGCAAATTCAATCGCTGCGGTTCGATCCAGATCGAGAAGCTCTTCGGGACGCGCGGCGTATCTCTCAATGTCCAGTGTTTCCAACAGATCAGCCTCGACCATACAGTTCTCCCGTGTCTTATGTTTGGCGCCCTTGCGATTCAGATCGGGCGCCGATGCCTTTTGTTTTCGCGAACCCCCGTGGCGGTTTGCGCAAGCGGCCAGAAAAGCACTCTCACACACGGGCTCACACCGAGCTTATCTCGGCAGCGCCTCTTTAAGCTAGACCACTGTGGCCTATCGGTCTTGAAAAAATGCTTTGTGCTCGCGAACAAGATTAGAAAGCCAGTCGATAAAAGCCACAACCCGAGGGCTTTGCCGCACATCCTCGCGCACGACCAACCAAAAACTCTGCGTCAGGCAGACCTCATCCGGACACACGACGCGAGCGCCAGCTATTCTGGAGCCTGCGTAATGCGGGAGCATTGCGATACCTCTGCCTTCGGCGACCATATTAGCAATGACCGCCATACTTGTGGTTCGTATAGAGGCGACAAGCCCAGGAAGAGGCTGCATCGTATATTCCAGCGCCTGAGAGCTGGACGACATTCCCCGAACATAGCCGATGTAGCTATGGCCCGCCAAGTCATCGACGGATGTTATGGGCGGGTGACATTCGAGATAGCTCTCGCTGGCATAGAGACGCAAGTTCGCCTCAACGAGCTTTCGAGCCGTTAGTGCACCGCGTATAGGTCGGTCGATCAGGATTGCTACATCCACCTCTCTTTTGAGCGGATCCGGTACCCAGCTTGGCGTGATCAGATCGACCGATACTCGCGGATGCGCTTTTTGAAAATCCGGCAGCAGAGGAGCCAAAAACCATGTCGCCAGCGACTCTGGAGCAGCGATCCGGAGCACGCCCGAAACAGCGTCGGAGGCAGAGACATCGATTCCCTCAAGAATCGTCGCCTCCACTTTTTCGATGCTACCAAGAAATTGGTAGCCGTGTTCGGTCAGATGGTAATAGCCTTGACGTTTTTCAAACAGGGTCGTTTGCAATGCCTCCGAAAGGCGGGTCAATCTACGGATAAGTGTTGTGGGGTCTATATTCAAGATTCCAGCCGCGTTGCGGATACTCGGATTGCGAGCGAGCGCTAAAAAGACGCGGAGATCATCCCAAACAAGCAAGCTCAACTGCACCCCTGATCTTCCACATCGGCCTACCCGTTGTGGTAGCGCTAAAATACGCTCTGTATCCGAAAAACCTATCAATGGCACCAGCCCCCGTCAACAGCAGCTTAGGACCGCTCAGGCGAGAGTTTGCGTGTCGTCCACGACGAGTTCGATCCCCGAAACCGACCGCGCTTTTGCGGAAAGCAGAAAGAGAATAGCGGGATCAAGTTCCTCAACCGGCATCGCCCGTTTACGCGGCCAGCCCGCGATCTGTTTCTGGCCAGCTTCACTCGCGAGATAATCAGCAACGATGTCGGTCGGCATAAAGCCGGGTAATACCGCATTGACGTTGATCTCGTGACGCGCCCATTCCAGAGCGAGCGTCTTGGCCATCATGATCATACCCGCCTTGCTCGCTCCATAAGCGACGGCTCCGCGTTCCGGTTTGCGGCCAGCGGTGGAGGCAATGAAGAGGATGCGCCGTGGCGGGCCAGCAGCAGGATCACCCGCTTTTATAAGGCGCGCGCCTGCCTCGCGGGCGGTCAGGAACGCTCCCCGCAAGTTCACGGCCATAACATGATCGAACATTTCGGCCGTTATCCTTGTCGCTGGCATCGCATGGGCAATTCCTGCGTTAACGATGGTGGAGTCAACGATCCCGAAACGCCTTTCAGCAGCATCGAAGGCGGCCCCCACAGAATCCGCGTCCGCCACATCGCACTTCTGCGCGAAAGCGTTTCCGCCGCCTCCTTCGATTTCGGCGACCAGCGTTTCGAGGTCGTGCATTCGCCTCGCACAACATATAACGTTTGCGCCACAGCTCGCGAGCATAGCCGCCAGATGTCGGCCTACGCCCGAGGATGCACCGGTCACCAGGACATTGCGCCCAGTCAAATCGCTCATGGTATGATGCTTCATATTGACGGCGACCTCTCTCTCAACATGCAAGCCCTCCACCTGTTAATAGGAAATGCTTTGGCGATGACCGAAGTGGCTCGCAGAGACGATATCGAGCTTCTTAATGCATGTAGCTGCACATACACAACGCCAACCTATCCCCCAAATCCGATGCACGCGTTAAGTCACCCCTTATTCAGATTATCAGTCATCTTTGCGGGCAAGCTTGATCGGTGGCGCATCGCGCCAATCGACCCCACCGTCGGATGGTAGTGCATACGGTAAACCGTCATGCTCGGTACCAGCATGAACGTGCGCCCAGTGGGCATGATTGAGCTGGTGCAAAGTGAATGATGCCTGCAACGCATTGAAGAAACCCATGCAATCAACCGTTTGATTTACCGATTCCTTGATCATCAGCGCGGCCATCGTAGGCACATTTGCAATGCGCCGAGCAAAAGCCAGGGTCTTCTCCGCCAAATCGTCGGCGGGATAAATCTTCGAGACCATGCCAAGACGCCAGGCCTCTTCCGCGTCTATCGCATCCCCGGTCAGCATAAGCTCCTTGGTTTTGCGAGGGCCAAATTCCCACGGATGTGCAAAATATTCCATGCCGCACATACCGATCCTGGCCCCGACCACATCGCAGAAAATAGTATCCTCGGCTGCCACGATCAGGTCGCAGCACCATGCCAGCATCAGGCCAGCTGAAAGTACCTGCCCATGGACTTGCGCTACGGTGATCTTGCGCAGGTTCCGCCAGCGTAGCGTATTCTGAAAGAAATAGTGCCATTCCTGGAGCACGCGCTTTTCCGTCGCCGCTCGGCTGCCGCCTTTTGTCCGTGCACTTTCAAGCTGATCAGGACCCGGGCGAACATCCGCAATTTGCTGCCTGGACCCCATATCATGCCCAGACGAGAATATCTTGCCCGCAGCGGCAAGAATCACGACGCGAACGGCGTCGTCCTTCTCCGCCTCCTCAAATGCGTCGCCGAGTTCGACGAGGAGGCCTCGATTTTGTGCGTTGCGCGCATCCGGCCGGTTGAGAGTGATACGCATGATCGTGCCGTCATCAAAAGTATCGACGAGAAGATATTTGTAGGACATCAGGATCTCTTCGTTGATTGGTTTACCATTAGGTCGACGCTTTATGGGCTGGATGATAATTCCGGGGGTCGGCATTGACGTGTTCGCCCGGCCTCTCCTTCTGACAACCTTGCGTCATTCTTTCGGATCATTAGCATATTCGAGCATCGGGAGTGTACCGAGCGCGACCATGACATGAGCCGAACGAGTTCGGCTGCCCATTCGGCAGACGCGGAAGGAAGCCGGCCGGTTTACAGTACTCTTCGTCCTGCTCAAATGCTGTCACCGTGTCTTTCATCACTCATTATCTACTGAATGTCGTATATACCACCGTCAGACAGGCAATGAACCTGAGGGCACGTGAGCGGCGAGCGACGTTGCGAGATGCTTAGCGGAATGCACCAATCCAGATGTCATCTAAAGAAAAATGCGAATAAGCAGCCGCTCCAGTCGCTAACTAAAATATACACAATCAAACGCTGAGTTTGAAAGCCTTGGATGCATTTCCGGACAAGAACTTCCCCCAAGTCTCAGGTTTCAAGTCGAACTGGCCGACAAGCTCGTAGACCATATCGTAAGAAAATACTGGCCAGTATCCCGAGAACATGATCTTATCGGCACCGCGAGATTTCAAATAATGCATGATGGCTTTAGGATAACGCTTTGGCGACATCCCGGTGCAGGCATAATACAGATTGGGCCAGCGCAGCATCATCTTGACGCAGGTGTCCTCCCATGGCTCACCGCCGTGCTTCATCACTACCCGCAAATCTGGAAAGAACCAGCAAACTTCATCGAGATGCATCGGATCCTGAACCCACGCCGGGATGCGGGGACCGGGAAATCCCACATTGATCGACACCGCGATATCCAGCTCGACGCATTTGGCGTAGATAGGATAAAGCTCTTTTGAGTTCGCGTGGATAAACGGATAGACCGCAAACGGGCTTATTGTTACGCTTTTTATAAATTTGTAACGAGTGGCAAGATCGACAAGGCGGCGAATACCACGCATTCCGGAGTGCGGATCGACCCGCAAATGCACGAACATCCGGTCAGAATGTTCGGATATCCGGTCAAACAGTTCGTCCGGATCCTCTGTTGTGAGAATGCAACCGCCCATCGCGATCTTGTATTGATCGAGCTGACCGATCCAGAGATCGAGATTGGAACCGATCTTGAAAATCTCCTCGCGCTTTTTCCTTCCTTCTTCCGTGTCAGCCACATTGGTTTTAGTAAACAAGTAGCTAGTCACCTCGACGCCCGGCCATTTCTCCAGACTGAAGTCGTCGCGAAATACCGCCCGCGGAGCAGGAATCGCCAGAGACTCCTTGTCGAGATGCATTTGGATCATGGGATCGATAATAGGCGCCGGCGCTTGTTCGGGTAGCTTCATTACACGTCAACCTCTCTCAATTCTAATCTCATCCGCCGTTGGGAAGGAATTGCTTACTTCTTGCCCTCATCGACATCGGGATAGAATTGGTTGCACCATTGCCGGAACTTGCGGAATATGCCTTCCGAACTGGCGTAAGCTGGCCGGTTGATATAGTCCATATGCTGCCAGATCGGCATGTCGCGCGTGCCTTGCTCGATGAAGGTTGCGGTACGGCGTGCAGCGCGACCGACCGGAACCAGACCGTCGCCGCCTTCAGCTTCCTTGTCCTGCATGACCAGGTTGGTGTGGAAGAAATCGCTATGTTCCTCGTCGATCGGTGTTGTACTTGAGATCAGGACCGAGGGAACGCGCTGCGGCTGGGCCGGATCACGTGGCACGATTATAAACTGTACGCCGACACCTTCAGTGAGAGAACTTTGCAAAGGGTGTTGCCGATTATTGTACCAGATATGCCCTTCCTGGCGGTACTCGATGGGCGAACGCTCCGAAGCCAGCGTCGGGATGACCTTGCTCTGGTGGACGAACAGCAAGTGATCGACATCGACAGTGTTCTCCGCAACCCATTGCGGTTGCAGGCGGACATCGGAGGTCTTGTGCACCGAATGCGGCCAGGCCGGCAGATAGTCCTCGTCCCTGCTGTAATCGCGCGGCGCGGCCCACATCGGATCGCGGCCAAGCACGTCGTGCCAGATCCAGATGATGCCATTGGTCTCAGCCACAGAGTAGTTCTTCAGCACACGGTTCGTGCCCGAAGGCTTGCCATCAGAGGGCACCAATTTGTTGCGGCCGTCACAGCCCCATTCCCAGCCGTGATACGGACAAACGATACGATCGCCGTCGACGCGTCCGCCATAACCGAGGTGCGCGCCCATGTGGGGGCAGAATGCCGACTGCACAATCGCCCTGCCATCCTCCGTGCGATACAGGACCAAATGCTTGCCGAAATATTTCAGTGGGCGAACCGCGCTCGACTCAATCTCATCGCTCCAGGCAACCTGGAACCATCCCGTCGGGAACACCTTCCTGTCCCAACCCATAATCTCTGGCACATCATCGAGGGTCACAGTGGGAACAACAGCAGTGTCTTGCGCCCGCTCTTCGGATAGAGTGTGAGCCATCATTTTACCTCCCAAAAAGCTGCAATTCAAATATTGACCATGCCAAATGCACCACCAATCCATGCCAGGGGCTGAGGAAAATCGCGCCCGAGCCACAACGGACGAAAAGGCGTTCCTCATCTAGTCTTGATTGAACCCTGCTATAACAACTCTACAAACACAACCCCGCCGACGCGCAAGAAAAGCTGCAAAATTGCAACGAGAACACACCCAAATTGGCGGGTTGCAAAACCAGGTCGGCGCAAAAAACAGAGGCCAAGCCTTGTCGATTGCCCTCCAGCGCCTGGAAGCTGTTTTTTTTCGCCCATCTTACGGACATGCGGCGCAGCAGTTTTGCACAGCATGCTGCAGAAATAAAAATTGCTGCATTGCGATCACCATTTATATCCTCTTTGCGCGACAGCAATTTTCGTTTTTGGGCATGGCGATAATGAAGGACCGGCGGGGTAACCCTTGACCGCCGCGCATCGACTCGTTGTTCTACAAGTCAAGTTGGCCCCTCGCTTGGAGTCACACACGGGTTTCTATGGCGCGGATATCCTTGAAGCGGCATGGGTTTGATACACCGGCGAAAGGCTGAGCTTGGCGGCTGCGACGTGAACGCTCGCGTCGTTTAGCATGTCCACCAACATAGACCGCGGGAGTCATGCATTATTTCACAGGCTGGAAGATATTGAAAAGGCGCAATGCCTTCGGGTAACGATTTGGATTCGGAGGCTGGTGCAAGGCTGGATGATAATGAAGTTGAAATGGGCCACGATCTAATGCCGAAAATCACGTATATCGAACATGGCGGTGTCGAACATATCATTAATGCTCAATCAGGCTTCTCCGTCATGGAGGTCGCGAAAGCGAATGGCATACCAGGAATTGACGCCGACTGCGGGGGGTCCTGCGCATGCGCGACCTGTCATGTTTATGTAGATCCGGACTGGCTCGATAGAGTCGGCCACCGTTCGGAAAACGAGATTGAACTTTTAGAATGCGTGGATAAACCCGATGACACATCCCGCCTCTCCTGCCAGATAGTTATCAGCGAGGCTCTGGATGGTCTGATAGTGAGGATGCCGCAGGACCAGCATTAAGGAGATGGAGGATCGGGAGAGGTTTACATTTTCAAGCCTTCGGGCGGCCCCGTCCGTAGTACTCCGTTCCTAATTAAAGTATCTAAAAGAGGGATCAGTTTTGAATTCGTCGCAGAAGACATATACCGACATAATCCTGGGATTAGGATCCTTTGGTTCGCGCCCGTGTTTCTCATATATTCCTGAAGGGCATGTGCATCCCATTGAAACCTTGTCGTACGCCGAGCTCCTTGATCGGTCGCGCCGGTTCGCTACTGCACTGCGAGGCCATGGCGCCCAAAAGGGCGATCGTGTGGCAATGTACGGGCAACCGTCTCCCGACTATCTTGCGATATTTCTGGGCGCCATTTTTATCGGTGTCACTCCTACGCCGATTAATCACAATTTCAAAAAGGCTGAAACGTCGGAATATCTGGCCTACATCGATCCCAAACTGGTGATTTACGATGTGACGACGCACGAAGTTGTCGATGCCATCACCGCCAAGGGCGATGTTCCGTGGCGCCCCATACAGATCGATGCCGCCACCGGTGAAAAAATAGATCCATCCGAGGTCGCCCTTCTTGAATGGTCGAGCTGGGAACCCGCCGAACCCTACATCGCGAGTCCCGATGATTTGGTCATGATCCTACATACATCGGGTACAACCGCACTGCCGAAGGGCGTCGAGCGGACTCACAAGGCCGTGCGCAGCTTCATTGACCGCTGGACAGGATTTGCCTGGCGAGAAAATGATACGATGCTGTCATGGCATCCTTTCTACCACCAGAGCGGAACCCTCACCTCCGTCATGTCAATGCTGGCGGTTGGTGGTCATACGGTTCAATGGCAGCGATTTTCTGCGAGCGGCTTTTGGGAAGTGGTCGATCGAAATAAACCGAATATTGCACAGTTTGTACCGCCCGCCCCGACCTATCTGCTCCTGCAACCGCATGCCAGTTCTGACCGGGATCACGGTATTGAATATGCCGTCATTGGCGGCAGAACCGATCATTGGAGTGATTTCCAGGATAGGTTCAACATCAATGCGCACAGCCCTTATGGCTCTACCGAGACAACTTACGTGACGACGACCGGTGGTCGAGGAGACCCGTTGGTCCCAGCATCCGAACTTATGGGCTGCATTCCGCATTTCTATGCAGGGCCAATAATTCCCGATTTTCTGGAACTCCGAATAATGGGCGCCGACGGACCTGCCGAACCCGGACAGCCCGGTGAGATACAGGTTCGCGGACCAGCCGTTTTCGAAAGATATTTTCGCCTGCCCGAAGTTACAGCGCAGTCTTTTGATGGCGACTGGTTCAAGACCGGTGACATAGGTTATTTACGCGAAGATGGGTATTTGTTCATGATTGACCGAGCAAAACAGGTCATTCGCCGATCGAGTGAGAACATCTCGCCCCTTGAGATCGAGATCGCACTGTCTCAACATCCTCAAGTAGCTGAATGCGCCGTGATTGGCGTCCCGGATCCAATTCGAGGCCAAGAAATTCTTGCCTGCGTGCTCATGAAGGAAGGCTGCGAACCAAATATAGATGAATTGTTCGAGTTTTGTGTAGAACGTGTCAGTGCTTTCAAGGTGCCCCGCTATATCGAGGTCTGGTCCGAATTCCCGCGCACCGGTACTATGAAAATACGCAAGGAACAATTGAAGGAGGGCGATGCGATGGTGACCAGACACGATCGGCTGGCGAGATCACCAAAGGCAGAACGTACGCAGCCGGCGTGAACGGGGTCATTATGGCACTGGGCGCGCACCGCGGTCGTGCGATGCGCGCATCGCCTCAGTGTGGGAATTGAAGCAGATCCCGTGAAAGCTGATCTATTCGCGTGCAGCCGAGCATGGCCAGCGCCCTGCTTGTCTCCATACCCAATATTTCGAGCGCCTTAGTTACCCCTTGCTCGCCACCTGCGGCCAATCCGAAAGTGGTGGCGCGACCGACCATAACGCAACTGGCTCCGGCTGCGATCGCTTTAAGAACATCAGCGCCGCGCTTGAATCCACCATCAACCATGACGGTCACCTTGGGCGCAACCGCATCGACGATTGGCGCCAGTGCGCCAAATGAGGGTACACAGCCATCGAGGCTACGGCCACCGTGGTTCGAAACGATGATTCCGTCGACGCCGCACGAACTGGCAATCATGGCGTCTTCAACGGTAGAGATTCCTTTGACGACCAGAACGTCCTGCCAGCCTCTTCGCAGCGCCTTCAGGCATTCCCAGTCGAAACTCGCGACCGGCATTGAGGCCAGGGTCTTTCTCTTGCCGAAGAATATCCGATGTCCCTCGGGCATGTCGGGGACCTGGGGCAATCCGCCTCTCAACATATAGGGAAGGATTGTGGTGAACAGCCAGTGCGGTGCCATCAGCATTTGCCGCATCGCTGTTGAGTTTATCGTGCGCTGCATGAAGCCGCTGCGCCACATATATTCTCGATTGCCGTTGACCGGTGAATCCATCGTGATGACGAGAACCTTCACCCCGACTTCTTTGGCGACCGCAATCTGATGATCCATGATCTGCTGCTGCAGCGGATAGAGCTGCCGCCAGAGAAGATCGCCGCAAATTTCCTTGACCTTTGCCAAGGATGCGAAGTTGGAATTGCCCAAGGTGTATGGAACACCGGCAGCGGCGGCCGCCCGCGCGATCCTGTATTCCCCCTGATACGAAAGCATTCCAACGAGGCCCGTAACTCCGACCCCGATGGGCATGGACTGCTTGACCCCGAACACCGCAGTCGACGTGTCCCGCGTCGTCACATCGACGCCGACGCGCTGCCGGAACAGCGTGCGCTTGATGCTCTCCTCGTTTTCGCGCACAGTAATCTCATCCTCTGCGCCACGATCGATGAATTCGTAAAGCCCTGTGGGAAGGCGGCGTTTCGCGATCTTTGCCAGATCGTCGATATTATAAGCCCTATCCAAAATTCCCACTGTGCGAGCCTCTCTCGATACTGGTGTCAATTTTGCGCGGATGTCTTCGGGCTGAACCGGGGATCATATTTTCCCAACGAGGCAATGAACAGGCTTGCCGCAACGCTTACTGGTATCGCGCCAATGAAGGCGATCGTATATGATCCGTGATGGTCGAATATGGCACTCATCAACGTCGGCCCCACTCCGAGTGCTAATGCAAGGAGCCCCACAATGATGCCGAACAAGAAGCCGTAGTTCTTCATACCAAAATGGCGAGACGTCATGTAGGCGGCTATATCAAGCTCTGCTCCGCTCGCAAATCCGAGCAATATAGCAAGGACGATGGCCATCACAACGGACCCGTCATAGTTGAGCAAATCAACCATCAACACCGCCGGAAGTGCGAATGCCACACCTCCACAATCGATCCGTTGAATTTGTCCAATAGCACACCTGTGCAAAGGCGTCCTACCACCGTTGCGGCTCCAGTAATGCTCGCCATTGAACTGGCGACCAGAGGATCGAGCCCGGAATCGGTAATGAATGGCACCAAATGCACAACCATGCTGCCTATCACCAACATCGCCAGGCAGGCAGATTCTTCGCGGTCCCAACCGATCGATCAGCCGTCCGACGAACGGCGCGCAAATGATCGCGAATCCCGAATTGATTAATAACCCCGACGAGATTTCCGCGCGCGACCAGCCGAACTCCTTTTGCAATGGCAGCATGAAGACGCCCATCGAATAAACCACGATACTAGAGACTGATATCCCCAATGTGGAGGAAAATATCAGCGGCCAGCCGTCTATCCATTCCTGCCTCGTCTCAGCGTCCATGCTCTTCCTCTTCGGGCGATCGTTTTATCTCTCACACTGACGTTTATCGGGTTGCTTGCTCCCAGGGCGCGACCATGACCTTGCACTGGTCGCCAGGCTTCCGCAGGCTTTCGAACACCACCGGCAAATCATCGAGGGACGTCAAGCCGGTGACCATCATACGCGGCTCGACGTACCCTGCCTCGAAGGCGTCGATGGTCATCTGGTAATCATTCAGCGAATAGAGTTTCGGAAACTTCAAGGTGACTTCCCGCTGGGCAGCGGCCGATGCGAGTATCTGCTCGGGGTTCACGCAAAAACCGAGCGAAACAACGGCACCCTTGGGTCGCACTTGCGCGACAGCGGACGCAAGCAGTCCCGGGCGGCCGACGCATTCGAAAACGAATTCCGGTCCATCCCTATTCGGCCGAACCGCCAATGGATCAGCGGCGAGATCGGGGGCAGTAACCACAGCAGCGCCGAGTTGTCGCGCCATTTCCGCTCGCGCCGGATTGCCTTCTATCACTTGAATTTTGATGGCACCGAAGCGATGCAACCAGTAGATAACACCTAAGCCAATGGGTCCCGCGCCAATGACCATTGCGTGTGCGCCAGACACGCCCGGAACTTGGCGTACACCATGCAGCGCGACCGCCAGCGGCTCCGCCAGCGCACCGTCTTGAAGCGTAATGCTTTCGGGAAGCACTAGGCATTCGCGAGCGCCGGCAAGAGCATATTCGGCATAGCCACCAGCGAGGTACTGCATACCCTCGCGGCACCACGCAGGCTCGCCCGCAAGACATGCCACGCAGGCTCCGCAGCCTGTAATCGGCAGCGCCGCCACCCGATCGCCCACTCTGATATTCTCCACCGACTTGCCGATGGCTACGACCTCACCCGCGATCTCATGACCCATCACAAAGCCGTTGGGCGGAAGATGGGCGCTCCCGGGTTCGGTCATGTGAAGATCGGACCCGCATATTCCGCATCTACAAACTCTAAGAAGAACCTGGCCGTCGGCAGGTGTTGGCTCCGGGCGGACTTCAATTTCGAGCAAATGTCCTAAGATATTGAAACTAACGACTTTCATGCATTCACTTTCGGAATATGTCCAAGTTGAGCCCTAGACACACCAGCCCCTTCAGTTCGGTTGCCTGGCATCTAGTTAGCCTTCTAAAGTGGCGTGTTGATCGCGCAAGCACCGTGACGTCGCCTTTTTGCAGTACTTGCTGCTAAAGATAGCAACCCGCCATCATGTTAATGACGGACAGCGCCACAGGAACAGCCCTATCTGTGCGCCGCTTCCGCCTTGATGGCCCGCTGGCGACCTGTTCACACGAGGCGGGGGCAGTCGTGAAGGCCCATCCGGCGAGGCAGCCGGATCGCGCCGCGGTCGTGCGCGGAAATGGCGTAGGACGCGCGCGCCGGGTTGGCGAGGACACGAGCGAAGCCCAGCGGCATGCGGATCATCATGCCATCGGCCGGCGGCCCTTCCGCGATCAGCAGCACATTTGTCGCAGGATCGGCGGAACCGGCGCCGACGATGATGTAGTCCCAGCGACCGGCAACGCCAGCGGCGGTGTCAGCCGGCAAAGCTCTGCACCTCGCCGGCGTCGGTCACCGAGATCGGGGTCAGCACGCGGTGGCGGAAGCGCCAGCCCTCGACGGTGCGCACATATTCATCGGCATATCGGCAGTTCACCGTCACCGCCCGTCGACCGCGCCACTGCACGTTCTCGATCACCATCACATTGCCGCGCGCTCCATCGGCGGTCGCCTCCAGTCCGGAAAGCTGGGAGAGCTGGTGGATGAAGTCGATGGCGGGCAGGAAGCCCTCGAACATCGCGCGGATCGCCGCGCGACCGACGGTGTCGGGGTCGGGCTGGCCGAGCATTGGCGCGAAGCCGGTGAGGATGCCGTCCTCCGCGAACGTAGCGGCGACGCCGGCGGCATCGCCGGCGCTGGCCGCGTGGCTATAGCGCGCCACCAGCATCTGGATGGCGATGGCGTCGTCGGCAGTGAGGGTCATAAAGGGTCTCCCGTGGGCTGCGGCTCTGCCGCCGGTTGCTATCGGCGTGCGTCAGGCGAAATGCGGCGCGATGTCTTCCATGAACCATTGCGCGTAGTCGGCGTAAGCCTCGGCATCCTCGACCGGCGGAATGGGATGCGCGGCGATGGTGACGCCGTTGCGCTGCAGCCAGCCCATCTTGTCGATCATCTCCTGCACGGAGAATATCTCCTTGCCGACCGGCGCCGCGCCCTCGACATGGCCCTCGCCGATGAACGTGACGGCCAGCATGTACATGACGTCGAAGTCGCCTCCCCGGAACTCCCGCAGCGAGCGGATAAAATCCAGCCGCGCGGGCAGTTCGTCGGGCTGGGTCAGGAACGGCACCCAGCCGGTGGCGAAGCGCGCCAGCCGCCGCAGTGCCGGATCCGAATCGCCTCCCAGCCAGATCGGGATGTGCGGCGCCTGCGCGCCCTGCGGGTCGCACACGACATCGCGGAACGACACGAATTCGCCCTCGAAGCTGGCGACCGGCTTGGTCCACAGCTCGATGATCGCGGCGAGGTATTCGTCCATGATCCGCCCGCGCTTGTGGAACGGCACCCCGAGCGCGTCGAACTCCTCCTTCAACCAGCCGGCAGCAAAGGTCACGTTGGTGCGCCCGCCGCTCAGCCAGTCGATCGTCGACAGCGCTTTGGCGATGGTGATCGGATGGTGCAGCGGCAGGATGGTGATCGAGGTGCCGATGCGCATCCGCTCGGTCGCGCCGAGGTAATAGCCTTGGGCGGCGGCGGCGTGGAAATAGTGCGAGCCGGACAGTTCCACATGGCTGCTGGGGACGACGAGGTGCTCGGGCACCAGCACCATGTCGTAGCCCAGCGCCTCGACCCGCTTGAGCATCCGGGTCTGGATGGCGCCGGTGACGTCGGCCTCCCACTCGTGGGCGACGTTCTTCAGGCGGGTCATGTTGGGCAGGGTGAAGGCGAATTTCATCGGGCGGCTCCGGCAAAGGGCGAGGGGTCAGTCGCAGCGGATGTGGAGGTGTTTGGGCACCCGCAGCCAGATGCCGCGGATCGCCGGCGGCGGCATCGCGGGGTCGAGCCGCGCGTTCGGCATGCGCGCGACCACCGCCTTCAGCGCCCGACCCATCTCCAGCCGGCCGAGGTGCTGGCCGATGCACAAGTGCGGGCCTTGCGCGAAGGCGAGGTGGCGCTCGGAATTGGCACGGAAGATGTCGTAGCGGTCGGGATCGGGGAAATGCGCCGGATCGCGGTTGGCCGAGCCGATCGACACGTCGATCACCGCTCCGCCCGGAATCTCCACCCCCGCCAGCACGGTGTCGCGGGCGGTCCAGCGGAAGGTGAGCGAGACGGGCGGGTTCCAGCGCAGCCCCTCCTCGATCGCCCGCGGGATCAGCTTGGCGTCCTCGCGGGCCGCGGCGAACTGCTCCGGGTTGGTCAACAGCCCGGTCAGCAGCACGCTGGTGCCGCGGTAGGTGGTGTCGCCACCGGCGTTGAGCAACTGGCGGAAGAACGAGATGATCACCTCGTCGGGCAGGCGATCGCCATCGATCTCCACCTGCGACATCACGCTGACGATGTCCTCGCCAGGCTTGCGCCGCCGCTCCACGACGAGATCGGCGATATAGGCGCCGAGCTTGTTGCTGGCGTCCACCGCGTTCTCGACGCTGGCGACGAAGCTGGTCTGCGCGACCGCCAGCTTGTGGAACAGCGCCATGTCGCTTTCCGGCAGCTGCATCATCGAGAAGATCACCTGGAACGGGAAATGCAGCGTGAATTCCTGGATGAGATCGCCATGGCCGCGCGCCACGATCGGATCGAGCAGCCGCGAGACCACCGGATCGACCAGCTTTTCGCCCCACAGCGCCACGTATTGCGGCAGGAACGCCTTCTGGAAGATGCGGCGGAAGCGGGCATGCTGGGCGCCGTCCATCGTGCTCACGCTCGCCCCGAAGCTGATCCCCAGGTTCTTGGCCAGCGCCTGTTGGGTGAACACCTCGGGCGTGCGCAGCACTTCGACGACGGCGTCGTAGCCTGTGACGGTATAGTGTGGAAACGGCGTCAGGGTGGGGTCGGTGCCGCAGGCGAACAGCGTGGGATAGTTGACCTCGTGGACCGACCCCTTCCCCATCAGATTGTGGATCAGCGGATAGGGATCATCGAAATCACCGATCACCATTTCGTCGGCGAAGAACGGGTTGAAGCTGCGATCGTCGAGGTCCTGCAAGGGTGGGATCGCGGTCATGTCTTGCCCTTCATCAATCCGGAGCATCGTGCGTGATCACAGGTCACGCCCGCTGCTCCAGTGCATGGCAGTAGGTGGCCACCGTCGCATCGTAGTCGATCAGCCCGCGCTCGGCCTGGATGTGCAGCGCGGTGGCGGTCACCGCCTTGGCGACCGAGAACACGTTGAACAGCGTGTCGCCGTCGACGGTGCGGCCGGTGGCCGGATCGGCAAGGCCGGCCCAGCAGTCGATCACCTGCTCCTCGCCAAGCCAGCGGCCACCTGGACCCCGATTTCGCGCCCTTCTGCGACCAGCCGGTCAAGCACCGGCTGCACCACTGCGTTGAGACGAGGTTCGGTCATCGTCATCCTCCCGCCGGTCGTGCCGCGCTCAGCCGGTTGCCAGCGTCGTCCCATAGTGCGTCGGCCAGCTCGCGCGCCTGCGCCGTCCAGCCGCCCAGCTCACCTTGGAGCAGCTTGAGCCGGTAGGTCCAGAGGTGCAACGGATACTCGAGGGTGAGCCCCATCGCGCCGGTGAACTGGTGGCAATCGTAAATCACCGTGCGGACGTTCTGCTGGATGTAGGTGAGCGCGGTCAGCGCGTCGGCCGGGATCAGGCTGTGCGCGGCGCGCAACGCCAGCCAGCGGGCCGCCGAGACGATCTGCTCGCACCGGGCGAGGCGGTGCTGCACCGCCTGGAAGTCGCCGAGTGGCTGGCCGAACTGCCAGCGGTCCTTCACGAAGCCCACCGTCGCATCGAGCGCGCCGCGCATGACCCCGGCCGCCTCCGCCGCCACAGCCAGCCGCCAGCGCTGCTCGACCGCGCCCGCCGTATCAGTATCGAGCAGGCGTGCGCCGGCGGGCAAGGCGTTCAGCATGCCGACCGGGTAGGCGATCACGGTGTCGAGCGGGATCACGTCGCCAGTCGAGATCGGGGCGACGACCAGCCCTGCGTCGGTGCGGATACAGGCGAGCGAGGCCACCGTGAGGAAGCGGGTCGGCACGCCGATGCCCTCGCACATCGCGATGCCATCGCCCGGATTGGCGCCCAGCAGCGGCCCGACCAGCGCGCTGGCGGCGACTTCGGCGCTGCACGCCAGTCGCCCTGCCCTCTCGACCAGCAGCGCGGCGTCGAGCGGGCCGAAGCCCTCCTCCGCGGCAATGGCGAGGAACCCGGTCTCGGCGATATCGGCGCGCAGCTCGGCGCGGTACGCGGTGTAGGCGGCATGCTCGGCATCGAATCCGGCATGCCGCTCCAGCAGGCGGTCGAGCGCATCGAGCAGCATCGTCTGATCTTCGGAAAAGTCGAGGTCCATCAGTCTTTTAGTCCCAGGCCTAGTACATCGCGGGCGATCAGGTTGAGCTGGATTTCCGCGGCGCCCGAGGCGATGCCGGCGGCGATGGCGCGGCGGTGGTGGGTCTCGATCATCGGATCGTCCAGCCCGGCCAGCAGCGACGGCTGAAAATCGAGCACGAATTCGGCCACCGCGTTTTCCGCCGCGATCGTCGCCGTGCGCGCGACGCTGGTGCCGCCATCGGGGGGCAGATTGCGGGAGCGCCGGTCGATCACCTCGTAGGTCAGGTTGCGCGCCGCCTCGCAGGCGGCGTGGGCGGCTGCGGCCTTTTCGCGCGCGGAGGCGCCGAGCGCGCCATTCGCGCCCCTGAGCCGCACCGCGCGATCGAGAATGCGCGTGGCCAGCGCATAGCGCGGGATACCGACGCGCTCGAAATGCAGTGCATAGCGCGCCACTTTCCAGCCATTACCGACCCCGCCGAGCACCTCGTCGGCGCGAACCTCGACATCGTCGAAGAACACCTCGTGGAGGTCGCCGTCACCGACGACGCTGCGGATCGGGCGAACGGTGATCCCCGGGCGGTCCATCGGCAGCAGGAACACGGTGATGCCGCGCTTCGGGTCGGCCTCGGGGACGCGGGCGAGCAGGAAGCAGTAATCGGAGAGGGCGGCGTACGAGGTCCAGATCTTGGAACCGTTGATCCGGAACCCGTCGCCATCCGGCTCGGCGCGGGTGCGCAACGCGGCCAGGTCCGATCCGGCCGACGGCTCCGAGAAGCCCTGGCACCAGACCACGTTGCCCGCGCTCATCAGCGCCAGATGGTGACGCTTCTGCGCTTCGCTGCCAAAGGCCATGATCGCCGGGCCCAGCCAGTTGACGTTGTAATATTGCGGGCCGCGCGGCTCGCCTGCCTCCCACATCAGCTCGCCCAGGATGAAATGCTCCCACGGCGGCGCCTCGCGCCCGCCGTGCTCGCGGGGCCAGTGCGGCACCAGCAACCCGGCCTCGGCCAGTTTCGGGCAGAACGCGCGCGAGAAATCGGTCAGTTCGCGCGAGCCGGGGCTGCGCCGCGCGATGTTCTCCCAGTTGGTCGGCAATTCACGCGCGAGAAAGTCGTGCACCGCCTCGCGGAACGCCAACTGATCGCCAGACCAGGCAAAATCCATCGCGACGGCGCCTCTCCAAAGGTTGTCCACATAATGGGATCAACTAGCAACATAAATCACGTATTTCCTACTTGTCAAAGACTCGTCTTCCCATATTATGGCACACTATGTCTGGATTGCAGCCCACACGCGCGAGTCACCCGGCCGGCGCCCAGGCCATCGGCCGCGCGGCAGAAGTGCTGCGGGCGGTGGCGGCGTTGCAGCGCGCTGGCGCGCCGCTGGCCGCAATCACCCGCACTACCGGGCTCAGCCGCTCGACCGCGTTCCGCATCCTGCGCGCACTGGTCGAGGAGCGGCTGCTCGATTTCGATCCGGCCCAACGCCGCTACGTGATCGGGCCGCTGGCCTTCGAGCTGGGGCTGGCGGCGCCGGAAGGCCGGCCCGACAGCCTGTGGACCCAGCGAATCGAGGCAATCAGCCGCACCTCGGGGCTCACCGCCTATCTGGTCGCGCGATCGGGCGCGGACGTCGTGTGCCTCGCAACGGCGCAGGGCTCGTCGGTGATCCGCGCGGTGCCGCTGGTGGTCGGTCAGCGCCTGCCGCTTGGGGTCGGCGCCGGCAGCCTCGCCATCCTCGCCACGCTGCCTGACGACGAAGTCAATGCGCTGCTCTCCGCCAACGCCGGCAAGATTGCCCAGATCGCCCGCGGCCGGGCAACGCCCGCGCTGCTGCGCGCCCGCATCGCCCAGGCGCGCGCCGACGGGCATGCCTTCAGCCGCGATTCAGTCGCCCCTGGAGTGGCCGGGGTGGGCGTCGTCGTCACCCGGCCGCACGAGGCGGCGACCTACTCGGTCAGTGTTGCCGCCGCTGCCGAACTGGACCGCGCCGAGCAACTGCGGCTGGCCGCGCTGATGCGGGAAGTCTGCGCGTGCTCGGCCGACGGCTGAGCCTCGGCCGCGTTCAAAGGTCCCAATCCCCTGATCGACGACAGCCAGAATATCGAGGCCGTGAACGCCATGCCGCAGCAATACCGGTCGACATCAAGCGAGCTCAGTTCCCCCTGAAAATCGGCCTAGGATATGTTTCAGTTGTGCTACGCACTGCGTCAACTGACCACGATCCCGGTTAAGGTACGAACCGACTGCCGAGCCTCAACTTAATTGACTGAGGAAGTTCGGCGGCCTAATCAGGTGAAAGCCAGAAGGGCGAGCTCTTGAGGCTCGATCGATGGGGAAAATCGTCACTGAATCACGTGGACCTGTGTGTGGCTCCAAAGAGGGAACATAAATAATAGCCTGGCGAAACCATAAGCTTAAGGCTTCAGTTCGAATCCCACCCTCTCCGCCAGGCGCCCCTCCGCAGGGGTCCGCAGAAGTTCACCGATATCGACTTTTTCTCTCTGATAACTGACGTTTAGCAGGTCAGCTCGGTCACGGCCGTCCGCACGCCTCCGGCAATGGCGTGGGTTCAG
>Ga0207647_10000034_pt1 | contig 99280 bp, 98 predicted proteins | sample KBSCornC2_FD_184295 | JGI IMG/M metagenome (GOLD analysis project Ga0207647, IMG submission 184295) | Corn rhizosphere microbial communities from Kellogg Biological Station, Michigan, USA - C2 (SPAdes) (version 2) | ecosystem: Host-associated > Plants > Roots > Rhizosphere ...
CGATGATCGCGTCCGTGTCGTCTACAACCGTGCCAACCTCGGCTTCGGCCCCGCCGTGAACCGCGGGGCCACGCACGCGCGCGGAAAGTACCTGTTGGTGCTAAACCCGGATTGCCTGATCGATCCGGATACGCTCTCGCGGATGCTCGCTCACGTCGGGCCGCACACCGGCATCGTGGGCGCGCTGGTCCAGGATGAAGCCGGTAACGTGGATCCGGCATCGCACCGGCGCGATCCGCTGCTTGCTCGCGCGCTGGCCACCAAGCTGGGTCGTGGCGGTGCCGGCATCGATATCGGTGGTCCGCTTCCCGAAGGCGCTGTCCAGGCCGAGGTCGTATCCGGGGCCATCCTGCTCATGCCACGTGCCGCGTTCGAGACGTTGGGCGGGTTCGACGAGACGTTCTTCCTGCATTGCGAAGACATGGACCTGTGCCGGCGCGCGCGCGACATGGGTTACCAGGTGTTGCTGGCCGCCGATGTTCGCGTCATGCACGGCAAGGGCGGTTCCAGCCGCCATCGTCCCGTGTTCGTTAGCCGTCACAAGCACCGCAGCATGTTTATCTGGTTCCGTCGCCACGATCCGGCGGCGAAGAATCCGTTGCTGCGTGGCCTGGTCTGGCTGGGCATCTGGTCGCACTTCCTGCTCAAGATCCCGGGCCAGCTCCTGCGGAAAAAGCGCCGATGAGCGCCACGGCGAAAGGCAGTGGCCTGGCGACGCTGGGCCTGCTGGCGGTGACCGCGATCTGGGGTTCGACGTTCGTCATGATCAAGGATGTCGTGGGCCGCATGTTGCCGATCGATTTCCTGGCCGTGCGCTTCGCCATCGCCGCGGTGGCGATGCTGCTGCTGTTTGCCCTGCCAGTGCGCCGGCTCAGCCGACCGCAGCGTTGGCGAGGGATGGCGCTTGGCGTGCTTTATGGCGTCGCGCAATGGTTGCAGACCGAAGGTATCGCGTTGACCTCGCCCAGTGTCAGCGGCTTCGTGACCGGCATGTATGTAGTCATCACGCCCATGCTTGCGTGGCTATTGTTCCGGCAGCGCATTCCCGCCATCACGTGGCTCGCCGTCGTACTCGCTATGGTGGGCCTGGGCGTGCTGGCGCTCAACGGGTTCGCGGTGGACCTGGGCGTGCTGCTCACGCTCGCCTCGGCCGCGCTCTATGCCTTGCATATCGTGGGGCTGGGGCATTGGTCGAAGCCTGGCGATGCGTTCGGCATGTCCGCTATCCAGATGCTCGGCATCGCCCTGGTGTGCGTGCTGGCCACGCTGCCCCACCATGGCCCGGCGTTGCCGCCCGACGGCAAGGCGTGGGTCGCCATCATCTACATGGCATTCATCGCTGGTGCGCTGGCGATGCTGGTGCAGACCTGGGCGCAGGCGCACATGCCGGCGACACGTGCCGCCATCGTCATGACCACCGAACCGGTCTTCGCCGCAGGTTTCGCGGTGGCGCTCGGCGTCGATGCGTTGACCACGCGCATGCTCTGCGGCGGCGCGTTGGTGCTGGCCGCGATGTACATGGTGGAGCTGGCTCCGCGGTTCCGTCGCAAAAAGCCTGCTGAAGCGCTGCACCACGAGGCGGGTTAAAACCCTGCCGGTGACCGGTGTTCGTATGTAGGAGCGCGCTTGCGCGCGATCGCTCCTTGCCTCAAGGTCGCGTCTTCTTCGCGCTGTCGGCTTTTCGCGCGCTAGCGCGCTCCTACATGTCCTTTCTTATTTCGCGGCTTTGTCGGTGGTGAACTTGTAGGTCATGACGTTCTTGTACGTCTGGCCGGGTTCCAGCCTGGCCGAGCCGAAATCCGGCTGGTTTGGCGTATCCGGGAAGATCTGTGGTTCCAGCGCGAACGCATCGCCTTCGCGGTAGATGCCACCCGACTTGCCCGACGTCGTGCCATCCAGGAAGTTGCCGGAATAGAACTGCAGCCCTGGCTGCGCCGACCACAACGACAGCACGCGGCCGCTCTTCGGGTCGGATACACGGGCCACTTCACGCGGTGCCGGCGCTTCCTTCCGGGAGATCACCCAGTTGTGGTCGTAGCCACGGCCGAACACGAGTTGCTGCTCGCTCGCGTGGCGCAGGTCGCGCCCGATAGGCTTGGCCTTGCGGAAGTCGAAATACGTGCCGGCGACGCTGCGGACTTCACCGGTGGGAATGGCCGTGGCATCCGTGGGCAGGTACGCGTCACCCGCGATCATGAGCTTCTGGTCTTCCACGCTGCCAGAACCTTCGCCAGCCAGGTTCCAGTAGGTGTGGTTGGTGATGTTGACGATGGTGGGCTTGTCCGTGGTGGCCGTGTATTCGATCGTGAGCTCGTTCTTGTCATTGATCGAATACTTCGCCGTGGCGGTGAGCTGGCCGGGATAGCCCTGGTCACCATCCGGGCTGACGTACGTCATCGTCACGCTCGGGTTCGCACCGGACTCGACCTTGTCCACCGTCCACACCACCTTGTCGAAGCCCAGCTTGCCGCCGTGCAGCGAGTTGGGGCCATCGTTCACTGGTACCGTGTAGTCCTTGCCATCGAGCTTGAACTTGCCCTTGGCAATGCGGTTCGCGTAACGGCCCACCGTGTCACCGAAGTACTGCGGCTTGTCGAACGTGCCTTTCAGGTCCGGATAGCCAAGCACGATATCGCCCGGCTTGCCGTTGCGATCGGGCACGTCCAGCGCATACAGGGCAGCACCGAGCGAGATCACCTTCGCCGTCATGCCCTTGCCGTTGGTAAGCGTAACGACCGTTACATCTTTGCCATCCGGCGTGTTGCCGAATGATGCCTTCGTTGCATCGCCGGCCATGGCGGCCGTCGCGCTACCAAGCAGAATTGCCGTGATCGATACGGCCAGAAGCTTGCCCATCTTCCACTCCCATTGTGGTGACCCGCTGACGAGAGCATATTTGTCCGACAATTGACAAGCTGCGCTGCGTCAACGCTGTGGGCGGGAATGTCGCTAGGATGGCGCGGTTGTTAACGCGGGAAGGGGCGCGATGGCACCGAAGATGGCAAATTCACGAAGCCTGCACGGCCAGGTCGTCGAGCAGATCGGCAGCTCCATCGTCAGCGGCGAGCTGACGCCGGGCGATTCCCTGCCGGGCGAGGCGCAGCTTGCCGCCCAGATGGATGTCAGCCGCACCATCCTGCGCGAAGCGCTGAAGGTACTTGCTGCCAAGGGACTTATCGAGACCCGGCAGAAGACCGGCATGCGCGTGCGCGATGCGCGTTTCTGGAATCACCTCGATCCCGATGTGCTCACCTGGCGTTGCGAGGCCATGCCTACCGAAGCGTTCGTGGGCAAACTGGTGGAGATGCGCGAGATCATCGAGCCGGCCGCCTGCATGGCCGCCGCCCGGCGGCGCGATGCCGCGCAGCTCGAAGCAATTGGTGAGGCGCTGGATGCGATGGAGGAGGCTCCCGACCTCGACGCCTGGGCGGAGGCCGACCTGCGCTTCCATGAGGCGGTATTGGCGGCTACCAACAACGAACTGTTGAGCTCGCTGTTCTCGGTGATCGAGACGGCGCTCGCCACGTTCTTCGTCATGTCCGCTCGCACCGCGAAAAACTTCAAATACTCCCTGCCGAACCACCGCGCCGTCTATGAGGCGATCCGCCGCCGCCGCCCGAACGAGGCCGCCACCGCCATGCGCGCGATGATCGAGGATTCGCGCAGCAACATGCGCAAGGGCCGCCGCTGACAAAAAGGGCCGGCTTTCGCCGGCCCCTCGCTAACCTGTAGGAGCGCGCTTGCGCGCGATGGGTGCTCGCGGCGAGCCCGCATCGCGCGCAAGCACGCTCCTACATGTGCATCGGCATCAGCAACAACGCCCGCCAGTACCCCGGTAGCGCGCCTCCTGGCGCTCCCTGAAAAATTCGCCGTAGCTGGGTACGCGGCGTTCCGGGTGGTGCTCGCGCAGGTGTTTCACGTACACGTCGTAATCGGGCACGCCACAGCAGAGGCGGGCGGTTTGCACCGCCCACTTCCACAGTGAACGCGGCGAGGCAGCGGTGAACGTATCCATCACCGTGCTCCTTACTGGGCCACGCTGGAAAGCGCGACATACGGTTCTTCATGCGCGGTGGCGTGGTTGGCGCGCCATGCGCGTACGATGGCCCGCAGCGAGAAGAACAGCATGGTCAGCACCAGCAGCATGAACAGGCCGGTGAGTGCCATATCCACGCGGTTGTTGGTGATGATCCGCTGCATTTCGTCCGCGGTCTTTGCTGGCGGCAGCAGCTTATTCGCGGCGGCGGCTTCCGCGTACTTGTTCGCCGCGGCGGTGAAGCTGATCTTGGCGTCGAACAGCTTCTGCCAGCCAGCGGTGAGCGTGCAGATCACGAGCCACGCGGCGGGCACGGCGGGCACCAGCACGTAACGTTCGCGTTTCAGCTTAACGACCACCACGGTGGCCAGCATCAGCGCGATGGCGGCGAGCATCTGGTTGGCGATACCGAACAGCGGCCACAAGGTGTTGATGCCGCCGAGCGGATCCACAGCGCCCTGGTACAGGAAGTAGCCCCACAGGCCCACGCAGATGACGGTGGCCAGCACGTTGCTCACCCACGAATCGGTCTTCTTGAGCGGCGCATAGGCCATGCCCGCCAGTTCCTGGATCATGAAGCGGCCGACGCGTGTACCGGCATCCACGGTGGTCAGGATGAACAGCGCTTCGAACAGGATGGCGTAGTGGTACCACAGGGCCATCATGTTCTCGCCCGGCATGATGCCGTGGAGCAACTGGGCCATGCCGACCGCCAGCGTGGGGGCACCGCCCGCACGGCCGAGGATGGTGGACTCACCGATATTCTTCGCGGTATCGGTCAGCTCGGCAGGGGTCACGACAAAGCCCCACTGGCTGATCGCGGCGGCCGCATCCTGCACGGTGGTGCCCACCAGGGCGCCCGGCGAGTTCATGGCGAAGTAGACGCCAGGGTGCAACGACGAGGCAGCGATCAGCGCCATGATGGCGACGAACGCCTCCATCAGCATGCCGCCATAGCCGACCATGCGTGCCTCGCCCTCATTCGCCAGCAGCTTCGGTGTGGTGCCCGAGGCAATGATCGAGTGCCAGCCGGAGACCGCGCCGCAGGCGATGGTGATGAACAGGAACGGGAACAGGTTGCCCTGGAACACCGGGCCGGTGCCATCGATGAACTGGGTGACCGCGGGCATCTGCAGGGTCGGTGCGGCCAGGAAGATGGCTAGGGCGAGCAGGGCGATGGTGCCAATCTTCAGGAACGTGGAGAGGTAATCGCGCGGTGCGAGCAGCAGCCACACCGGCAACACCGAAGCGAAGAAGCCGTAGCCGATCAGCCACCAGGCGAGCGCCTTGGCATCGAAGTCGAAGAGGGCGGCAAGCGCAGGCGTATCGTTCACCGTCTTGCCGTACCAGATCGAGCCCAACAGCAGCACGAGGCCGATGATGGATACCTCGAGGATGCGGCCGGGACGGATGTAGCGCAGGTACACGCCCATCAGCAGGGCAATGGGGATGGTGGCGGCGACGGTGAACGTGCCCCACGGGCTATGGGTCAGTGCCTTGACCACGACCAGCGCCAGCACCGCCAGCACGATCATCATCAGTACCAGCACGCCGACCATGGCGATGACGCCAGGCACCTCACCCAGCTCCTCGCGCAGCATGTGGCCTAGCGAGCGACCGTCACGGCGCAGGGACAGGCCCAGGATCATGAAATCCTGCACCGCGCCGGCGAATACGACGCCGACCAGGATCCAGAGCATGCCGGGCAGGTAGCCCATCTGTGCGGCGAGCACGGGGCCGACGAGCGGGCCGGCACCGGCGATGGCGGCGAAGTGGTGGCCGAACACCACCCATTTGTCGGTCGGAACGTAATCCAGGCCGTCGTTACGTAGTACCGAGGGCGTTGCCCGGCTCGGATCGAGCTGGAGGACCCGGCTGGCGATGAAGCGGCTGTAGAACCGGTACCCGATAAGGAACACGGCGATGGACGCGGTGACGAGCCAGATGGCGTTGATGGGCTCGCCGCGGCGCAGGGCCACGACGCCGAGACACCACGCGCCTACGATGGCGATGGCGGCCCACAGGATCTTGCCTGCAGGGCTGGGTTTAGGAATGGCGCTGTGCATGGTCTTCTCGGCTCCCCTTGCGGTTGCCACAAGGGTCGCCCCCGCGCCCTTGGGGGTCAATGCGTCACGGGCTCCCTACGTATTAGCCATTGGTCGAATGGTTTTACGGTGCTTGAGCCGGCGGCCCGCTCACGCCATGCTGGGGGTAACCCCACTCCCTGCGGCCTGCCGATGATTCGCGAGATCCTGAAAATGGGTGATGAGCGCCTTCTGCGCATCGCTCCCCCGGTTCCCGACAACATGGTGGGCTCGGAAGAGCTCGATGAGCTGATCGCCGATATGTTCGACACCATGCACCACGCCGGCGGCGTGGGCCTTGCCGCGCCACAGATAGGCGTGGACCTGCAACTGGTGATCTTCGGGTTCGATAGCAGCGAACGTTACCCCGATGCGCCACCCGTGCCGCAGACCATCCTGCTCAATCCGGTGATCACACCGCTGTCCCAGGATATGGAAGGAGGGTGGGAAGGCTGCCTCTCGGTGCCTGGACTGCGTGGCGCGGTTAATCGCTATTCGTTGATCCGCTACCAGGGCATTAGCCCGACCGGCGAACCGATCGACCGCACCGCCGAAGGTTTTCATGCCCGCGTGGTGCAGCACGAATGCGATCACCTGATCGGACGGCTATATCCGTCGCGGATTACCGACTTCACGAAATTCGGCTTTACCGAGGTGCTCTTCCCAGGGATGGATATCGGGGACGATTGAACCTGCCGCGGCGGCTATTCGGCTTCGGCCAGGGCTTCAACAAGCACCAGGAGGGCCTTGCGGCGCTCCTTGGGCAGGCGGCTAACAAGGCCGACCAGGCGAAGCTGCTCGCGTGAATCAGCCCGGTAGAGCGCAGGGCTCTCTTTCACCCCGGTGGCGCCGCTGGGAGAGCCGCGGCCGGTGGCGAGCCATTCGAAGTTCACGCCGAAGCGGACGGCCATATCGATCTGGCGCTCGAGCTCGGGCAAGCCGAGATCGCTGAGCCACTTACGTGCCGTTTCCCGGCTGACATCGAACAGATCGGCCAGCTGGGTAATGCGGCCGCGGCCTTTCTTGACGCCAGCCATGTCCAGCGCGACATGTAGGCGTTGAGAAAAACCTCGGTTGGTGAGTGGCATAACAACTCCGGAGGAACGCTTTTGCGGCGCAAATGACCCGGTATTGTTGATAGCCCGAGCCGGGAGCGTAAGCCCTTGACAGTTGCCAAGTCGTGCAATTTACGACTGCTTTTCGTTTTTAAGCCTTGCGGCGAAACGAGTTGACCGATTTTCTCATTTTATCGGCCGCCTGATGTGCTACGTCGGCAAAGTCCTTTTCGCTACTCGCGTAGAGGATGGCGCGCGACGAGGAAATCATCAGGCCCGTTCCGTCAGTCGTCTGGCCATGCTCCATGACCTTTTCGATGTCGCCGCCCTGGGCGCCGATGCCGGGGACCAGCAAAGGCATGTTACCCACAATGGCACGCACGCGACCTAGTTCTTCTGGCCAGGTGGCTCCGGTGACCAGGGCGCAGTTGCCGTGACCGTTCCAGTCCCTGGCAATCGTTTCGGCCACGCGCAGGTAGAGCGGCTGGCCGCCGCAATCGAGCGCCTGGAAATCCGCGCCACCCGGGTTGGAGGTGCGGCACAGCAGGATCACGCCCTTGTCGGCACGTTCGAGGAATGGATCGATCGAATCCTTGCCGAGGTACGGATTGAGCGTGACAGCGTCAGCGTCGAAGCGGTCGAAGGCTTCGGAGCGGTAATGCTGGGCGGTGGAGCCGATATCGCCGCGCTTGGCATCCAGGATGACCGGGATGCCGGGATGCTTGTCGTGGATATGTTTGATGACGCGCTCGAGTACGCCTTCGGCCCGCTGGGCGGCGAAGTGGGCGATCTGAGGCTTGAAGGCACACACCAGCCCGGCCGTGGCATCGACGATGTCACGGCAGAAGGCAAAGATGCCTTCCTCGCCGGTAAGCCCGGCAGGCAGCCGGCCCGGCTCTGGATCCAGGCCCACGCACACGAGCGAGTCGTTGCGACGCCAGGCGTCCTTCAGCGAGTTCATGAAGTTCACGGGAGCCGCTCCAATAAGGGAATGTAGGAGCGCGCTTGCGCGCGATGCTTTTCCCATCCTGCCTTGCGGCAGGAGCCATCGCGCGCAAGCGCGCTCCTACAGGGTTGCGGGTCTTGTCAGACCAGCTTCTTGTATTTAACGCGCTTCGGGCCGGCATCGTCGCCAAGGCGGCGCTTCTTGTCGGCTTCGTACTCGTTGTAGTTACCCGGGAAGAACTCGACGTGCGAATCGCCTTCGAACGCGATGATGTGCGTGGCGATGCGGTCGAGGAACCAGCGATCATGCGAGATGACCACGGCGCAGCCCGGGAACTCGAGGAGGGCGTCTTCGAGCGCGCGCAGCGTTTCGACGTCCAGGTCGTTCGACGGTTCGTCGAGCAGCAGCACGTTACCACCCTGGAGCAGGGTCTTGGCCATGTGCAGGCGGCCACGCTCACCGCCGGACAGCGAACCCACGATCTTCTGCTGGTCGGTGCCCTTGAAGTTGAAGCGGCCGATGTAGGCGCGCGACTGGATCTCGAAGTTGCCGATCGTAAGGATGTCCGAACCGCCCGACACTTCCTGCCACACGTTGTTGGCCGGATCGAGCGCGTCGCGGGACTGGTCGACATAGGCCAGCTTGACCGTATGGCCGAGCTTCACCTCGCCGGAATCCGGCGTTTCCTTGCCCATGATCATTTTCATGAGCGTGGACTTACCGGCACCGTTCGGGCCGATGACGCCGACGATGGCGCCACCAGGGATCTTGAACGACAGGTCTTCGATCAGCACGCGGTCGCCGAACGACTTGGTGACGTTCTTGAACTCGATCACTTCCTGGCCCAGGCGCTCGCCCGGCGGAATGAAGATTTCGTTGGTTTCGTTGCGGCGCTGGTACTCGACCGAGTTCAGCTCTTCGAAGCGGTTAAGGCGCGCCTTGCCCTTCGACTGGCGGCCCTTGGCGGCCGAGCGCACCCACTCCAGTTCCTTCTGGATGGCCTTCTGGCGCGACTTCTCCTGGTTGGCTTCCTGCTTAAGGCGCTCGTCCTTCTGCTCCAGCCATTCCGTGTAGTTGCCCTTCCAGGGGATGCCGCGGCCGCGATCGAGCTCGAGGATCCACTCGGCGGCGTTGTCGAGGAAGTAACGATCATGGGTGACCGCCACGACGGTACCCGGGTAGTCGTGCAGGAAGGTTTCCAGCCAGTCGACCGATTCGGCGTCGAGATGGTTGGTGGGCTCGTCGAGCAGGAGCATGTCCGGCTTCGAGAGCAGCAGGCGGCACAGCGCCACGCGACGCTTTTCACCGCCGGACAGCGGGCCGATCTTCGCATCCCACGGCGGCAGGCGCAGGGCATCGGCAGCCACTTCGAGCTGGCGCTCCAGGGCGTGCGCATCGTTGGCGGCCAGGATGCCTTCCAGCTTTTCCTGTTCCTTGGCGAGCGCGTCGAAATCGGCGCCGTCCTCGGCATAGGCCGCATAGACTTCTTCAAGGCGCTTCTGGGCATCGAGGACTTCGGAAACGCCTTCCTCGACGGCTTCGCGCACCGTCTTGTTCGGATCCAGGTCGGGTTCCTGCGCGAGGTAACCGATCTTGGTGCCGGGATTGGCGCGGGCTTCGCCCTGGAAGTCCTTGTCGACGCCGGCCATGATCCGCAGCACCGTCGACTTGCCGGCACCGTTGATGCCCAGCAGGCCGATCTTGGCGCCGGGGAAGAACGACAGCGAGATGTCCTTGATGATCTGGCGCTTCGGGGGGACGATCTTGCTCACCCCGTTCATGGTGTAGATGTATTGCATGGACGCTCCGTCAGGAAAGCCGTGCCCCGGAACCAGGAAGGCTCCCACCGGGCAAACCCCTATTATAGCGAGCTTCCATGTCGAAGGCTGACCGCCACGGGGCATCTGGCGCGGAATTGCGTAGGCGGGCGCCTCGCAGGCTGTAGGGCGGTGCGCGAGCGGGGTGGTTGCGACCTATAGTCCGGCCCCCTCACCGCGAAAGGACTCGTGCCATGCCCATGTTCCCCCGCCTCGCCCTAGGCCTACTGGCCTGCCTGGGTGCATCAGCGGCGCTCGGCGCCGCCCCCGGCACCGCCCCTGGCTCGCCCTACGTTCACATCACCGGTGCGGACGAGATCCCACTCATGGAGACGGGCGAAGTCACCCCCCTGCGCCTGTTCATCTTCCTGCACGACGACGTGGTGAACCCACCGGTGAGCCCGGCGGACGACCCGTTCATGTTCCATGCGGCGCTCGGCGATGACGGCCGGCCGCCCGATACGCTCATAAAGACCATTCACGATGGCTACATCGGCTGGTGGCTGGATGAGCTTCAGCAGATGCTCCCCGGCCAGCCGATCCGGGTCACGTACCTTACCGACATGCCCGGTCTCACAGACATCCGACACGGGCATGACGAGACGCTGGCCGACTGGTCGTTCGCACTGCGTCGTTTTGCGGAGGTCTATGGCCTGCCCTGGATGGCGAGCTACCGCAACAAGTTCATCCTGCTTGTTCCCGAGAATGTCGGCTTCCTCTCCGCGGGCAAGGCCTACCGTGAGGGGGCTGAAGCGGTAGCGTCCCTGACGGGGCCCTGGAACATCGTCGCGCACGAGGTGGGCCACCTGCTGGGCGCGACCCATGAGGATGCCGAAACACGCGCCACGGACTGGTGGTGGTGCCAGACCACGATGACCGCCATTCCGGTGCCCTTCCTCAACAGCTGCTACGCGTATTCCGCCGCCAACCGGCGGCGGATCCAGGATTACTACCACCTGGGGCCGGCCCTGCCGCGCGCCCAGGGCCAGGTCGCGGGGCCGGTCGTCGACTGACCGGCCCCCTCGGTGGGGCCAGGGTTTCAGTCGGGATCGAATACACCCTCGTCAAGGTAACGACGGATGCGCGCCTGGTTGGCCTTTGAATACACGTCGCAAGGCCACCGGAAGAGCTGTGGGTCGGTCATCATGGTGTCGCAGAAGGCCCACCGCTCCACGTCACCATGCACGGCCCCCAGCGTGTGGCCCAGCTCGTGTGCCACCGTGTTGGCATTCCGCACACTGGCCATGGCAAAGCGGTCGCCCGCGAAGGCAATGCCCAGCACGTTGCCGCCGGTGGGCGCTCCCTGGGTCACCAGCACCATGCGGATCGCCCGCCGGTCGACCGCCAGGCGGTCGGCCACGGGGCCGGCCCGGCGTGCCCAGTCGTGCAAGGCGCGGTCGTACCCATAAGGGGTCAGCTCCAGGTCTTCCCACTGGCGGTGCACATGGATCCGGATGTCCTGGCCGGGCACGACCTCCGAGCGCATGTGGCCCAGCCAGGCGCTGACATGCTCGGAAACGAAATCCTGCTCGTTCATCTGCACGTCCTGGTGCAGGACGAAATGGATATCCAGGGTGGGTGGCGGGGTGGCCAGGGCAGGCAAGGGCAACACGGCGGCAAGCGCCAGTACAAGGCGTTTCATGGCAAATCCTTTTGCAATTCATGGGGATGGGCATCGGTGCCCGGTGCCGAGTCTAGGCGCGACGGGCCCTGTTGTGGCGCCCGACGGTGAAATTGTCGGCATTCGCCTACACGTTTTGTCGGTAAACCCTTGAGTTTTGGCGGCCTAGTGGCCGGCCCACACCCCGGGCGTTACACTTTCAAGTCTCCATTCCCCACCCGTACAACGAGGTTGAGATGTTCCCGAAGGATGCAACGATCGCCGGCTACGACGACGAACTCGCCCAGGCGATCGCCAACGAGTCCCGCCGCCAGGAAGATCACGTCGAACTGATCGCCTCCGAGAACTACGCCAGCCCGCGCGTGATGGAAGCCCAGGGCTCCACGCTCACCAATAAGTACGCCGAGGGTTACCCGGGCAAGCGCTACTACGGTGGCTGCGAATACGTGGATGTGGCCGAGAAGCTGGCCATCGAACGCCTGAAGAAGCTGTTCGGCGCCGATTACGCCAACGTGCAGCCGCACTCGGGCTCGCAGGCCAACCAGGCCGTGTACTTCGCGCTGCTGCAGCCGGGCGACACCATCCTGGGCATGAGCCTGGCCCATGGCGGCCACCTTACCCACGGTGCCAAGGTCAACCTCTCGGGCAAGATCTTCAACGCGGTGCAGTACGGCATTGATCCGGATACGGGCCTGGTCAACTACGACGAGATCGAAAAACTCGCCGTGGAGCACAAGCCCAAGATGATCGTCGCCGGCTTTTCGGCCTACTCGCAGGTGCTCGACTGGGCACGTTTCCGTGAGATCGCCGACAAGGTCGGTGCCTACCTGTTCGTGGACATGGCCCACGTCGCCGGCCTCATCGCGGCCGGTGTGTACCCGAACCCGGTGCCGCACGCCCACGTCGTTACCTCCACCACGCACAAAACCCTGCGCGGTCCGCGCGGCGGCATCATCGTGGCGAAGGGCCTGGGCGAAGAGCTCGAGAAGAAGCTGCAGTCGGTGGTGTTCCCCGGTATCCAGGGCGGCCCGCTGATGCACGTGATCGCCGCAAAGGCCGTGGCCTTCAAGGAAGCGCTCGAGCCGGAATTCACCGAATACCAGAAGCAGGTCGTGGCCAACGCCAAGGCCATGGCGAAGACGCTGATCTCGCGTGGTTACAAGGTCGTGTCGGGCGGCACCGAAAACCACCTGATGCTGATCGACCTGATCGGCCGCGATGCCACCGGCAAGGATGCGGAAGCCGCGCTGGGTAAGGCGCACATCACGGTGAACAAGAACGCCGTGCCGAACGATCCGCGTTCGCCGTTCATCACCTCGGGCCTGCGCGTCGGTACCCCGGCGATCACCACCCGTGGTTACAAGGAAGCCGATACGATCGATCTGGCCAACTGGATCTGTGACGTGCTCGATGCGCCGAACGACGATGCCGTCATCGCCGCGGTGCGCGAGAAGGTCACGGCGCAGTGCAAGCGCTTCCCGGTGTACGGCTGATCGATGCATTGTCCGTTCTGCCAGCACGAAGACACCCGCGTCATCGATTCCCGGCTCACTGAAGATGGTGGCACGGTGCGTCGGCGGCGCGAGTGCCCGCAGTGTGGTGAGCGTTTCAATACATTCGAAACGGCCGAACTGAAACTCCCGGCGATCGTGAAATCAGGCGATCGCCGCGAGCCGTTCGACGAGCACAAGCTGCGTGTCAGCTTCGAGCGTGCGCTGCAGAAGCGCCCGGTCGCCAGCGACGCGGTGGATGCCGCCATGCGTGCGGTCACCAACGACCTGCGCCGCAGCGGCGAGCGCGAAGTGCCGTCACGCCAGGTCGGCGAGCTGGTCATGCGCGAACTCAAGGCGCTCGACCAGGTCGCCTACGTGCGCTTCGCGTCCGTGTACCGTCGCTTCGAGGATGTCCACGCGTTCCGCGAGGAGATCGAGAAACTGGAGCGTGACCTGCCTTCGCTCGAGGGCCTGCAACTGCCGTTGCTCGAAGCGGCACGGCGCGGGCGCAAGAGCTGATGTCCCGCCCGTTCTTTCCCGCCATGGACCATGTCCACATGGCCCATGCATTGCGCCTTGCCGCGCGCGGCATGCATACCACCCAGCCTAATCCGCGGGTGGGCTGTGTCATCGCACGCGGCGAGACGGTGCTGGGTACCGGTTGGCACCCGAAGGCCGGTGAGCCACATGCGGAAGTGTTCGCGCTACGCGAGGCGGGCGAGTCCGCGCGCGGTGCCACGGCGTACGTAACCCTTGAACCTTGCGCGCATCACGGGCGCACGCCGCCCTGCGCGGATGCACTCATCGCGGCCGGTGTCGGCCGCGTGGTCATCGCGCACGAAGATCCGTTCACGCAGGTGGATGGGAAGGGCATCGAGAAGATTCGCGCCGCCGGTATCGGCGTCCAGATCGGCCTGATGCGCGATGCCGCGCACGAACTCAACATCGGCTTCTTCAGCCGCATCCAGCGTGGTCGCCCGTGGGTGCGTGTGAAGCTGGCCATGAGCCTCGACGGCCGCACCGCGCTGGCCGATGGCTCTTCGAAGTGGATTACCGGCGAAGCGGCGCGCGCGGATGTGCAGCGCTGGCGCGCCCGTGCCTCCGCCATCCTTTCTGGCAGCGGCACCGTGCTTGCCGATGATCCGCACCTTACCGTGCGGCTCCCGGAGGGCGAAGCGTTCGTGCCGCCGTTGCGTGCGATCCTGGATACGCACCTGCGCACCCCGGCCGGTTTCCATGTGCTCGATGACAGCGCGCCAACCGTGTTGCTCCACGCAGCGCGTGCTGAGGTGCCTGCACACTTGCAGGATGTGCGGCGTGCCGCGATCCGCGTCGAGGAAGGCAACGGGCTGGATCTGCGGGCCGCACTGCACTGGCTGGCGCAGCACGATGTGAACGAAGTGCACGTGGAAGCGGGCCCGGTACTCTGTGGCGCATTGCTCGCCGAAGGGCTGGCGGATGAGCTGCTGATCTACGTGGCGCCGGTGTTGCTGGGGAACAGCGCGCGACCGATGCTGCACCTGCCGCCGCTGGACGACATGGCGTCGCGCTGGAAACTGGATACGATCGATCGCCGCCAGGTGGGCGATGACATGCGCTTGCTGATGCGTCCCTCGACGCCATGAAACACGTGCGCTGGGGCATCGTCGGCTGCGGCGCGGTCACCGAGCTGAAAAGCGGGCCGGCCTTCTCGAAAGTGCCTGATTCTTCGCTGGTCGCGGTCATGCGTCGCGATGGGGCCAGGGCGCGCGATTACGCGGAACGCCACGGTGTGCCGCGCTGGTATGACGATGCGCATGCGCTGATCCACGATGACCAGGTCGATGCGGTCTACATCGCCACGCCACCGTCGAGCCATCGCGAGTACGCGCTGAAGGCCATCGCCGCGGGCAAGCCGGTGTACATCGAAAAGCCCATGGCGATGGATCACCGCGAATGCCTCGATATCGTCGAGGCGGGCAGGGCGGCCAGCGTGCCGGTATTCGTCGCCTATTACCGCCGCGCGCTGCCGCGCTTCACCACCGTCGCGCGGCTGCTTTGCGAAGGCGCCATCGGCACGCCGCGCTTCGTGACCACACTGCTGCACCATCCGTTTGAAAGGCAGTACCAGGACAAGGCGAACCTGCCATGGCGGGTGCGCCCGGAGCTCTCCGGCGGCGGCATCTTTGTCGATATCGGCAGCCACACGCTGGATATCCTGGACTTCCTGCTGGGCCCCGTCGTGGACGTGCGCGGCTTGGCCCGTAACCAGATGGGTGCCTATCCGGCCGAAGACACGGTCGCCATGGCCCTTGCGTTCGAAAGTGGAGTGGTCGGCACGGGCCTGTGGAACTTCGGTGCCGACCGCCGTGAGGATCGCGTGGAAATCGTGGGTGATCGTGGCCGGCTGGTCTTCGCCACCTTTGGCGATGGTCCCATTCGCGTCGAAACCGACGGTAAGGTCGACAACCTTCTCATCGAGAACCCGGCACACATACAGCAGCCGCTGATCACTACCATGGTGAATGCACTGCTGGGGCGGGGCGATTGCCCCTCGACGGGGGAGACCGCCGCCCGCACCAGCTGGGTCATGGACCAGGTTCTACGGCCTGTGTAGGAGCGCGCTCGCGCGCGATGGGTGCTTGCCTCGTACCCCGCATCGCGCGCAAGCGCGCTCCTACAAAAAAGCGGGCTTGCATGGGGTATCCCGGCCCCCATGTTATGCTCCGCACCACATTCAAGCGTCTTCAGGGCGGGGCGAAACTCCCCACCGGCGGTAGGTTTCCCTTGGGAAATAAGCCCGCGAGCGCTCCCGGCACCTGCCGGGAGGTCAGCAGATCCGGTCCAATGCCGGAGCCGACGGTTACAGTCCGGATGAAAGAAGACGGCACCATGCGCCCCCACCGGGCGCGTGGCGCCATGCGCCTTGGGGCGTTTTTCGCCAACCTAGCGGGAAACGTTTCATGAAAACCCAGCGTTCCGTCGTCGCCTCCATCGCAGGGGGCCACTGATATGTTCACCGGCATTATCCAGGCCGTCGGCCGCATCGCGCGGCTCGAGCCGCGTGGCGGCGACGTGCGCCTCGTGGTCGATACCACCTCCCTCGATATGGCCGATGTCGCCCTGGGCGACAGCATCGCCGTGTCCGGCGTGTGCCTTACGGTTATCGAGTTCGATAGCCAAAGCTTCGCCGCGGACGTGTCGAACGAGACCCTGGCCATGACCTCGCTGGGCAAACACAAGGCCGGCGACAAGGTGAATCTCGAAAAGGCCCTGCGTCTCGCCGATCGGCTCGGCGGGCACCTGGTTTCGGGTCACGTCGATGGCACGGGCAAGGTCATGTCGGTGGTGCCCGATGGCCGCTCGCTGCGCTGGACCTTCGAGGTACCGCGCGACCTGGCCCGCTACATCGCCCACAAGGGCTCGGTGTGCATCGATGGCACGAGCCTTACCGTGAACGAAGTCGATGGCACGCGGTTCGGGGTGAACCTGATCCCGCATACGGTGGAACACACGACGTTCTCGGCGCGCCGCCCCGGCGATACGGTGAACATCGAGGTTGACGTGGTGGCCCGCTACGTGGAGCGCCTGCTCTCCAGCGGCGGCGCACCGCGCCTCGACGAAGGTTTCCTCAAAGAACACGGCTTCGCCTGACCGGACGCACCCCATGTCATTCAACACCATCCCCGAGATCCTCGAGGACCTGCGCAACGGCCGCATGGTCATCATCCTGGATGACGAAGACCGCGAGAACGAAGGCGATATCGTGATGGCCGCCGAAAAGGTGCGGCCGGAAGACGTGAACTTCATGGTGCGCGAGGCACGCGGCCTGATGTGCCTGACGCTCACTGAGCAGCGTACGCGCCAGCTCGGCCTGAAGCCGATGGTCGCGGACAATAACTCGCCATACCACACCAACTTCACCGTCTCGATCGAGGCGGCTGAAGGCGTCACCACGGGCATTTCCGCCCACGACCGCGCGCGCACCGTGCAGGCGGCGGTGGCGAAGGATGCCAAGCCGGCCGACATCACCATGCCCGGGCACGTGTTTCCGCTGACCGCCCAGCCCGGCGGTGTGCTCACCCGTGCCGGCCACACCGAGGCGGGCTGCGACCTGGCCGCCATGGCGGGCCTGGATCCGTCCGCCGTGATCATCGAGGTGCTGCACGACGATGGCTCGATGGCGCGCCGCCCAGAGTTGGAGCTCTTCGCGGCAAAGCACGGCCTGAAGATCGGCACCATCGCCGACCTGATTCGTTACCGGCTGGAAACGGAAAAGACCGTGGAGCGCGTCTTCGAGGAAGACGTGGAAACGGAATTCGGCCCGTTCCATCTGGTGGCGTACCGTGATGCCATCCGCAGCGGCCTGCATTTCGCCCTGTCGCGCGGTGCCATTGCCGATGGTGAACCGGTGCTCACGCGCGTCCATGTGCGCAATACGCTTTCCGACGTGCTGCACCTGAAACGCGATGACCTGGGCCAGACCGTGACCGAGGCCCTGCGCCGCATTGCCGATGAGGATCGTGGCGTGATGCTGGTCCTGTCCGGCGCCGACACGCCCGAAGCGCTGCTGGCGCGCCTGCGTGGCGATGCGATGCCGATGCCGGCGCCGAAGGATGACCAGGAATGGCGCCAGCTTGGCCTGGGCGCACAGATCCTCGCCGATCTTGGCGTGAAGCGGCTCCGCGTCATCGGGACACCGAGGAAGTTTGTGGGCATTTCGGGCTTCGGCCTTGAAGTGGTGGAGCAGGACAGCTAAACCTGAGCCCATGCCTGATTCCTACGATATCCGCCTGATCGCCCCCGCTGGTTACCCGCACAACCCTGACGCCATGCGCATCGGCATCGAACGCCTCGAGGCGGCCGGCCATCGCGTGCATGGTAAGGATGTGTTGAAGCGCAAGGAACTGCGCTTCGCAGGGAGCGATGCCCAGCGCGCCGCCGACATCAATGCCCTCGCCGATCCCGCGCAGCCGCTGCCCGATATCGCCCTGGCGATTCGTGGCGGCTACGGCGCGCATCCGGTGCTGCCGCTGCTGGATTACGACGGGCTCCGCGCGCGCCTTGGCGGGGCACCCTTGCCACTGGTCGGGCACAGCGACTTCACGGCGTTGCAGTGTGCCCTGCTGGCTCGCAGCGGGCTGCCGACGCTGGGCGGTCCCATGCTGGGGCCCGATTTCGGCGCCCCTGAACTCGATTCGCTGACCTGGGGGCACTTCTGGGAAACGCTGGCGCGTGGCGAGGGCGAAGCCGCCTGGGATACCCCCGATGCCACCGACCTGGCCGTGGAAGGCACGATCTGGGGTGGCAACCTGGCCATGCTGACGGGCCTGGTCGGCTCGGTGTACTTTCCGCGCATCGAGGGCGGCATCCTGTTCATCGAAGACATTGCCGAGCCGCCGTTCCGCGTGGAGCGCATGCTCTACCACTTGCTTCACGCCGGCGTGCTCGGCCAGCAAAAAGCCCTGCTGATCGGCGACTTCACCAGCTGCCGCGTGGCTGAATATGACAACGGCTACGACCTCTCGGTGGCCTTCGAACGAATCGGCGCCGCCGCCGGTATCCCCCTGGTTCATGGCCTCCCATTCGGCCATGGCCCGGCCAAGTTCACCCTGCCGTTTGGGGTCCATGGCCGGCTCAATGTGGCCGGCGGCCGCGCCCGCCTGGCCTTCAACGGCCACCCACGCCCCAAAACCCCGTAAAATACCCGGCCGCCCGGCGGCCGCCCGCCCCACAGGACCCTACCCATGAAGATCATCGAAGGCGATTTCGCCACCCCCAAGGGCCGTTTCGCCATCGTCGCCGGCCGTTTCAACGCATTTGTCGTCGAGCCGCTGGTGGAAGGCGCGCGCGATGCCCTGGTCCGCCACGGCGTGAAGGACGATGCGATCGACCTGATCCGCGTGCCGGGCGCATGGGAAATCGCCCAGGCCGCCTACAAGGTCGCCGCCTCGGGCAAGTACGCGGCTGTGATCGGCCTTGGCGCCGTCATCCGCGGCTCTACCCCGCATTTCGATTATGTGGCTGGCGAAGCCGCCAAGGGCCTCGGCCAGGCCGCCTACGCCTCGGGCGTGCCGGTGTCGTTTGGCGTGCTCACCACCGATAGCATCGAGCAGGCCATCGAGCGTGCCGGTACCAAGGCCGGCAACAAGGGCGCGGATGCGGCCATGGTCGCGATCGAAATGGTCAACCTCTACACGAAGCTCGGCAAATGAATAACACACCTCCGCACGGCATCGACCTGGCCGCGCGCTCGCGCGCCCGCCGCCGTGCCCTGCAGGCGCTTTACGCCTGGCAGGTGGGCGGTGCCAAGATGGGCAACGTCATCGAACAGTTCCGCCACGAGCAGGATATGCAGGTGGCTGACCTGGAATACTTCGAGGACCTGCTGCGTGGCGTGGACCAGCACGTGAAGGAACTGGACGAAGGCATTCGTCCGTTCGTGGATCGCGAAGTGGGCCAGATCGATCCGATCGAGCTTTCCGCGCTGCGCATGGGCGCTTACGAGCTGAAGTACCGCCCGGACGTGCCGTACCGCGTCGTGATCAACGAAGCCGTGGAAGCCACCAAGCGTTTCGGCGCCGACCATGGCCACAGCTATGTGAACGGCGTTCTCGACAAACTCGCGACGCACTGGCGTACGGCCGAGAAGCGATCCTGATTGCCTTGCGCGAATCTTGCGCGCTGAGGGAGCACGCATGGAATTCGACCTGATTGAACGGATCCGCCGGCACACCGATACCCACCGCGACGATGTCGCCGTGGGTATCGGTGACGACGCGGCGGTGGTGGTGGTACCCGCGGGTCGCGAACTCGCGATCGCCGTGGATACCCTCGTTGAAGGGATCCACTTTCCCGTCGGTACCGCGCCGGCCGATATCGGCTGGAAGGCCCTGGCGGTCAATCTCTCCGACCTGGCGGCGATGGGCGCCACACCGGCGTGGGCACTGCTCGCGCTGACCCTGCCATCGCCCGACGAGGCGTTCATCGATGGCCTCGCCCGTGGTTTCGCCGAACTGGCCACGCCGTACCGGCTGGCATTGATCGGTGGCGATACGACACGTGGCCCGCTTACCGTCACCGTGACGGTGCATGGCTTTACGACGCCCGGCCAGGCGCTGCTGCGCTCGGGCGCGCGGGTGGGCGATGTGGTGATGGTGACCGGGACACTGGGCGATGCGGCCGCCGGCCTGCGCTGCCTGGCGGAAGCAGACATCGCGCCTTACGCATCGCTTGTCGAGCGGCTTAACCGGCCGACGCCGCGTGTCGCCGCCGGCCAGGCACTGCGCGGCATCGCCACGGCGTGCGTCGATGTATCCGATGGCCTCGTGGCCGATCTCGGGCACATCTGCAACAAGAGCCGCGTCGGCGCGGAGATCGACCCGGCGCTGTTGCCGCATTCGTCGGCGATGCTCACGAATTTCCACGACGTGGACGCCATCGCCTTCGCACTGTCCGGCGGTGACGATTACGAGCTGTGTTTCACCGTGCCCGCCGATAAGGCGAGCGACGTGGCGGCGGACCTTGCCCGGGTAGGCTGCGGCGCGACGCGGATTGGCCGTATCGTGGAAGGCGAAGGCGTCCGCGTGGTCGATGCCGCCGGGCAGGTGCGCAAGCCCGAGCGCGCGGGCTGGAACCACTTCGCATGAGTACGAAGTACGTGCTGGATGCGGAGCACCGCCGCCGCCTGCTCGCCACCCCGGCGGGCTGGCTTGCCACCGGCTTCGGCTCAGGGCTTACGCCGAAAGCGCAGGGTACATTCGGTTCGCTCGCCGCGATACTCCCATGGCTGGCGCTGCACACGCTGACGGCCTGGGCCTGGTTGCTAATCATCGCCGCGTCGTTCGCCGTCGGCGTGTGGGCGTGCGATGTAGCGGGCCGCATCATTGGCGTGGCCGATCACCGCAGCATCGTGTGGGATGAATTCGTGGGCCAGTGGATCGCGCTGCTGCCTGCACTCATCGTTCCCACGTGGTGGTGCGTGGTGCTTGGCTTCGCGCTGTTCCGGCTGTTCGACGTGTGGAAGCCCTGGCCCATCAGCTGGTTCGATCGCCGGGTGAAGGGCGGCCTCGGTGTCATGCTGGATGACCTGATCGCCGGTATCTTTGCTGCCATCGTCCTGCACCTTATCCAGTACCTCGTCCTCTAGGAGACCAGCATGGAATACCGTCGCCTCGGCGCCACCGGCCTCAAGCTGTCGGCGCTGTCGTATGGTGCGTGGGTCACGTTCGGCCGCCAGGTGGGCCGTTCCGATGCGCGCGAGTTGATCGCGCTCGCCTACGACCACGGCATCAACTTCTTCGACAATGCGGAAACCTACAACGCGGGCGACGCCGAGCGCCTGATGGGCGATGTCATCGCCGACCTGCGCCTGTCGCGCGATGCCTACTGCGTTTCGAGCAAGGTCTATTTCGGTGCGACCACCGATCCGAAGCCGACCCAGCGCGGGCTTTCGCGCAAGCACGTGTTCGATGCCTGCCACCAGGCGCTCGAGCGCCTGCGCGTGGATTATCTCGATCTGTACTTCTGCCACCGTCCCGATCCGGATACACCGGTGGCGGAAACGGTGTGGGCGATGGATGCGCTGGTGCGCCAGGGCAAGGTGCTTTATTGGGGCACCAGTGAGTGGCCGGCGGAACTGATCGGCGAAGCGCATCGTGTCGCACGCGAGAACCATCTCGTCGCGCCCTCCATGGAACAACCGCAATACAACCTGCTGCACCGCGAGCGCGTGGAACAAGAATACGCGCCGCTGTACCGCGACTACGGCATGGGCACGACGATCTGGTCGCCGCTGGCGTCAGGCTTGCTCACGGGTAAGTACAACGATGGCGTGCCCGATGACTCGCGCCTGGGTCACCCGGATTACGCGTGGTTACGCGATGCGTTGCTCGAGAACGGTAGCGCGCAACTGAAAACGGTGCGCGCACTGGCCCCCATCGCCGAGGAGCTTGGCATGCCACTGGCGCGGCTGGCGCTGGCGTGGTGCCTGAAGAACCCGCACGTGTCGACGGTGATCCTGGGCGCGAGCAAGAAGCACCAGTTGGAAGAAAACCTGAAGGCCCTCGATGCCGTGCCGTTGTTGACCGATGCGGTGATGGCGAAAATCGCGGCGGTGCTTTAGCGCCGAGCGCGCGATGGGCCACCATTCACGTGGAAGGAAAAGGATATGCGAACACTTACATGGAACGGGCTGTTTTTCTCGCTCGCATGCATGGCTTCGCCATGCACCGCACTTGCCGCGACGATCGCGCCCAATGCCACACTTGCCCAACTCGAAGCCGCCGACCAGGCCGACCGGGCGCCGGGATCGGGTTCCATCGACTGGGCAGTCGTCGCGCAGCGGGACGCTGGGCGACGGGAAAAAGTGATGGGCTTGCTTCGCGCCGGCGAGATACGCACGGCGTCTGACTACTTCAACGCCGCGCTGATTTTCCAGCACGGTGATGCCGTGGAAGACACGCAGCTGGCATTTGCATTCGCAACGACGGCATTACGCCTCGACCCCACCAATGCAGACGCGCGCGTGCTCACGGCGCAGGCTTGGGACCGCATCCTGGTAAAGGCTGGGAAGCCGCAGTGGTATGGAACCCAGTTCAGCCGGGACAAGACGACTGGAAAGTGGGCTATGGCATCGACGGATCCGAATGCGGTGACGGAAGCGCAACGCGAGGCGATGGGTCTTCCCACGCTGGCCCAGACCCAGGCGCACCTCGACGCAATGAACGCGAAGCAAAAATAACGACAGCGCCGGCGTCATCTCGTCGATGAAGACCAAGTGGCGGCTTAGACGTCGCCGTATAAGGCCTGCAGCATCGCGATCGCCGCCAGACCGGCGGTTTCGGTGCGCAGGATGCGCGGACCCAGCTTCAGGCCCGTAAAGGCAGCACCGGCAAGCGCGGCACGGTCGCGTTCGCCGAAGCCGCCTTCGGGGCCGATCGCAAGGATGGCGGCGCCCGCAAGGGCCAGCTCGCCCGGCCGTTTACTTCCCTCGGGCAACAACGCCAGCCGCATGGGGCCACCTTCACCCAGGGACCCCAGCCACGCGTTGAGTGGTGCCGCCGGTTCGATGACCGGGACGACGGCGCGGCCCGATTGCTCACACGCGCTGGCCGCCACGGCGCGCCAGTGCAGCAGGCGCTTCTCCGCGCGCGCCGCGTCCAGCTTCACTTCCGAGCGCTCGGTGATGATCGGCACGATGCGGGCGATGCCCAGCTCCGTGGCCTTCTGCACGATCAGGTCCATCTTCTCGCCACGGGCCACGCCCTGGGCCAGGGTGAGTTCGAGCGGCGATTCGTTCTCCAGCGTGCGCGCTTCACCCACCCGTGCCACGACTTCGCGTTTGCCCACGCTGGCCAGCGTGGCATCGAATTCCACGGCCGCATTGCCGGCAAAGAGCACCACCGGATCTCCGGCCTGCATGCGCAGGACGCGCGCGACGTGCTCGCCCGCCTGGGCGGGCAGCAGGAGTTCCTGGCCGGTGGCCAGCGGCTGGTCGACATGGATTCGGATGGTGCGCATGGTGGGCCCTGTGTCACGGAACATCCATTGTACCGGGCTGCGCGGGCGGCTATCGTCGCCGTGTTGCGAAGGAGTCCCGCATGCCGATCGCCTGGTATTTCGATTTCGTGTCGCCCTTCTGCTGGCTGCAGTGGCCGGCGATCCGCGAGCTGGCGGCCACCCGCGAGGTGGCGCTGCGGCCCATGCTGTTCGGTGCGCTGCTCAAGCAGATGAACCACCTGGGCCCCGCAGAAATCCCCTGCAAGCGGGAGTTTACGTACCGTTACGCGCTGTGGCGGGCCCGCCAGCTGGGCATGCCGCTGCGCTTTCCACCTAGCCACCCGTTCAACCCGTTGCCGGCGTTGCGCCTTTGCGTAGCGGCGGGAAACACGGTGGACGTGGTCGGCGCGATCTACGAGTGGATCTGGGCGCACGGACGGGCGGCGGATACCGCCGAGGCGCTGGCACCGCTGGCGGCTTCCTTTGGCATTACCGACCTGCGCGAGGCGCTCTCAGCACCTGCGGTGAAGGCCGACCTGCAGGCGAACTTCGAGTGGGCCATGCAGGACAAGCTGTTCGGCGTGCCCACGCTGGCCATCAACGGCGAGCTGTTCTGGGGCGCCGACTCGCACGATTTCGCGATGGCCTACCTGCAGGATCCCGGTATGTTCGACGAGGGTGAGATGGCCCGCCTGGGCGGGCTTCCCGTCGGCCTTTCCCGGATCTAGGCCACCGCCTTTTCGATACCCGCGATCGCCGTATCGACCATGAAGTCGATTTCTTCCTCGCGGATGACGTAAGGCGGCATGAAATACACGATGTTGCCGAGCGGGCGCAGCAGCGCGCCGTTCTCCAGGCCATGCCGGTACACGCGCAGGCCGCGCCGTTCGTGCGCGGCGAACGGCGTGCGCGCGGTTTTGTCGGCCACCAGTTCGATCGCGGCGATCATGCCGGTCTGGCGCACGTCGGCGACATGCCGGTGGTCACGCAGCGGCGCGATGCGGGCGGCCATGTGCGCAGCGAGTTCGCGGTTGCGCGCGAGCACGGGATCATCGCGGAAGATCTTCAGCGTGGCGGTGGCCGCGCGGCAGGCCAGCGGGTTGCCGGTATAGCTGTGCGAGTGCAGGAACGCCTTGCCGGCGCTGTATTCGGCGTAGAACGCCTGGTACACCTCCTGCGTGGTAACCACCGCCGAGAGCGGCAGGAAGCCGCCGGTGAGGCCCTTGGACAGGCACATGAAATCCGGCGAGATGCCCGCCTGCTCGCAGGCGAACAGCGTACCGGTACGGCCAAAGCCGACAGCGATTTCATCGGCGATGAAATGCACGTTGAATTCATCGCACAGTGCGCGCAAGCCGGTGAGGTACGACGGGTGATACATGCGCATGCCGCCGGCGCATTGCACCAGCGGCTCGACGATGACGGCACAGGTTTCGTGGGCGTGCCGCTCAAGGATCGCGCGCATCTCGCCCAGGCGGCGCGTGGCGATCTCTGTGGGTGTTTCGCCGGGCTCCCCTTCATAGGTATCCGGCGACGGGGCCAGTTCCGGCGTGAGCAGCAGCGGTGCGTACGTTTTGCGGTAGAGCGCTACGTCACTGACCGAGAGCGCGCCCAACGTTTCGCCGTGGTAACTGCCGGTCAGGGCGATGAAGCGGGTCTTCTCCCCGTGGCCTCGATTGAGCCAGTAGTGGAAGCTCATCTTCAGCGCCACTTCGATCGCCGCCGACCCGTTATCAGCCAGGAACACGCGCTCGAGGCCCGGCGGGGTGATCCGTACCAGTTCCTCGGCCAGCTCTAGCGCTGGCTCATGCGTAAACCCGGCGAAGATCACGTGCTCCAGCTTGTCCAGCTGATCCTTCAGGGCGCCGGCGATGCGCGGCTCGGCGTGGCCGAACAGGTTGGTCCACCACGAGCTCACGGCATCGAGGTAACGGCGCCCGTCCGCACCGACCAGCCATGCCCCTTCGCCGCGCGTGACGGGTACCATGGGCAGGGTTTCGTGGTCGTGCATCTGGGTGCACGGGTGCCAGAGGACGGAAAGGTCGCGCGCTACCAGCGCATCGGCCGCCTGGGCGGCGAAAAGGGCATCAGTCATCCGCCCATGATCGCCCCGGCGCCCTCCGTCCTCAAGCTTTGCCAAGAGGTGATGGATTGAAGTGGTTTCGCCGGATCGGCCTGCTTGTCCTTGTGCTGGCGCTTGCTGCCGGCGTCTTCTACTGGTTCCTGCCCGCCAGCGTGGCCGTGCCGTTCGTGGCACAGCGTGCCCGTGGCCTGGTCCTCGATGACCTTTCGGGCACGGTCTGGGATGGCCGGGCAGGGCGCGTCATGACCCGCGAGGGCCTCGAACTGGGCGCCGTGACCTGGCGCCTTGGTCGAGACGTGATCCTGGGCCGCACCCACCTGGATATTCACCTGGATGGCCGTGCCGGCCGTTTCGATGGCCATATGGAACGGACCGAGGCCGACCACGTGCAATGGCGCGACGTGGCGTTTCGCCTGGATGCCGCCGCCCTGTCGGGCCCTGGCCTGCCGCGTGAGCTGGTCCCCGTGGGCGTCGTGGAGGGCAAGGTTTCCCAGGCTGACCTGCAGGGCAACTGGCCTGTCGCACTCGATGCCGACGTGAACTGGCGTGGCGCCGCGGTGAAAACGCCCGAAGGCCACGTCATGCTCGGTGGCCTCGCGTTCAAGGCCCATTCGGATGCCGGCGTGCTGCGTGCCACACTGGCCGATGATGGCGATGGATCGCTCGCCGTCGATGCCCGCATCGCGGCCTCGCCATTGGGGTGGCGCCTTGAAGGTGCGCTGGTACCGCGTATCCGCGATACGGCACTTACCCACCTTATCGCCCGTTTCGGCCCTGTGCGGCCGGACGGTTCTGTTTCCCTGGCCCGCAAGGCCGGACTCGCACCGGCAGTTTCACCATGACCGATACGCTCGATAAAGCCCTGGCCGCCGCCCGTGATGCCGCGGCCGCCGCCGCCGAGATCATCCTGCACTACTGGCGCAACGGCGTAGATGTGGTGACCAAGGGCGACGACACGCCCGTGACCGTGGCCGATCGCGAGAGCGAACTGGCCATTCGCGAGATCCTGGCGCGTGCGTTGCCCGAGGCCGGTATCTATGGCGAGGAATACGGCGCCGACGACACGACCCGTGAGTGGCTGTGGCTGGTGGATCCGTTGGATGGCACCAAGAGCTTCGTGCGCCGCACGCCGTTCTTCGCCACCGAGATCGCCCTCATGCACCGTGGTGAACTCGTGCTGGGCGTCTCGTCCGCGCCGGTTTACGGCGAGCGCATGTGGGCGGTGAAGGGCCGCGGTGCGTACCTCGATGGCGAGCGCGTGCACGTGGCCGATACCGCGGCCCTTGCGCAGGCGGTGATTTCAACCGGTAACGTCAAGACGCTCACCACGGATGCACGCTGGGGCGTGCTTGGCGAACTGATCCGCGAGAGCAACCGCATTCGTGGTTATGGCGACTTCTGCCACTACCACCTGCTGGCGCGCGGCGGTGTCGATCTGGTGATCGAATCCGATGTGAATATCCTCGATATCGCCGCGCTGGCCGTGATCGTGCACGAGGCCGGTGGCGTGTTCACCCAGCTCGATGGTGGCCCGCTCAACCTGGAGAGCCGTAGCGTCCTCGCCGGCACCCCCGCGATCCATGCCGCGGCGCTGGCCCGGCTCCACGGCGCTACAATGGCCCGATGAACAAGCGCCCTACGATCCTCGCCACGCGCGACGCGCCCGATAGCCCCCTCCGCAAGGCGGAGCAGGTGGACCTGGAATTCTCCAACGGCGAACGCCGTACCTACGAGCGCCTGAAGGGCAGCGGGTTCGGTGCCGTGCTGATCGTCGCCATGCGCGATCCGGACACCGTGCTGCTGGTGCGCGAGTACGGCGTGGGTGTGGATCGCTACGAACTGGGGGTGCCGAAGGGCCGCCTGGATCGCGACGAGACCACGGAGCAGGGCGCCAATCGCGAGCTGAAGGAAGAAGTGGGTTACGGCGCGCGCAAGCTGAAGATCCTCGGCACGCTCTCGCTCTCCCCCTCGTACATGACCCACCTGGCCCACGTGGTGCTGGCCGAGGATCTGTACCCGGAGCGCCTGCAGGGTGATGAGCCCGAGGAGCTCGAGGTGGTGCCCTGGCGCATGGATAAGCTACATGAGCTGCTCGCCCGCGATGACGTGACCGAAGGGCGTTCCATCGCTGCCCTGTTCATGGCCCGCGAGTACCTCGCTGGCCGTTACCAGCCCGCATGAGTACGTTGCAGCCCAAGGCGTGCCTGGACGAGGTGGCCGCGATCGCACGTGAAGCGGGCGACGCCATCCTCGCCATTTACGCGCACGATTTCGAAGTCATCCAGAAGGCCGACGCCTCGCCGGTCACCACGGCAGACCTCGCCGCACAGGCCGTGATCGCGCATCGCTTGCAGGACATCGCGCCGGGCATTCCGGTGATCTCCGAAGAAGCGCTTGCCGCGCCCTGGTCCGAGCGGCGCACCTGGCGGCGCTACTGGCTGGTGGATCCGCTGGATGGCACGCGTGAGTTCATCAAACGCAATGGCGAGTTCACGGTGAACATCGCGCTGATCGAGGATCACCGCAGTGTCTTGGGCGTCGTGTTGGCGCCCGTCACAGGCGACCTGTACGCCGCGGCGCAGGGGCAGGGGGCGTGGCGCCAGCAAGGCGTGGGCGCACCACGCGAGGCGATCAGCACCCGGCGTGCCCAGGGCCTGCTCCGCGTTACGGGCAGTCGTTCGCATGCCGGCGTTCGCGCATCCAGCCTGCTTGATCGCCTGGGCGAGCACGAGACCTTCGCGTTGGGCTCCTCGCTGAAATTTTGCGTGATCGCCCGCGGCGATGCCGATGTTTACCTGCGCCTGGGCGCCACCTCCGAATGGGATACGGCCGCCGCGCAGTGCGTGCTTGAAGAAGCCGGCGGCGCCGTGCTCGACCTGGCCGGCCGCCCGTTCCGCTACAACACGCGCGATTCGCTGATCAATCCCGAATTCATTGCCTGCGGCGATACCAGCATCGACTGGGCTGCACGGCTTATCGACCCGGACCACTGACGCATGCCACGACCCATCGACGACCTCATCGCGATCATGGCGCGGCTGCGCGATCCGGAAAACGGTTGTCCGTGGGATGTGAAGCAAACCTTCGCCACCATCGCGCCTTACACGATCGAAGAAGCCTACGAGGTTGCCGACGCGATCGATCGCCGCGACATGCACGACCTGCGCGACGAACTCGGCGACCTTCTGTTACAGGTTGTGTTTCATTCGCGCATGGCCGAAGAAGCGGGCGAGTTCGCTTTCGGCGATGTGGTGCAGGCAATTTGCGACAAGATGCAGCGCCGTCACCCGCATGTGTTCGGCGATGTCACCCACGAAAGTGATTCGGCGCGCTCGCGCGACTGGGACCGGTTGAAGGCGGAAGAGCGTGCGGCGAAAGGGGGCGAAGACCACAGCGCGCTCGCCGGGATCTCGCGTGGCCTGCCGGAGTGGCAGCGCGCGATCAAGCTGCAGAAGCGTGCGGCGAACACCGGCTTCGACTGGCCTGATCACCGCCCGGTGCTGGATAAGCTCGCCGAAGAACTCGACGAGGTGCGCCACGAATTCGAGAACGGCGCGGATGAAGAGCGCCTGGCCGATGAGATCGGCGATGTGCTGTTCGTGGCCGCGAACGTGGCACGCCACGCGAAGGTGGATGTGTCGCGCGCGTTGCGTGGTGCGAACCAGAAATTCGAGCGCCGCTTTCGCGGTATGGAAGCGCTGGCCGAGAGCGAAGGACGTACGCTGTCCTCATACTCGCTCGAAGAGCAGGAAGCCCTCTGGCGCCGCGTGAAGCAGCAAGAACAGCTGTAGGAGCGCGCTTGCGCGCGATTTACGGTCGCCAGGGGTTACGGCATCGCCGCTACGTTGGCTTTTCGCGCGCGAGCGCGCTCCTACATTTTCTATTGGGCGCCGGCTTATTTCGAATCGGTGTTCTTCGCGGCCGCACGCTGTTCCATGCGGGCCTTGAACGCTTCCATTTCCTGGTGGCGCTTCTGGTCGTTGGCCAGGCTCTCGTCCAGGCTCTTCTTCATCGTGGCAATCGCGGCGTCGACATTGGTCGGGGCCATCTGCGCGCGGGCCAGGTGACGGTAGGCGTAGTCGCGCACCATCGGGTTCTGCGACTTGGCGAGCACATCGTTGTACAGCGCCGGCAGTTCCTTCTGGCGGCCACTCATGATGTAGAGGCGCTCAAGGCCGCGCAGGTCGCCGATGACGCCGCCTTCGCGACCGTGGCCCCAATGGCCGCGACCACCGCGCTCGCCATGGTCACCACCGCGCGGGCCACCGTGGCCCCACTGCTGGCCGCCATCGCGCTGCGGGCCCTGCTGGGCAGACTTGGCCGCCGGGGCGGCGGAGGCCTTGGGGGCGGCGTCCTGCGCGTAAGCGAAGGCGGCCGAACCGGCAAGGAGGAGGGAAGCGGCGCTGACGAGCAGGGTCTTGCGTTGCATGAGGTTGTTTCTCCGGGTTGGACTTGCATGGGGAAAAACGTGGCTGGCCGCTCCCGGTTGACGGACTCGTTGCCGTCCGCTCAGTTTCGTGTGAAAACACGAACTGCAACCTTATGCGCCCGGGCGGCATCAATGACCGGCATACCGCACTACCACCGGAGGGCACTACCCATGCGTCACCTCATTTTTGCCGCGCTGCTGCTTGCGCCGGCTGCCGCCATGGCAGCGGACGAACCCCAGTGCAAGTTCCACGCGGACCGCAACCTGGATCTGGACCTGGCCGGGGTGCAAACCATCGAATTCGTCACGAATTCACATGACTTGAAGATCGACGGCGCCGCGGGCGGCAAGCCCGGTGTGCATGGCCGCGCCTGTGCCTCGACCCAGGAAATGGCTGACAGCCTGGTGGTCGAGCAATCGAAGAACGGCAGTACGCTCGTCGTGGAACTGAAGGACACCCATAAGGGCGGATGGCACATCTTCGGCAGCAGCTACAGCTACCTGAAGGTGAACGCCAGCGTGCCGGGTAACCTGCCCATCAAGGTCGACGTGGGTTCGGGTGATGCCGATGTGCGCAACGTCGCCTCGCTTGAGGCGTCGGCCGGTTCGGGCGACCTGGACGTCGATGGCGTGAAGGGCGGTGTCACCGCGAATGTCGGTTCTGGCGACGTCAAGCTCGCCAACACCGGCCCGGTGAAGATCGACAGCGTCGGTTCGGGGGACCTCACCGCGCGTAACGTCACGGGCGGCGTCACCATTGGCACCGTCGGCTCGGGTGATGCCAAGCTGCGCGACATCAGCGGCAACGTGGATGTGGGCACCATCGGTTCGGGTGATCTCGATGTGGACGGTGTGAAGGGCAACCTCACCGTGCGCACCGCGGGCAGCGGCGATGTGGACCACAAGGGCGTGACCGGCAAGGTCGACCTGCCCAAGAAGTTCGACTGAGCATACGGCTTATGTAGGAGCGCGCTTGCGCGCGATGGGTGCTGCGACAAGCCCCCATCGCGCGCAAGCGCGCTCCTACAGGTTCAACACATGAGGAACCGATATGATCCGGTGACCTGATGCTGGATCGTCCTTGATGAGCTGGTTCCCCGAGTCGCTGCGTAATCTGCGCCGTGACGTCTTTTTCCTCGTGTTGCTCGGCGTGGCGCTGCTCTTCGCGGCGGCCATGCCGTCGCGCGTGGCCACCTGGCCGTCGCTTGTCGATTGGCCGACGATAGCGGCGCTCACCGGCCTGCTCATCCTCACCAAGGCGGTGGAGGAGAGCGGGGCACTGGCCCACGCGGGGCGCTGGTTGATCGATCGCACGGCAACCCGGCGAGTAGCCGCGCTGGGCCTCGTTGCGGGCACCGCCTTGCTATCGATGCTACTGACCAACGATGTGTCGTTGTTCGTCATGGTGCCGCTCACGCTGAGCATTTGCCGTATCGCGCGCATGCCTGCCATGCGCCTGGTCGTGTTCGAAGCGCTGGCGGTGAACGCCGGCTCCATGCTCACACCCATTGGTAACCCGCAGAACCTGTTCCTGTGGCAACAGTGGGGTATCGGCTTTGGCGGGTTTGTCTGGGCCATGCTCCCCGTGGTCGCTATCGCCCTGGTGCTCTTGCTGGCGCTGACAGCCGTGGCGTTCCCGGCGACGCGCATGGAGGTGCACGAGCATGTCGAGAATGGGCTGGACCGCCGCATGCTCATCATCGCCGCAGTGCTCTATGTGCCGTTCCTGTTCCTGGCCGATGCACACCACGCAGCGTGGGGCCTGGCCGGGGTACTGGTCGTGTTCGCCGCATTCCGGCCGAAGATCCTGGCCGCCATCGACTGGGGCCTGCTGCTCACCTTCGTGCTCATGTTCATCGACCTGCGCATGCTGGCTGGCCTGGGCGCCGTGAAAGGCTGGCTGGGGGCGCTGGACCTGCACCAGCCGCACCACCTGTTCGCGACCGGTGCGCTGGCCTCGCAGGTGGTGAGCAATGTGCCGGCGGCGATCCTGCTGGCGGAGTACTCGCACGATTGGCGCACGCTCGCCTGGGGCGTGAACATCGGCGGGTTCGGCTTCATCCTGGGGTCGCTGGCGAACCTGATCGCGCTCCGCCTGCTGGGCGAGAAGAACGCGTGGGGCACGTTCCACTTATGGTCCGTGCCCTTCTTCCTGGTCATGAGTGCCATAGCCTGGCTGCTTCTGTAGGAGCGCGCTCCTACATGGCTATATCAGGCCTTGCGCGTGCCCTTCTCACCGGTGTTGCTGTTGCCCTTGTCGTGCGTCCTGATGAAGTCACGGACATCCGGGTAAACGACGTCACGCCAGCGGCGGCCGCTGAAGATGCCGTAATGGCCCGCACCTTCCACGGTGATGTGCTTCTTGCGTTTCTTGGCGATGCCCTTGCACAGGCCGTGCGCGGCTTCGGTCTGGCCAAGGCCGGAGATATCGTCGAGCTCGCCTTCGATGGTGAGCAAGGCGGTGTCCTTGATCTTTGCCGGCTGCACCAGCTCGCCGTGCACTTCCCACGTGCCCTTCGGCAGGCGGTGCTCCTGGAACACGGTTTCGATCGTGTCCAGGTAATACTCGGCGGGCATGTCGAGTACTGCGTTGTATTCGTCGTAGAACTTGCGGTGCGCCTCGGCGTCGTCCAGGTCGCCCTTGCGCAGGTTTTCGTAGAAATCCCAGTGCGACATGACGTGGCGGCTGGGGTTCATGGCGAGGAAGCCTGCGTGCTGCAGGAAGCCGGGGTACACATCGCGGCCCGCGCCCGGGTACTGGTACGGCACCTTGTGGATCAGCTGGTTGCGGAACCACGAAAGCGGCCGCGTGGTGGCCAGGTTATCGACGCTGGTGGGGCTCTTGCGCGTATCGATCGGGCCGCCCATGAGCGTGAGCGTGGCCGGGGTCGCTTCGCCGCGCGCTGCCATGAGCGACACGGCCGCGAGCACGGGCACCGTGGGCTGGCACACGGACACCACGTGCGCACGGTGCACGCCCACATGGCGAATGAATTCTTCGATGTACGAGACGTAGTCGGCCAGGGAGAACGAGCCTTCCTGCACCGGGATCATGCGCGCATCCACCCAGTCGGTGATGTACACCTTGTGGTCGCGCAGCAGCGTGCGCACGGTATCGCGCAACAGGGTGCTGTGGTGGCCGGAAAGCGGGGCGACAACGAGCACCGCCGGGTCGTGCTTCATCTTGTCCACGGTCGCCTGGTCATCCGAGAAACGCTTGAAGCGCTTCAGGGTGCAGAACGGCTTGCTCATGGCCACCTGCTCCACGATAGCCACGTCGTGGCCATGCGCGTGCACGCTGTGGATATCGAACTCGGGCTTCTCGTACGCCTTGCCCAGGCGGTACATCAGTTCGTAACCCGCCGCGGCGCGGTCGGCGCCCGGCATGCGGGCAAATGGGCTGGCCAGGTCGCCAAACATCTTGGCGCCTGCTTCAGCCCAGTACGACAGCGGGCTGAGCATGGAGCGCTGCCATTCGTGCATCAAATAGAGCATGCCGCTTCAATCCGGGGACGGGGAGGGTGGCGCATCATAACCAGTTGCGCCGCGCCATGTGTAAAGCCCCTGTTTTTGCTCGATTTAAACGCCCGCCTTGCGGCAGACCAGCAGGACTTCGTCCACGCCAGGGGCGGGATCGAAGCCGGGTTTGAAGTCCAGCGGTTTTTGAAAACGCATGCCCAGCGGCATGAACACGCGGTTGTACCACCACATGGCGCGGGCCCGCTGGTGGGTCAGGAACCATTGACCCAGGTCCAGCAGCTTCGAGGATTTGGGCTGCATGCCGTAAACCGCGCTGCGCTCGATCGTGAACCCGTGGCGGGCCAGCAGTGTGCGGATGCCTTCGGGCTCGTATCGGCGGTAGTGCCCCACGAAATCGTCAAAGGCCGTCCACGCCTCGGGGTGGAGCGGGGTGGATAGCAGCAGGCTCGCGCCGGGCGCGGCGACGCGGGCCAGTTCGCCCAGGGCGCCCTCGTCATCGACCACGTGCTCCAGGATGTCGAAGGCGCAGACGAAATCGAAGGTGCCATCGGCGAACGGCAGGGCGCCGATCATGGCGTTTGCTACCCGGGCGCCGTGCCGGCGCAACTCGGCCAGGGCCGGGCGTGACAGGTCGACGAACTGAGTATCGGCCAGCGGTAGCCGCGGGCGCAGGCCGGGGGCGACTTCCAGCCGCCGCGTGGCGCTGGCGGCCAGTTCGGCCACCAGCGGCCAGGTATTGAAGCGCTCCGGCGCGCACAGCTGCGCATCCGACCACAGTGCGTCGTAGAAGCGCTTGTTACCGGCGATGAGGTCGGCGTCGGTGCGCCGCGGCGCGGCTTCCGAGGTGAACGATGCGATGGACATGCGGTACCTCGAAAAGCCGTGATGGGGTTTAGCGCAGGCGGGCCAGTTCGCGTAGCAGGGGCAACCTGCGCACGCGTACCGCGGTGGCCCGGAACACGGCGTTGGCCAGGGCCGGTGCCGCCGAAGGCACGCCAATGACACTGGCGCCCGTTGGCTCGGCGGTGGACGGCACGATCACCGTTTCCACCTCGTACGGCATCGGCTGGGTGGGCGCGATGGGGTAATCCTTGAAGCCGGTCTGCTGCACCTTACCGTCTTTCACCGTGATGGCGAGGTTGAGGGCGGTGGAAAGCGCATCGATGGTGGCGCCTTCCAGCTGCGCGGCGAGGCCCAGCGGATTGATGGCGCGGCCCACATCCGCCACGCAGACCACGCGCTGGATATCGATGCCATCGGCGGTGGGTGACACCTCGATGGCGTGCGCCACGTAGGCGCCGAACACGTAACCGCACGCAATGCCCAGGCCGTTTTCGCTGCGCAGCCAGCGGCTCCAGTCGAGCTTGTCGGCGGCCAGCTTCAACACGTTGGCCATGCGGGCCGTATCGATGGGGCCACCACGGCCGTTGTAAGGCAGCTGGCGCGCATCGCCAAGCAACTGCAGGCGGAAATCGAGCGGATTGGCGTTCACCGCGTGCGCGAGTTCATCGATGAAGCTTTCGCTGGCGAACGTGGGCGTGACGTGGGGCGAGCCGCGCCATTCGCCGCGGGCAAGCTGCGAATCCAGTGCGAAGTAGTCGCTGCGGAAGTTGGGTACGAGACCGGCGGGCAGGGCGTCGGCCACCAGCTCCGATTGCCACAGGCGGTCCGGTGGCGTGGAGCGGCCAGCGAGGGCCGACGGGCTGGCCATGCGCTGGTGCCAGCCAACAATGGCTTTCTTGCGGTCCAGCGAGGCATTGAGCCGGTGCACGGCGAACGGGCGGTAGTAGTCGCGGGCAAGGTCGTCGTCGCGGGTCCAGAGCACGCGCACCGCGCGGTTCTTTATTGCATCGGGCTTCTTCGCCAGGGCAATGGCCACGGCCTCGGCGATGTAATCCTGCTCCAGGCGCCGGCCAAACCCGCCGCCACCCCGTGGCACGCGGATGTCGATCTGGTCCGGGCGGAAGCCCGTCATTCGCTGCACCACGGTGTACGCCTGCCGTGGCGACTGCGAGGCAGCGATGATCGTGATGCTCGTGTCGGGATCGAGCCTTACCAGGCAGTTAGGCGTCTCCGCCGTGGCATGGGCCACCCAGGGCTGGACGTACGTGGCCTCGAGCGCGCGCGCGGCCTTCTTGCGCGCCACGGCGATATCGCCGTCGTTACGCACGGTGCTCGTCGCGTCGGCGTCGTTGTCGAAGAGCTCGAGGGCTTTCTTCTCGAGATCGCCGCTGCCGGGCTCGATAGCCTGGCCCGGCTTCCAGGTGGCCTTGAGCGCCTCACGGCCCTTCAGTGCCGCCCAGGTATCGGCTGCGATCACGGCCAGCGCGGGGGCCTGCGCGGCCATGCCTGCGGCCTGGCCCTGTTCGGGGGTGATATCGACGACGGCGTAGACGCCGGCCACCTTGCCCGCCGCATCGCGGTCGGCGGTATCCAGCGAGCCACCCGGGTACGGGCAACGGGCGAGAACGGCCACCACGGGGTCGCCGATGTTGTCGTCGCCGGCGTAACGCAGCGTACCGGTCACTGCCGCGCGGGCGTCGACATCACCGGCGGGCTGGCCGATGAGCTTGTAGCGATCGGCCGCCTTGAGCGGCGGGGGGCTGGACGGCGGATCAAGACCTGCCGCGGCGGTCGCCAGGTCGCCATAAGCGATGCGTCGGCCGTCGGCAGCCACGGCCATGCCGGATTCGCCGCGCAACTGTTCGGCGGGCACGCCAAGGCGGCGCGCGGCCGCCTGCAACAGAAGCCAGCGGGCAAGGGCGCCAGCCTGGCGCAGGTCGGCCCACGCGGCGGGAATGCTGGTGGCGTCACCGCTGCGCTGGCGGCCATAGGTGAACTTCGGTTCGCCATTGCCGGGGTCGACGCCGAGGCCCAGGTACTCCACCACGACATTGCCCCAGTCCGCGTCCAGCTCCTCGGCGATGATCCGGGCCAGCGAGGTGGCCGTGCCTTCGCCGTTATCCGGATCGCGCACGCCAATGAAAATGCGGCCATCCTGGGCGACGCGCAGGTACGGGCCTACCTGTGACCAGGCATCGCCGAGCAGGCTGACCGGCACCGGGCGCTGCGCGGCTTCCGCGGTACCGATGCCAATGACCAGTGCGCCCGCCGCACCCGCGGCGTACTGCAGGAAACGGCGGCGCGAAAGGCGGATCTCGCCACTCATGCCTTCTTGTCCTTCATGGTGCCCGCGGCGCGCTTGATGGCTTTCCTGATCCGGCCATAGCTGCCACAGCGGCACAGGTTGCCGATCTTGTCGATATCGGCGTCGGAGGGGTTCTTCTGGTGGTTGAGCAGATCCACCGCCGCCATGATCTGGCCGGGCTGGCAGAAACCGCACATGATCGCGTCCTCGTCGATCCAGGCCTGCTGCACGGGGTGCAGGCTGCCGTCCTTGCCGGACAGGCCTTCCACCGTGGTCACGCGCTTGCCCGACATGCCTTCCATTTTCGTCTGGCAGCTGGCCACGGCCTTGCCATCGACAATGACCGTGCAGAAGCCGCAATTGCCCTGGTCGCAACCGTACTTGGCGCCCGTGAGGCGCAGCACATCGCGCAGGTACCACAGCAACGGCATGGCCTTGTCGCCGGTGTGGCGGAAGCGCTCATCGTTGACGATCAGGTCGATGCCTTCGCGTACGGGCTTGGGCGGCACATCGGTGGCGCCTTGCGGGGTGGGTACGGGTACGGGAGACGTCGGGCCTTGCTGTGCCATCTGCTTTCCTCAGCTGAACCGGGCCATTGTGGCATCCGGGCCCTCGTTCAGCGAGCCACTTTACTGAACAGGCGTTGCCAGATCGCATACACAGGTAAGCCAGCGACCACCACGGCGCAGACCACGGCGGCACTCAGCGGCTTGGACCACGAGTACGCGATGACAACGCCGATGACCGTAGCCAGGAACAGCAGCGGGAGCAGCGGGTAAGCCGGTGTCACAAAGCTGGGGCGCTCCTTCACATGGCGCCGGTACCAGAACAGCGTGGCGATGGTGACGGCATACGCCGCCCAGTCGCCAAAGGCGGCGAAATCCAGCAGCTGGCCGTAATTGGCCACCAGTACCAGCACGATGGCCCAGGCGGAGAGCGCGGCAAGAGCGATGTTGGGCGTACGGTGCGTGGGGTGCAGGCGCGCCACGCTGGCGAAAAACAGGCCATCCTCGCCCATGACCTGGAGCACGCGGGCGCCCGCCACGAGGGTGATGTTGCAGAAGCCCAGGGTGGAAATGGCGATGCCGATGGCGATGAGTTTCGCCCCGGCGGCACCGAACACCCGGCTCATCACATCGGCGGCGGGGGCCTGGCTTGCAGCCAGCCCGTCGTGGCCCAGCACCGCCAGGTAGGCGTAATTGGTGAGCACATAGGCGGCAATGACAATGAGCATGCCCAGCACGAGTGCCCGCGGCAGCGTGCGCTGCGGGTCCCGCACTTCACCAGCCAGGTTGTTGAGGTAGCTGAAGCCGGAAAAGGCGAACAGCACCGGCAGCAGGGCACCCGCGAGCCCACCCGTGACAGCAGTGGGGCTGGCGGCCATGGCCTGGCTGGTGCCCGCGCCGGCGAAGGCCAGGCCGGTGATGACCAGCACGGCGATGGCGGCGAGCTTGAGGATGGCGAAGACGTTCTGTACCTGCGCCCCAAGGCGGATGCCGAACAGGTTGATGCCCGTGACGAACACCAGTGCGCCCACCGCCAGCGGCTTCACCAGCGTGGGAGAGAGCCCGAACACCGAGGTGGCGTAGCTGCCGAAGATCGTGGCCACGGCCGCGCTGCTGCCGCTGTAAATCACCAGCAGCATGGTCCAGCCGAACAGGAACCCGGCGAGCTTGCCGAAGGCCTCGCGCAGGTACACGTAGCTGCCACCCGCCTGGGGGCGGCGCGCGCCGAGTTCCGCGTAGCAAAGGCACCCGACGAGGGTGAGCAGGCCACCCGCCACCCACAGCCCGAGCAACACCCAACCGGAACTCGTGCGCTGCGCAGCGATGCCCGGATTCAGGAAAATACCGCCGCCGATGATGCCGCCGACGACGATGAGCGCAGCGTCCATGAGATTGATGCGGCGGGCGTATCCGGGGGAATCCATGGGCGGCGCTTTGCAGGGGGAAAGCGAGAGGATGGCGTGGGTGGGGACGTATGTGAAGGGGTTGAGGTGGGCCGGGGAGGTGCCTCGTCGCCGCTTCGTTCGTTTCGACGAGGACGCAGCCGCGCGGATGGCGCTTCGTAGGTTCGGGGCCACGTTGCCTTTTTCTCGTTGCGGCGCAACACTCCGGGGGATGTGCCGGGGGCCTTCGTGGCCCCCGCTGCCCTCTCTTTCCCCAACCACCGCAAAAGAGAACCGTGAGCGAAAACGCAAACGCGCCGTTGCCCGCCAACGCGCCCTGGATCGTCATGAAGTTCGGCGGCACCTCCGTTGCCACCGCCGCACGCTGGCGCAATATCCTCGAGCTGGCCGCCAGCCGCCGCGCCGAAGGCGCGCGCGTGCTGATCGTGGTCTCGGCCCTGTCCGGCATTACGGATGGCCTGAAACAGCTTTGCACGCACACGGAACCCAAACGCCGCTCGGACGCGGCCTCCGCACTGGCCGATCGCCACCACGCCCTGCTCGGGGAAATGTCGCTTGCGCTGCCGGAGACCCTCGGCGCACGGCTGGCCGACCTGGCCGGCCTGGCGGATACCGGCCCGGCCGAACTCGGCGAGCTGGCCTGGCAGGCCGCCGTGCAGGCGCATGGCGAGCTGATGTCCAGTGCGCTTGGCGCCGCATTCCTCAGCGCCAATGGCCTGCCCACGGCATGGCTGGATGCGCGCGAGTGCCTGAACGCGGTGGCCCTGCCGAACCAGAACGAGCGCACCCGGTTGCTCTCGGCCATGGTCGAGCCGCATCCGGATCCGGCGCTGTCGGCTGCCTTGGCCACGCGCGGCGATGTCTTCATCACGCAGGGCTTCATTGCCCGTGACGAGGAAGGCCGCACCGTGCTGCTGGGCCGTGGTGGCTCGGATACCTCCGCGGCGTACTTCGGTGCGCTGCTGGCCGCGGCGCGCGTAGAGATCTGGACCGATGTGGCTGGCATGTTCAGTGCGAACCCGCGTCAGGTCGCCGGCGCGCGGTTGTTGCAGCGGCTGGACTACGAAGAAGCCCAGGAAATCGCTTCCACGGGCGCCAAGGTGCTGCACCCGCGCTGCCTGTCGCCACTGCGTGAGCCGCGCGTGCCGCTGCTGGTGAAGGACACCAACCGTCCCGAGCTGGAAGGTACCGTGATTGGGCCGGAGGTGCGTGAGCACGCACCGAGCATCAAGGCGATCAGCGCGCGCAAGGGCATCACCCTCATCTCGATGGAGTCGGTCGGCATGTGGCAGCAGGTCGGCTTCCTTGCCGATGTGTTCGATGCCTTCAAGCGCCACGGCCTGTCGGTGGACCTGATCGGCTCGGCGGAGACCAACGTCACCGTATCGCTGGATCCCACGGAAAACCTGCTCGATTCCGACGCCATCGCCGCGCTCGCCGCGGACCTGGCCCGCGTGTGCCGGGTGAAGGTGATCGCGCCATGCGCGGCCATCACGATGGTCGGTCGTGGCATGCGTTCCATGCTGCACAAGCTCTCGGGCGTGCTGGCGGAGTTTGGCCAGCTGCGCGTGCACCTCATCTCGCAGTCGTCGAACAACCTCAACCTCACCTTCGTGGTGGACGAGGATGTGGTCGACGAGATGCTGCCGCGCCTGCACGAACTGCTGATTGGTGCAGGTGCGCTGCGCACCGATGACAGCGTGGTGTTTGGCCCCGCGTGGCAATCGCTGTATGGCAGCGGTGAAGCGCCGTTGCCCGCCGCGGCATGGTGGCAGGGCGAACGCCCGCGCCTGTTGCAGCTGGCACAGGAGCGGACGCCCCGCTATGCCTACCACCTGCCCACCGTGCGTGCACAAGCCCGCAAAGTGAAGTCGCTGCAGGCGGTGGACCGGGCGCACTACGCCGTGAAGGCGAACACCCACCCGGGCATCCTCAAGGTGCTTGCGGAAGAAGGGTTCGCCTTCGAGTGCGTGTCGCCCGGCGAACTGGAGGCCGTCTCGGCCGTGGTGCCGGAAAGTGCGCCGCTGCTGTTTACGCCGAACTTTGCCGCGCGCCGCGATTTCGAAGCCGCGCTGAAAACCCGTGCCACTATCACGATCGATGCCTTGCACCCGATCGAGCACTGGGGTGACCTGTTCCAGGGCCGCGACATCGTGCTGCGCGTGGACCTGGGCCGCGGGCTGGGCCACCACCAGAAGGTGAAGACCGGCGGTACCGGTAGCAAGTTTGGCGTCCCCATCGAGCAGGTCGATCGCTTCCTGCGCCTGGCCGACGATGCCGGTGCGCGGGTGATCGGCCTGCATGCCCACCTTGGCTCCGGCATCCTCGATGCCGCGCACTGGGGCGAGGTGTACTCGCAGCTCGCGGCGCTGGCCGAGCGCATCGGCACCATCACCGTGCTGAACATTGGTGGCGGACTGGGCGTGCCGTCGCACCCCGGCGAAACCGCGCTGGATATGGTGGCGCTGGATCGCGTGCTTATGTCCGTGCGCCAGGCGTACCCGCAGTTCCAGGTATGGATGGAGCCCGGCCGTTTCCTCGTGGCCGATGCTGGCGTATTGCTGGCCCGGGTCACGCAGGAAAAGGAGAAGGGCAGCAACATTCGCTACCTGGGCCTGGATACCGGCATGAACAGCCTGATCCGCCCGGCCCTGTACGATGCGTGGCACGAGATCACCAACCTGTCCCGTTTCGGTGAACCCGCCACCACGATGTACCAGGTGGTGGGCCCGATCTGTGAGTCAGGCGATATCCTTGGTTCCGACAGGCGCTTGCCCGAATCGTTCGAGGATGACGTGATACTTATTGCACAGGGAGGCGCCTACGGCGCCGTGATGGCATCGCGCTACAACCTGCGTGATGTGGCCGATGAGGTGCTTCTGCCGTGACCGCCGTGCTTGCCGATCCTCGCGAAAGCCAGCGCTTCCGCTTTGTCCGCCATGGCTACGCCGATGGCGTGGCCGAGCTGGCCTATGCGTTCGACGATGGCCAGGAACTGGTGGAACGGATCACGTTCCCGGGCGCGCCGGCGGTGCCGGCGGGGCGCGAAGCAGCCTTCGCGGCGGCCCTGCGCCTGCTCCACCTGGTGGCTGGCGTCAGCTACTACAAAGCCGGCATTCCGCCTTCCATCGTGGTGGAAGGCGAGCCGCTGGATGAGGAGGGCGCGTCGATGTTCGACGCGCTCTACCTGCATGGCCTGGCCGAGTTCGCTTACCGCAACCGGCTCGATCTGCGCAGCCGCATTCGCTTCCCGCACAACGGCGCGGCCCCCGCATCGGCACCGGCCATCGGCCTGCCGAAGCGTTCGCTGTTGCCGATCGGCGGTGGCAAGGATTCGGTCGTGGCGGTCGAGGCGGTGAAATCGATTGGCGCTGACGCCACGGCAGCATGGGTGGGGAATTCGCCGCTCATCGCCGAGTGCGCGGCACGCACGGGGCTCTCCACGCTGAACATTTCCCGTGAGCTGGCCCCCGGGCTGTTCGAACTGAACCGCCTTGGCGCGTGGAACGGCCACATTCCCGTGACCGCCATCAACTCGGCCATCCTCGTCGTGGCCGCGGTGCTCTACGGCTACGACTCCATCGTCTTCGCCAACGAGCGCTCCGCCTCGGTGGCCACGCTGGAATACGAAGGCCAGGAAGTGAACCACCAGTGGAGCAAGGGCTTCGGTTTCGAGAAGACCTTCCACGATTACGTGCACTCGCACGTGGCCGCCGACCTGGACTATTGCTCGCTGCTGCGGCCGTGGTCCGAACTGGCCGTGACCAGCGCGTTCGCGCGGCTGGGCGGTGATTATTTCAACGTGTTCTCCAGCTGCAACCGCAACTTCCGCATCCTCGGCCCCAAGCCGGCGGATCGCTGGTGCGGGCAGTGCCCCAAGTGCCATTTCGTGTTCCTGGCGCTGGCACCGTTCATGCCCAAGCCGCGCCTGTTGCAGATCTTCGGCCGCAACCTGCTCGATGATCCCGACCTGGCCGAGGCATTCGATGCGCTGCTCGAATACCACGACCACAAGCCGTTCGAGTGCGTGGGTGAAGGTGCCGAGGCACGCGCCGCGCTGCACGCCCTTTCGACCCGGCCCGAATGGCAGGAAGACGCCCTGGTGGCGCGCTTCCGCCGCGAGATCCTGCCGCAGCTCGATACCTCGGAGCTGGCGCTCGAGCCCTGGCTGAAGCCGGGTGCGTCGCACCTGGTGCCCACGCGCTTGCTGGGAGCACTGGATGCGCTGGGCTGATCTTGCGGGCAAGCGTATTGCGGTCTGGGGTTTTGGCCGGGAAGGGCGGGCGGCGCTGGATGCGCTCGCACGCCGCCTGCCTGGCATGCCGGTGGATGTGTATGTAGGCGCTGACGAGGCTGAAGCGGCTCGCCTGGCGTATCCGCGCGCTGGCGTCATCACCACGCCGCCGGATGCGCAGGCGCTTTCGCGCTACGACATCGTGATCAAGTCACCTGGTATCTCGGCGTACAAGCCTGAGTTGCTGGAAGCCCAGGGCGCGGGCACGCGCTTTACCTCGGGCACGGCACTCTGGTTTGGTGGCCACGCGAACGCGCACACCGTTGCCGTCACGGGTACCAAGGGCAAGAGCACCACCTCGGCGCTGATTGCGCATCTCGCCCGCTCGCTTGGGGTGCGCACGGCGCTGGCCGGCAACATTGGCCTGCCAATGCTGGAACTGGATGAAGGCGCCGCCGATCTCTGGGTGATCGAGCTTTCGAGCTTCCAGACCGGCGAAGCGATGGGCGTGGATCTGGGTGTGGTCACCAGCCTTTACGAAGAGCATCTCGACTGGCACGGCTCGCGCGAACGCTACGTAGACGACAAGCTGAAGCTGCTCGCCGCCTCGGCGCGGGTGCTGGTGAACGGCATGCAGCCTGCGTTGCTCGAGCGCGCGGCCGATCATCCCGGGTTGCACACCTTCGGCGGCGCCAGCGACTGGCACGTGGCCGATGGGTGGATCCGTCGCGGCGATGAGAATGTGATTGCTGCGGAACGCGTGGCGGCCCCGGGCCTGCACAACGCGATCAACGCGTGCGCCGCGCTGGCCGCGCTGGAGTTGATGGGTCTGGATGCCCGCAAGGCTGCGCCCGCGCTGGCCACGTTCCTGCCGTTGCCGCACCGGTTGCAACCGCTGGGCGAACGCGATGGCCTGCGCTGGATTAATGATTCGATCAGCACGACACCGCTGGCGAGCCTCGCCGCGCTGGAAAGCGTGCACGACGAGCATGTCGCGTTGATCGTGGGCGGCCACGACCGTGGGCTCGATTGGTCGGGGTTCGTGCAGGCCATGCGCCAGCACGCGCCGGACGCGATCATCTGCCAGGGCACGAACGGCCCGCGCATTGCGGATGCACTCGAAGCGGCAGGCGTGGCGAACGTCTTCCGCGCCACGGACCTGGCGGCGGCGGTAGGTGCCGCACGCAACGCGTTGCAAGGTCGCGGCACCGTGGTGCTCTCGCCTGGCGCGCCAAGCTTCGATCAGTTCAAGGATTACGCCGACCGCGGAAAGCGTTTCGCGGAAATGGCGGGATTTGAAGCGAGAGCCGCGAGCATCCAGGGTCTGGGCATCTCGTAATCGCGCTTGCGCGCGATCAGCCAACGAAGCGGGGAAGCGGACCGTTAATCGTGCGTAGCGTTCAACAGCGTACCGACCACGGCCGCCAGCGCTGCATACAACTCCGAAGGCACATCCTCGCGCAACCGCACGGCCGCCAACAGCGTCGCGATCTGCGGATCAAGGTGCGGCGCCAATCCCAGTGCCTGTGCACGTTCGAGCAACGCCTTCACCCCATCGGCATCGATGCGCTGGGTGTTGCCGTTGCTGGTAGGGGTGGCCATCCGCAGCGTGACGCTGCGGCGCGGTGACGGGAGCGACTGGGTCATGCGCGTGCTTCGAGCAGGACGGCGCTATACGCGCTCGTCGGCACGGGCAGGCCGTGCATGCAGGCAAAATGATCAAGCTGCAGCTTGCTCTTCTCGAGCACGCGGCGCAGCGTGGTGAACTCGTTTTCCAGGCGGGCGACGGTCTCGGGGTACTGCGCCCACAGGCGCACCGCGACACGCGTGCCGCGTAGCTGCACTTCACCCTGCACGGCGCCGAGCGTCGGCGGATCGATGGCGAAGCCGACCGTCCACATACCCTCGGGCTCGCCCTGCGAAGGCTTGCCTTCCTCGATGCGGAGCTGCAGTACGTCGTAACCGCGTACGCCCGTCAGTGGGATCTCGACCATCCACAGGCCCGCGTGCGGCTGCGATTCAAGCTGGCCGATTTCCACGCGCGAGAGCGCCGCGCGCACATCGGTACGCAGGTGGGAGACCAGGCCATCCGCGGTTTCTTCTTCCGCGAGCAACTCCTCCGCGCGCGGCTGCGCCACCAGGGCGCGCTGGGCGAGAGGGGGTGGCGTATCGGTGAATTGTCGCGAGGGTGCCTGGATCATCGCCTGGCGCGTCTGCGGAATATCCGCCAGGGCCCGGCGCAGGTTCAGCAGCGCCGCCTTGAAATCGTCCGCTGCCGGGGCCTCTTCGTGCGGTTCAGCCAGATGGGCCTCGAGAAACGCGCCGCTCTTGGCGATCGCCTGCTTCATGCCCTCAGGCGTGCTCACGTCCTCGGGCTTGCTGATCGAAGCCTCGAGCGTAGCCAGTGCCGTGCGCAGTGGCTCCGGCAACACGCGGGCCACCGGGCGGCGGGCCAGGGCGGAAAGCACGCTTAGCAGCTGCGAGTACCCGTTCTGCTGGGGCAGGCGTTCGCGCAGGCCCTGCATGGCGATGCGCTCATCCGTGTTACCCACGACAACCTCCAGCTGTGGCTGGGGGCCCTGGGTCATCACGCGAACCTGGAACTGCTGTGGCAGCGACGTCCCCGCGGCATCGGCCTCCACGGCCATGCCACCGATATCCAGCAGCACCTTGCCCACATCGGTCTGGCCGAGCAGGCGGGCGGCAAGCAGCGTGCCCACCGCCCAGGATTGGGTGGTGGCCGCTGTGGTACCCGCGGCCGCACCGGCCCAAAGCTGGGCGGCGAGGCTGGTCGGCTGGATGATCAAGGGCAGGTCCTCCGGGGGCCTGGGCGTTATCCGTGGTGGATGCGCTCCTGTGTGCTCGTAAGAATCGGCTGATTCTCTGGAACCTTTAGGTGACGGGTGGCCAGGCCGTAAGGGTTAGAATGGGCGGATGAGTAACCTCCCTTTCGAACTCCTCGCCACCGATGGCGCGGCGCGGCGCGGCCGACTGCGCTTTGGCCGGGGCACCGTAGAGACCCCGGCGTTCATGCCCGTGGGCACGTATGGCTCGGTCAAGGCCATGACCCCGCGCGACGTCCGCGATACCGGCGCCGAGATCATCCTGGGCAACACGTTTCATCTGTTCCTGCGCCCGGGCCTGGATATCGTCGGCGAATTCGGCGGCCTGCATAAGTTCATCGGCTGGGATAAGCCGATCCTGACCGATTCCGGCGGCTTCCAGGTCTTTTCGCTGGCGCATAAGCGCAAGATCACCGAAGAAGGCGTCACGTTCGCCTCCCCGGTGGATGGCTCCAAGGTGTTCCTGTCGCCCGAAGTCTCCATGAAGATCCAGACGGTGCTGGATTCCGACGTGGCCATGATCTTCGATGAGTGCACGCCGTACCCGGCCACGGAGAAGGTGGCCTCGGATTCGATGGAGCTCAGCCTGCGCTGGGCCGAGCGTTCCCGCCGTGCCTTCAACGACCTGAAGAACCCGAACAACCTGTTCGGCATCGTCCAGGGCAGTACGTTTGAGAACCTGCGCCGCCGCTCGGTTGAACAGCTCGTCGAGATCGGCTTCGATGGCTACGCCGTGGGCGGCCTGGCTGTCGGCGAGCCCGAGGCCGAGCGCAACCACACGCTGGATTTCACCCTGCCGTTGCTGCCGAAGGATCGCCCCCGGTACCTCATGGGCGTGGGCCGGCCCGAAGACATCGTCGAGGCGGTACGCCGCGGCATCGACATGTTCGATTGCGTCATGCCCACCCGCAACGCGCGCAATGGCTTCCTGTTTACCGCCGAAGGCACGTTGCGGATCCGTAACGCGAAGTTCGCCGCCGATACGCGCGTGATCGAGGAAGGTTGCGACTGCTACGCCTGCGCCAACGGCTTCAGCCGGGCGTACCTGCGCCACCTGGACCGCTGCAACGAGATCCTGGGCAGCCAGCTGGCCACCATGCACAACCTGCGTCACTACCAGCGCCTGATGGCTGGCCTGCGCGGCGCCATCGAGGCCGGCACGCTGGAGGATTTCGTGACGGCGTTCTACGCGGCGCGCCGTAAGGCCGAGGTAGACGGCCAATAAGGCCTTGCGGGGCGCCAGCTGCGCCCCCAAAGCCTTGTGCTGGCGCGGTACACCGCCGCCGGGGGGCGTGGCATAATCCACGATCTTTTTACGTGAGCGGCCGCTTTTTCTTGGCCGTTCCATGACTTGCGAGAAATCCGATGAGCCCCATGACGTACGCCGCCATTGCCCAGGCCGCCCCGGCCGCCGCCCCGCAGGGCGCGTTTGGCCTTTCTCCGCTCATCATGATGGCGGTGCTGTTCGGCATCTTCTATTTCATGATGATCCGCCCGCAGATGAAGCGTCAGAAGGAGCACCGTGCCCTCCTGGCCGCCCTGGCCAAGGGCGATGAGGTGGTGATGAACGGCGGCCTCGCCGGTCGTATCGAGGAAGTGGGCGATGCCTTCGTCAAGGTCGAGATCGCCCCGGGCGTCGTCGTCCAGATGCAGAAGGGTGCTGTCACCCAGGTGCTGCCGAAGGGCAGCCTCAAGAAGAACTGAGTTTTCTCTCAGACGCGTCAGCCGCGGCCGCCGGGCGGTCGCACCCATGGAATGTAAGGCATGAGTGATTTTCCACGCTGGAAGTACGCGCTGGTTGTAATCGTGTTGCTGGTCGGCATCGTGTACGCGCTGCCGAACGTCTTCCCGCCCCAGCCGGCGGTGCAGATCTCGGGCAACCGCGGTGCGGCGGTCGACGCGTCACTGAAGAGCAAGGTCGAAGGGCTGCTGGCCACCGCGAAGGTGCCGGCTGTCGCTGTCGATGTGAATGAAAAGGACGGCCGCCTCCTGGCCCGCTTCGGCAATGCTGATCAGCAAGCCAAGGCTTCCGACGCGCTGCGCGTGGGCCTGGGCGATAACTACACGGTGGCGTTGAACCTCGCCTCCACCGTGCCGTCGTGGCTGCGCTCGATCAACGCCAACTCCATGCCGCTGGGTCTCGACCTGCAGGGCGGTGTGCACTTCCTCATGGAAGTGGACCAGAACGCGATGATCGATTCGCAGGAAACCCGCTACACGGACGACATCCGTTCGCTGCTGCACGACAAGGGTGTGCAGTACGACTCGGTCACGCGCAACGCGCGCGGCCAGGGCGTCAACATCGTGCTGCGCACCGACGCCGACCGCCAGAAGGCTGCCGGCCTGATCGGGTCGGATTACCCGGATCTGCTCGTCAACGATGCCGCCGCCGCAGGCAACGGCTTCGCACTGAACGCCGTGGTGAAGCCGCAGAAGCTGCGCGAGCTGGGCCAGAGCGTCATCACCCAGAACGTCACCACGCTGCGCCAGCGCGTGAACCAGCTCGGCGTGTCCGAGCCGCTCATCCAGCAGCAGGGTGCCAACCAGATCATCGTGGACCTTGCCGGTGTGCAGGACACGGCCGAGGCCAAGAAGATCATCGGTGCCGTGGCTTCGCTGCAGTACCGCGCTGGCCTGTACACGCCGGAGCAGGCCATGGAAGCCGCCCGCTCGGGCAGCGTGCCGCCGGATGCCAAGCTCTACTTCGGCCGCGATCGCCGCCCGTACCTGCTCAGCAAGAAGGTCATCGCCAGCGGCGATGAGCTGGTCACCGCCACCTCCGGCCGCGATCAGCAGAACGGCACCCCGAACGTCAGCGTCACGCTGAATGCGTCCGGCGCACGCAAGATGCAGGAGTTCACCAACGATAACGTCGGCAAGCCGATGGCGGTGCTCTACATCACGCGCACGCTCGAGACCAAGATGGTCGACGGCAAGGAAGTGAAGACGCCGAAGATCACCGAAGAGGTGATCAACTACGCCAACATCAGCGGCCCGTTCGGCAAGCAGTTCCAGACCAACGGCCTGCCTTCGGATACCGAAGCCGCCGAGCTGGCGCTGCTGCTCCGCGGTGGCTCGTTCGCGGTGCCGGTGGATATCGTCAGCGAGAGCGTGATCGGCCCGAGCCTGGGTGCGGACAACATCGACAAGGGCTTCAAGGCGGTGATGCTGGGCCTTGGCCTTGTGCTGCTCGCGTCGGCCATCTACTACAAGCTGTTCGGCCTGGTGGCCGATATCGCCCTGTTCTTCAACCTGGTGCTGCTCGTGGCGGTCATGTCCGCCATCGGCGTAACGCTGACCATGCCGGGCATTGCGGGTATCGTGCTCACCCTGGGTATGGCGATCGACGCCAACGTGCTCATCTGCGAACGCATCCGCGAGGAACTGCGCAACGGCTCGTCGCCGCTGGCCTCCATCCGTACCGGCTACGACAAGGCGTGGGCCACCATCCTTGATGCCAACGTGACCCATCTTCTGGCCGCGCTCGGCCTGATGACCATGGGTTCGGGTCCGATCAAGGGCTTCGGCGTCACGCTGTTCATCGGTATCCTCACCTCGATGTTCACTTCGGTGACCGTCACCCATGCCATCACGGCGCTGATCCACGGCGGCCGCAAGCTCAAGACCCTGTCGGTCTGAGGGGACATACGCCATGGAAATTTTCAACCACAACGCCAATTTCAACTTCCTCGGCCTGCGCAAGTACAGCATTGGCCTCGCCATCCTGCTCATGCTTGGCTCGATCGGCCTGATCGTCACCAAGGGCTTCAACTACGGGCAGGATTTCGTGGGCGGCGTTGCCGTCCAGGTTGCCTACGCCAACCCGGTCGATACGAACGATGTGCGCCAGACCCTGACCAAGGCAGGCCTGGAGAATTCGCTCGTGCAGGCCATGGGTGGCACCCGCGAAGTGACGGTGCGCCTGCAGCCCAAGGATGACCACGACTCGGCGGGCCTCACCGGCCTTTCGGGTGACGAGGCCGCCACCAAGGTGTCGACCGACATCATGGCCGCGCTGAAGTCGGTGCGGCCGGATGCCACCATGAAGAGCAAATCCTTCGTCGGCCCGCAGGTCGGTGAAGAACTCCGCTCCGATGGTATCTACGCAGTCATCTTCGTCATCGTCGGCATCATGGGTTACCTGTGGATCCGCTTCGAAAAGCGCTTCGCCATCGCGGCGCTCGCGACCGAGGTGCACGACGTGCTGGTGACCCTGGGCATCTTCGCGATCACCCAGCGTGAGTTCGACCTGACGGTGCTGGCCTCGGTCCTGGCCGTGGTCGGTTACTCGATCAACGACAAGGTGGTGGTGTTCGACCGTGTGCGCGAACTGTTCCGTTCCAGCCGCAATGCCACGCCGGAAGAGGTACTGAACCGTTCGATCAACAGCACGCTGTCGCGAACCATCATCACCTCGCTGTTCACCGGCATCACCATGGCGGCCCTGTTCTTCTTCGGCGGTACGGCCGTGCACGGCTTCGCCATCACCATGCTGATCGGCATCCTGGTGGGTACGCTGTCCTCGATCTTCGTGGCCAGCCCCATCCTGCTCTGGCTGGGTGTGTCCAAGCAGGACCTGATGCCCCGCTCGAAGGAAGACCCGGCGCTGGAGCGTCGCCCGTAAGGGGCGCTCTATCGCTGGAAACGAAAAACCCGCCTTCCGGCGGGTTTTTTGTTTCGATGTACGTCCCAGCCCTGGGATCAGAAATCTTCGCTGTCCTCGTTGGCACCTTCGGCATCGTTCGCAAGCGTAACGACGACGTAGGCCGAACCCACAAGCGAGCAGCAGAGCCATGCGTAGACCATCTGGATAGCCGTTTTCGGGATGGCGGCCGCGACGCGCGGTGCCAATACCAGGCCGACAATGCCGGCCAGGGCGAGTACGGTTGCGACGATCCACGCAAGGCGCCGCGACGGTGCCGTGGTGGTGATGACGTTCATGATGATGTTGCCCCTGCTTTCCCCTGTTTCACGGCCCTCGTGAATACTGTGTGAGGCCGCTTGATGTAGGAAATACCCTACAAGATTCTCCGAAGCAAGTGCCGGAATCCTGAACGGATTCCTTGACGCCGTAAGGGGTTGCATGCAAGAACGCCCCCAAGCCCCCGCGTAAGCTAGACTTTCCCGCCCAGCAAAGACCCATGGCCATGGCAGAACGCGAGTTTCCGAATTTCACCCTGCGTACCGGCGCAAGTCGCGAAGGCTCCCGGTACACCGCCCTCCTGTCGTCCCATCCGGCGGACGGCAGTTTCCCGTCGTACTTCGCCGTCTACGAAAACCGCAGCTTCCGGGACGAGGCGAGCGCCGCCGCGGCTGCCGAAAAGGCTTTGGGCCTGGTCATGGGCGTGGAAGAGGATGGAGCCCCGGTGTTCGCCGAGGGGGAAACCGGCTTCGACGACGACAAGCTTGACCCGGCCGAGCCCGAGCCGCAGCTGTAACCGCGCGCCCGTGCGCGACCGGGGTCATCCGGGCGCGAACGCATCCCCCACCGCCCGCAGCAACGACCGCCGGTCATACGGCTTGGCAAGAAACGGCGCCGCGCCGTCCAGCCGCTCGGCCGCGTGCATGGCATCACCCGAGACGACGACGCAGCGCACGCTGCTGCCCGCCTGCCGAAGCGCGTGGACCAGGTCGATGCCGTCCATCCGGCCCGGCATGTTCACGTCCGTGAGGACCAGGCCGACCTCAGGATGCGAGGCCAGCACGGCAAGCGCCTCGTCGGCATTCATCGCGGTCAGCACCGGGTAGCCGGCTGACTCCAGGACGAAGCTCGTGATGTCGAGGACGTTGCGGTCGTCTTCAACGACCAGCACCGGCGCAGCGGAAGGTGTTGCCGAGGTGGCCTTCATGGCTGGCACTGTCGACCCTGCACCGTGCTCGCCGCGTGACAGATTCGCCTTGACAGAAGGCGCCCGCGCGGCGCGTCATAGTGGTGTTCAACGCCAACCGACGGGCCAGGGGCAGCGGCGATGAGTGAAGGGGAGGGGCGGTACCGGCAATTTGTCGAGGCATCCGCCGATTGCATGAAGGAACTGGATCGTGACGGCGTGATCCGCTTTGTGGCGGGTCTCGGCTGCATGTCGCTGGCGCCGGAAGGCGTGGAGCGCCTTCTTGGCGTGCGCTGGCTCGATCTATGGCCACCCGAGGCCCGCGACATGGTGGCGCGCGTGCTCGATCGCGCGGCGGCCGGTGAGCGGGTGGATTTCGTGAGCCCGCGGCGTACAGCCCTGGGTACGTCGCGCTGGTGGGAAGTAATGGTCGCGCCGGTGGTGGCCGATGACAGCCTCGATCACTTCATCGTGATCAGCCGGGATGTCACTGAGCGCGTGGAGCTCCAGGCCGCGCTCGAATCCATCAACGAGCTGCTGCAGGAGCGCCTGAATGAAACGGTGGCCCGCTCGGCGAATGCCACCACGCAGTACGGGACGCTCCTGGAGCGCTTCGAAAGCGAGAACTGGGCGCGCCAGGATGCCGAGAGCCGCCTGTCCACGCTGAAGGAGCAGCTGGAGATGGCCAGCCGCGCCCGCGAGCTGGCCGAGGCCTCGGCCAGCCAGGCGCAGAAGCAGCAAGCGGTAGGTCAGCTGGTCAGCGGCATCGCGCACGACTTCAACAACATGCTGCAGACGGTGATCGTCAGCCTTTCGGGGCTCCAGGACGAAGCCGATGACCTGACCCCGCACCAGCGCCGCATGCTCACCTACGCGGTGGAGGGCTCGCGCCATGCCACCGCGCTGACCCGCCGCCTGCTGGCCTTCGCCCGCAACCAGCCCTCGCGCCCGGAACCCATCGACCTGGGTGACCTGGTCGAGAGCTTCGCCGATTTCGCCCGCCATGGCATGGGCGGGCGTGTGGGCATCGAAGTGCTGCGCCAGCCGGGCGCGCTGCCCATCTGGGTGGACCGGCACAGCATCGAGCAGGCGCTGATGAACGTGTGCCTCAATGCGCGTGACGCCATGGGCAATATGGGCACCATCGTGCTGCAGGTGGGCGATCGGCTGGTCGATGACGCCATGGCGGAGGCCCGGCGCGAGCCGGTCCCTGCGCGCCAGGTATTCGTATGCGTGGCCGACACTGGCGGTGGTATGTCCGATGAGGTGCGCGAGCGCCTGTTCGAGCCGTACTTCACGACCAAACAGGGCGGCTCGGGCCTTGGCCTGGCCCAGGTGTACGGCACCGTGGCGCAAGCCGGTGGCGGGGTCGAGATCGAAAGCGATGCCGGCATCGGTACGCGGATTCGGCTGGTTTTCCCACGCTATGCGGGAGCGCTTACCAGCGCCGTTTGAATCGTGTAGAAAACGTGACAGAAACCCTCAACTTCGCGCCCCCGCGGCCGATAAGTCACCCGACTGGGAGGAAGTGAAGTCATGTTGGTCATTATCGGTTCGATCATCGTCCTGGTCTCGGTGCTGGGCGGCTATGTGCTCTCGCACGGCTCTATCGGTGCCCTGTGGCAACCCTATGAGCTGCTGATCATCTTCGGCGCGGCCGTGGGTGCGTTTATCAGCGCCAATTCCATGGATATCGTGAAGGGCGCCGCACGCGATGCCCTGGGCCTGTTCAAGGGCCCGAAGTACAAGAAACAGGATTACGTGGACCTGCTGTCGCTGCTCTACGACATCTTCGTGAAGATGCGTAAGGACGGCCAGCTGGCCATGGAAGAACACATCGAGAACCCGGAGAACAGCTCGCTGTTCACGGCATACCCGCGCCTGGTCGCGGAGCACCACCTCATCGATTTCATCACCGATTGCCTGCGCCTGATCGTGGGCGGCAGCATGGATCCGCACGAGCTGGAAGCGCTGCTCGACGTGGAACTGGAGACCCACCACCACGAGGCCCTCGCGCCCGCCCTGGCCGTGCAGAAGATGGCCGATGCGCTGCCGGGCTTCGGCATCGTGGCGGCGGTGCTGGGTATCGTGATCACCATGAAGTCCATCGATGGCGATGCCGCCGTGATCGGCGAGCACATCGCCGGCGCCCTCGTGGGTACGTTCCTGGGCATCCTTCTGTCGTACGGCTTTATCGGCCCGCTCTCGGCCGCCATGGAAGCCCGCGTCAACGCCGATGGCCGTGCGTTCGAATGCGTGAAGGTGGGCCTGCTGGCCAACCTGCGCGGCTACAACCCGATGGTCGCGGTGGAGTTCGCCCGCAAGTCGCTTACCTCGTCCAGCCGCCCGAGCTTCCAGGATCTGGAAGGCCACCTGAAGGCCGCCCGGTAAGCAGCGATGACCGAGCTCAAGCAAGTCATCATCGTTCGCCGTAAAAAGAAGGGTGGCCATGGCCACCACGGCGGCGCGTGGAAGGTCGCGTACGCCGACTTCGTCACGGCGATGATGGCGTTCTTCCTGGTCATGTGGCTGGTCGGCGCAGGCACCAAGCAGCAGCGCGCGGCCATTTCCGAGTACTTCAAGAACCCCAGTATGACCCAGGGCCAGTCCACCATGGCGCCCTCGGGCAAGATGGGGCCGGGCGGTGCGAGCACCAGCATGATCAAGCTGGGCGGCGCGATGGATCTGCCGAAGGGCCCGGGTGACCAGCAGCAGTTCGCCAAGCCGGCGACCGCAGCCGAGGCCGAGAAGCTGGCGAAGGAGCAGGAGAAGAAGCGCCTCGAGCAGCTGATGAAAGACCTGCAGGAAGCCATCGCGCAGAGCCAGGCGATGGCGCCCTACAAGGATCAGCTACTGATCGACATTACCTCGGAAGGCCTGCGCATCCAGATCGTGGACAAGCAGAACCGCCCCATGTTCGATACGGGCAGCGGTGCGCTCAAGCCCTACACGGTGCAGATCCTTCACGAGCTGGCCGGCTTCATCAACCAGGTGCCGAACCAGATCAGCATTTCCGGGCACACCGACAACGCGCCGTACATCCGCGCCGATAGCCAGTACGGTAACTGGGAGCTCTCCGCCGATCGTGCGAATGCGGCGCGGCGTACGCTCACCGATGGCGGCATGCAGCCCAACAAGGTGGCGCGCGTCGTCGGCCTCGCCGCATCGGTGCCGTTCGACAAGAATGACCCCTCGTCAGCCATCAACCGCCGCATCAGCATCGTGGTGATGACCAACGAAGCGGCCAAGGCTGCGCTGAATGAAGCGACCGCCATGGCGGGGCAGCCGAACTAACGAACTCACGCTTTCGTCGCCCGGCGGCTGTCAGGATCCCATCCGTCCTTCAGGGATCCAGGCAACCGCCGGGCGATGTTCTTCGTGAGCGGTTGTCACCTTGAAGTGGAAGTCACTTGAAACGGTCACGATACCCAGTCAGTATCGGAGACTCCCAGGGGGGAGGAACACCGTGGAAATCAACAGCAAGTTCAGAGTCGTCGGCCGAGCGGTTAAGCACAGCGGCGAAGCAGGCGAGCAGTTCTACCGGTCGAGCTATCGCATCCTTGATCACATCGGCGAAGAAATAGACGCCGGCATGGGTACGGTCGATTTCATCGACGTCACCAGTGCCTACAACGAAGCCTTCGCGCTAGGCCGCGAACGCCTCCGCGAAATCACCGCCGAAACCATCCAGTAAACGCATCGCGCGCAAGCGCGCTCCTGCACTCAGCGGATGGCTATCCGCGTGTTCCTGTAGGAGCGTGCTTGCACGCGATAGCCAACAAAGCGGTGATACGGACATTCCCTGTGGGAGCGCGCTTGCGCGCGAAAATCAACAGGGCGGCGCCGCGTCTCTTAACCCATGCGAGCCCGCAGCTCATCAAGCTGCCCAGGGCTCCCCACATTCCGCCAAAACCCATCAAACCGCTCGCCGGTCAGCCGCCCTTGCGCGATGGCCCGGCGATACATGGGTGCCAACTTGAACTTGCCCGGCACTTCGCCCGCCACGATCTCCGGCCGGTACACCCCTACGTTGCCAAACGTCAGCCGCTCAGCGCCTGCAGGCGTATCTTCGTCGTACAGCTTGCCATCCAGCAGCGCGAAATCGCCCTTCGGGTGGAAATCTGGGTTGGGCACCATGACAAGGTGCGCGACGCCATCCGGCTCGCTCGGCAACGCCGCGTAGTCGATGTCGCTCCAGATATCCGCACTGACCACGATAAACGGCTCGCTACCCAGCAGTGGCAGCGCCTTGAGCATCCCGCCACCGGTTTCCAGCGGGGTGGGCCCTTCATAGGAGTAACGCAGGCGCACGCCCCAGCGCGAACCATCGCCCAACGCATCGGGAAACTGCTCGGCCAGGTGCGAGGTATTGATGGCGATGTAGTTCACGCCGGCCGCGGCCAGTTTCTCGATGTGGTGCACGATCAGCGGCTTGCCGTGCACTTCCAGCAGCGGCTTGGGTGTCGTATCCGTCAGGGGGCGCATGCGCTCGCCAAGCCCGGCGGCCAGGATCAGCGCATGCCTCATGCCGCCACCGGAACGCGGATATCGCGGGCACCGATCTTCGCCACAATGAAATCGGCCAACGGGGCCACATCGGCGTGGCGCCGTGCAATATCCAATACGTATTGCAGCACGCGCGGCAGGTCGTTGAGGTAGCCCGCCTTGCCGTCGCGGTAATACAGCCGGCAGAACAGCCCAAGGATCTTGATGTGCCGCTGCAGGCTGGCCATATCGAACCAGCGGCGGAACCGGTCGGTATCCACGGTCTCATCGAGCAGACGCGCATCGAGCAGGCGCAGGCGGTACGCCTCCACCCAGCCTTCCACGCGTTCGTTGTCCCATACGACGTACGCATCGCGCAGCAGCGACGCCAGGTCGTAGGTGATCGGGCCCGACATGGCGCCCTGGAAATCGATGACGCCCGGCGAGCGGTCCGTCGTGATCAGCAGGTTTCGGCTGTGGTAATCGCGGTGCATGAATGCGCGCGGCTGTTCCGCGAGCGAATGCAGGATGGCGCTGAACGCGCCCTCGACTACATCCCACTCTTCGCATTCGACAAAAACACCAAGGTGTTTCTGCAGAAACCACGTGGGCATGATCTCCATTTCCATGGTCTGCCACTCGCGGTTGAACGCAGGCAGGCCCATCGTTTCCACGTGCATCTGCATGCGCAGCAACGCATCGAGCGCGTCGCCGTATAGCGCATCGGCCGTCGCGTCGCTGAGTTCGGGCAGGTACGTGCGCGTGCCGAGATCCTCGATAAGCAGGAAGCCTTGGTCGAGGTCGGCGACCATCACCGTGGGTGTGTGCAGGCCGGCATCGTGCAGGCGCTTGCCGATCTCCACCCACGGCGCGGGATTCTCCTGCGCGGGTGGCGAATCCATGATGATCACTGGCTGGCTATCGACATAGCCGCGCCAGTAACTGCGAAAGCTTGCATCAGCCGAGGCTGGCTCGAGCGAGAGATCGGCCTGGCCGGTGGCATGGCGTGCCCAGGCAAGGCGGGCATCGGCGCGGTCTGGATGTGAGGTCATGCGGGCATTCAATGTGGATCGGTTCGAACCAGCTTAGAGGGTTTGTCGAGCGCTGTCATAGCACCAACGCGGTGCATGTCGAACGGCCTGTTGTTGTGCACTGCAACGTATGGTTACTCTGTGCCATCGGGGTAGCCAAGGGGTAGTGGTATGGGTAGCGAATTCCCGCCCGCGTCGTTGAGTCGGCGCGACCTGTTGCGGATGATCGGCGTGGCTGGGGGCAGCGCGCTGATGTACCAGGCGATGACCAGCCTGGGCTTTGCCGCCGAATCGACCTACCGGCGACCGCCGCCACTGCAAGGCAGCGGGAAGGGCAGCGTGCTGATCCTGGGGGCGGGGCTTGCCGGCCTGGTCGCTGCGTACGAGTTGGGCAAGGCGGGCTACAAGGTGCAGGTGCTCGAGTACAACGCACGTGCCGGCGGCCGTAACTGGACCTTGCGCGGCGGTGATACCTACACCGAGCTTGGTGGGCACACGCAGACCTGCCAGTTCGATAAGGGCCTCTACTTCAATCCCGGACCCTGGCGCATTCCGTACCACCACACCGGCGTGCTCGATTACTGTCACCAGTTCGGCGTGCCACTCGAACCGTTTGTGCAGGTGAACCACAACGCGTACATGCATAACCCCGAGGCCTTCGGTGGCAAGCCGCAACGGCTTCGCGAGCTCCAGGCCGACTGGCACGGCGGTATCGCCGAATTGCTGGCCAAGGCGTCCGGCAAGGGCGCGCTCGATGACCTGGTGTCGAAAGAAGATCGCGAAATACTGCTCGAGTCGCTGCGCCAGTTTGGCGGCCTTGATAGCCAGTTCCGCTACGTGGCGGGCCGCGATAGTAGCGAGCACCGTGGTTACGCGAAGGAGCCTGGCGGTGGCCCGGATGGCAAGCCCGCGTTCTCGAATCCCGTAGGCATCTCCGACGTGTTGAAGTCCGGCTTGTGGAAGCAGTTGGGCATGAGCGCGCTCTACGAATACCAGACCACCCTGCTGCAGCCCATCGGTGGCATGGATGCGATCGGCAAAGCCTTCGTGCGTGAGATCGGCCCGCAGATCATCCGCTACAACAGCAAGGTCACGGGCATCGCGCAAAGCGATGGGGGCGTTACCGTTACCTACGAGGATACGGGCAAGCCCGGTACGGCGCTGCAAGCCAAGGCCGATTGGTGCGTGTGTACGATTCCGCTTTCCATTCTGAGCCAGATCCCGATCCAGGTTTCCGCGGAAAAGGCGGCGGCCATTTCCGCCGTGCCTTACATGTCATCCGCCAAGGTCGGCTTGCAGTTCAAACGGCGCTTCTGGGAAGAGGATGATCGTATTTACGGCGGCGTGAGCACCAGCGATACGCCGATCGGCATGATCGGGTACCCGAGCCATGGCGTGGGCACGAAGAAAGGCGTGCTTCTGGGTGCGTACGCCTTCTTTACCGAAGCGTACGAGTTCACCTCGCTCGATCCGGCGACGCGCATCGCCAAGGCGCTCGAATACGGCAGTCAGATCCACCCGCAGTACAAGAAGGAATACGAAAACGGCATGGCGGTTGCCTGGCACCGCGTGCCTTCGACCCTCGGCTGCTTCGGCTGGTGGACCGACCAGGCCCGCGAGCAACACTATGCCAACCTCTGCTCACTCGATGGGCGGATCGTGCTTGCGGGCGAACATGCCTCGTACCTGCCCGCGTGGCAGGAAGGTGCGATCCTGTCCTCGTTGGCGGCGATCGACCAGTTGCACCGCAAAGCGGTGGCAGGGGGTGCGGCATGAAGGCGCTCCTGTTCGGATGGATCGGGCTGCTCGCCGCGGGTGCCGCCGCGGCACAGACCAACGACGCGGCGTTCTTCGCACGCAAGGATGCCGCGCACGTCACCGGCGAGCAGATCTTCACGCACATCTGCCAGGGCTGCCACATGCCGGATGCGAAGGGCGCCGTGGGGGCCGGGCATTACCCGGCACTGGCAGCGAACCCGAAGCTGGCATCGGCTGCTTACCCCGCCGTGATGGTATTGAACGGCCGCGGCGGGATGCCGCCGTTCTCCATGTTGCTCAGCGACCAGCAGGTGGCCGATGTGGTGAACTACGTGCGCACGCACTTCGGCAACCACTACACCGATGCGCTCACGGCCGACCAGGTCAAGGCCTTCCGGCCGCCCGCCCCGAAACCCGAGGATTCACGATGAAGCTCTCCCGCCATTCCCGCGTCCTGACCGCTGTCGCAGCCTGTCTTCTCGCCGCGCCTGCCTTCGCCGCCGACGTGGTGCGCCACAAGATCCCGAACAGCACATTCCCCATCGCCGCGGCTGTCGAAGTCCCGGCGGGCAAGACCCTGGTGTTCCTCAGCGGTGTGGTGCCGCCGGTCGCCGATACGAGCGCAGCAAAGGACAGCCCGCAGGCCTACGGCGATACGAAGACCCAAACCGTAGGCGTGCTCACCTCGATCGAAAAGCAGCTGAAGGGCATGGGCCTGTCGATGGGCGATGTGGTGAAGATGCAGGTGTTCCTGGTAGGCGACCCGGCCAAGGGCGGCAAGATGGATTTCGCCGGCTTCATGGGTGGCTATACGCAGTTCTTTGGTACCAAGGAGCAACCGAACCTGCCGTCGCGCTCGGCGATGCAGGTGGCGTCCCTGGCCAGCCCGGCTTCCCTGGTCGAAATCGAAGTCACCGCCGTTCGCCCGTGATCGCCGGGTAATAAAAAACCCGGCTTGCACGCCGGGTCGAGAACGATCTCGGAAGAGGGGAGAGGTGCCGCGCGGTGGGAGAGGCGCGCGGCACGATTGCGATTACAGGTCGTAGCGGACCGAGAAGCGGAAGTACCGCGGCTGGGTGTACGAATTGGCACGCTTATACGTCGCCACCGGCACGCCGGCGGCGTTTTCGCCGACTTCGATGACGCTGGTTTCGCGCTGCTGGCTGAAGACGTTGAACACATCCACGTTGAAGCCCAGCTTGTGGTCGGCGAACGCCGGACGCCACTCGGCACCGACATTCAGCTGCTGCGTCCACGGCAGGCGGCCACGCGAACCACGCGGGGACAGCTTGCCATCGCAGTAGAAGTACGACGCGCCGTACTGGATCGGGTCGCCCGGGGCGAGGCCGATGCAGTTAACCGGGCGCCCCGAGGCCACCACCATGTTGGCGCTGAGCAGCCATTCGGGCGTCATCTGGTAGAAGCCGTACGCCTTGAACTGATGGGTACGGTCGTTCGGCAGCGGGCCGTTCGAGCCGACCATGATCTCCGGCGCATCCCAATCCTGGGTCACCGATGGATCGCGCTGGCCGATATCCGACTTGAGCATGCCCTCGGAGTTGCCATAGCTGCGTGAGAACACGTAATCGAACTTCGCGTACCACTTTTCGTCGAACTGCTTCTCGGCGTACAGGTTCAGGGCGTAGTACTTGCGCTTGAGATCCGGGAAGCCGATGCCGTTGTTGGTGAAGTCACCCTTGGTCAGGGTCACGTCGCGGAAGTTGCCATTGCCATCCACGTCGACCTGGAACGTGTTGCTCTTGCCCGGGTTGAACAGGTAGCAGCCGGAGATGGTGGCGTCGCTCATGTCCACGCCATTGCGGGCGCCCCAGTTTTCGAATGGACGCGAATCGCAGAAGTCGTCGATCGAGCTCTTCAGCTTACGCAGGGTGGCCTTGGCGCCCACGACCCAGTCACTGCCCAACTGCTTGTCGAAGCCCAGGATGTATTCGTCCTGGTAATACGCATCCATGCCCTTGGCGGCGATGGTGCGCGGGTCGGGGTTGGTGCCGTCGTGGCCGTTGGAGGCGTACTCGCGGCCGTTGGGCACGAAGCCGACCGGCATGCCGGTCACGGGATCGATGCTGTCAAAGGTGCCGAACTGGCGGAGGAAGTAGGAACCCGATGCGGCGCGAATGGCGACGTTTGACGGGATGGCCAGGTGGTAGCGGCCCGCGTTGCCGTACAGCTTCAGCGAGGAATCGCCGAACACATCCCAGGTCAGGCCCAGGCGCGGGGCCAACTGGTGGCGCTGCTTCACGTATACATCGCCGGCGCCGTTGACGTTCTTGAACTGCTCGTTACGCAGGCCGATGTATGCCAGCCAGCGGTCGTTGACCTGCCAGTGATCTTCAATGAACTGCGCTTCCTGGACGGTCTTCACGTTGGAGGCCGCGTAGTAGTACACGCGCTGCACGTAACGTGTGGTGCCGGCCGGGAACAACACATCGGGGTAGCCGTTGATGGTGCCGCTGGCCGGGGCGTTACCGTAGGTCCAGTAGTACGCACCGCCGTTCGCGCGGCCGGAATCCGGGCCTTCGTACGAGTTGCCGGAGAACGACTCGAGCGTCTGGTTATCCAGGCCTGCACGCAGGTCGTGGTCACCGAGGCGGTATTCCACATCCAGGCGCCAGCCGTGGGTTTTGTCTTCCGCACCCGGCGCCAGCAGCTGGCCCTGCAGATAGCAGTTCGGCGGGAAGATGGTGCGGCCGTTCTCGTTGAAGCTGCCGGTGATGAGCGGGCACTCGCCACCCACGGAATTCACGGTCTGCTGGTGCTTGGTGGAGCTGTGGCCGTAGAGGGCGTTCACCGTGAGATCGTCGGTGAGGTAGCCGGTGTACTTGCCGATGTACACATCGCCACCCGGCGTGGCACCGGCCGTGCCGTAGTTCTTGTTGTACAGCGAGCCGCGGTAGGCGCCGCGGTTACCCGTGGCGTAGCTGTACGCGTAGATATCGTTCTGTTCGGTGGTCTTGTCGCTGAAGCCGGTCAGTTCGAGCAGGTGGTTATCGCTGATATTCCAGTCGATCTTGGCCAGGTAGCGGTTGGTCTTGGTGGTGTAGTTCGTATCCGTGGCCGCGGCGGTCGAGCCGCGGGTGAAGCCTTCGGTACGGATGAAGTCACCTGTGGCGTACAGGAACAGCTTGTCCTTGATCAGCGGGCCACTGATGTAGGCGGAGTATTCGGTGCTCCAGCTCTTGTTCTTGTGACGGTCCTGGTAGAGCTGGCCGTTGGTCAGGTAAATGTTGCGCGGGTCATCGCGCAGGGCTTCCGGGGTGTAGATGACCTGGCCACCCGCTTTCCAGGTGTTGCCGCCGCGCTTGGTGATCATGTTGACCACACCGCCGGTGGAACGGCCGTACTCAGCGCCGTAACCGCCGGTGAAGATCTGCTGCTGGTCGATCGCGTCGTACGGCAGGCTGATGAGGCCGAGGCCGGTCAGCGCGTTGGTGACGGCGTAGCCGTTCACGTAGTACTGGTTCTCCGCCGCGGAGGCGCCGCCGAACGAGGCCACGTTGCCGTAGCGCGAATCGCCGCCCACCGCGCCTGGCGCGAGCAGCGCGGCCGAGGTGACATCACGCGCGATCGGCAGCTTTTGCAGCTGGTCGGCGGTGAGCACCGTGCGCGAATCCACCGACGAGACATCGATGGTGGGCAACGCCGTGCCGGTGACCTGGATACCCTCGAGCGTGGCGGCGTTCGCAGCCGTCGCGGCATCGGTGACGAAAGAGACATCGGTACCCGTGCCGATTTGCACCGATACGTTTTCGCGCGTGCTGACCGTGGTGCCGTCGCGCATTACGGAGATGTTGTAACGGCCCACCGGTAGCGACGAGGCGCGGTAGCGGCCCTCGGCATCCACGTTGATATCGCGGCTGAGCCCGGTATCGACGTTCTGCAGGTGCACGGTGGTGCCCTGGTCGGCGGAGACACGGCCGAAGACCACGCCGGAGGCGTTGGACTGAGCGTAGACGTTTCCAGCGGCAGCTAGGCCGAGCGCGAGTGCGAGCGCGGTCGGGCGCAGGAACGGGCGGGCGGAGTGATTTTTCGACATGCAAAAGCCCCTACCGGGCCCCTGTGGGAGGGCCCCTTGGTTGATGACGGAGTTGGAGCGGGCTCATGGGGGAAGCCCGCGTGGATCACCCGGCGTGAGGCCTTTCGCCATTCCCCTGCGAGGGGCCTCCCGGTAGCGGGTGAAACCCGGTTCTAGGGCAGGAAATTACGAGTGTCAAACCTGTGTGAAGCTTCGATGACACGAGTTCGCGCCATCGATGCAGATAAAAATCAGCGACTTGCGCGCATGATTCGTCATCGCGGCGATCAGCCATCTGGACGTCCGTCGCGCCGAGGCAAGCGCTTGCCGCATGAAGGATTTCGTAGGAATCGACGAACGCCAACTGACGTTTGGCCCGCCGAAACAAAAAGAGCCCGGTATGCCCGGGCTCTCTGCAAGGAAGCGGTGAGATAAATCTCAGGAAAGGTTGTAACCCCGCTCTTCGTGCAACGCGAGGTCCAGGCCCACCTGCTCCTGCTCTTCATCAACGCGCAGGCCCATGGTCACGGCGATACCCTTGAAGATCGCGTAGCTGAGTACTGCGCTGTACACCACGGTAAAGCCCACGCCCTTGCACTGGATCCACAACTGCAGGCCCAGATCGGTGACGGTGCCGAACCCGCCAAGTACCGGCGCGGCGAGCGGGCCGGTAAGCAGTGCACCAAGGATGCCGGCCACGGCATGCACGCCGAACACGTCCAGCGAATCGTCGTAGCCCAGCTTCCGCTTCAGGCGTGTGGCGCAGAAGAAGCAGACGATGCCGGCGGCGAGGCCGAGTACGAGCGCGCCACCCGGGCCGCAGGTGCCGGCTGCGGGGGTAATTGCGACCAGCCCGGCAACGGCACCCGATGCGATGCCCAGCACGCTGGGCCGGCGGTGAGTGATCCATTCCACCGCGGTCCAACCGATGGCCGCCGCTGCCGTGGCGATCTGTGTCACCAGCATGGCCATGCCCGCGCTGCCGTTGGCGGCCACGGCCGAGCCCGCGTTAAAACCGAACCAGCCTAGCCAAAGCATGCTTGCGCCAACGAGCGTGTAGCCCAGGTTGTGCGGCGGCATGGGCGTGGTGGGGTAACCGCGGCGCTTGCCGATGACCAGGCAGCCGACCAGGCCGGCGATACCTGCATTGATATGCACCACGGTGCCGCCGGCGAAATCGAGCACGCCCAGGTCGCCCAGGAACGAGCCGGGACCGCCCCACACCATATGTGCGATGGGCAGGTACACCACGGTGAACCACAGTGCGGTGAACACCAGCAGCGCGGAGAACTTCATGCGCTCGGCGATCGCACCCACGATAAGCGCGGGCGTGATGATCGCGAAGGTCATCTGGAACATGACGAACACGGCTTCGGGCACCGTGTTGTACAGGCTGCCCGGGGTGAGGCCCGCAAGCATGGCGTGGCCAAAGCCACCCACGAATGAATGCAGGCCGGTCGTTCCCGCAGCCATGCCGGTGGTGTCGAAGGCGACCGAGTAGCCGTAAACCACCCACAGCACGGTGACCAGCGCCGTGATCGCGAAACACTGCATGAGCACGGAAAGCAGGTTCTTGGCGCGGACCATGCCGCCGTAGAAGAGCGCAAGCCCCGGGATGGTCATCAGCAGCACCAGCATGGTGGCGGTGAGCATCCAGGCCGTATCGCCGCTATCGAGCTTGGCCGGGGTAGCGGCCTGGGCGAAGGCGAGGGCTGGGGAGCAGGCCGCCATGGCGGCAAGGGAGCGGAAGGACTTAAAGCGCATCGCCATCCACCTCCTGCGTCCGGATGCGAATGGCCTGTTCGAGGTCGATGACGAAGATCTTGCCGTCGCCGATCTTGCCGGTACGCGCCGCGGTGCTGATGGCTTCGATCGCCCGCTCGAGCTGCTCGTCGGTGACCGCGATCTCGATCTTCAGCTTGGGCAGGAAATCGACAACGTATTCAGCGCCCCGGTACAGCTCGGTGTGCCCGTGCTGGCGGCCAAACCCCTTCACCTCGGTCACCGTCATGCCCTGTACCCCCACCTCGGCGAGAGCCTCCCGCACATCGTCCAGCGTGAACGGCTTGATGATCGCGTTGATCCACTTCATGTGCCGCGCTTCCCCATCTGGTTTGGATGGGTAGGGCAAGGCACGATGCGTGCCATGTGGTTGGTGAGGCCTGTAGGCCTTGCACTGCAACGGATGTGGGCTTCACCGCGTACGCACGCTGGGTAGCTATTGCACCAAGTTGGCGCTGATGGAAGTCCAATGTGGTGCCGATAAGGTCACGCCGCGGTGACCGAAGGCAGCCTCACCCGCACCCGCAGGCCGCCATCCGTGCGCGACTCCAGCGCGATATCGCCGCCGTGTCCCCGCACGGCCGAGCGCACTGCGGCAAGGCCGAGGCCTACGCCCCCGGTTTGCCGGTTGCGCGAGCCTTCGATCCGGTAGAACGGCCGGAACACCGCTTCGCGCAGTTCGGCGGGTATCCCCGGGCCGTCGTCTTCGACGAGGATTTCGACGCCGCCGTGCCCATCCCGCAGGCTCACCTGTGCGCTGCCACCGTATTTGATCGCGTTATCCACGAGGTTGGCGATGGCACGGCGCAGCGTGAGCGGGCGGCCCGTATAGGTGACGTTGCCCGGTGTCACGAAAGCCACCGCGTGTCCGGCATCGCGAAAATCGTCCAGCACCGTTTCGATCAATTCGGAAAGCAGGAACCGGGTCGAGGGCTCCTGCTCACTGTCATCGCGGAAGAAGTCGAGCGATGCATCCACCATGGCCTGCATTTCATCCACATCGCGAAACAGCTTGCGCTGCTGCTCGTCATCCTCGATGAACTCACCGCGCAGGCGCATGCGGGTGAGCGGCGCACGCAGGTCGTGTGAGATGGCCGCAAGCATTGCCGTGCGGTCGGCTACATAGCGCTGCACCCGCGACTGCATGTCGTTGAACGCGTGACCCGCCAGCTGGATTTCAACTGGCCCGGTGGCCTCCATGGGTGGCGCATTCACATCGGCGCCAAAGCGCTGCGCCTGCCGGGCGAAGCGTTGCATGGGCCTGGCGAGCCGGCGGCTTGCAAGCGCGGCAACGAGAACACTGCATATCAGCGTGAAGCTGCCAGTGAGCAACGCCCGCGTGCCGGGACTCAAGCCCCAGCTACGCTCGGGTGCGATGAAGCGAATCCATGAACCATCTGAGAGCTCGATGGCCAGGCCGTACGTTTTCTCGGGCTGGCCATGCGGATCGGGATCGCCCGGTTCGTACGCAAACACCCGCGCGGTGGGGCGTCCCAGCATGGCGCGGATCTTTCCACCACCTGCGTGAAAGGCCGAGGTGGCGATCGAACCGGGTAGCGTGCCGTCGTCCGGAAACCATGCTGCCGTGTAGAGATCGTTGCTTGCCGATGCGGCGAGTGTCGGCCGCCAGGCTCGCGGCGATCCGTCGAGCAGGCGGGTAATGGCGACGGCCTGGTCGACGATGCCGATCTCAAGCAGGCCGGGCCTTGCCCATACCCCGGCAAATGCCGAGAAGGCCGCGTTCATGGCAGCGGCGATGACGACCGCCACGACAATATTGAGGGCAAACCAGCGCCCTATGGTGTCTGATGTCCAGCGGCTCAGGCGCATTACGCGCGCTCGACCGTGGCGTTGAACATGTAACCCACATTTCGCACCGTGCGGATGATGTCGGGATCGCCCGGGTCTTCTTCGATCTTCCGGCGCAACCGGCTAACCTGTACATCGATGCTGCGATCGAATGCCTCGTGGCGTGGGCCGCGCGACAGGTCGATGAGCTGCTCGCGGGTGAGTACGCGCCGTGGATGCTGCGCGAACACAACGAGCAGCTCGAACTCCGCACCCGATAGGGGTGTGAGCGTGTGGTCCGAGGACCGGAGTTCACGCCGCACGATATCCAGGCGCCAGCCACTGAAACGAAGCATGGGCGCATGGCTATGCCCGCCGGCGGCCGCGGATGATTCACTCCGGCGCAGGACGGCACGCACTCGTGCCAGCAGCTCGCGTGCATCGAACGGCTTGGTGACGTAATCATCCGCGCCCAGTTCCAGCCCCACGATGCGGTCGGTGGGTTCGACCACGCCGGTGACCATGATGATGGCGGTTCCGCCGGCGGCATGCAGCCGCTTGCACAGGCTGAAGCCATCCTCGTCGGGAAGCATGACGTCCAGGATGACCAGGTCGTAGCGGGCCCGCGAAAGGCGCGCGTCCATGTCTGCTCCGGACGCAGCCGTGTCCGTCTCGAAGCCGCTCCGTTGGAAAAACTTCTGGAGCAGGGAGCGGATCTCTTCGTCGTCATCCACGATGAGGATGCGTTGCATCGGTTGCCCGTTCGTTTTGCGTAGTGCCCTTTATAACGGCTCGAACCGGGGCGGTGTCATTTGTTTCTGGCCTGAAACATTGTGAACGCCCCGACGCGAACTGGAAAAACACGAGACGCAAGCGGCGGTGACTCTCGGCGGCACCCACCCCGCCGAGAGCTCCGATGTTGACTGCCCGACGTCCCGTTCTGTCCCACACCCGTTCTTCAGTCTGTGCCCGCGCTATCTCATGGCGAGGCGGGGTAGCGGCCGCTACCTTGCTGGCACTTTCGGGCTGTTCGCATAGCGTTAAAAGGAGCGACGAATCGGCCACCGCCACCCCGGCACCCCATGACGAGCCGATTAACCGTACCGTGTTCGCCTTCAACAGGGGCCTGGACAACGTGCTGCTACGGCCCGTTGCGCGTGGTTACTCGCACCTGCCGGAGCCGGTGCGTCATGGCGTCCGCAACTTTTCACAGAATCTCCGGGAGCCGCTGGTGTTCGCCAACGACCTGCTCCAGGCCAATAGCCTGCGTTCGCTGAATACCGCAGGCCGGTTCATCATTAACAGCACCGTTGGTGTGGCCGGCATTTTCGACGTGGCTGGGAGGTGGGGCATGCCGCGGCACGATGCGGACCTGGGCCAGACGTTCGGCGTATGGGGCATCGGCCCGGGCCACACCGTGGAGCTGCCCGTGTTCGGATCCTCGAACGTGCGCGACTCGATCGGGCGAATCCTCACCCTGTCGTTCAACCGGCTGGGTGACAACTCGGATACCGTGTCGACGCTCAACACCGCCGCAACGTTGGGCGGGATTGTCGATGGTCGCGCCCGTGCCTTGCCGCTCACTGATCGGCTCGAGCGATCGCCTGACTACTATGCCGCGCTGCGCGATAACGCCGCGGCCCGGCGCGTGGCACTTGTTGCGGACGGAAAGCGCGGCGACGTGCATAGCGCCGAGGCAGCCGGCGAGGGGCGTTCCGCCACCGGCCTTCCGGTCAATCCATGAGGCCCTCGCCATGTCCGTTCGCGTTCTGACCGATACCGCACGCGTCCTTGCCGAGGCCAGCCACGTCGAGCCGGACCGCGCCCGGCGCCGCGCCTGGTTTACCGATGACCCTATCGCGCAGATGGGGTTTCGTACCGCCGAAGATCTGGTCGAAGCCGGCGAGACCTCGCGCCTGATTGCGATGATCAAGGCGATACGGCTACACGAGCGCGGCGGGTGATGGTCTCGCGGCAAACCGGCGGTTGGATGCTCATTTGTCCGGCGTGGTCAGGTGAGCGTCGTTACTATCCACGATGAACACGGCCAGCAGCTTCGCGGGTTCGGTGCGGCTGCCGTTGCGGCTGACCGAATGGTGTGAGCCCGGTTCCTCGTAGAAGCTCTCACCGGCCTTGTAGGTATGCTCACCGCCGCCGTTCACCTCGCTGACGATGCTGCCCGACACCACGTACGCGTAAATGAAGGCGGACCCGGCATGGTGGTGCGGGGCCGATGCCGCACCCGGCGGGTAGACCACCTCCACCGCCGTGAGCTTCTTGCCGGGCACGTTGGGCAGGTCCCGGGAGAAGTTCACGGCGACGTGCTCCTGCGGGGCCGGTGGCGTGCCGGGCGGGGCCGCCACGGCGGCAACGGGCAGGAGGAGGGCGAGCAGGGGGACGTACAGGCGTTTCATGGCTGACTCCTTTGGGGTAGAAGGAGCATGCGCTGACGCCGGTACAGCCGAAAGCACCAGGAACGATGGGAATGACTGTACCAAGAGCGCTCGTGCAGGAGCGCGCTTGCGCGCGATCCGGGGCCGCCGCAAGCCCCCATCGCGCGCGAGCGCGCTCCTACAGGGGCTCGGCCACGCTGCGTTGCAAAATCGGCCTCGAAACAGTACCATTTTGGTCCGGTTTCCCATTCCCCTTCCTGCCGATGCTCCGCGTCAGCCGACTCACCGACTACGCCACCGTGGTGATGACCGTCATCGCCACGCACCCCAGCGACGTTCTGAGCACGGCTCAGATCGCCGATGAGGCGCGCCTGGAGCTGCCGACCGTTTCCAAGCTGCTCAAGCTGCTTGGCCACGCGGGGCTGGTGGATTCGTTCCGCGGCGTAAATGGCGGCTACCGCCTTGCGCGGCCAGCGGAAGCGATCAGCCTGGCCGATATCGTCGAGGCGCTGGAAGGGCCTATCGGGCTTACCGAATGCAGCATTGCCCAAGGCCACTGCGAGCGTCAGTCGCAATGCGGGGTCAGCGGTAGCTGGCGCTCCGTATCCGGGGCCATCGATGGCGTGCTGCGCGGTATGACCCTGGCACAAATGCTGGCCGGGCGCCCCACGGCGCCGGCGAAGGGCGTGGCCGATGCCGCGCAGGCAAACGCATGAACGAGAGCGAGAACATGACACGCGACGTGGCAGACCCGGTGCGCGATAACGCTGAAGTCGTAGAGGCGCTCAACCGCCGTTACGAAGCCGGCTTTGTCACCGATATCGAATCCACCAGCCTTCCGCCCGGCCTCAGCGAGGACATCGTCCGCCAGCTGTCGGCGATCAAGGGCGAGCCGGAGTGGATGACCGAGTGGCGCCTGGCCGCCTACCGCCACTGGCTGACCATGCCGGAGCCGGACTGGGCCAAGCTCGATATCGGCCCCATCGATTACCAGTCGGTGAGCTACTACTCGGCGCCCAAGTCGGGCCCGAAATCGCTGGACGAAGTGGACCCCAAGCTGCTCGAAACCTACGAGAAGCTGGGCGTGCCGCTCCACGAACGCGCCAAGCTGGCCGGTGTGGCCGTCGATGCGGTGTTCGATTCGGTCTCCGTCGGCACCACGTTCCGCAAGGAACTGGCCGAGGCCGGGGTCATCTTCTGCTCCATGTCCGAGGCCATCCGTGAGCACGGCGATCTGGTACGCCAGTACCTGGGCAGCGTGGTGCCGGTGGGTGATAACTACTTCGCCGCGCTGAACTCCGCCGTGTTCTCCGATGGCAGCTTCGTCTTCATCCCCAAGGGCGTGCGTTGCCCCATGGAGCTGTCGACCTACTTCCGCATCAACGCGATCAATACCGGGCAGTTCGAGCGCACGCTGATCGTCGCCGAGGACGACAGCTACGTGTCGTACCTGGAAGGCTGCACCGCGCCCATGCGCGATGAAAACCAGCTGCACGCGGCGGTGGTTGAGCTGGTGACGCTGGATCGCGCGCAGATCAAGTACTCCACCGTGCAGAACTGGTACCCCGGTGATGAGAACGGCGTGGGCGGCATCTATAACTTCGTGACCAAGCGCGGCGATTGCCGCGGCGTGGAATCGAAAATCAGCTGGACCCAGGTCGAAACCGGCTCGGCCATCACCTGGAAATACCCCAGCTGCGTGCTGCGTGGCGACCGCTCGGTGGGCGAGTTCTACTCGGTGGCGCTCACCCACCACCGCCAGCAGGCCGATACCGGCACCAAGATGATCCACATCGGCAAGGGCACCAAGTCGAAGATCGTGGCCAAGGGCATCAGCGCGGGGCGCAGCTCCAACAGCTACCGCGGCCTGGTCAAGATCGAGAAGGGTGCCGATGGCGCGCGCAACTACACGCAGTGCGATTCGCTGCTGATCGGCAAGAAGTGCGGTGCGCACACCTTCCCGTACATGGAAGTGAAGAACCCGGGTGCGATCGTGGAACACGAAGCCACCACCTCGAAGATCTCCGACGACCAGCTGTTCTACTGCCTCTCGCGCGGTATTGGCGAGGAAGATGCCGTATCGATGATCGTGGATGGCTTCTGCAAGCAGGTGTTCCGCGAGCTGCCCATGGAGTTCGCCGTGGAAGCCAAGAAGCTGCTCGAAGTGTCGCTCGAAGGCGCGGTGGGCTAAGCGATGGGTATCGCTGGCTCCGCCCCGGGGCTTACCGACCTGCGCGCGCTGTTGGCCGCGCTGGATCCGGCAGTGGATCCGGTGCCCAAGCGCTTCATCCACGTCTCGCACGATCGTGCGCGCGAGCGCGTGGCCGAGGCGCTCATGATGTTCCGCGAAGACGAAGGCACCACGCTGATCGTCGACGTGACCGAGGATGACCGCAGTGGCGAGCGCATGCTCTGGGCATGCATCACCCTGCGCGTGCAGTCCAGCCTTACTGCGGTGGGCATGATGGCCGCCGTCTCCGCCGCGCTCGCCAAGCGCGGCATTCCCTGCAACCCCGTTTCCGCGTTCCTGCACGATCACATCTTCGTGCCCTGGGACCGCCGCGACGAAGCGCTCGATGCGCTGTCGCACCTGACGCCCTGATGGACAGCACCGCCATGCACATGCTCAAGATCGAAAACCTCCACGCCCGCGTTGAAGGCAAGGAGATCCTTAAAGGCCTTTCGCTCACCGTGAACCCGGGCGAAGTGCACGCCATCATGGGCCCGAACGGCGCGGGCAAGTCCACGCTGGGCAACGTGCTCTCCGGCCGCGATGGCTACGAAGTGACCGAAGGGTCGGTGACGTTCGGTGGGCAGGATCTGTTCGCGCTCGAGCCGGAAGAGCGTGCGGCGGTCGGCCTGTTCCTCGCCTTCCAGTACCCGGTCGAAATTCCCGGTGTGAATAACACCTACTTCCTGCGTGCCGCGCTGAATGCGCAGCGCAAGTTCCGTGGCGAGGAGGAGCTGGATTCCATGCGCTTCCTCAAGCTGGTGCGCGAGAAGCTGAAGATCATGCAGATCTCCGACGAGCTGCTGCACCGCGCGGTGAACGAGGGTTTCTCGGGCGGCGAGAAGAAGCGCAATGAGATCTTCCAGATGGCCGTGCTCGAGCCGAAGCTCGCCATCCTGGATGAAACCGATTCGGGCCTGGATATCGATGCGCTGAAGCAGGTGGCTGAAGGCGTGAACGCGCTGCGTTCGGCCGAGCGCTCCTTCATCGTGGTTACCCACTACCAGCGCCTGCTCGATTACATCGAACCGGATTTCGTCCATGTGCTGGCCGGTGGCCGCATCGTGGAAAGCGGCGACAAGTCGCTGGCGCTCAAGCTCGAAGCCGAAGGGTACGCGTGGCTTGCCGACAAGCACCCGCACCTGCGCAAGGCCGATCTCGCTGGAGCGCCGGCATGACCAGCGCGCCGTCCCCGTTCGTGCGGGCGGCGCTGGATGCCGCCGCCGCCGTGCCCACCACGGGCATCGCGTGGCTCGATGCCGCGCGCCGCGAAAACCTGGATGCCTTTGCCGAAACCGGCCTGCCCGAAGGGCGCAACGAGGCGTGGAAGTACACGCCCTTGCGTGCGCTTTCGCAGAGGGCGTTTGCGCTCGCCGATAGCGGCGTAGCCGCTGACGTTCCCATCGCCGCATCGCTGTTTGCGCTGCCGGGTGTCGATGGCGCGCGGGTCGTGCTCGTCGATGGTACGTACCGCGCCGATCTTTCCTCGCTCGACGCCGGTGATGGCGTGGTGCTTGCGCCGCTCGGTGCCGCGCTGGCCGATCAGCCGGAGCCGCTGCGCTTTGCCCTGGCCAATCGCTACCGCCGTGGCGCCGCCGATGCGTTCGCCCACCTCAACGCCGCCCTCGCCAGCGAAGGCGTGGTGCTGCGCGTGGCCGATGGCGTCCAGGTGGCGAAGCCTGTGCATATCGTCCACGTCGCCAGCGGCACCCAGCCGGACACGGCCTGGCACGCGCGCGTGCTGGTCGAGGCGGGGAAGGGTGCCCATGTGGATGTCGTCGAGCACTTCGTGGCGTCCGGTGACGCGACCCAGCTGGGTACGGTCGTTGCCGATTACACCGCGCGCGAAGGCGCGACGCTGGGGCTGGTCATTGTCCAGGATGCCTCGTCTGCGACGACGCTGGTGCGCCGCGGCGACGTGCGCCTGGATGCCGACGCCACGGTGACCGTGCACGCCCTCGAACTGGGCGGCGCGCTCGTCCGTCATGAACTCACCGCCGATGTCCTTGGCGATCGCGCCCGCTTCAACACGCGAGGAGTGTTCGCGCTCGCTGGCCGCCAGCATGTCGATACGCAGCTGGAAGTGCACCACAAGGCGCGTGATACCGCTTCGGAAGCCCTGTGGCGTGGGATTGCCGATGGCCGCTCGCGTGGCGTGTTCCGTGGCGCGATCGTCGTGGCCGAAGGTGCCGACGGCACCGATGCCTCGCTCAGCAACAAGAACCTGCTGCTGTCGGGCTCGGCGGAAATCGATACCAAGCCGGAGCTTGAGATCTACGCCGATGAAGTGAAGGCCGCGCACGGCGCGACCATTGGCCAGCTCGATGAACGTTCGCTGTTCTACCTGCGTTCGCGCGGTATCCCGTTGGTGGAGGCGCGCAGCCTGCTTACCCTGGCGTTCTGCCGGGCGGCACTGGAATCGCTGCCCAACGAGCCCCTGCGCGAACACCTGGGCGACCTGCTGGTGGCGCACCTGCCGACCACGATCGCTGCCGAATAAGTCCGGAGCCAAGCCATGAATGCCAGGGCCGAGACCGCCCCCCTCCCGCTCGATGTCGAGCGCATCCGCGCCGACTTCCCGCTGCTGTCGCGTACCGTGCACGGCAAGCCGCTGATCTACTTCGATAGTGCCAACACCAGCCAGAAGCCGGTGTCGGTGATCGAGGCGGTGGATCGCCACTATCGTGAGCACAATGCGAACGTAGCCCGTGCGGTGCACACGCTCGGCGAAGAGGCGACGGCGGCGTATGAGGGTGCACGCGATGCCCTGGCCCGCTTCATCAATGCACCCTCGCGCGACGAGGTGATCCTTACCTCGGGCACGACCCAGGCGATCAACCTGGTTGCTTACAGCTACGCCCTGCCGCGGCTGAAGCCCGGTGATGCCATCGTCACCACGGTGATGGAGCATCACGCGAACATCGTGCCGTGGCAGCTGGTGGCCGAGCGCACCGGTGCCGTGGTGAAGGCTGCCCCGATCGACGAGAAGGGCGAGCTGATCCTCGAGGAATACTTCAAGCTGCTTACCCCCGAGGTGAAGCTGGCTTGTGTCGGCCACGTTTCCAACGTGACCGGCACGGTGAACCCGGTGCGCGAGATCGCCCGGGAATGCCGCAAGCGTGGCATTCCGCTGCTGGTGGATGGTTCGCAGGCTGCTCCGCACCGCAAGGTGGATGTGCAGGCGCTGGGCTGCGATTTCTACGCGATCACCGGCCACAAAATGCTGGCGCCCACTGGCACCGGCGCGCTGTGGGCAAAGCGCGAACACCTCATGGCCATGCCGCCGTTCTTTGGCGGTGGCGAGATGATCCGCGAAGTGCGTTTCGAAGGCACCGTGTTCGCCGATCCGCCGCACCGTTTCGAGGCAGGCACCCCGAATATCGCCGGTTTTGCCGGCATGAAAGCGGCGATCGATTACCTCGAGGGCATCGGCTTCGATCGCCTGAAAGCGCACGAGCAGGATTTGCTGGCCTACGCCACCGCGGCTATCGCCGAGCTGCCAGGTGTCCGCATCTTCGGCCAGGCCAAGGAAAAGGAACCGGTCATCTCGTTCCTGCTCGAAGGCGCCCACGCCAACGATATGGCCACGCTGCTCGACCTGCAGGGCGTGGCCGTACGCTCCGGCCATCATTGTGCCCATCCGCTCATGCAGTGTTTCGGCGTGCCGGCCACGCTGCGTGCCTCGCTCGCCTTCTACAACACCAAGGCCGAAGTGGACGAGTTCATCGCAGCCGTCGGCCGGGTCCGCAAGCTCCTCCTCTGATAGCCAGGGCGGCGGCCCCCTGTAGGAGCGCGCTTACGCGCGATGGCGATTACGGCACCGCGCGCACAGGCAAACCCTTGCGCGCAATGCTTTCCCCGGGCTTAAAATCGCCCTATGACCCCCAAGCACACCTTCCGCACCGCCACCCAGGCCGATGCCGCCGTCATCGCCAGCCTGGTCGAGTCCGCCTACCGCGGTGATGCCAGCCGTGCCGGCTGGACCACCGAGGCTGATTTCCTCCACGGCCGCCGCACCGATATCACCGAGATCGAAGAACTGCTTACCGGCCCCAATGGCCGCTTCGTGCTGTTCGAGCGTGATGGCCTGGTCGCTGCCTCCTGCTACATCGAGCGGCAAGGTGCGGTGTGTTACTTCGGCATGTTCTCGGTGCACCCGCCGTTCCAGGGCACGGGCATCGGCCGCCTGGTGATCGAAGAGGTGGAGCGCATCGCCCGCGAGGAGTGGCACAGCGAACGCGTCGAGATGACGGTCATTGATATCCGCGCTGAGCTGATCGCCTGGTATGAGCGCCGTGGCTACGCCCGTACGGGCCGCACCAAGCCGTTCCCGTATGGCGATGAGCGCTTCGGCCTGCCGCAACGCGACGATCTGCGCTTCGAATACCTCGTGAAGGACCTGGGCGCGTGAACGGCTGGGTGAAGGTGGGCACGCGCAGCGAGCTGCTGCCCGGGGAGTTTCGTGTCGTATGGGATGGCGATACCGCCATTGCTATCTACAACATCGATGGCGATCTCTACGCCATCGAGGATGTGTGCACCCACGACGGCGGTGAGCTCGCCGGCGGCCCGGTGATTGGCTTCGAAGTGGAGTGTGTGCGCCACGGCGCGCGTTTCGACCTGCGCTCGGGCGAGGTTACGTGCCCGCCTGCTTACGAGCCGGTAACGGTGTTCCCTGTGCAGGAAGCGGACGGCTTTATCTGGACGCGTGACGACCGCTGACGCGGTCGTGTTGAGGCATCTCTGAGGTAGGAATCGCCTGACGCCCTGAGTCGGGGAAAGTCGGCACGTCTCTAAGTCGAATACCTACATAGGGTTGCGAAAACTTCCATTGAACGACACTTCATTAGTGGCAAAGAATGATCCTTCGTTCTTGCCGGTGGGAGTGTCATGCGTACAGGGAAGTGGGTGGTCGCCGTTGCCATCGTGTTGGGCGCGGTGGGCTGGGCGCCGTGGATCGCGGCGCAGCTGGTCGCGTGGTTACTTGGCGTGGACGTGGGTGAGCGCTGGTGGCTGGTGTGGTGGGCGTATTACGAACACGTGCATGAAGCCGCGTTCCAACCGTACGCCTGGCGGATATGGCTCGCCGGTGGTATCGGCGTTGCCGTGCCGCTTCTCAGCGCACTCGCCGTGCTCGTCCTCATGTTTCGCTCGCCGGGCAAGGCGCTGCATGGTGCGGCGCGTTTCGCTTCGAATCGCGACCTGGCAAAGAAGGGCATGTTCACGCACTCGCCTACCGCCCTCGTTGTGGGTCGCCGTGGCCGCCGCCTCGTCTACATGTCCGGCCAGCAGTTCGCGATCCTCGCCGCGCCGACGCGCAGTGGCAAGGGCGTGGGCATTGTTATCCCCAACCTGCTCAGTTACGAGGGCTCCATCGTTGTTCTCGATATCAAGCAAGAGAACTTCGACCTCACCAGCGGCTGGCGCAAGGCGCAGGGGCAGGATGTCTACCTGTTCAATCCCTTCGCCGAGGATCTGCGGACGGCACGCTGGAATCCGTTGCATTACGTATCGGATGGGGTGTTCCGAATCTCGGACATCATGGCGCTCGCGGAAACGCTGTATCCGGATGGCATAGGCGACCAAGGTTTCTGGGTGAGTCAGGCACGGAATACGTTCGTCGCTTTCACCATGTACCTGTTCGAGCGGCGCGATGCGCAGTCGGGTGGCAGTCGCCTCCAGCCGTCGCGCGAACCCACGCTGGGCGAGGTATTCCGCATCTCGACGGGGGAGGGTGACGACCTGAAGGCGTACCTCCGGGAGCTTGCCGCACAGCCCTATCTTTCCGACGCCACGCAGAATGCGTTCAACAATCTGCTCTCCCAGTCCGAAGATACATTCGCGTCAATCATGGGCTCGTTCCGTGAGCCATTGAACATGTTCCTCAACCCAGTACTCGACGCGGCGACCAGCGGAAATGATTTCCTGCTGACCGATGTTCGAAAGAAGAAGATGACTATCTACATCGGCATCCAGCCTAACAAGCTTGCCGAAAGCCGGGTGATCATCAATATGTTCTTCAGCCAGCTGATCAAGCTCAATACAAGCGAGCTACCCGCACAGAATAAAGACCTCAAGCATCAGTGCTTGCTGCTGATGGACGAGTTCACCGCCATCGGTCGTATCGACATCCTCGCCAGCGCAGTGTCATTCATCGCCGGCTACAACCTGCGCCTGCTTCCCATTATCCAGAGCCTGTCCCAGCTCGATGCCGTCTACGGCCACGATGTGGCGCGCAGCTTCGTCACAAACCACGCCCTGCAGATCGTCTACACGCCCTGTGAACAGCGCGACGCGAACGACTACTCGGAAATGCTGGGATACACCACGGTACGGCAGAAGAACATCACGCGCGGCCAGGGCGTAAGCATCAGCCACAACGATGAACGCCGTGCACTGATGCTGCCGCAGGAGCTAAAGGCGATGAGTCCGAAGAAAGAAGTCTTCTTCTATGAAGCCATTCCGCATCCCGTGATGGCGGACAAGGTTCGCTATTACCAGGACAAGTACTTCACCAGGCGGCTCATGCCGAAGGTGGAGGTCGAGACGTTGAAGATGAAGGGCATGACGCCCTCGAAAGGAGCGTAATGAAGAGGAGTAAGCGAACGGCTGCGGCCGCCATGGGTATGTGGTTTGTCCTGGCAGGCTGCGCGACACCCGATGACCGGGGCAAGACAAGGCAGGAACTCGTTGACTCGGCTACGGAAGATTCGGAAGAGATGGCCAGCTGGCAGGATATTTCCATCGAGGATCTGGCGAAAGACCATGGCATTGTTTACATCCGCACTCCGTCGCAGGGGGAGTGTCCGTCGGATCCCTTTGTTCACGGGCCGCAAGATAAGTGCCATCCGCAGCACGCGATGTACGCGGACATCCGAACGCTGATCGATAATTTCCGGTCCGGCAGCAGCCATGCCCTATCGAATGACGAAGCCGAGCGCCTTGCGATGGCGGCATTCTTCTGCGCACGCCTGAATAAGCTGGAGAAGGTGGACGAAATCGAGTCATGGCCGAAGGGGGCGCCGTGGGCATCACGTCTGCTCACGCTTCACCAGCATCCGGGTAAGGGGCCGGCCGGGCGGCCGGCAGGCGCTGTAGATATTCCGGCGATTACCGGCCTTGCGACCAAGCACAACCAATTGATCATGACGATTCGATACACGGATCGAGGCTTGAGATACGACAGCGCAAATCCATGGCAGTAGCCGCACCTCCGCCTGTGCGGGCCAACCGGGCGGCACAACGAATTCAGTGTTCTCGGCTAATCGCATAGATGTGTAAACGGCCAAGGAGGAGATGGCAAATGAAATCAATGCTCGGATGTGCAATCGGAAAGAAGTAGGTTTCCTAAGGGAGAGATGAAATGAGGTTCCAAGTGACTTGTCTGGCGACCTTAATGCATTTGGTAACGGGATGTGACGCGACTGGGTCAAACAAGAGGGCGCCCAGACCGACGCACTTCCGTCACCACGCATTCTCGGCGGAATGCGGAAATACGCGTAGTTGCAAGGTGCTCTATGCAAACCGATATCAGGTCGAAGAGCTGGAGGGCGGTCCTGTTTTGCCATTGAGGGAAGGAGTTATTAAGAGCGCCAGGCATGGGCAGCTTGGGATCCGAAACTTCCCCGATCCGGCGGTCGTTTCATGGCAGTCCCTCGACGGCGAGGAGCATGAGGCTGAGATCGATATCGGTTCGATTTTCAAAGACCGGGTGGTCATCCACGCGGATCCCGTGGAGCTTGTCGAAGACGATAGCGTGAATGGCGAGCCCATGGTTCTGCTGGTTGTCGATGATCGAACTGTTCAGGTCTACATGCAGTCGATGGTTTATCTGAAGAAAGAAGCCGGGAGAAGTGACGAAGTTTACAAGGCGCGTCACGACTCGGTTCTGGCGTATTCAAAGACCTACTAAGGGAATGCGATGAAAATCAAGGAGACTCACAAGATTGGCCGTGATGGTAGGCGGATGGATGGCGTATCCAGTAAACCATCGACAATTCACGACCTGAGATCGTATGACGCAGCAAAGTACCTTTTAGGCTCGATGCGAGTCCCTGTGCTACTTCATGCTAACGATCCGCATGAGCGTCTCTTCATTGCAAATTTCGACGGTACCGGTAATGACGCAGATGGCGATCCGAATCACATGACAAATGTGGGGCGTATCGCAAAGCAGATCGAGTCGCAGACGGATCCCCGTGTTGCGTCTTTCTATGTTGCGGGGCCCGGAACGCAGTCGGCGTTCGTGTTGCGAATGGTTGATGGTGCCATAGGTTATTCTCACGATGAACGTGTTGAGATCATGCGGAGGCGTCTCTCCTCGCGGGTAGAGGAATGGCTGGATGAGGATCCGGAAGCGCGTATCAGGGTAGTGTCGACAGGCTTTAGTCGGGGCGGGGAGGAGGTGATGTCCTTCTCGAGAAGGCTTCACGATGAAGGTGTCTCCACGAAGATCGGCCGAGAGCGAAAGAGGCTGATCGACGCTGGAACAATCCCTCAAGCTGTCGCGCTGTTTGATCCCGTCGCCACGGGGCATCCCTCGCGCCATGATCGCCGCGTTTCGCCCTCGGTGGTTGCCGGTCTCCAGATCACGGCCAAGGACGAGCGACGTAGCCAGTTTCCGTCATCCATGATTATTCCGCAGGGACTGTCGACTGACCACAGGTTGCTCGCCATCACGGTGCCTGGGGCGCATTCGGATGTGGGTGGTAGTTACCACGCGGATGGTCTGGCTCGTGCAAATGGCAATTTGATGATCGACTTCATTGACGGCCTTAGTGAACCGAGGCTACTAGAGCGCGATCAGCTTTACGACGATGTTCAAAGGTATCCGATTCATCGTTCGGAAGAGCACTCCATTATTTACGACACGCGTGTTCACGATCGCCTGGGGGTCAGGGGGGTGCGTGGTGCGCAGGAAGGCGCGCCGGATTGCCGTCCCGTTGTACGGTGCGCATTGCCGGAAGAAACGAGCGAAGAGGTACTTGCTCAGGTGCCTGATAGGGCGCGTGTGCAGGTCGGCGCAGTACCGTCGGAGGTCATGGATCTTGACGCTCAGTTTAAACATGACTTGGAACGAGAGTCCGAGCAGTTGGCCGGAAGGGGGCGTGGAGGGGACGCCTTTGACTTGGAGGGCCATGCCGTCCGCCCAGAGCCTATAACCGACCCGAAGATTCAGCCTGTCTTGACTTCGGAAGGCCGGCTCGACGCTTCACGGGACAACCGCATCGAGTTCAGCCGCTTTCCGCGACTTGAGCCGGATGCCCCGGTTACACCCGCGCCAACCAGCCCGGCGCACCCCGCTCACCGTGACCACCGCCTTTACAACTCGATCCATGACCAGCTAACCACCCTCCACGCCGAAGAAGGCATCGCCCTTTCCGACCAGCAAATGGAACGGCTGGCCCATTGCTCGGTGGCCCAGGCCCGGCGCTGCGGCCTGACCCAGGTGACGCATATGGGGCTAGGGCAGGACAAGCAAGGCAACATTGAGCCGGAAGTGCATATGTACCAGGCTTTCCGTGGTGACCTGGATGATCCGAGGACGAAGTGGGGCAAGGTCGATGCGCTGGAGGCATTCCAGACACCTGTCGCAACAGCTTCCCAGGATTTGCACATAGCCAACCGGCAATGGGACCAGATGGCGCAGGACCGGCAGGTGCAATTGAGTCAGCAGCAGGAGCAGGGGATGTCGATGTCGCGCTGATTTTGCCGGCTTGGCTATGGCGCACAACGGCTTCCGGCCCTAAGCTGTGGCCCGCGCCAACCTTACCGGGGAATCCATGCCTGCCGTCGACCGCAAGCGCGTCGTCATCGCGTTCGTTGTCCTGTGTGCCCTCTACCACGGGGCAGAGGGGCTTGGTGGGCATGTGTTCCACAGCCTGGCGCTATCCGGCGCGTTCCTGGTCGCCATGCTCGCTGTCGCCTGGCCGCTTGCGCGCTGGCTGGGCTTCAGGGGGTATGACGCGTATGCGCTGGAATGGCGGCGCAGCACGCCCGTGCTCCTTTCCGGCGGCCTCGTTCTCGCGCTCCTGCTGAAGTACGTCGCGGTGTGCGTGGGCATGGGCCTTGGCGTGTTCGCCGCGCGCGCACCCGAAACGGCCGCCGCGGCCGCCATGTCATTCGCGACATCACTGCCCTGGGCGCTGCTGGTGACCTTCGTGCCTTCCATCGCGGAGGACCTGCTTACCCGCGGCTTCATCTACCGGGCCACGGGTATCCAGTGGTCACCGTGGGCCTTCGTGCTGGTATCGGCGGTCGTCTTCGTGCTGAACCACATCTACCGCCTGGGCAGCGGTGCCGGCGAGTGGGTGATGCTGTTCTTCTTCGGCCTGGCCTATGCCACGGCCGTGGTCCGGGCGGGCACCCTGTGGCTCGCCGTGGGCCTGCACTGGGGCTGGAACCTGGCTAACCAGCTGATCGATACGGTGCTGCCATACGACATCGTCATGCCCAGCTGGGCGCCATACCTGTCGGCCGCGGCGCACGTCGTCATGCTGGGCGTGCTCTTCGCCATTCCCACGAACCTGGAAGGCGACGACCTGCACGCCGATCCGGCGTGACTCGCCCTTAGAAATGGACGACGAATGCCAGGGTCGTCGTGACCTGGCGGCGGGCACCGAAATCGCGCACCAGCGGGCTATCCGCCGCGTTGCCGTACAGGCGTGCGTACGAGAGCGCCAGCGCGAACCCGGTGTGCTGTGAGGTGGGCACGAACGCATCGTATTCGAGGTTGGCGGAGTGCCAACCGGCGCCCGGCTGGTACGGCGACGTGCCGATCGCCTGCGCTTCAGTGGGCGTGACGCCAAAGAAGCGGTTCATGCCAGCACCGTTCATGCCTTCCACCTGCAACTCCAGCGAATGCTGGATGTACCACACATCCGGCAGCTGCCAGTCCGCATACAAAGCGGCGTAGGCACCTGCGCCACTGGTGTCGTGTGCGACGTGCGCGCCGACGCTGAGCTTCTTGTCAAACGCGTACTCAAGGTAGCCACCGCCTTGCCAGCGCGGTGATAGCGAGGCCACCTTGCCGCCCAGCTGTGGCCCCAGCTCGTTGTGGGTTCGCCCCCAAAGCCAGTTGCCGTACAGGCCACCATGCCAGTGCTCACCGTGGATCAGGTCGATGGTGAGGCCATCGGTGGTGGAAAGTTCGCCCACGCCCGGCAGCTCGATATCGATGTAGGGCACCGGCTGGTTGCGGGTGTCCTTTGAGCCCTGCCAGGCGGGCATGCGCTGTACGCCTGCGCCAAACGCATAGGTCGGGGTGTCGTCTTCGGCATGCGCCGTGGCGCATGCGGCGAGCGCAAGAAGGAGGGAAAGGCTCGTGCGGCGCATGCGTAAGAACAGGACGGGATTGTCCACATGGTGCCACAAGGTGCTTACAAGTTGCTTTCAGCAAAGGGAAAGGGATTGGAAAGGATGGGTCCCTAGCCTTCGCAACATCCTGACACCGGTGCTCGCTACGTGCTCACTTCGCCCGACTGGAACATCCTCTGCGACTTCGACGGCACTATCGCCGTCGAGGACGTGATCGATTCGCTGCTCGATCGCTACGGCCGCCCCGGTTGGGAAGTGCTCGAGCGTGACTGGCGCGAAGGCCGCATCGGTTCCGCCGTATGCATGGCTGGGCAGGTTGCCCTGCTCGACATGAGCCAGGAAGAACTGCGTACGCACCTCAATGGCCTGCATATCGACCATGGCTTCGCCGCGTTCGTGAAGGCCACGATCGACCTGGGCATTCCCATGGAGATCGTGAGCGATGGCCTGGATCACGCCATCCACGCCATCCTGAAGAATCACGGTATCGACAGCCTGCCGACCGTCGCGAACCATCTGACCCAGGCGGGTACGCGCGAGTGGAAGCTCACGTCGCCGTTCTCGGCCGATGGTTGCCGTAGCGGCACCTGCAAGTGCGCCCGCGCCGAAGTCGCCCGGGCACGCGGCGGCAAGACCCTGCTGATTGGCGACGGTGCCTCTGACTTCTGCGCCGCTGACCGCGTCGATTTCGTCTTTGCAAAGAACCGCCTGATCGAACACTGCCGCGCCGCCGGCATCCCGTATGCGCCCATCGCCAGTTTCGATGAGGCACTCGCTCTGCTCCCTGATCTGATCGACGGCCGCCTGCCGCCGAAGACCGTCCTGCCCACTTCCGTGCCGAACACCGTGGAACTGCCTGTATGAACATTCTCTCCCGCAACCCCGATATCGTGATCGACGACGCGGCCCTGCTGGCCGATGAAGCCAAGTACTGCTCGTTTGGCGATACCGTGCATTACGTCGATCCGCCGAAGATCTTCCGCCACGCGGAAGGCAGCTACATCTACGACAGCGAGAACACCCCGTTCCTCGACCTGCAGATGTGGTACTCCGCCGTGAACTTCGGTTACGGCAACAAGCGCCTGAACGATCGCCTGAAGTCGCAGATCGATCTGCTGCCGCAGGTGGCCAGCCAGTACCTGCACCAGGGCAAGATCGAGCTCGCCAAGACCATCGCGGTGGATGCGAAGCAGAAGTTTGGCATCGATGGCCGCTGCCACTTCAATGTGGGTGGCGCGCAGGCGGTGGAAGATTCGCTGAAGCTCGTACGCAACGCGCGTGGCGGCAAGAGCCTGATGTTCGCCTTCGAAGGCGGCTACCACGGCCGTACGCTCGGCGCCTCGTCCATCACCTCGAGCTACCGTTACCGTCGCCGCTTTGGCCACTTTGGCGAGCGCGCGCAGTTCATCCCGTTCCCGTACCCGTTCCGCCGCCCGAAAGGCATGACGCCGGAAGAGTATTCCGATGCGTGCGTGCGCCAGTTCGAGCGCCTGTTTGAAACCGAATACAACGGCGTGTGGGATCCGAAGGTGGGCGAGGCCGAATACGCCGCGTTCTACGTTGAGCCGATCCAGGGCACCGGCGGCTATGTCATCCCGCCGAAGAACTTCTTCATCGACCTGAAGAAGGTGCTGGATAAGTACGGCATCCTCATGGTCGTTGACGAAATCCAGATGGGCTTCTGGCGTACCGGCAAGCTGTGGTCGATCGAGCACTTTGGCGTGACGCCTGACGTGCTGGTGTTCGGCAAGGCGCTGACCAACGGCCTGAACCCGTTGTCGGGTATCTGGGCGCGCGAAGAGCTGATCAACCCCACGATCTTCCCGCCGGGCTCCACCCACTCCACCTTCAACTCCAACCCGCTGGGTACTGCCCTGGGCCTGGAAGTGATCCAGATGGGTTACGAGCTGGATTACGAGACCAAGGTAGCGGAGAAGGGCAAGCACTTCCTCGACGGCCTGCGTGACCTGCAGAAGCGTCACAAGGAAATCGGCGATGTGGATGGCCTGGGCCTGGCCCTGCGCGCCGAGATCTGCACCGACGATGGTTTCACGCCGAACAAGGCGCTGCTCGACCGCATGGTCGATATCGGCCTGGCCGGCGGCCTGACTCACGAAGGCAAGAAGATCGGTCTCGTGCTCGATGTGGGCGGCTGGTACAAGAACGTGATCACGTTCGCCCCCTCGCTGGATATCAGCCACGATGAAATCGACCTGGCCATCGCGTTGCTTGACCAGCTGTTGACGCTGGCCAAGCGCGGCTGACATCCCGGGTTGGCATACGGTGGCCTTCGTGAACCAGCTCGAGCCGGATGCGTTGCTCGAGCACTTCGAGCACCATCCCCCGCAGGGATTCTTCCCGACCCGGGCGGGGGATGGTGCTCCGCTTTTCTCCACGGATTTCGACCTGCTCACCACGGCCGATGCGTCGCTGCGTGAGCGGATCACCCGGCTGCCTTTCCAGTGGCTCCTGAAGCGCGTACTCCGGATGCGTACCTGCTTTGTCGGTACCACGGTCTCTGAGTACGCCCTGTTCAACGCCGGCAGCCATCCCATGGTGATGGCCGCCGACCTGTCGGCGCGGTATGGCAAGCAACAGCCGCTGTTGATCGTGAAGGATCTCGCGCTGGATTCGCCGCTTACCTCAGCGGCCGAGCGCGCCTGGACCCGGCGGTTCATCGATGCGGCCCGCGACCTGGGGTTCCTGATCATCGAAGGTCAGGCGCTTGCGTACGTTCCTGTCAACTTTGCCAGTATCGACGAGTACCTCGAGAGGCTCTCGTCGTCGCGCCGGAAGAATCTTCGCCGCAAGTTGCGTACCCGCGATCAGCTCGAGATCGCGGCCGTTCCCACCGGTGAGATATTCGACAATGAAGCGGCAGTGGACGAGGTCTACGCTCTTTTCGAGAACGTATACGCGCAGAGTGAAGTGCACTTTGACAAGCTTTCCCGCGACTTTTTCGCGGCCACCCTGCGTGAACCTGGTGGGGTGGTATTTACTTACCGGCATGAAGGCCGGCTCATCGGTTGGAACCTCTGCTACGAGCATGGCGACAAGCTGCTCGACAAATACGTGGGCTTTTCCTACCCGGCCGCCCGCGACCTGAACCTGTATTTCGTGAGCTGGTTCGTGAACCTGGAATACGCACTCGCCCGGGGGCTTACGCACTACGTGGCGGGTTGGAGCGACCCTGAGGTGAAAGCGAACCTCGGCGCCAGCTTTCACCTGACCCGACACGCGGTGTTCATCCGTAATCCGTTGCTGCGCGGCATTATGTCCCGGTTCCGGCACCACTTCGAATCCGATAGCCAATGGGTGCCACATGCCGACACAGCCGATCGTCCTTGACCTGGATGGCTCGGTAGGCGAGCTGCCCGGGCGCCTTGTCGTTCCGCTTCGTGAACACGAAGAGGGCGTGCGGTTCGGCTGCTCGCTGGGCCGCCTTCGCCGGCTTGGCCTGACGCTCGACGCCACGTTGCCGCGCGAACATGGCACCGTCTTCCTGGGCAGTGGCGATTTCCACCACCTTACCTGGCCGCTGGTCGCACGTGTGCCGGGTAAGCACGCGTTCCAGGTGGTGGTGCTCGATAACCACCCCGACAACATGCGCTTTCCGTTCGGCGTGCACTGCGGTTCGTGGGTGCGCCGGGTGGCGATGATGCCGCGGGTGACGCATGTCCACGTCATTGGCATCACGTCGCACGACATCGGCAAAGCACACGCCTGGGAAAACTACCTTGGCCCGCTAAAGGCCGGGAAACTCACCTACTGGTCGAACGGCGTGGATACCCGCTGGGCGGCCAGGATGGGGCTCGAGACCGCGTTCCGCACCTTTCCTGATGCGGATGCGATGGTGGAAGACTTTGTCGCGATGCAGATGGGCACCACCCAACCCGTTTACCTGTCGATCGACAAGGATGCCTACGCCCCCGATGTGGCGATGACCAACTGGGACCAGGGCACGCTGAGCGAAGCGGGCGGCGATGCCATCATTCGCAGCCTGCACGGTCGCATCATCGGCAGTGATGTCACGGGTGACATCTCACGGTACGCCTACAAGACCTGGTGGAAGCGGCGGCTGAGCGCCATGGATGAACAGCCCGATATCGATCCGCTCCGGCTACGCGGTTGGCAGGTGCAGCAACACGCCCTCAACCTGCGCCTGTTGGATGCCATTCGTTCATAACGGGTATTGACGCAGCGCGAGGACGGCGTTGAGACCGCCGAAGGCAAACGAGTTGGAGAGTGCGGCCCGTACGGGCATGTGGCGCCCCTGGCCTACGACGATATCCAGGTCGCATGCCTCGTCCCTCTCGAGAAAATTGGCGGTCGGCGGAACGACGCCGTCACGCATGGCGCCCAGCGTGGCAACCAGCTCCAGGGCACCGGCGGCGCCGAGTGCGTGACCGTGCATCGATTTGGTAGAAGTCACCGCTATCCGGTCTGCATGGGCCCCGAACGCCTGGCGTATCGCTAGTGTCTCGGTCACGTCATTGGCGGCGGTGCCCGTGCCGTGGGCATTGATGTGATCAACTTCGGCGATGTCCATGCCGGCGTCCTCGAGCGCGGAGCGCATGGCGGCCGCCGCGCCTTCCGCGGACGGGGCCGCGATATCGCCTGCGTCGGAACTCATGCCCGCACCGGCCAACTCGGCCAGTGGCGTGGCGCCACGCGCAAGTGCATGAGCCAGCGATTCCATGATGAATACCGCTGCGCCTTCCCCCAGCACCACGCCCCGGCGTTGGCGGCAGAAAGGTCTGCAGGTGTCATCGGCCAGCACGCGCATGGATTCCCATGCGCGCAACGTGGCGTAGCTCAGGCATGCTTCGGTGCCACCCGTTATAGCGATATCGGCGATTCCGGCCCGGATGAGCAGGGCCGCCTGGGCCATGGCGTGGTTCGAGGACGCGCATGCGCTGGTGACGGCGAAGACCGCACCGGTGGCGCCTACGGCCATCGCAATGTGGCTTGCTGGTGCGCTTGCCATGGCGCGCACGATGCTGAACGGGTGGATACGTGCCGCGTGCTCCTGGTACAGCCGCCGGCATTCTTCGTCGCGGCTCGTTTCGCCGCCGGTTCCGGTACCGATGATGACCGCGATACGCGGGCCCGCGGTGGTTGCGGGCGTCCACCCGGCGTTGGCCACTGCCTCGTTGGCAGCGATGAGGGCAAGTTGCGATACGCGATCCAGGACGCTCAATTGGCGTTCGTTGAAGTGATCGTGTGGCTCGTAGTCGCGTATCTGGGCAGCGACGCGCACGCGCAAGTCAGAAGACCTTGCATGCTGCAATGGCGCGATGCCTGAACGGCCATCGCGCAAGGCCGCCCAGTGCGACTCGGCGCTTGCGCCGAGAGCGCTTATGGCACCCATGCCGGTGATGACGACGCGGCTGGATGGCTCCCGCGGAACGCCTGTCATGGCTGTATTTCCCGCGATTCAGGCGGTTGTTTCGGTCGGTTTGGCGGTATGGGCGAGCGCGTTTTCAACGGCATCGATAAGGCACTGGAGTGTCTCCGTGCCGGTTCCGCCGTGGTCGTCGGCAATCTGGATGCCGAACTCTTCTTCCAGTTCGAACACCGTTTCAATCGCCTCGAGCGAGTCGATATCCAGGTCTTTCAGCATGCTGGTCGTGCTGATGGTGGCGCGGTCGCGACCACTCTGTTTTGCGACGATATCCAGCACGCGTGATGCGACATCTGCGTTCATGATGACCTCCCGATCCCGCTGGACCGGATGCCGGCATGACACCCGAATGGCCCAGCGAAGCTCACTCTAGGCGGGCTGCCTTTTCCGGGCCTTTCGCGATGAAGAATGTTGCAGTATGGGTATCGCCAGCGCAAAGCGAGGTTGATGCCGCCATTACCAGGCGCTTTGCCTCAGCCGCACACGCAGATGCGATCTGATCGGTCACGGGGTCGCCTGAGTAATCGCTTACATTTCGTTGTTTGCGCAATGCATCAAGCGTGATCTGGAGGTCGCCAGGAACCCCCAGTGTCCACCCCAGGCATTGGAGCGCCGTCAAGCCCTGTAATGCGACTTCCTCAAGGTTTCTCGTCGCGGCGGCGAGCAGCCGACGTACAGCCGTGTCATCGACCTCAATGCGTTGAAGTCGTCCGATCGATACAAGATTGTCCAAGGTCATCATCGCTTCCCAGCACGAATAGCTTCGGTTGGGCGATGACCTCGCGGAGGAACGCATCGCCAGCTAAAAGCTTCGCGTGAAGCTCCGTGGCGCTGTAGAGGCAGGGATTGATCTCGCGCGTAAGTTGGATCTGACAATCGTGTAGGGAAGCTACGAGCGCTCGAAACTCGACGTCGCCGATGACGAGCAGATCGATGTCACTGTGCGCATTTGCGGTGCCACGTGCGAAAGAACCGAAGACAAAGGCGGCCACGATCGTATCGCTGAGTGGTGCGACGGCATGGCGAAGTGCAAGCGTGATTCCCGAGGTCTTGCGGAACAAGGATGCGAGCTCGGCGAAGACCGGGCATGCCGTGTTCGCGCGATACTTCACTTGATTGCCATGCGACTCACGTAGCAAAAGCCCGGCGCTTGAGAGCCTCGAGAGCTCCCGATGCAGAGAGCCGGCATGGGTACCGGTGGCGCGTGCAATCTCGCGCACATGCACACTGTCGGCTGGATGCAAGTAAAGGAAGGCTAGTGCCTTCTTGCGCTGGCCTTCAAACAAGGCATCGAGGATGTTCGTCATGTAGCGAATTTTGCTACGAACGTAGTGAGATTCGCTACGTTTTTACCAATGCCCGATCAGATGCTGCACGAGCAGACTGGTCAGTGCCACGGCAGCCCAGGTGCCCAGGCCCAGGAGGATCGGACGCGGACCGGTTTTTGCCATGCGGCGCAGGTCGGCAGAGAGGCCGATGGCCGTGAGCGCGACGATGATCAGGCACTCGGCGATGAAGTGAATGATGGGAACGATGGCTTCCGGGACGAGGCCGGCGGTGCGGACACCCGAGGCGACGAGGAACCACAGGATGAACCACGGGAAGATCTTCGCCAGGCTGAAATCGCCGGCGCCGCCGCGCTTCTGGCGCCATGCCACGATGAAGGCGATGGAGAGGCTGATCGGAATGATGAGTGTGGCGCGGGTGAGTTTTACGATCGTGGCGTAATCGCCCGCCGCATGGCTGTAGCTATAGCCCGCAGCCACCACGGACGACGTGTCGTTGATCGCCGTGCCAGCCCACAGGCCGAAGCCGAGATCAGAAAGGCCCATGGCGTGGCCCAGCAGCGGGAACAGCAGCACCGCCACCAGGTTGAACAGGAAGATGGTGCTGATCGCGAACGCGGTGTCGTGGTCATCCGGCTTGATGATCGGCACCACGGCAGCGATGGCCGAGCCACCGCAGATGGCGGTGCCGATACCGATGAGGACCTGCAGCTTGTCGTGCACGCGCAGCACGCGGCCGAGGAGCCATGCCACCAACCCTGCGGCGGCAACCGTTGCCAGTGTGACCGACAGTGATTCCAGACCTGTCTTCGCGACCTGGTTCAGGCTGAGGCCAAACCCCAGGGCGATGATCGACCATTGCAGGATCTGCTTGCCCGCAAAGCGAATGCCCGGTTGGAAGCGGGCCGAGGGCGCCGCGAAGTGACGGACAAGGATGCCAAGGACGATGCCGCAGACCGCGCCGCCGACCAGCGGCATTAACCGACCCAGGCCGAACGCCACCGCGGCCACGGCGAGGGCTAGCAGGATGCCGGGCAGGCGGGATTCGGGGGCGGGGGAGGTGGCAACGGCGGACACGGGAGAGGCCTTGGCTTGATCGGGACTGGCTCATTGTCCGCTCCCAAATTCAATAAGCATATTGAAGATGATTGATTGAAGGCATAAGGTTTACTTATGCACTCCTTCAGCCCGCGGCAATTGGAAGTCTTCGTCGATATCGCCACCACGGGCAGCGTTCGCGCAGCCAGTGAGCGGCTGCACCTGAGCCAGCCGGCGGCCTCCATGGCATTGGGTGAGTTGGAACGGCAGATCGGCGAGCCGCTATTCGACCGCGAACGCGGCCGGTTGCGGCTCAACGACCGTGGCCGCAACCTGCTTCCTCTAGCGCGCGAACTCGTGGAAAGACATGCTGAGTTCGCCCGTCGCGCCTCGGGTGCGGTGACGGCGCTCAGCGGCGAGCTCCGCGTGGGTGCCAGCAATACCGTGGGGAACTACCTGGTTGGCGACCTTGTCGGTCCGTTCGTCGATACCCACCCCACCGTGGCATTGCGCCTGACCGTCGCCAACACCGATCGCATTGCACAGGGCGTGCTCGACCACGATGTGGATATCGGCTGCGTCGAGGGGCCTGTGACCCACCCGGCGATCGAGGCCCGCCCCTGGCGCGAGGACCGGTTGGTGGTCTGCGCGCGCCCGGGCCATGCGCTTGCGGGAAAGAAGCGCCTTAAGCGCGAAGATTTCGCGGGGGAGCGCTGGGTGCTCCGTGAGCGAGGTTCCGCCACGCGTGCACTCAGCGAACGTGCGCTCGCGGAATTGCCTGAAGGACGAACCGTGCTGGAGCTAGATCAGTCCGAGGCGATCAAGCAGGCGGTGATCGCGGGGCTCGGTATCGCATGCTTGCCGGAAGTCGCCGTGACCGATGCGGTGGCGACGGGCCGGCTCACCGTGTTGCCGACCCCGTTCCTGGATCTGCGGCGGACGCTGTCGGTCTTGTTGCACCGGCAGCGGTATCGCGGGGCAGTTCTGGAAGCGTTCTTGGCGTCGTTGGGGTCGGGGAGATGATCGTTATTTGAGGACACAGCGGTTCTTGCCGCTGCGTTTGGCTTCGTACATGGCTTCGTCAGCGGTCGAAACGAGACGGTCGTAGGCGTCGCCGGGCTGGAACATCGTGACGCCGATGCTGGCGCCTATCTTCGCGGGGATGCGCAGATCCGCGACCGAGAGGGTGTAGGGCTCGGCGATGGCATCGCACAGCGTCTGGCAGCGCGCGACCGCAGCCTGGCCGTCGCTGGTGTCGTGCAGGAGCACCGCAAATTCATCGCCGCCAAGGCGCGCCACGGTATCCGTGCCGCGGGTGCGCGCGTCGACCCGGGCCGCAATCGCTTTCAGCAGCTCGTCGCCAGCGGCGTGGCCGTGCCCATCGTTCACGCCCTTGAAGCCGTCGATATCGATATAGGCGAGCGCGAACGGTGCTCCTCCCATGTTTGCCGTGGCAAGCGCCGCCTCCAGTCGTTCGCGGAACAGCACGCGATTCGGCAGGCCGGTGAGCGCATCGTGCGTGGCCTGGTGGCGCACCAGCTGTTCCATGCGCGTGCGCTCGGCCACTTCCGTGGTGAGCTGCTGGTTGCGCACCGAGAGCTCATCCAGTGCGTGTTGCAGTAGCGCGCGGGCGCGGTACAGCTCAAGGAATATCTTCACCTTCGATTGCAGGATCGCATCGTTGATGGGCTTGGCGATGTAATCCACCGCACCGGCGGTGTAGCCCTTCATGCGGTTGATATCGTCGGCGTAAGCCGCCGTCACGAAGATGATGGGTGTCTCGCGCAGGTGCTCGGTCTCGGTGATGAGCTCGGCGACTTCAAAGCCATCCATGCCGGGCATGTTCACATCGAGCAACACCAGCGCGAACTGGTGGTCCAGGCATAGGGCAAGCGCGTCGTTACCGTTGTCGGCTTCGAAAATGTCTGCGTCGGCGCGCGCAAGCAGGCGGCGCATGGCTACCAGGTTGGCGGGGGTATCGTCGACGACAAGGATCTTGGGGCGAATCGGGGTCATGGGATGCAAAGTTCGTTAAGTCGTTGCGCAATCTGGTCGAGTGTGAGGCACTCGTCGGCACCAGCGATATCCAGGCCGGCGCGCGGCATGACATCGGATTCAGCGCTCTGTGGATCCTGCACGATGGCGTAGCCACCGGCATGCCTCACGGCTTTCAGGCCGGTGGCGCCATCGGAATTGGCGCCCGTCATGAGTACCGCCACGAGGCCGCCTTGCCACGCATCGGCGGCGGTTTCGAACAGCACGTCAATGGAAGGGCGTGCGTAGGTGACGCGGGCATCCACGCTGAGCGAGAAGTGCGCGTTGGGTTCCACCAGCAGGTGATAGCCGCTGGGTGCCACGTGGACGACGCCCGGATCGGCCGGGGCGCGTTCGGCGGCTTCGACCACGGGCAGGGCGGAGGCGCGTGCGAGGATCTCGACCAGCAGGGACACATCGGCGGAGCCCGTATGACAGCAGACCACGACGGGCACGGCGAGCCGCCGATCCAGCGCGGGGAGCACGCGCTGCAGGGCCGCAAGGCCCCCAGCGCTGCACCCCATCGCGATGGCGGTCCGCGCGATCATCGTGCCAACGGCCTCGCTACGGATACGCCAGCCTGGTAGATGCGTAGTGCGGCGTCGATATCGGCGAAGCAGGCGGCAGCCGGCGAGAAATCGATGTTCTCGCGTGTCCCCAGGCAGAGAAAGCCGCCACGTACCAGGCTGTCGCGAAACAGCGCCAGCGTGTGGTCCTGCAAGGTGTTGTTGAAATAGATGAGTACGTTGCGGCACAGGATAAGGTGCGCCTCGCAGAACACTTCGTCCGTGACCAGGTTGTGGTTGAAGAACGTCACGTTGCGACGCAGCCGCTGGTCGAGCTTGATGAAGTCGTAGCGAGCGCTGTAGTAATCGCTGAACGAACGAAGTCCACCTGCTTCAATGTAGTTGCGTGACCAGTCACGCGCGTCACGCGTGGCGTAGATGCCTTCGGCCGCGACATGTAGCGCCGCATCGTTGAAATCGGTCGCGTAGATACGTGCGCGGTCGTAGAGGCCGGCTTCCTCGAGCAGGATGGCCAGCGAATAGACCTCCTGCCCATGCGCGCAGCCCGCCTGCCAGATGTTGATTTCCGGATAAGACGCTAGCACCGGCAACACCTTGTCCCTCAGGGCACGGAACACCGGCGGGTCGCGGAACATCTCCGACACCGGAACGGATAGCCCTTCGATGACACGGGTGACGAAGCCTTCCTCGTGCAGGAGCCGGCGGTTCAACTCGCTGATCGTGCCCGCATCGTGCGTCCGCACCAGTTGCTGCACACGTCGCTTCAACGATGCCGGGGCATAGTCGCTGAAGTCGTAGCCGTGGCGCCGCTGCATGGCGCGGATGAACAGCTCGATTTCGATGTCCTCGACGTCCACCTCAGACCCTTGCCGGTAGCCAGACGCGAATCATGGACAGGAGGCGATCCACATCGATGGGCTTGGAGAGGTAATCGTTGGCACCGGCTTCGAGGCACTTCTCGCGGTCGCCGCGCATGGCCTTGGCGGTGAGCGCGATGATTGGCACGTTCGCCACGGCAGGCTTGGCGCGGATCGCGCGCATGGTGTCGTAGCCATCCATCACCGGCATCATGATATCCATGAGTACCAGTTCGAGTTCGGGATCTTTATCCAGTACATCGAGCGCCTTCTGGCCATCCTGCGCCATCACGACGTCGATGCCCTTGCCACGCAGCACCTTCGACAGGGCGAAGAGGTTACGCATGTCGTCGTCCACCAACAGGATGCGGCGGCCGCGAAGGCCCGCCTCATCCATGCCGCCGGCTGGGGTAGTCCGTTCGACGGCGGCGGCACTGCCACCCTGGCGGATCGAGTGCAGGAACAGGCTTACTTCGTCGAGCAGGCGATCGGGAGAACGGGCGCCCTTGACCACGATGCTGTCGGTGTACTGGCGAATCTTCATGCTCTCCTCGCGGGAGAGGTCACGGCCGGAGTACACCACCACCGGCGGCGTATGCCCCGATTGCGAAAGGCGCTCAAGGAACTCCATGCCCGACATGCCTGGCAGGCCAAGATCGAGCACGATGCAGTCGTAGGCCACGTCGTTCGTCTTCGCCAGGGCTTCTTCACCGGAGGCGGCATCGTCGATCACGACGTTGTCGTCCTTCAGCAGGGTGCGCACGGCGGCGCGCGCGCTCGCATCGTCATCCACGACCAGCAGGTGGCGCGTGCGGCCCTCGGCGAAGTGGAGCAGGCGATCGAACGCCGTGCCGATGGATTCGCGGCTTACCGGTTTGGTCAGGAAGCCAACGGCGCCCAGTTCCATGCCGCGGCTGGCATCGTCCGTGGCGGAAATGAAGTGCACCGGGATATGCCGCGTGGCCGCATCGTGCTTGAGCCGCTCGATCACGGTCCAGCCATCCATGCCCGGCAGCATCACATCGAGGAGAATGCCTGTAGGACGGTACTGGCGGGCAAGGGTAAGGCCGGTCTCGCCGTCCGCCGCCGCCAGAACGCGGTGGCCCTTGCGGTGGATCATGTCCGCCAGGATGCGCGCGAACGCCGGGTCATCTTCCACCACGAGGATCGTGGTATCGCCCGGCGCTATCGTCGCGCGGTCGTCATCGATCGATTCGGTGATAAGCGACGGAGACAGCGGAAGGGTGGCTTCGGCGGCTGCCTGTTCGAAAGAGACGGGTTCCACTCGGTCGACGGCATGCGCCGGTGCGTCTTCGGGAAGGAAGATGGTGAACGTGCTCCCGGCGCCGACTTCGCTCTCCAGCGTGATATCGCCACCCATCAGCATGGCGATACGCCGCGAAATGGCCAGGCCTAGGCCGGTGCCACCATACTGGCGGCTGGTGCTGGCATCGACCTGTTCGAACGCGTGGAACACGCGCTGGAACTTCTCTGGCGGAATACCGATGCCCGAATCGGTCACGGAGATGCAGATCGCGCGGGCGGGCTCAAGGCCAGCGGGCAGCGAGGCGTTAGCAGCCGGGCGGCCAATGCGCACGCGAACGCTGCCCGAAGCGGTGAACTTGAACGCATTGCTCAGCAGGTTGTTCACCACCTGCTCCAGCTTGCCGGCATCGGTCTGGATGCTGCCGGGCAGGCCGTCTTCCAGCTTTACCTCGAACGCCAGCTTCTTCTCCTGCGCCACGTGGTTGAACGTGCGGCCCAGTGTGCGGGCCAGGTCGGCAAGCGGGAGCGTGTCGACCATCAACTCCATTTTGCCGGCCTCCACCTTGGACAGGTCGAGGATGTCATTGATCAGGCGGAGCAGGTTGGAGCCGGCGTCGTGGATAATCCGCGCCGATTCCACCTGTTCGCCGGTGAGGTTCTCTTCGTCGTTATCGGCCAGGCTGCGCGACAGGATGAGCAGGCTGTTGAGCGGCGTGCGCAGCTCGTGCGACATGTTGGCCAGGAACTCGGATTTGTACTGGCTGGCCCGCGCGAGCTCCTCGGCCTTCTCGTGGGTCTCCTTCTGCAGGGCCTCGAGTGCGTCCTTCTGGTGGTTGAGCGTCAGGCCCTTCTCGCGCAGTTCCTCGTTTGAGGCGTGAAGCTCTTCGGTCTGGACGCGCAGTTCTTCCTCGGACGCGATCAGCCGCTGCGACTGTTCCTGCAGCTCAGCGGTCTTGGCGTGCAGTTCGCTGTTAGTGGCCTGCAGCGCATCCTGCTGGTGGCGCAGGGCTTCCTCGGACGTGCGCAGCTCGTCGGCCTGGCTCTGGGTCTGCTCCAGCAGATCGCGCGTGCGCAGGGCGCGGGCGAGGTTCTCCAGTGAGAGGGCGACGATCGGCATCAGTTCATCGATCAGGCGCTCCTGCAAGCCGGTCAGGTGCTCGAAACTGGCGATCTCGATGACACCCAGCAGGGTGTCGCGGGATACGACCGGAACGACCACGACGCTGCGCGGGGCGGCTTCCCCCGTGCCCGAATGAATGCGCGTGTAGTCCTCGGGGATATCCTGCAGCACGATGGTCTGCTGGTTCGCCGCGGCTTGTCCCACCAGGCCTTCGCCCAGTGCGTATTCCGCCGTGACATGGCGGCGCTGGCGGAAGCCATAGCTGCCGGTGAGTTCCAGGCGGTGCGATTCTTCGCGATAGATGTAGAAGACGCCGACACCGGCCTTGAGCGAGGTGACCATCTCCGTCACGAGCGCATCGGCGAACTCGCGGTAGGTGGTGCACTCCTGCAGGCGGTTGGATACCGTGGTCACGGACGACTTCAGCCAGGTCTGGCCTGCCGTCTCGATCGCCATGTCCTTGAACACCTGCAGTGCCCGGGCGATCTCGCCAATCTCGTCGCGGCGGCTCCGTTGCCCCACCTCGATGGTGTGGTCATGCCCGGCAAGGCGGGTCATCAGCTCGGTCATACGCACGAGCGGGCGCGTGATCAGGCGGAAGGTCATGAAGATCACGGCGGCGCCAGTCAGCAGGCACAGCACCAGCGAGAGGATATCGATCGTCTGGGTCGCGGCCAGGGTGGCGTCGAGTGCGGCGTTGCGTTTGTCGAGCAGGGTACGCTCGGTAGCCGCCATCTCATCGATGAGCTTGCGGATATCGGTCATGACCACCGTGCGGCGGGCGAAATAATCGCGGCGGATGCCGTCGCGCGCCAGCGCGGCTTCGGGTGTCACCGGGTTACCGATGGCGCGCATGGGCTCCAGGCCGTTCTTCAGCGCCTCGACCTTCCAACGGTCGAGCATGTCCTGCAGGCGGTCGATCCGGCCTTGTTGCAACGGGTTATCAGCGGTGAGCGTACGCAGCTTGCCCATGCTGGTGACCAGGTCGCGGTCCGCCGCTTCGAAGTCGGCGTACTCCGTGTCCGTCTGGTTCAGCATGTAGCCACGGGCGGCCACCTGGCGTTGCTGGGCATCCGCACCGACGTCTGACAGGGTCAACAGCACCACATAGGTGTGGGTGGCCCAGGCCCGGGTGTCGTTTTCGCGCCCCAGCGATACGAGGTTGGCGATACACGCCGCCACGAACAGGGCAAGCAGAGCGCCGATGGCGAGGATGATCTTGCGCTGCAGGGGCTGGTCGGCCAGCCATTGGCGCTTTGCGTCGGTGGAAGTCATGCGATGACCGGTAGTGGGACGGGGATGGGCGGGTCGCCCTTGGGTAGTACTACGAATCGGGCTACGCCTTCCTTGGCGGTCGACACATTATCGGCAGGTCATGCCGCAGGCTTAGCTTTCGGGCGCGCCCAGAACGGCGGTACGAGGCTGCCGCGGCGCAAGGCTACGCCCAGCAATACCGCCGTGAGCGTGGAGCAGATGCAAAGGGCTACCACGGAGGCCTCGGCACCGAACTCGCCACCCGTGAGCCAATCGGGGCCCTGCATGGTGGAGGCCAGCCAGCCCTTCTGCTCAAAGCCGGACACCGGAATGCCGTAGAACGGGCCCTGGGCCACGTTCCACGCCGCGTGGACGCCCATGCACAGCCACAGCGAGCGGGTCACGTGGTAGATCAGACCGAACAGCAGGCCAGCCTCGAGGGCGATGGCCAGGGCGCTCCATGTCGTGGCGTGCGGGTTCCAGATGTGCATGAAGCCGAAGAAGGCGGCCGAGAGCAACAGGCTTATCCAGGTGCCCAGCCCCTCCTCGACAATGCGGAACAGCACGCCGCGGCTCACGATCTCCTCGCCCACGCCGGCCCCCACGCCAAGGACGAGCACCAGACCCAGCCACGGCACGCCCGTGTTCGTGCCGTGGACGACATAGGCGCCCAGCGCCCATAGCGCGCCGACCACCATGGAAAAGAGGACGAAGCCCGCCACGAGGCCCAGCAGTACGTGAGGCACCAGCTTGCGTACGGCCAATTCGTCCACGCGGCGGTTCTCGATGGTGCGAACCAGCAACCAGTAGGCGAGCACTACCGGCAGCAGGCGGAACAGCTCGATGAGCGGCGTGACCTCGCCGAACGGCACGGCGCCATGGGGCAGTCCAAGGCCGCTGTAGATGCGCGCACAGACCATGCCGATCAGCCACGCGCTGATCGCAAAGGCCAGGATCCGGCCCACCGGGGAGCGCAGCAGGCGGGTGGGCAGCGACGGTGGGGCGGCGGTGGCTTCGTGTGTGGTCATGGGCTCGCAAGATGTGTGAAGGATGCGTGGTGCAGTCTACGCAGGCATGATGGTGCTCCGATACAAGATCGTTCCACGCCCGCCCGGTATCGTTCCGTGCGGGAGGCACCCTGGCCCCGAAATCACCGGAATTACCGATGTCGAAGCCGCAAGACAACGATCCGTCGAGCCCGATGAACCGCACGGCGCAGACGTTCCCGCGCCTGGATGATGAGATGGCCTCGCGCGTGGTCCATTACGGGGTGGAGGAGCTGATCCCCAAGGGCACCATGCTGTTCCAGCGCGGCCAGCGCCGGGTCGATTACTTCTTTGTCGTTGAAGGCTCCATCGAGGTCTATGACATTGGCAGCGATGGCGAGCCGCGTATCGTGGTCACCCACGGCCGCCACCAGTTCACCGGTGAGGTAGACCTGTTCAGTGGCCGCCAGACCATGGTCAACGGCCGTACCGGCTCCGACTCGCGCATCGTGCGCGTGGATCCGGCGAATTTCCGCCGCCTGATCGCCGGTGAGCCGGATATCGGCGAGATCATCATGCGCGCCTTCATCCTGCGCCGCGTGGGCCTGATCCAGAGCGGGCAGGGCGGGGTGTGGCTGGCTGGTTCCGCCCATGCGGCCGACACCGTGCGCCTGCGCAGCTTCCTCATCCGCAATGGCTATCCGCACAAGCTGCTGGATACCGATATCGATGAGGATGCGCGCCACCTGATCGAGGGCTTCGGCCTGCAGCCGGATGAGTGCCCAGTGGTCATTCTGCCGGACAAGCGCGTGTTGCGCTGTCCCACGACCACCGAACTGGCCGACGAGCTGGGCATCACCATCGAACTGGACAGCGATCACATCTATGACGTGGCGGTGATCGGCGCCGGCCCGGCGGGCCTCGCGGCCGCGGTGTACGCGGCTTCCGAGGGGCTGGATACCGTGGTGCTCGAGGCGCTTGCGCCCGGCGGCCAGGCCGGCACCAGCTCCAAGATCGAGAACTACCTGGGTTTCCCCACCGGCATTTCTGGCCAGGCCCTCGCCGGCCGGGCGCAGGTGCAGGCCATGAAGTTCGGCGCACACATGGCCATTGCCCGTGAGGTGCGCAGCATGGATTGCGGCAGCCACCCGTACAAATTGCACCTGGATAACGGCTCGATGGTGACGGCGCGCTCGGTGGTCATCGC